>Ga0116178_10000044_pt1 | contig 95021 bp, 82 predicted proteins | sample AD_STIC12_MetaG_FD_89880 | JGI IMG/M metagenome (GOLD analysis project Ga0116178, IMG submission 89880) | Active sludge microbial communities of municipal wastewater-treating anaerobic digesters from USA - AD_STIC12_MetaG | ecosystem: Engineered > Bioreactor > Anaerobic > Digestate | place: USA...
AAGAGGGCCCCGGCGAAGTTGCCGAGGTAGGACAGCCCCCAGTTCCGGAGGAGGCCCCGGACCGGGGCGCGCCCGGACAGCACCCCCGGCATGACGACGGCCGTGTTGCCGGTGAACAGCTCGGCCCCGGCGACGACGACCAGCATCAGGCCGACCGGGAAGACGGCCGCGAAGAGGAACCGGCCCAGGCCGTTGAAGCGGACGTCGCCGACGAGCGTGGGCGCGACGCCCCTGCCGATCACGATCGCCAGCAGGCCGCCGAGGCCGATGTAGGCCCCGGCCAGGAAGCCCGAGACGAGGAGCTTCCGCCATGGGAGCCCCGTCTTGACGACGCAGACCCCCCCCATCGCCTCGACCACTTCGGCCGGGGTCCTGCAGGCCATCAGAACAGGCCCTTGACCTTGCCCGTCGCGAGGTCGAGGTCGACGTCGTAATAGACGGGCCGGGTGGGCAGGCCGGGCATGGTCCGCATGTCGCCGCAGAGGGGATAGAGGAACCCCGCTCCCACGCTGGCCCGGATGTCGCGGACGGGCAGCCGGTAGCCGCGCGGCACGCCCTTCAGGTTCGGGTCGTGGCTCAGGCTGAGGTGGGTCTTGGCCATGCAGATGGGCAGCTTGTCGAACCCGAGCCGGGTGTAGAGCGCGACCTTGGCCTCCGCTTCGGGCGTGTAGTCGACGCCGTCCGCGCCGTAGATCTGGGTCGCGATCGTCTCGATCTTCCTCTTGATGTCCCACTCGAGGGGGTAGAGGAACTTGAAGTCCGACGGCTTCCGGCACGCGGCCATGACCGCCTTGGCCAGGGCCACGGCCCCGGCCCCGCCGTCGGCCCAGTGCGTCGAGGGGACGGCGTCCTCGGCCCCGGCCTCGACGGCGGCCCTGCGGACGGCCTCGACCTCGGCGTCGGTGTCGGTCGAGAAGCGGTTGACGGCCACGACGGCGGGGACGCCGAAGCGCCGGGCGTTCTTGATGTGGGCGACGAGGTTGGGCAGGCCCTTGACGAGGAGGTCGATGTTCTCGTCCGTGTACTCGGGCGCCAGGGGCTTGCCGGCCACGACCTTGGGGCCGCCGCCGTGCATCTTCAGGGCCCGGATGGTGGCCACGATGACGACGGCGCTCGGGACGAGGCCGCTGGCCCGGCACTTGATGTTCATGAACTTCTCCATGCCGCAGTCGGCCCCGAAGCCGGATTCGGTGACGACGTAGCCGTCCTTGCCGACGAGCCGGAGGGCGATCCGGTCGGCGATGATCGAGGAGTTGCCGTGGGCGATGTTGGCGAAGGGGCCGGCGTGGACGATGGCCGGCGTGTTCTCGACCGTCTGCATGAGGTTGGGCATGATGGCGTCCTTCATCAGGACGGTCAGGGCGCCGGCGACGCCGAGGTCGTCGGCCGTGACGGCCTCGCCGGCCTTGTTCGTGCCGATGACGATGCGGCCGAGGCGCTCGCGCATGTCCGCCAGGCCCGTCGTCAGGGCCAGGATGGCCATGATCTCCGAGGCCACGGTGATGTCGAAGCCGGTCTCGCGGACCCGGCCCTTCTCCTCGGGGCCCAGGCCGATCTTGACGACGCGCAGGAAGCGGTCGCTGATGTCCATGACCCGGTTCCAGGTGATGCTGGCCGGGTCGATGTCGAGGCGGAACATCCGCCGCTTCTCCTCGGGGGTCAGCTCGTCGGGGTCCGTCTTGGCGATGCCGAGCTTCTTGAGGCGCCGGAGCATGATCGGGGAGAAGCGGCGCTCGCCCTTCTTGTTGGCCGGGCAGAAGGCGCTGAAGAGCTTCTCGTCGTCCTGGCCCGACTCGTGGAGCATGCGGACGTCGATGGCCGCGGCCAGGAGGTTGTGGGCGGCCGTGATGGCGTGGATGTCGCCGGTCAGGTGGAGGTTGAAGTCCTCCATGGGCACGATCTGGGAATAGCCGCCGCCGGCCGCGCCGCCCTTGATCCCGAAGGTCGGGCCCATGCTGGGCTGGCGGACGACGGTCATGACCTTCTGGCCGAGGTGGGCCCCCAGGGCCTGGCTCAGGCCGGCGGTCGTGGTCGTCTTGCCCTCGCCGAGCGGGGTCGGCGTGATGGCCGTCACGTCGATGTAATGGCCCTGGGGACGGTCCTTGAGCCGGTCGAGGACGTCGAGGTGGATCTTGGCCTTGTGCTTGCCGTAGAGGTCGAGGTCGTCCTCCTCGAGGCCGAGCTGGGCGGCCACCTGGACGGCCGGCAGGAGCTCGGCGGACTGGGCGATGTCGATGTCGCACGGGACGGGCCTGACGATCTTGATGGACATGGGGCGGGCCTCCTTGTCGTTTTCGCTTCGCGAGCCCCTATGGTAATGAGAAAGGAGGCGTAAAACAAGCCCTCGCCGCCGCGGAAGGCCCCCGGCGTTCCCGGCCGCTACATGCCCATGTGGAACGAGCGGCCGCCGTTGCCGAAGCGCGGATTGACGACGTTGCTCCGGGTCGAGCCGAAGGAGAAGTTGAAGCCGACCGAGAACGAGTAGCTGTGGCCCGTGGCCAGCTGCCTCTGGCGGAGGAGGATCTCCTCGAGCGTGGCTCCCTCGGCCGAGAGGGAGAGCAGGTCGCGGATCCGGGAGTAGCCGCCTTCGATCTGGAAGCTCAGGCCGCGCCAGATCCGGAACTCCAGGTCGGCCTCGATCTCGAGCCGGTTCTTGGAGAAGTCGTGGAAGAAGTGCGAGCCCTTGACCCGGGCCTCGGCCTTGCCCCAGGGCCGGACGACCTTGTAAGCGATGTCCAGGGACTCCTGGAGCAGGGTCTGGGCGGTCCTGAGGTAGACCGTCTCCTCGTAGTAGCGGGCCCGGGTGAGGCCGACCCGGTAGAGGAGGCGGAGCTGGCGCCGGGTCGATTCGGAGTAGGGGAAGAGGTCGTATTCGAGGGCCGGGGCGGCGGTCAGGGACAGCCGGAGGTTGGAGAAGGTCGAGGACTCGGCCTCGAGGAAGCCGCCCGCCGACCAGTGATCGCTCAGGCTCTTGACGACCAGGGCCGACCCCCCGTAGCCGTGGGTCGCGCTCTCGTAAACGGCGCCGCCGCCGAGGTCGAACCAGTTGTCGTTCCAGTTGCCGTAGGCCCGGGTCTGGATCTTGAGGGCGGGGGTGACGCGGTCGGCCGAGACCGAGGCGTAGTAGGACCCGCTCCGGTATTGGGTCTCGCCGTTGAGGAAGGTGTTGGCGCTCAGGCTGAAGACCCAGAAATCCCACTTGTCGTTGACCGATGTCGGCTTGGCCTGGTCGAGGAACGTGACGGCCAAGTCGGCGGCGACCGGGGTCTTGGCGGCGTAGCGGAGAAGGCCGAGCTTGACCGCCCCGGCCAGGCCCCGGGCCGCCTCCCCTGGCGTCGCCCCCGGGTCCGGCGCGAAGGGCAGGACGTTGTCGTCGCCCTGGAAGGGGCCCTTCCCGGTGAAGGCGAGCGTGAACGCGCCGCTTGCGGCCGGCCCGGCGGGAGCGACGGCGAGCAGGACGTTGGCGGACGCGAGGTCGGCCACGAACTCGACGAAGGGGGCCTCCGCCTGCAGAGCGGCCAGGTCGCCGCCCGGCCAATCGACGAAGACGCGGGGCTTGGGCGGCGGCGGCCCGGCCGGGCCGGGCGGCGGGGCCTGGGCCGCGGCGGCGGCGGCCAAGAGGAGAACGACCGGGAGAAGGGCGGCGGGGCGGCGGCGTTGCGTGCTCATGGCGATCTCCCCCATCCTAGAAGAAGCGGAAGGACATGCCGCCGCGCCGGGGCGAGCCGAAGCGGGGGTTGATGACGTTGGTGAAGATGGAGCCGAACTGGAACTCGAAGCCGACGGAGACGAAGTAGTTGCTGTTCATGGGCAGCTCGACCAGGCGCAGGAGGAGCTCCTCGTAGGTCGGCTGCCGGAGGCGGAGAGAGAGCTGGGAGTCGTGGTACCAGGTATAGCCGCCGAAGAAGGAGACGCTGAGGCCCTTGTAAAGGCGCAGGCTGAGGCTGCCGAAGGTGTCGATGCGGTACCGGCCCAGGTCGTGGAGGTAGTTCGAGCCCTCGGCGTTGAGGCTGATCGTGCCGAACTTCTCGCGCAGCTCGAGGGTCAGCGAAAGCTCCTCCTTGAGCAGGGTCTCCCGCAGCTTGCCGAAGGCCGTCTCCTCTCGGTAGCTGATCGGATTGAGCGACAGGGTGTACAGGGCCCGGAGCTGGCGCCGGGTCGACTGGGAGTAGGGGAAGAAATCGTACTCGACGGCCGGGGCGATCCTCAGGGACAGGTCGATATTCCGGTAGAAGGACGACTCGGCCTCGAGGAAGACGCCGGCCGACCAGTGATCGCCCAGGCTCTTGACCCACGTGCCGCTGGCGTCCCAGCTCGACGACACGCCGGTGAACGTGTCCGTGCCGCCCGCGCCGTTCTCGAACTCGTAGCGCTCCTTTTTCCGATCGGCGAACAGTCCCAGCCGGAGCTTCGAGCCCGGCGTGACCCGGTTGGCCGAGAACGAGCCGTTGAGCATGCGCCTCGAGTAGCTCTTCTCCCCCGAGAACCAGCCGTCGCCCGAGAGGCTGAAGACCCAGGACCGCCAGCGGTCGCGGACCTCGATGGGCCTCTCGGGCGGCGCGTAGTCCACGGCGATCCGGCAGGCGATGGGAGTCCGGGCGACGAAGCTCATCAGGCCCAGCTTGAGGGCCTTGACCAGGCCGCGGCGGACGTCGTCGCGGGTGTCGGTCTTGACGGAGTAGTAGGTCTGGACGTCCTGGATGTCCCGGCAGTCGTTCTGGCCGATGAGGGTCAGCGTGTATTCGGTCCCGCCGCCGCCCGTGGCCTGGGTGCTGATGAGCACGTGGACCTGGGCCTCCAAGCGGTCCCGGACGTAGTTGACGAACGTGATCTCGGTCTTGATGTACTCGAGATCGCAGTAGTCGCAGTCGAGGAAGACCTTGAGGGCGGTCTTTTTCAGCTCGTCGATGTCGGGCCGGTCTTGCGGACGGGCGGGGGATGGGAGGAACAGGCCGAGGAAGGAGAGGACGGCGAGAACTGGCGCGGCTCCGGACGGCTTCTTCATTTGCGCTCCTCCGCGGCGGCCCCTGGCCCCCCGAGATGAATATCTCCTCCCCTCTGCCCGGCGATCCGCGTGCCGGAAGGGGAAAACACGCGGTCTCGAGGAGGGCCGCAGTCCGCCCTCCGGATTAATACTCCCGAATGTCTGCAAACGTTACATCTTCAGAAAAAATAATAGGCCGCCAGGAGGAGGCGGAGGTTGCGGACGAAGCGGGCCTCCCGGACCTTGCCGAAGGCGTCCGGGGTCCCGTAGGAGGCCGCGGTCAGCTCGGCCTCTCCGGCGAAGCGCATCTTGCCGATGTTGCAGACGAGGCGGGGCGAGACGCGGTAGAGCGCGGCGATGTCGGGGCCGCGGGCGTAGGCCGGGCCCAGGATGCGCTCGGGGGCGCCCAGGTTCCTGGAGTATCCGGCGAAGAGGCCGGCCTGCCAGGGCGCGCCGTTGGTCATGACCTCGGTCCAGGCCGCAAGCGCCGCGATCGGCGTGTAGGTCAAGTCGAGGCGGAGAGGGTCGGCGACGCCGCTGACGCCGTAACCGCCGAGCATGGTCAGGTGATGGAGGTTCTGGCCCCAGACCGCCTCGGCCTTCCAGGTCCATTTCGGCCGGCGCTGCCGGACGAAGGCCATGGCCGCGAGTCCGGTCAGGGACTCGTTCGTCTTGAAGCCGGCGACGGTCTGGATCCGCGGGGCGATCTTCATCAGGTCCCCGCCCAGGCCGGCCACGGTCTCGGTCCCGCGGGCCCCGTTCCCGGAGGCGTACTGGAGCTTGAGGTTGAGCTCGGGCAGGGCCGCGTTGCGGAGGTAGGCGGAGCTCGCCCCGTCGGGTCCCGTGCTCGTGAAGTCGCGTTGGGCCAGGGCCGTCGCCGCGAGGGCGATCCGCCCGAAGGTTCGGGTGAGGCGGACCTGCGGGCTCCGGTTGAACGGCTGGAACGGCGCGCCGGTGTTGAACGAGACGACGTCGGGGAAGCTCTCGGCGACGAACATCGGGTGCCAGAACTGGCCGATCATGAGCTCGGTGCGGGGCCACTCGAGCTTGAGATAGCCGTGGCGGAGGCGGAAGCCGTTGAGGTCGGCGTCGGAGGTGCCGAAGAACTCGGCCTCCAGGTAGGCCGAGGTCTTGGCGCCCAGGGCGTCCGGCCCGGTGACCTTCCCGGCGATCCGGGTCTGGACGGACAGGATGTGGAACTGCGGCCGGCCGTTGACGTCGCGCCCATCGAGGTCGGGGAGCGGGCCCTTGGGATAGAGGAGGAAGTGGCCCTCGCGGAGGCTCGTCGTCTGGCGCGAGTCGTAGAAGATGTCGGTCTTGACGAAGCCGGACAAGGCGATGCCGAAGGCGGCAGGCTTCGCCTCCTGTTGGGCCGCGGCGGGCGGCGCGGCGGCCGCGGCGGCGAGCGCGAGTCCGAGGCCTGCGAGGCCGAGGCGCTGTCTGGTCATCTCGTTCTCCCTGGCGGGCCGGCCGGAGCGGTCCCGGGCCGGGCGCGGCCGGCCCGAATCCGGAGGGGATTATAGCGGCCGGGTAGCGAAAGTCAATTGTGTGATAGAATCCGTCCGTGAAACCCTCGGGGCGGGCGATCGTCATCCTGCTGGCGGCGGCCGCGCTGGCCTCCGCGCTCCCAGGCCAGCGGCGCGACTTCCGGCTGGGGGAGAGGGACTTCCTTCTCGACGGCCGCCCCTTCCGGATCATGGCCGGCGAGGTCCACTACCAGCGCGTCCCGCGGGAGTACTGGGCCGACCGGCTGGCCAAGGTCAGGGCCGCCGGCCTGAACACCGTCGGGACCTACGTCTTCTGGAACGCCCTGGAGCCCGAGCCGGGGCAATGGGACTTCGGCGGCGGCAACGACCTGGCCGCCTTCATCCGGACGGCCCAGCGCCTCGGGCTCTGGGTCATCGTCCGGCCCGGCCCCTACGTCTGCGCCGAATGGGACTTCGGCGGCCTGCCGGCCTGGCTCCTGCGGACGCCCGACATCAAGGTCCGCTGCTCCGACCCGCGCTATCTCGCCGCCTGCGAGGCCTACGTCCTGAAGATCGCCGGGGTCATCCGGGACCTCCAGGTCCACCGGGGCGGCCCCGTCATCATGGTCCAGGTCGAGAACGAGTACGGCAGCTACGGAAACGACCGGGACTATATGCTGGCCCTGAAGGGCTTCTGGGACAAGGCCGGGATCGAGGTCCCCCTCTACACCGCCGACGGCGCGACGCCCCGCATGCTCGAGGCCGGGACCCTCCCGGGCGCGGCCATCGGCCTCGACCCGGGGACGAACGAGAGGCATTTCGCCGAGGCGGCCCGCCTCGAGCGCGGCGTCCCCGTTTTCTGCAGCGAGCTCTACCCCGGCTGGCTGACCCACTGGGGCGAGGGCTGGGCCCGGGTCCGGACGGAGGACTTCCTGCCCGACCTCCGCTGGCTCCTCGACCAAGGCAAGTCGTTCAGCCTCTACGTGTTCCACGGCGGGACGAACTTCGGCTTCACGGCCGGGGCCAATCACGGCGACCGCTACCAGCCCGACGTGACGAGCTACGACTACGACGCGCCGCTCGACGAGGCCGGCCGGCCCACGCCCAAGTACTGGGCCGTCCGGGAGCTCCTCGCGCGCCATCAACCGCCGGGGAGCCGGCTCCCGGACCCGCCCCGGCCGGTCCGCGCGATCGGCCTCCCGCCGGTCGAGTTCGACGCGAACGCCTCGCTTTTCGACAACCTGCCTCCGGCCGTCCGCAGCCCCCAGCCGGGGCCGATGGAGTCCTACGGCCAGAACCACGGGTTCATCCTCTACCGGACGAGGCTCCTCGGCCACCGGGGCGGCAAGCTCACCGTGACCGACCTCCACGACTACGGGCTCGTCTTCGTCGGCGGGCGCTTCGCCGGCGCGATCGACCGGACGAAGAACGAGACCTCCCTCGACATCCCCGGGGGCGAACCGGCCAACGAGACGCTGGACATCCTCGTCGAGGCCATGGGCCGGATCAACTACGGGCCGCGCCTCCTCGACCGCAAGGGCGTCACCGACCGGGTCACGCTCGACAACATGACCCTGATGGGCTGGGACGTCCACCCGCTGCCCATGGACGCCGATTTCCTGGGCCGCATCAGGTTCGGACGCCGTCCGGCCGAGCGGCCGGGGAACTTCTTCCGCGGCCGCTTCGAGGTCCGCGGGGCCGGCGACACGTTCCTCGACATGAGCGGCTGGAAGAAGGGGGTCGTCTGGGTCAACGGACGCAACCTCGGCCGCTACTGGGACATCGGCCCGCAGAAGCGGCTCTACTGCCCGGCGCCGTTCCTGAAGGAGGGGGCGAACGAGATCGTCGTCTTCGACCTGCACGCCCTCCGGCCGGCGCCGGTGGCGGGGTTCGCCGACCTAGAGTAGGTCCTTCGACACCTCGACGGGCGAGCTCTCGAGGTTTCCAAGGAGTTTTAGCCTGGCTTATTCGCGAGCCGAGGCGGCCGCAGATGCGAGGCGTCAAAGGCGAAGCTGTACTCGGAGTACTGCGAGCCTTGGCAACGATGCAGATGCGGCTGGATCGGCCCGCCCGAAGGGCTAAGACGCCGGTCTTGGTTCTTCTTGTCTTATGAAAATAGCCGGCGTCTTAACGAATAGCCGGGCTATAACTCTTTGGAGACCTCGACGAGCGAGCTCTCGAGGTCGTTGACGACGCGGAAGCCGCGCTTCTCGAAGACGGCGATCATGCGCGGGTTGTCGGTCGTGGTGACGGCCGTGACCGTCCGGACGCCCCACCGCTTGGCGATCTCCAGGCAGGTGTCGGTCAGCAGCCCGCCGAGTCCGCGGTCCTGCCAGCCGTCCTGGACGAGGACGGCGTACTCGGCCGTGCGCCGGCCGGGCTCGGCGGCCAGGCGGCCGACGCCGACGAGGCGGCGCTCCGGCCCTTCGCCGGTCTCCGCGACGATGGCCATCTCCCGGTCGTAGTCGATGTAGCAGTAGCGGCTGGCCACCTCGTGCGACTGCCAGAAGAAGAGATGGCGGAAGCGGGAATAGATGGACTCGCGCGAACAGCTCGAAAGGAGCGCCAGCCAGAGCGGCTCGTCCTCGGGCCGGATGGGGCGGAGGGTGAGCGGCGCGCCGTCGCGGAGCTTCGCGGGCCGGACGAACTCCTCGGGATAGGGGCGGAGCGCGAGGTGGGCGTAGGGCCGGTCCGGGTCCTCGGCCGCGGCCGGGTCGCCGACGACGCGGGCGTCGAGGGCCAGGACGCCTTCGGGCGTGACGAGGAGGGGATTGATGTCGAGCTCGGCGACCTCGGGTAGATCGGCGGCGAGATACGAGAGCCGCACCAGGGCCTCGACGAGCTTGTCCACGGCCGCCGCCGGACGGCCCCGGTAGCCTTCGAGGAGCGGCCGCATCCTGAGCCCCTCGAGCATGAGACGGGCCAGGCGCTCGTTGAGCGGGGGGAAGCCGATCGCCCGGTCGCGGTAGAGCTCGGCCGCGGTCCCGCCCGTTCCGGCCATGACCACCGTCCCGAAGGTCGGGTCCTTCTTGACGCCCAGGATCATCTCCAGGCCGTCGCGGACGCGGGCCATCTTCTGGACGGTCACGCCCTCGAGGCGCGCGCCGGGCGCCTTCTCGGCCGCGGAAGCGAGGATCGCGGCGAAAGCGGCGCGGACCGCCGCGGCGTCGGCGAGGCCGAGGGCGACGCCGCCGACGTCGCTCTTGTGGGTGATGTCGGGAGACCGGATCTTGAGGACGACGGGGAAGCCCATGGCCTCGGCGGCCCGGACGGCCTCGTCGGCCGTGTCGGCCAGGACCGGGCTGGCCACGGGGATGCCGTAGGCGGCGAGGAGCTCCTTGGAGCCGGCCTCGGAGAGGGGGCCGACGGCGGACCTGAGCGGGCCGGCGAAGCGGGCCCGGAGGCCCTTGCGGTCGAGGGGCGGATCGACGCGGATGTCCCGCGGCGTCTCGTAGAGGGCCGCGAGATTGCGGGAGTAGGCGACCAAGGTCATGAAGGCCCGGACGGCCTGTTCGGGCGTCGCGTAGGTGGGGATGCCCGCCTCGCTCAGGAGCGACGCGCCCTCGCGCATGGCCGCCCCGCCGATCCAGGCGGCCAGGACGGGCTTGGGCGTCGCCGCGGAAAGGGCGGCCACTTCCTTGGCGATGGCCGTCGGGTTGGTCATGGCCTGGGGCGTGACGATGACGAGCAGGGCGTCGACGCCGGGATCGCGGAGGACGATCGTCGCGGCCTTGGCCACGAGCTTGGACTTGGCGTCGCCCAGGACGTCGACGGGGTTGCGGCGGGACCATTGCGGCGGCAGCCCCCGGTCGAGCTCGGCCAAGGTCGCGTCGGAGAGGCGGGCCAGCGTCCCGCCCGCGGCGACCAGGGCGTCGGTGGCCATGACGCCCGGGCCGCCGGCGTTGGTCAGGACGGCCAGGCGGGGGCCCTGGGGGGCCTTGTGCCGGCCGACGAGGTCGGCGAAGTCGAAGATCTCGCCGATGTTGAAGACCCGGACGAGGCCCATGCGCTGGAAGGCGGCGTCGTAGACGGCGTCCTCGCCGGCCAGGGCGCCGGTGTGCGAGGCGGCCGCGGCGGCCGATTCGGGGAAGCGCCCGGCCTTGTAGGCGATGATCGGCTTCATCCGGGCGAAGGCCCGGGCGGCGGTCATGAACTTCCGGGCGCCGCCGATCGATTCAATATAGAGGATGATGGATTTGGTCTCCTCGTCCTCGCCCAGGTAGTCGATGAGGTCGCCGAAGTCGACGTCGAGCATGTTCCCGGTCGAGACGAAATGCGCGAAGCCGAGCCTCTCCTCGATCGCCCAGTCCAGGACCGCCGTGCACAGGGCCCCGGACTGGGAGACGAAGGCGACGTGGCCGGGCCGGGGCATCGCCCCGGCGAAGCTGGCGTTGAGGGACCTGGAGGGGGAAATGATCCCCAGGCAGTTGGGGCCGAGGATGCGCAGGCCTTCGAAGCGCCGGGCCTCGTCGAGGACCGCCTGTTCCAGGGCTAGGCCGGACGGGCCGGTCTCGCGAAAGCCCGAGGAGACGACGACGAGGCCGCGGACGCCGGCCTCGCCGCAATCGCGAACGAGGCCCGGCACCTGGTCCGCGGGAGCGGCGACGATCCCCAGGTCGGGCGTCCTGGGCAGGGCGGCGACGTTGGGGAAGCAGGGGATGCCCGTGACGGCCTCGAGCGACGGGCTGACCGGATAGACGACGCCGCGGAAGCCGCCGCCGACGAGGTTGGCCAGGATCTTGGCGCTGACGCTCTTCGGGTTCGGGCTCACGCCGAGGACGGCGATCCGCTGCGGCTTGAAGATCCTGTCGAGGCTCCTGATGTCCATGGGGCCTTCATTCTCCCGCATGCCCGTCCCGTTTTCAAGCTGCCACCGGAGGCGGGCATCCGTCTCTTCGGCCGCGCCCGGGATGGCGGCTCCCGCCCTCGCGCCTCGGAAACCCCCGGGTCCGGTTTCACCCGCTTCCGGCGGGCCCGTCCCTCGCGGTGGCCCGGGGAGCGGCGCGCCTCCCGCCTCGTGACGGGCGCCCGCTTCAATAGAGGGCGAGGCGGAGGCCTGTGCGGAGGACGCGGCCGGGCGAGCCGTAGCCCCAGACGGTCTGGTAGTCGGCATTGAGCAGGTTGTCGACCCGGGCGAAGACCTCGAGCCCCGAACGGAGGGTCTTGGTGATGACGAGATCGAGGAGGACATAGCCGGGCAGGGTCGTCGTCGGGTAGGGATAAGCGCTGAAGTCGCGGTCCAGGCGTCGGCCGACGCACAGGACGTGAACCGCCAGATCGAACGCCCCGAAAGGACGGAGCCCCGCTTCGGCCGAGAACTTGTCCCGGGGCCGGCGCGGAAGCTCGGTCCCGGATACGAGGTCGCGGGCCGAAAGGCGCGTGTAGGACGCGAGGAGGCGCGAGTTCCGGCCGGGCAGGACCTTTGCCGAGACCTCGAGACCCTGAGTCCGGGCCCGGCCGATGTTGACGTATCCGGCCCCGTAATCGAAGGTGACGAGATCGCGGAACGAGCTATTGAACCAGGTGACCTCGAGCACGGTCCGCCCGCCGGCCAGGCTCTGCTCGACCCCCGCGTCCCAGCCCAGGGACCGCTCCGGGCGGAGCAGGGGATTGCCGACCGGGCCGAACGGCGTGGCCGGGGCGAAAAGCTGATAGAGCGATGGCGATTTGAAGCCGCTGCCCAAGCTGGCCTTGAACCGCGTCCCGGCGCCCGCGATGAGATAGGCCGGGGCCGCCCGGAACGTCACGGCCGCGCCGGAGCGGCTGTGGCCGTCCGCCCGGACGCCTGTCGTGACGAAGAAGCGGCCGCCGCTCTCCCAATGATCGAGCAGGTAGAGGCCGGCCGAGCGGGCCCGGACCGACGGGAAGGCGGACTCCCAGAGGCCGTAGGCGCTCTCGGAGACGCAGTCCGAGCTCCCGCTTTCGCTCGCGGCCTCGAGCCCGGCCGTCAGCGTGTGCGTCGGACGGAGGAAGAAGTTGTTCTGCCAGTCGAGCTGGACGAGGCCGCCGCGGTAGAGGCTGCGGTCGCTGTCGGCCGGATGGGCGGGGTCGACCGGGTTGCCGGTCGCCCGCCGCGTCCCGACCCAGGAGAGAGACACGGCCTTCTCCCACCGCCCGTTCGCCGACAGGCTCCGATGCTGGCCGCGCACGAGGAGGTTCTTGTAGCTCTGGACGTTGTTCGGATCGTCCCCGCCCGGGCCGCCGAAGTTGTCGATCTCGGCGCGGTCCGCCGTCCCCCGGACGGTCAAGGTCAGTCTCGACGCGGGCGTGAAGGCGTATCCGAAGCGGCCGGCCAGGGTCAGGTTCCTGTAGCCGTCCTTCTCGGTGTTGCCGGGGTAGGCTTCGGCCGCCGCGGACAGGCCGGCCGTCCGCTCGTGGAAGGCCGAGAAGGCATAGTCCGCCTTGCGGCCGGCGCCGGCGAGCGAGAGGTCCGCCGTGAGCGAGCTCAGCGTATCGAACGAGGAGGCGAGGGACAGGCGGGGCTGCCCGCGCCCCGAGCGGGTGATGATATTGACGACGCCGCCCAGGGCGTCCGAGCCGTAGAGCAGGCCCTGCGGCCCGCGCAGGACCTCGACCCGTTCGACCTGGCTCAGGGGCAGGTGGGAGATGTCGCAGGAGCGAGAGGGATTGATCGGGTCGTTGAGCTCGACGCCGTTGAGGAGGACGAGCGTATGCTCGCTATTGGCGCCGCGCACGAAGACCGAGGCGGACGCGCCCGGGCCGCCGGCGCGGACGACCGAGAGGCCCAGGACATCGACCAGGGCGTCGAGGACGAAGCTCCGGCCGGTGCGGACGAGCTCTTCGCCGCTGACGACGGTGATCGAGCTTCCGACCTTTTTCTCCGGCGTTTCGAGCCGGGTCGCGGTGACGACGATGTCGTGCTGAAGCGGGCCGGCCTGGCCCTGTCGGTCCTCCGCGAGGAGGCCCGCGGGGATCAGGGGGAAGAGAGCGATGAACGACGCGAGAACCGCTGACCGTCGGAACATGGCGGGGTCTCCTGGCCGCCCCCGCCGCTTTTTCCGGCCCCGTCTTCCTCCCGAAGACCGCGCGACCGGGCTTTTTGGAAGGTCTCCTGACTCCCGGATCGTCCTCCTCCCGAGCCTTCCGGCTTGGCGGCCGTGGCGTCCTTCGGGATTCGTCCCCGGATACAGTAGCGGGGGCTGTGTCCGCGTCTAACGGACTTCCCTTCTCACAAAGCCGCGTCCATTCTAAGCTAAAGAAAAGAAGGGGTCAAACCTTTAATTTTTTAATTTCCCGGCCTAACGAATAGCCTGAGTTATTCATGACTCGAGGCGGCCCCACAGATACGAGGCCCGAGGGGTGAAGCGGAAATTGAAAAAATAAAGGTTTGACCCCAGAGGGCCGCCCTGGCCGCGTCACCAGGCCGGGGCGGCCCCTGGGGGGGAAGGAGGTTATCGAAGAAGCCGAAAAGGAGGTTTCACGTTCATCCTGTCCACTCGCTTGATAGAACGGCCTTCCCCGGCGCAACGTTGCGTCCGCCGAAGAGGGAAGGGCGGCGGCCGGAGGGCGGAGATCGACGCCTTGCATTTTTTTGGGTTTTTCCCCCCGCCCTCCGACGACCGTTATCCATTATAGCACAGGTCGAGCGGCGAAATCAATATTTTTCTGCGATAGCCGGGAAAAAACAGCTTCGGGCCCTTTCCCGGGCCTGAAGGCGGCCGGAAACGGCCCGAAACGGCGTCTTCCCGAGAACAGCCCCGAACCCGGCCTTCCCCCTGGAGCCTTCCCCTGAAAAACAGTATAATGAAGCCGCCCGCGGGAGCCGCGAAAGGCCCGTTTCCGTGGAGTTGGCCATGAAAAACGACGATTTCCGCCGCTCCGGGCACCAGTTCGTGGACTGGATCGCCGATTATTTCGAGAATATCGAGAAATACCCGGTCCGATCGCGCGTCGGGCCGGGCGAGATCAAGGCCCTCGTCCCCGCCGTCCCGCCGGCCCGGGGCGAGGCCATGGACGTCCTGTTCCGCGATTTCGAGCGGATCGTCATGCCGGGCATCTCGCACTGGCAGCACCCCGGCTGGTTCGCCTATTTCCCGGCCAACAACAGTCCCGCCTCTGTCCTGGGCGAGCTCCTGGCGGCCGGGCTCGGCGCCCAGGGCATGGTCTGGGAGACCTCCCCGGCCGCGACCGAGCTCGAAGAGGTGGTCATGGACTGGCTCCGCCAGATGATCGGGCTCCCGGCCGGCTTCTCGGGCGTCATCCAGGACACGGCCTCGACGGCCACCCTTTGCTCCCTGCTGGCGGCCCGGGAGAGGGCGACCGGGTTCGAGACGAACGAGTCGGGCTTCAGCGCGCCCCTGGCGGTCTACGCCTCGGAGGAGGCCCATTCGAGCGTCGTGAAAGGAGTGAAGATCGCCGGCTTCGGCCGGAAAAATCTCCGCCGCATCCCCACGGACGGCCGGTTCGCCCTGGTCCCGGAGAAGCTCGAGGAGGCCCTGGCGCGGGACAGGGAAGCCGGCCTCGTCCCGGCCTGCGTCGTGGCCACGGTCGGCACGACCTCCTCGGGGGCCATCGACCCGCTCCGCCCGGTCGGCGAGATCTGCCGCCGGCACGGCCTCTGGCTCCACGTCGACGCGGCCTGGGCCGGGACGGCCGCCTTGCTCCCCGAAAAGCGCTGGATCCTCGACGGGGCCGAGCTGGCCGACTCGCTCGTCTTCAATCCCCACAAGTGGATGCTGACGAACTTCGACTGTTCGGCCCACTTCGTCAAGGACCCGGCCGCGCTCGTCCGGGCCTTGGAGGTCCATCCCGAGTACCTCAGGACGGGCGTCGACGCCAAGGTCAGGAACCTTCGCGACTGGGGCATCCAGCTCGGCCGCCGCTTCCGGGCCCTCAAGCTCTGGTTCGTCGTCCGCGGCTACGGCGTCGAGGGCCTCCAGGCCATGGTCCGCGAGCACCTGCGCCTGGCCGCCCTCGTCCGCGACTGGGTCGAAGCCGACGCCCGCTTCGAGCTCCTGGCGCCGGCCGAGCTGGGCCTGGTCTGTTTCCGGCTCAACGACGGCCGGGACGAGGACGCCCTGAACGAGCTCAACAAGCGGTTCCTCGACCGCGTCAACGCAGCGGGCCCGGTCTACCTGACCCACACGACGCTCCGCGGCAAGTTCACGGTCCGGCTGGCCGTCGGCCAGCGGACGACCGGGGAGCGGCACGTCCGCGGCGCCTGGGACATCGTCACGGCCGCGGCCGCCGAGGTCCTGGCGGCCTGAGCCCGGCGGCCCCTACCCGCCTCAGGGCGCGGCGCGGCGCGCGGTCAGGCGTTTCGCCGGCCGCCGGGGCGTCCGGATGCGGCCCTTGCGGTCCCGCGCCGTGTAGGGCTTGATGTCGAGGACAGGCGTCCCGTCGACGAGGTCGAGGCCCGAGACGTCGAGCCGGGCCCCGTCGCGCCGCAGGAGCTTGAGGACGCTCAGGCCCAGGGGGTTGGGGCGATGGGGCGAGCGCGTGGCGAAGACGCCCCGCTCCCGGCTCTCGCCCGGGGGTGTCGCCTTGAGCTTGGCCGCGCCGGCCCGGTGGAAGTGGAAGACGACGATGATGTGCGAATACTCCTCCAGCCGGTCGAGGGCCGGGGCGAACTCGGGGAAGACCTCGATCGACCCCGTCGAGCCCTCGAAGAAGCGCGGCGGGGCGAAGGCCGGAGGCGGCAGTTCGGCCGGTTCCTTGTATCGCGACCGGACGACGCCGACCGGCCGGAGGCGGAGGCCGGGGTCTACTTCCCGACGTGGGTCAGCCACTTCTCGTAGCGGGGCGCTCGGCCGTGGACGGCGTCCTGGAAGGCCTGGATCAGCCCTTGGACGACCGGGCCGGGCTTGCCGGAGCCGATGACGCGCTTCGTCCGGGGACCGGCCGGGTCGGAGCCGTCGGTCACGGTCACGATGGGGATGATCTCCACGGCCGTGCCGCAGTAGAAGGCCTCGTCGGCGCCGAAGAGGTCCTCCTTGGCGATCGGCCCGACCTCGGTCTCGTAGCCGAGGTCGCGTCCGAGCTCGAGGATGCTCGTCCGGGTGATGCCCTCGAGGGCGGACTCGGTCCGGCCGTTGGTGACGAGCTTCCGGCCCTTGACGATGAAGACGTTCTGGCCGGGCCCCTCGGCGACGCGGCCCTCCATGTTCAGGAAGACGGCCTCGTCGAAGCCCCCCCGGCGCGCGTCGAGGCCGGCGATCATCGACTGGACATAGACGCCGCCGAGCTTGGCCGACATGTTGAACTGGGTGTGGTGGATGCGGCGCTCGGGCACGATGAGGGTGTTGACGCCGCGGGCGGCGTTCTCGCCGAGGTAGGCGCCCCACTCCCAGGCGCAGATGAACAGCTCGACGGGGCAGGCCTTGGGCACGAGGCCGAGGTTGCCGTAGGAATAGAAGAGGAGCGGGCGGATGTAGCAGCTGTCCAGGCCGTTCTCCCGGACGGTCCGCTTGATGAGGTCCGCGATCTGGTCTTTCGTATGGGGGCATGCCATCCGGGCCGCATCGGCCGAGAGGAGGAAGCGGTCGTTGTGCTCCGGCAGGCGGAAGACGGCCGGGCCCTTGGCCGTGCCGTAGGCCCGGATGCCCTCGAAGATGCAGGAACCGTAGTGGAGGGCGTGCATCGCGGGATGGAGGCCGCCCTCGGACCAGTCGTGGAACGCCCCGTTGTGCCAGTATCTCCGGGCCTTGGGGAAGTTGGTGTTAACGAACATGTCGCGCTCCTTTGGGGTGGTTTCCGGCGGCCGAACGAAGGGTCCGGTGACGCGGGGACCCGCGCTGTCGGTCGAGGGCCGTTCCGGGCTTGAAGAAGGCGTCACCTCGTCGAGGGATCGGGCCCGAGGCTCGGGCCCCCAAGAAACGCAATGCTATCACAGCGCCGGACGGCGAGTAAAGGCTAGGCGCCCCGGCCGGCGAAATAGGTCCGGCCGCCGTGGACGAGCACGCGGGCCCGGCCCCGGGTGAGGAGGGCGGCGAGCGTCTTGAGGACCTCGTCGCGGTGCCGGCCGAGGGCGACAGCGATGTCCTCCGCCGTCTGGGGACGCCGCGCGACCGTGGCCAGGACGGCCCGCTCCAGGCCGCCCGCGGCCGGGGCCGGCTTGCGCCTGGAGAACGGGGCCACGATCCGCGCCCGCGGCCCGAGGGCGGCGCGGACCTTCTCGAGGTCGGCCGGTCCGAGCGCCCCGGCCCGCCGTTCCGCGGGCGGGCGGACGACGGTGTTCAGCTCGATCCGGTCCGGCCGGATGCGGGCCACGGCGGCCTTGAGCGCGGCGATCGCGGCCGGGGAATCGTTGATCCCCTTGACCAGCATGACCTCCAGGCGGATCTCGCCGGCGAACTCGTCGCGGAAGCGGGCCAGGCCGTCGACGACCCCGGCGCTGGCGATCCCGGCGTGGGGACGGTTGACGCGGCGGAAGAGCGCGGCCGGGACGGCGTCGAGCGATGGGACGACGATGTCGGCCGCGGCCAGGTCGCGGCGGACGTCCCGGCGCGTGAGGAGCGTCCCGTTGGTCAGGACGGCGACGGGGATGCGGGTCGTCCGCTTGATCGCCCGGATGAGCCGCCCGATGTCCTTGTTCAGGGTCGGCTCGCCGGAGCCCGAGAAGGTGATGACGTCGATCTTCGTCCCGGAGGCGACGGCCGCCCTGACCTGGGCCAGGACCTTCGCGGGCGGGACGAAGCTCCGGCGCCGGGCGGTCGTCTTCCCCGTCGAGCCGAGCTGGCAGTAGACGCAGTCGAGCGTGCAGGTCTTGTAGGGGATGATGTCGACGCCGAGCGAGAAGCCCAGCCGGCGCGAGGCCACAGGCCCGTAGACGAAGCGGCGGCCGGCCATCAGGCCTCGTCCTTGTAGATCTCGATGAAGCGGCGGAGGGACCGGTCCCAGGTCCTCTCGGCGTCGTCCGGGAACAGGCAGGCCGGCAGCTCCCGGTTCCGCCAGTGGTAGGCCAGGCAGTCGCAGCAGACGCCCTTGCGGGGGCAGGGCTCGTAGGTGCAGTTGCACCGGCTCATCGTCTTGGCGCTCTTGCATTCGCTCATCAGGGATCCCTCGTTCGTCCGGCCGGAACTCGCTTCCTTATTATAGTGAAACCGCGGCGCTTGGAGAATGCCCGTTGCCCCCGCTGTGATAGCCGAGCGATAATGTCCCCTTCATGAAGGAGGTCGCGGAAAGAGGGGCCGAGGGGTATCCCGGAGTGAGCATAAAGCGGTGAAATAGCCGTCATCGGTGTCTGAAAACCCGGGACACGTACAAGTACATGTCCCGTTTTCAGGCCCCGGGACGGCGTGAAGTTTCACCGCAGCGAACGGAGCGGATCCCCGAAGCCCCTCCGCGGCCGTAGCAAGACAAGCGAGGGGCTCAGTTGTGTGGCCCGGACGATTCGTGTATCATTGGTTCTTTCAAGGAGTTGGGAGAACGAGGATGCCCCGATACACCGACCGCGAGGCCAAGGCCGGCCTGGACGCCAAGCTGCCGCCGCTCGAGACCTTCCCCAACCAGTTCCCGGACTACGAGATCGCCGTCGAGTTCCCCGAGTTCACCTCCGTCTGCCCGAAGACGGGCCGGCCCGATTTCGGGCGGATCACCCTGCGCTACGCGCCCGCCGGGCGCGTCCTCGAGCTCAAGTCCCTCAAGGAATACTTCCTGGCCTACCGCAACCTGGGCATCTTCTACGAGAACGCCGTCAACCGCGTCCTCGAGGACGTCGTCCGGGCCTGCCGCCCCAAGGCGGCCCTCGTCCGGGGCGAGTTCAATCCCCGCGGCGGCCTGAGCTCGGTCGTCGAGGCCCGATACCCCCGGCCGAAGCCGCGGCGGGCCTGAGACGGAGACCCCGCTTATCCCGGGCCCCATTTTCCCTTCCAGGAACGAGACATGAGCCGGACGACGGAACCGGGCGGGACGGGGAACGGCGCCCGCCTGGGCCCGACCGACCTCCTGATCGTCCTGGTCGTCGCGCTCTGGGCCGTCAATGTCTCGGTGCTGAAGATCGGCCTGCGCTCGCTCTCGCCGCACGGCTTCAACGCCGTCCGGCTGGGCCTCGCGGCGGCCGCCTATCTGGCCGTTCTCCTGGCCCGGCCTCGGATGTTCCGCCTGGCCCGGAGGAACGACGTCTGGAAGGCGGCCGGGCTGGGGCTTCTCGGGATCACGGGCTACCAGGTCGTCTTCATCCGGGGCCTCAGCGCGATGAACGCCTCGACGGCCTCGATCGTCATGGGCACCAGCCCCCTCTTCATCGCCCTGCTGGCCACGGCCGTCGGCGAGGAGAGGATCTCGCTCGCCGGCTGGGCCGGCATCGTCATCTCCCTCGGCGGCTTCCTCCTCGTCATCTCCGGGGAGAACGGGGGGCACGTCTTCGCCTGGGAGGCGTGGCGCGGGGCCGCGCTGATCCTGGCCGCCAACGCCTTCTGGGCCGGCTACACCGTCTTCGCCAAACCCCTTCTCGATCGGAACCCGGCCTTCCCCGTGGCGGCCCTGGGGACGGTCGCCGGGACCCTGGTCTACCTCCCCTTCGCGGCCGCGGACCTCGTCCGGATCGAGTGGGCCCGCGTCCCTTGGCAGGGCTGGGGGGCCATCGCCTATTCGGGCCTGGTGGCCATCTTCCTCTGCTTCGCCATATGGTACCAGTCGGTCAAGAGGGTCGGCAGCGCCAAGACCGGCATCTACGGCAACCTGACCCCCATCCTGTCCATTCTGGTCGCCGGCCTCGTCCTCGGCGAGCGCCTGACCGCGCTTCAGGCGCTCGGGGCGGCCGTCACCCTGGCGGGCGTCTACCTGACGCGCTCGGGCTACCGGTTCTTCGAGCGCCGGACCGCCCGGGAGGACGCCCGCGCGGGGGACGCCGGATAGGCCGGCCCGGGCTAACGAACCTTGTAGATCCGGTGCAGCTGGACCGCCAGGCGGACGCCCTCGAGCCCCGACCGGGCCGCTCCCCGCAGGAGCCCGAGCGCGCGCTCCCGGCTCCAGGCGGCGTTCGACTGCGGCTGGATGAGGAGCGGCGTCCGCCGGGGGAAGGCCGCCCGGACGGCCCTCACGGCGTCGAGCGTGAGCGACCGGCAGGCGACCAACTTGACCTCCCGCGCTTCCTTTATTATACCGGGGTGGGCATCGTAGTCCGGCGGCTTGGGCGAGGCCGTGAGCCAGTCGGCGCCGGCGACGGGCGGGAACGTCCCGTTCGTCTCGACCTGGACCTTGAACCCGGCGGCGCCGAGAGCCCGGAGGAGCGGGCCGACGTCCTGGGCCAGGGGTTCGCCGCCGGTCACGCAGGCCCAGGCCGCGGGAAGGCGGCGGCGGAGGCGGACCGCCTCCCCGACGATCCCGGCGACCGTCCTCTCCCGGCCGCCCCGCCAGGCCCGCTTGGTGTCGCAGAAGCCGCAGCGGAGGTTGCAGCCGGCCAGGCGGATGAAAACGGTCGGCTCGCCCTGGCGGAGGCCCTCGCCCTGGACCGAGGCGAAGACCTCAGTCGTCTTCAGCGTAGGTGGCCGAGGCATCTTCGGACTCCCAGACGGTCACGGACGCGACCGGGTAGGACCTCTTGAGCTCGCCGTAGAAGTGGCGGGCCAGGTTCTCGGCGGAAGGGTTGAAGGGGAAGGCCTCGTTGAGGAAAGCGTGGTCGGGGAGGACGGCGGCCAGGGCCTTCCTGATCTCGGTGAAGTCGTAGCCGATCCCGGCCCCGTCGAGCTCCCGGGCCCGGACCGCGACCTCGACCCGGAAGGTGTGGCCGTGGACCTTCTCGCACTTGCCCCTGTATCCCTCGAGGTAGTGGGCGGCCGAGAACCTGTCGCGGACCTTGAGCGTCCAACTCATGGCTGTCCTTCCTTTCTGAGGCGGGCGAGGAGGGGGTCTTCGCGGCCGACGGCCCTCCAGGCCCGGGCCCGGTAGCGGCAGGACGCGCACGTCCCGCAGGGGCGCTCCCCGCCGGCGTAGCAGGAGACGGTCCGCGAATAGTCGGCGCCGTGCCGGAGGCCGAGCCGGATGATCCCCGGCTTGTCCAGGCCGAGGAGCGGCGCGACGATCCGGGGCGCGGGGGAGGCGCCGAAAGCGGCCCCGGTCCCGGCCCGGATGGCCCTCTCCATGGCCCTGACGAAGGCCTTCGTCGTGTCGGGGTAGCCGGGGGAGTCGGCGACGTGGAAGCCGCAGACGAGGTCGCGCAGGCCGCGGGCCTCGGCCCAGGCGGCGGCCAGGGCGAGGAAGACGCCGTTGCGGAACGGGACGTAGGTCGCCGGCGGCCCGGTCCGCGGCTTCGACGCGCGCTTCGGGCGGGGGAGGGGAGCGCGGGGGTCGGTCAGGGCCGAGCCGCCGACGGGCCGCAGGTCGACCTTGAGGACGGCGTGCGGGACGCCGAGGCGCCGGGCCGTCAGGCGGGCCGAACGGACCTCGGCGCGGTGCCTCTGGCCGTAATCGAAAGTCAGGGCCTGGACCCGGTCGTAGCGGTCGAGCGCCCAGGCCAGGGCCGTCGTCGAGTCGAGCCCGCCCGAGAACAGGACCACGCACGAGGTCACGACGCTTCTCCTCCGCGAAGATGATAAAGGACGTCCGCGCCAATATCAAGGCGCTGCCCCAGCCGGCCGCGGCAGGGCCTCGGGGGTCATCTCCGTTCACTGCGGTGAAACTTCACGCCGTCCCGGGGCCTGAAAACGGGACATGTACTTGTACGTGTCCCGGGTTTTCAGACACCGATGCCGGCTATTTCACCGCTTTATGTTCACTCCGATGCCACCCCTCAGCCCCTCATCCGCGGCCGTTTGCCGGTGCCCGGCGAGCGAAACGGCGCCGAGGGATTTCCCGAGGAGGCCGCAATGAAGCGGCGAGGAGCGTTGCCGAGCCCGATTTGGAAAAGTTCAGCCGGGACGCGTGGCGGACGAGGGCAGTTTCCCTGGAAACCGACAAAACGTGTTTGAGCGAGCCGTAGCGAACGGCGAGCGAGTTGTTTTGGCGCCGAGTCCGGCGCACGTCCCGGCGTCTTCGAACTTTTCCCATGAGGGCGAGGTAATGCTCCGAGTCGCTCCGCGGCCTAGCCGGGGAGCGACTCGGCCCTCGAGCGTTTGACAGCCTCCGGGCGGGGTGGTATATCTTGAAATTCCGCAGATGAGCGAAAAGACGATCGCCGAGGGCGTGGCCGGTGTCGTTCGGACCTACGAGCTCATGGACCGCGTCCGGACGCGCCAGGACCTCGTCATCCGCGACGACCAGTTCGGCCACGAGGCCCTCCTCGACGCCGCCGCCTACGCCCGCCGCCGCCGCATCCCCCTCAGCGTCCTCGACACGGGCCGGTTCGGGCTCGTCGAGGTCGAGGCCCTGGCCCGCGCCGGGGCGCGCGTCCTGACCTCGGACGAGGCCCGGCCTCGGGCCGACGAGTGGGAGGTCCTGCTGGCCGCCTGCCGCAAGGGCGGCGCGCGCCTTTCGGTCTTCTGGGCCGGCCCCCTGCCCGGCGCCGAAGCCGCCTCCGGCCCGTCCTTCCAGGACCTCGAGGACCTGCTCGGGGCGGGCCTGGACTTCCACATCTCCGACCGGACCCATCCCCGGGACGCCGCGGCCCTGGCGAGCCTGGCCGCCGCCGCGAAGAAGGGCCGGGCCTACTTCGTCCTCTATCACGTCGGGCCGCCGGCCGACGGCCTGGCCGGGACGGCGGGCCGGGGGGCCTGGATCCATTTCGGGGACGAGGGCCTGGCCGAGGAACCGGCGGCCGAGCGGGCCGTCGCCATCGCCGCGGCCGCCTCGCGGGCGGGCTCGCGGGCCGTGGTCCGCGTCGAACGCGGCCTGCCGCTCGAGCTCCTCGAAGCGCTCTGGGCCGCCGGGGCCGCGTTCGTCTTCCTGACCCCGCCGAGCGACGACGGCTCCGGGATCCGCCTCTTCGAGAGGAAGGCCCTGCGGCGCAAGCTGCCGCCCCGGGCCTACCATCTCTCCACGGTCTTCCTGCCTTGAAGCGGCGGGGCGGCCGCCGCCTTCGGCCGAAAACGCGCCGGCCCTTGAAATAAGCCCCGCTTCCGCTACAATACGCCTCTTATGAGCGCTCACGAGCTCGGCCGGACGATGTCGCTGTGGACGGTCGTCCCGTTCGTCGGCCTCCTGCTGTCCATCGCCCTCCTGCCGCTCCGCGCCCCGCACTTCTGGGAGGACCACAAGAACAAGGGGCTGGTGGCCTTCCTCTGGTCCCTGCCGATCGCCGTCTACTTCCTTTTCAACGCCCCCCACGAGCTGGCCCTGTCGATGAAGGACTACGCCTCGTTCCTCCTCCTGCTCACGGCCCTGTTCATCATCTCGGGCGGCATCGTCCTCAAGGGGGACCTCAAGGCGACGCCCGAGGTCAACGCCCTGTTCCTCCTCGTCGGGGCCGTCCTGGCCAACTTCATCGGCACGACCGGGGCCTCGATGCTCCTCATCCGGCCCCTGCTCCAGACCAACTCCGAGCGCAAGCGCACGCTCCACGTCCCCATCTTCTTCATCTTCGTCGTCTCCAACATCGGCGGCCTGCTGACCCCGCTCGGCGACCCGCCGCTGTTCATGGGCTTCATCAAGGGCGTGCCGTTCTTCTGGACCCTGCGCCTCTTCCCGCTCTGGGCCATCATGGTCGGCGGCGTCGTCCTCTTGTTCTACCTCTACGACGGCGTCCAGTATCGCAAGGAGGAGTGCCGGGACCTCATCCGCGACCGGCGCCGGGTCGTCCCCCTCCGCCTGACCGGGACGGTCAACTTCCTCTGGCTGGCCGGCGTCATCGCCGGCGTCTTCCAGCCCTTCCCGCGCCGCGAGGGCGCGCTCATCCTCATGGCCGTCCTGTCGCTCCTGACGACGAAGCGCCAGTGCCGCCTCGACAACAGGTTCACCTACAACCCGATCATCGAGGTGGCCGTCCTCTTCGCCGGGATCTTCGTCACCATGGTCCCGGCCCTGCTCATCCTCAGCGCCCGGGCGGCCGACCTCGGCGTCGCCCGGCCCTGGCAGTTCTTCTGGGCCACCGGCGCGCTGTCCTCGTTCCTCGACAACACGCCGACCTACCTGGCCTTCTTCTCCATGGCCCAGGGCCTCGGCCTCGACGGGCCGATGCTGGGCATCCCGACGACGATGCTCATGGCCATCAGCGCCGGCGCCGTCTTCATGGGCGCCAACTCGTACATCGGCAACGGCCCGAACTTCATGGTCAAGGTCATCGCCGAGGAATACAAGCTGAAGATGCCCTCGTTCTTCGGCTACATGGCCTATTCCTTCGCCCTCCTCATTCCGCTCTACGCGGTCGTCACGCTGGTGTTCTTCAGGTAAGCGCCGCCCGGACCCCTCCATGAACTCCCAGTTCGCCCTTTCCCCGGACGCGCGCGCCGCGCCCGGCCGCTCCGGCCGGCGGTCCCGTGTGGACGATTTTGCGGCCCCGCGCCGAATGACACTACCGGTGGTGGCGGCCGCAGCCTCTTCCACAAAAAAAAGTGGTCTCGTCCGACAAAAGACTTGACAATTGGTTCAAATGGTCTATATATGAAAATGAATTCAAATGAACGTGACGGAATTCTCGCGCGTGAGCGTCGGTTGAAGGAAGGGCAAGCGAAATGAAAGTGGCGTTGGTCTATAGCTCGAAAGCGGGGATGGAGGCGACCCTCCCGCCCCGCCCCGAAGCGCCGAAGAGCGAGGAGGACGAGCCTCCATTGCCGCCGGACATGCTCGCCGAGTGCGACTCGGACGAGACGATCGCGGCGGTCGGGCAGGTTCTCCGGGAGAGGCACCAGGTCGTCTTCATCGAGTCCGACGACAAAGCCTTCGGCCGGCTGAAACGCCAGCGGCCGCACCTCGTCTTCAACATGGCCGAGCGCGTCGTCGGCCCCAACCGCGAGTCGCACATCCCCTCGATCTGCGAGATGCTGGACATCCCCTACACGGGGTCCGATCCGCTGACGCTCGGCATCTGCCTCGACAAGTCGCGGGCCAAGGAGATCCTGTCCTACCACCGGGTCCCCAACCCGGCCTTCTGGGTCGTCGAGTCGCCGACGGCCATCCCGGCCGGCGTCCGCCTGCCGGCCATCGTCAAGCCCCTCTTCGAGGGCTCGAGCAAGGGCATCAGGAACAACTCCCTCGTCCACAGCCTCGGCGAGCTCTACGAGCGCGTCGAGGAGGTCACCGGGGCCTACCGCCAGCCCGCGATCGTCGAGCGCTTCCTCACCGGGCGCGAGTTCACGGTCGGCGTCCTGGGCAACGACCCGGCCTACGAGGTCCTGCCCATCGTCGAGATCGACCACGCCCAGCTGCCGGCCGGCGCGGCGCCCGTCTACTCCTACGAGGCCAAGTGGCTGTGGGACACGCCGGAGAAGCCCCTCGACATCTTCAAGTGCCCGGCGCCCATCCCCGCGGTCCTCGCGGCCAAGATCGAGACCGTCGTCCTCCGGACCTGCCGCGTCCTGCGCGTCCGGGACTGGGCCCGGCTCGACGTCCGGCTCGACGAGAAGGGAGAGCCGAACATCCTCGAGGTCAACCCGCTGCCGGGCGTCCTGCCCAACCCCGAGGACAACTCCTGCCTGCCCAAGGCGGCCCGGACCGCCGGGTATTCCTATTCGGACCTGATCCACAGGGTCGTGGAGGAGGCGAGCAAGCGCTGCGGCCTCCGTCCGACGCGCGTCCGGCCCGCGGCGAGCGAGCGGCCGGCGGTCCACGCGGATCGCGCATGACCCCTGCCCCCGCGATCGCCATCGTCTTCAACGCCTACGAACCGAGACCGACGGCGGCGGGCGAGCGTTTGTCCGAGGAGTCCGTGGCCGAGATGGCCCGGCAGGCCCAGGAGGCCGTCCTCAGCCTGGGGCTCGGGGCGACCCTCGTCCCGCTCCAGCGGAGCCTGCTCAACTTCATGAGCCGGGTCCGGGAGCTCAACCCCGACGCCCTGGTCAACCTCTGCGAGGGCTACTACGGGCGGCCCCAGTGGGAGTCGAACGTGGCCGGCATGTTCGAGCTCCTGGGCCTCTCGTTCACGGGCAACGGGGCCAAGACGCTGGCCCTCTGCCAGGACAAGTTCAGGGCCAAGGCGGTGCTCAAGGCGGCCGGGCTGCCGACGGCCCCGGCCCAGCTCATGACGACCGGCGAGGAGCCGCTCGAGCTGCGCTTCCCGCTCATCGTCAAGCCCAACGCCGAGGACGCCAGCCTGGGGGTCTACCCCGAGTCCGTCGTCCGCGACGAGGAGTCGCTGCGCCGCCAGGTCCGCCGCTGCCTCGACAGCTACCGGCAGCCGGTCCTGGTCGAGGCCTTCATCGACGGCCGGGAGTTCAACGTCTCGGTCATGGAGAACGGCCGGGCCCGGGCCCTGCCGGTCTCCGAGATCGACTTCTCGGCCATGCCCGAGGACACGCCGCGCATCCTCGGCTACGACGCGAAATGGTTCGAGGACCACCCGCTCTACCAGAAGACGCCGCCCGTCTGCCCGGCCCCGATCGACGACGGGCTGCGGGCCGGGCTGCAGGGCCTGGCCGAGGCGGCCTTCCGGACCATGGGCTGCCGCGACTACGCCCGGATCGACTTCCGCATGGACGCCAGGGGCCGGCCGTTCATCCTCGAGGTCAACCCGAACCCCGACATCAGCACCAACGCCGGCTACGCCCGGGCCCTCGCGGCCGCGGGGATCGAATACGCCGCGTTCTGGGGCGCCATGATCGACAACGCCCTGAAGAGAAGGACGGTCAATGATCCGGCCGATGGAAGCGCGCGATAAGGACGCCGTCCTCGGGCTCGTCCGGGCGACGGGGTTCTTCACCGAGGCCGAGGTGGCCGTGGCCGAGGAGCTCGTGGACATCTACCTCGGCCGGCCGGAGCAGACGGACTACCGCGTCGTCGTCGTCGAGAACGACGCGAGGGGAGTGGCCGGCTACATGACCTGGGGCCCGACGCCGCTGGCCGAGGACGCCTACGACCTGTACTGGATGGCCGTGGCGCCGGCGGAGCAGGGGAAGGGCCGGGGCAAGGAGCTCGTCCGCTGGCTCGAGGCCGAGGTCCGGCGGCGCGACGGCCGGGTCGTCTTCATCGAGACCTCGTCCCAGCCGAAATACCACGCCACGCGGCGGTTCTACATCGATCTCGGATACAAGGAAGTCGCCCGCGTCCCCGATTTCTACCGGGCCGGCGACGACCGCGTCATCTACGCGAAGTATCACCGTTAGGAGCTTGGAGATGGACGACTGGCAACGCTCGCTCCGAGGCGCTCTCCGGAAACCCGAGGAGATCGCCCGGAAGTTCGGGCTCGACGTCGAGGAGGTCCGGCGGATCGCCAAGACGTTCAAGATCCAGATCACGCCTTACTACGCCGGGCTGATCAAGGAGCGCGGGGACGCCATGTGGCGCCAGATGGTCCCGGACCCGGCCGAGCTCAGGACCGGCAGCGGCGTCGCCGACCCGCTCGAGGAAGACCACGACTCCCCGGTGCCGAGCATCGTCCACCGCTACCCCGACCGGTGCCTCTTCCTCGTCTCGCACAGCTGCGCCTCCTACTGCCGCTTCTGCACCCGGAAGAGGAAGGTCGGCGATCCCTCCAAGATCCACCCCCGCTACATCGAGGACGGGCTGGCCTACATCCGGGCCCACGGCGAGATCCGGGACGTCATCGTCTCCGGCGGCGACCCGCTCATGCTCAGCGACCGCCGGCTCGAGGCCGTCATCAAGGGCGTCCGGGCCGTCCCGCACGTCGAGATCATCCGCGTCGGCACGCGGGTGCCCTGCGTCCTGCCGCAGCGGGTCACGGAAAAGCTCGCGGCCATGCTCAAGAAGTACCACCCGCTCTACGTCAACGTCCACTTCAACCACCCCGACGAGCTGACGCCCGAGGCGACGCGGGCCCTGGGCCTGCTGGCCGACGCCGGCATCCCGCTCGGCAACCAGACGGTGCTGCTCAAGGGCGTCAACGACGACCCGCTGGTCATGCGCCGGCTCATGCAGAGGCTCCTGGCGGCGCGGGTCCGGCCGTACTACATCTACCAGGCCGACTACGTGAGCGGGACCGAGCACCTGCGGACGACGGTCGAGAAGGGCCTCGAGATCATGGAGGCCCTGCGCGGCTGGACGTCCGGCCTGGCCGTCCCGTACTACTGCATCGACGCGCCCGGCGGCGGCGGCAAGATCCCCGTCCTGCCGAAGTACATCCAGTCGATCACCGACGAGCGGGTCGTGCTGCGGAACTACGCCGGCGAGCTGTTCGTCTACCCCCAGGTCAAGGCCAAGCCGAAGCGCAAGCCCCGCCCGGCCGCCGCCCCCTGTTACAGCCTCGAAGCCTAAGAAGGGGTCAAACCTTTAAAAGTTTAATTTTCTCCTTTTCCTTGATGCCGGATTCCCGCTCTTCCAGGTTTATTCATAAAACGCCCCGTTCGTTCTCGCCCCCGGGACTTCGCGTCTGAGGGACGTCTAGATTCGACGACGATTCAGGTCATTAGCCGGGCTTATTCTTATCCGGGCGCTTTGACCCTTCGGGCGAACCGAACCGGCCCCATCTCGTTCGTTCTCGGGATTCGCGGTGCCGCAGAGTACGGCTTCACCCCTCGGGCCTCGCATCTGGGAGCCGTGTCGATTCGTGAATAATCCAGGTTAGCCGTTCTTTGATTCTTTCGAAAGCGCCTTTCAAGACTTCGTTGGCGGCCACGGTGCTTTCTATGGCGTGGAACGCGATAGAAACCGCGGCCGGGCCGATCCCGTAGAATTCCCCGATCTCCTTGAGCTTGTAGCCGGCGTAATGGCGGGCGAAGTAGATCGCGCACTTCCTGGCCAGCTTGTTCTTGTCCCCCAACTCTCTGTGGATCTCGTCCGCGATCCTTCCGAGCTCCGGCCTGATCCGGAGCCTCCTGAGTCCTCCGAGCTCATCGTCGTTCGCTTCGAGAGCCTCCTTCAAGAAAGACCGGCGGAGCTTGTCTACGAAATCGTCGTCGCCCAGGATGCCGACGCTGGCGGCCGACCTGAGCTGCTCTCTGAACGACAGATCTTCCGGGGAAGCGAGATAATCCTCGTGCTCCTTTCGCAGGGCTGATGCGTTGCCTTCGAAACAAGCCATGATCGTTTTCGTGCTGAGCCAGGCGGGCGCCTGCCGAAGCCCAAAATAGACCCGGCAACTCGACCACTCGAAATCCTCCGGCTTCGCGACGATGCCCTTCCGGACGGGATTCGCGTGGATGTACTTCGTCAGGGTCCGGGCGTAGAGGCCGGTTTGAACGAGGATGGCCTTGAATCGCCCCTGGAAAATATGGCCGCACCTTTCATGTTTCGTGTTCAGGTAGATGGAATAGGCCGAGTTGACGAAATGCATGATCTGGGAGAGATTGGCCTTCGGCGTTTCCAAGCCCAGGTGATAATGGTTTTCCATGAGGCACAGAAGATGCCACATGGCCGAGAATCGCTCATGGGCGTCCCTGAGGATCTTCAGGAAGAAGCCTCGATCCTCGTCAGAGAAAAAGATCCGTTGTTTCTGGTTTCCCCGGGAATAGACATGGTAGAAGGCGCCTGGATACGCGATTCTCGGTTGCCTTGACATGGGAGGCTCGCTTTTCAAGGGACGGATATCCGCCCTTGATAAAGACGCCGAAACGGGTCCCGATTCTCACGGACGGGGAAAAATTAAAAAATTAAAGGTTTGACCCCGTCTTGAGGTAGTCGCTCAGGCTGACCGTCCTGACGATCTCCAGTGCCTCGGCCGGGCCGACGCCGCGCTTCCGGCCCAGCGACTCGAGGATGCGGACGATCGACAGGGCGACCTCGGCCGTCTGCCCCGCCTCGGCCGGCCGGCCCGCGAGGAAGGCGATCGAGTCGTACAGGACCGCGTTGGCCTCGCCGTACGTGATCGGCTCGCGCGCTCCGTGGGCCGACACCCACTCGGGGCGGGCCAGGACGTCGTTGACGTGGGACTGGATGAGGTAGGTCGCCCTCCCGATGAGCTTGAGGTTGCTCGGGCTGACGTTGGTCATGGTGTTGCCGACGACCTTGCCCAGCTTGGCCATGACCGCCGTCGAGTGGGCGTTGAGGAGCATCTTGGCCGCCGTCTGCTGGCGGACGCCGAACGCGTCGCCGGCCGTCCGGACGTGGACCGGGACGACGACGAGCCGGCCGCCCTTCCCCGTCCAGCGCCGGCGGACGCTCTCTTCGAGCTTGGGGAAGTCCTTGGCCGGCCGGTTCGTGACCGTCAGCACGGCCGCGTCCGCGCCGCCCTCGCGGGCCAGCCGCAGGACCTCGGTGAACGACGACGACGGGAGCTCGAACTCCGTCTCCTCCGGGCTCAGGGCCACGAGGACGCACAGGTCCCCCTTCTTCGGCCCCCGCCTCTCCCGGTTGGCTTTCGACAGCGAGAAATCGTAGCGCCCGGCCTGGTCGTCGCCGGCCCTCTTCAGGCTCTCGAGGGCGGCCCGCCTCAGGTAGGGGTCCTCGACCTCGGTCTCGAAGGGCCGGCGGTACAACGCCTCGGACAGCCCCCGGAACGGCCGGCCCAGGAAGGCCCGCCACGCCGCCGCGGCCGTCCCCGCCCTCGTCCAGACCTGGATCCAGCACTTGCGCGCCGGTTCGCCGACCGTGTCGAGGGGGTAGAGCCGGAAGGTCGGGCTGCGCTCGGTGCTGTCGATGAAGACGGTGATCAGCCCCTTCTCCGCGTAGTACGTGGAGAACCGGCCGGCCGCGTAGGCCGCCGCCTCCATGTCGGTCAGCGCCGCCAGCGCCGGCAGGGCCGCCCGGGCGCCGTCGAGGACGGCCCCGAACTCCCGGAGCCTGTCCGCGACCCCCTCCGCCGCCGCTCCCCCCGCGAACCCCAGCCGGGCCAGCTCGCGCCTCCCCAGCGTCCTCGCCAGGGCCCGCTCGACCGCCGTCTCGACGACCGCGGCCAGGACGTAGGTCTCGATCGTCGTCGCCTGCATGCGCGTCGAGCCGGCGATCGCCTGCGGCCCCGTCGTCAAGTTGATCTTGGCGATGCCCGGCTCGGCCAGGACGCTCCGGCTCCGCTCGAAGGGCAGGAGCCGGTCGTCCGGGTTGTTGTAGACGAAATACAGCCGCTTCCGGCTCTCCTCCGCGCCTCCCGCCCCGGGCTCCGCCCGCCACTGGTCCAGGGCCGCCAGGACGGTCCCGATGACGGACGACGTCTCGCCGCCCTCGGTGACGCAGATGACGACGTCGCCCCGCGCGACGCCCCGGTCCCGGAGCTGGAGCCGGCCGATGAGCTGGAGGTCCTCGAAGCCCTCGAGGGAGCTGATCAGGGCCCGGTCGCCGCCGGTCATCTCGCCGACGAGGGCCTCCTCGATCCCGGCCGGGATGCGTCCCTGGAGGCGTCTCCAGATCGTCGGGTCCGCCTTGACCTTGCGCCAGAACGGGCGCCAGAAAGCGCTCTCCATCTGCTTGGCCAGCCGCCCGGTCGCGCCGCAGCCGTAGACGTAGACCTTACGGCCGCCGACGATGGCCTCCTCGACCGCCCGAGCCGCCCGCTCGAGCGTTTCCGGCGCCGCCGCGAGCCCGTCCATCCTGGCCCGGATGTCGTCGTCGACCGAGGAGAGCATCCTCAGCCCGGCCAGCGTGTCCCCGCGGACCGTCTCGCCGAGCCGCCACGTCTTCGGGTGGCGCTGTTCCGTGAGCAGGGTGTGGAGCTGGAACGGGGTCTTCGCCCGGACGTAATCGGCCGACTCCGCCGAGGGCGCGATCCCCAACAGGTCGAGCAGCCCCTTCGCCGGGGCTCCCCCGGCCGTCCTCTCCTGGCCCTTTCCGGTCACGAGCGCGACGACGGCCGCGAGGACGGCGATGATGATGACCAGGCGCAGAAGCCCTCCCCTCGCCTCGCTCCGGGGGGGGCATCCCCGCCCCGCGGCCCGCTTCCCCATCAGTCCTTCCCGTACTGGCGCTGGTCGTCGAGGATGTCCCGCTCCTGCCAGTCGCGGATCCAGTCCTCGAGCCGGAAGACCAGCGTCCCGCCGCCGGCCTTCGAGCAGACGACCCGGCCGAGCCCGCAGTTGACGATCATCTTCTTGCAGATGAAGCAGGGGACGGCGCTGATCGGCTCCGCGGCCCCCGGCGCGCCGCCGTAGATGTACATGTCGCCCCCGAGCAGGCTGACCCCGGCCCGGGCGGCGTTGATGATGGCGTTCTGCTCGGCGTGGACGCTCCGGCAGAGCTCGTATCTCTGCCCGTGGGGGACGCCCAGCCTGTCCCGGAGGCAGTAGCCGTGCTCGAGGCTGTCCTTGGTCTTGCGCGGCGCGCCGACGTAGCCCGTCGAGATGATCTGGTCGTCCCGGACGATGATGGCCCCGATGGCCCGGCGGAAGCACGTGCTCCGGGTCGACACCTCCCGGGCGATGCCCAGATAGTACTCGTCCTTGGACGTCCGCTGCGGCGTCATGCGACCTCCTCCAGCTTGCGGTGGAATTCCTCGAGCGTCCCGTCGTTGACGATGACCCGGTCGGCCGCGGCGATGCAGGCCTCGAGCTGCTGGGCCGACGCGCCGCCCGCCCGCTCCTGCTCTTCCTTCTTCCGGAAGGCCTCGAGGTCGGGCGCCGACTCGTCCCGCCCCCTCGCCGCGACACGGGCGAACCTCGTCTCGACCGGCGCGTCGATGGCCAGCAGGACGAAGTCCCCCTGGGCCCGCAGATAGGCGACCTCCCGGAGATTGCGGACGCTGTCGATGACGGCCCGCTCGCGCGGCCCGACCTTGGCCATCGTGCGCCGGGCCAGGACGTCCGGCCCGAAGCGCTCCCGGAGCCCGTTGCCGGTCCGGATGAGGGCGCTCCGGCTCTCCGGCTCGCCCCGCTCGCGCAGCTCGTCCCGGATGACGTCGGAGAGCGAGTGGGCGGCGTAGCCCTTGCCCCGGAAATAGGCCGCCGCCTCGCCCTTGCCGGCCCCGTTCGTGCCGGTCAGGCCGATGAGACGCGGCGCCGCGTTCATGTCCTCAGGACCCTCGGCAGGGCCGGGACGGCCCGGGCGCATTCCCCGCGGGAGGCGGCCGGGACCTCGCCCGCCGGCCCGGGCGTGGCCGCGGCCCCCGCTCGCCCCCCGTCGATGTTCTGGCGTCCGTCCATGGCCTCGCCGCGCTCCTTCCCGCCGCCGCGCCTCTCCCGTCATCCGGCCGGCCCGGCGTCCCCGGCCCGCCGCTTGCGCTCCTTGCCCCGGCCGACGGCCAGCGCGATCAGGATGCTCAGCCCGTACAGGACCAGCATCGGGACGGCCACGATGCTCTGGGTGACGACGACGGGCGTCGGCGTGATCACGGCGGCGACGATGAAGACGACGAGGACGGCGTACTTGAAATTCCGGACCATCCAGCCGGCCGTGACCAGGCCCATCTTGGCCAGGAAGAAGACGAGCGTCGGCAGCTCGAAGACGACGGCGATGCCCAGCAGGACCTTCAGGGCCAGGCCGAAGTACTGGTCGACGGTGATGACCGGCTGGAAATCCGAGGCGATGGCCAGGAAAAAGCGGCAGGCCCAGGGGAAGACGATGAAGTAGCCGAAGACGGCCCCGAGCGAGAAAAAGAAGGTCGTCATCAGGACGAAGGGGACGACGTACTTCCTCTCCTTCTGGTAGAGGCCCGGGGCGACGAAGTACCAGACCTGGAGGAAGACGAAGGGGGACATCAGGAAGATCGAGCCGAGGAAAGCGACCTTGATGTAGAGCATGAAGGGCGCGGTCAGGCTGGTGAAGGCCAGCTTCGTGCCCTCGGGGAGATAGCGCGTCACCGGCCGGGCCAGGACGGCGTAGATGTCCTTGGAGAAGATCCAGCCGGGCACGAACCCGGCGATGAGGGCGAGGACCGAGTAGAAGAGCCGCTTCCGGAGGTCCTCGAGGTGCTCGAGGAAGGTCATCTCGTCAGGTGACTTTCTGCCCTTCCCCAGTCTCATGGGTCTCCGTATCCTTCCTGATCTCGTCCTTGATCTCTTCGGGAACGCGGGTGAGGCCCGTCGCGATCTCGGTCACGCCCGCGCGCAGGTCGTCGACGCCGGACTGGATGTCCCTGCGGACGTCCTTGAGCTCGGAGGCCTCGATCTCCTCCTCGATGCGGCCCTTGATCTCGTCGGAGGTTCTCTTGAGCTCCCGGAGGGCCTTGCCGACCGAGCGCCCGATCTCGGGCAGCTTCTTGGGGCCGAAGACGAGCAGGGCGACGACGAAGATGAGGACGAGCTCCGCGGGGCCGATGCTGCCTAACATGGGGCCTCTCGAGCCGGTATTATAGCACTCCGCCCCGGGGTTACAAGGGCCGCCGCCTCCGGGGGCGCCCCTCCCCCCGCGTCGCCGCCCCTTCGGCGGCTTTACTTGGGGGGCGGGCGTGTTATAATTGAGGAACGAGAAGTCTATGAAAAAAAAGGTTCTTCTAGGCGCCCTGGCGGCCCTCCTGCTCCTCCAGGCGCCGTCCCGCAATCAGGACCTCTGGTCGGCCTCCCTGGCCAAGGCCCGGGCCATCGCCGGCCTCCTGGAGCGGAACTATTACGAGCCGCTCGACGAACAGGACCTGGCCGTGGCCTCGATCAAGGGAACCCTGGACACCCTCGACCCCCACTCCTATTTCCTCGACCCCTCGAGCTTCTCGCGGATGCGCGAGGACTACACCGGCAAGTACTACGGCACGGGCATGCAGATCCAGAAGCAGGGCGACAACATCGTCGTCATCGCCCCGATCGAGGGCGGGCCGGCCTACCGCCTGGGCATCCAGCCGGGCGACATCATCACCCACATCGACGGGGAGTCGACCGTCCCCCTCTCGAGCAACGACGCCATGCAGAGGCTCCGGGGGACCGAGAAGGGCTCGACCGTCACGGTCACCTTCGCCCGCGAGGGCGAGAAGCCCTTCGACCTGACCATCGCCCGCGAGGAGATCCCCCTCCTGAGCGTCCCCTACGCCTTCCTTCTCCGGGACGGGATCGGCTACATCTACGTCCGGAACTTCGGCGAGGAGACCCCCCGCGAGCTCGAGAGCGCCCTGGCCAAGCTCGCGGCCGAAGGCATGAAGAGCCTGGTCCTCGATCTGCGCCTGAACACGGGCGGCGCCCTGGCTCCGTCGATCGAGATCGCCGACCTCTTCCTGCCCAAGGGCGCGCTCATCGTCTCCATGAAGGGCCGCAACCGGGCCTACGACCGGGAGTTCCCGGCCTTCCTGAACGATCAGTACGAGAAGCTGCCGCTCGTCATCCTCATCGACCAGGGCACGGCCAGCGCCTCCGAGATCGTCAGCGGCGCGGTCATGGACCACGACCGCGGCCTCGTCGTCGGCGAGGACTCCTGGGGCAAGGGCCTGGTCCAGACGGTCTTCCAGCTGGCCCCGGACATGGCCGTGGCCCTGACCGTGGCCAAGTACCTGACCCCGAGCGGCCGGTCCATCCAGCGGGACTACACAAGGATCGACGATTACCTCATGAGCAAGCGGGCCCCGGACGAGAGCCGCGAGGTCCGCTTCACCGAGCACGGCCGCAAGGTCCTCGGCCAGGGCGGCATCACCCCCGACTACGCCGTCAACTCGTTCATCAAGCCGTTCACGGCCCGGCTCCGGAGGGCCGGGGCCTTCTTCGCCTACGCCCGGCGGTTCGCCCAACACCAGACGGACCCGGGCAAGAGGCTCGTCTTTCCCTCGGACCCGAAGGGCTCCGCCGCCCCGCCCCCCGGCGGCATCCAGGCCGGCGGGACGATCGCCGTCGACGACGGCGTGGTGGCCGATTTCCGCAAGTACTTGGCGACGCGCAAGATCGAATACGACGAGAAGACGTTCCTGGACGCCGAGCCGGAGATCCGCCGCGAGCTCGAGGGGGAGATCGCCGGGGCCGTCTGGGGCGTCGAGGCCGGCGTCCAGGCCTCGCGCCGGAACGACCCCGCCGTCCTCAAGGCCGTCGAAGTCATGCCCGAGGCGGCCAAGCTCCTGGAAAAATGAAGATCGCCCTCGCCTCCGACCACGCCGGCTACGAGCTCAAGGCCGCCGTCGCGGCCTTCCTCCGCGGGCGGGGCGTTCTCTTCGAGGACCTCGGCTGCGGACCGGGCGAGTCGGTCGACTACGTCGATTACGGGGCCCGGGCGGCCCGGGCCGTCGTCGCCGGCGCCTGCGACCGGGCCATCCTCGTCTGCGGCACGGGCATCGGCATGGCCGTCGTGGCCAACAAGTTCAGGGGCATCCGGGCGACGCCCTGCTGGAGCGAATTCACCGCCGAGGTCAGCCGCAGCCACAACGACTCGAACTGCCTGACCCTGGGCGGCCGGACGCTCTCGCCCGACCTGGCCCGGGCCATCGTCCGGATCTGGCTGGAGACGCCCTTCGAGGGCGGCCGCCACGCCCGCCGGACCGGGAAGATCAGCGACATCGAAGCCGAAAATCTCAAATAAGGACTCGTCCATGCCCACCTTCGCCGAGAAAGCCACGGACCTGGCCGCCCGCGCGGAACGGAACAGCGCCTGGCGCCAGCGGGACTGCTTCAACCTCATCCCCTCCGAATCGACGCCGTCGTTCCTGGTCAAGATGTGCGAGATCGCCGACCCGGCCGGCCGCTACGCCGAGCACCGGACGATGAAAGGGGAGGAGGTCTATTTCTACCAGGGGACCGACTTCATCCGCGACGTCGAGGTCGAGTGCCAGAGGGAGATGGCGGCCTACTTCGGCTGCACGGACATCGAGCTCCGGCCCGTCAGCGGCCAGATGGCCAACGAGGTCGTCTTCAAGGCCCTGGTCAAGTTCCTCAACCGCGGCCGGGCCGAGGGCCAACCCTCCCGCCGCATCCGGCTCGTCTTCAACAACGACCTCATCTACGGCGGCCACCTCAGCGCCCAGCCCATGGGCGCGCTGTTCAACTTCGTCGAGGAGGACCCGGCCACCGGCCGGGAGCGGGTCGTCAGCCTCCCGGTCCGCAAGGACAACCCCTACAAGCCCGACGTCGAGCGGCTGGCCGGGCTCCTCGAGGCCCACCGGCCCGAGCTCATCGTCTTCGGCAAGAGCATGTTCCTCTACCGCGAGCCGGTCGAGTTCGTCGCCGACATCGTCCGGGGCTGGCCGGAGCGGCCCGTCCTGATGTTCGACATGGCCCACGTCCTGGGGCTCTACGGCGCCTTCCAGGCCCCCTTCGAGGAGGGCGCGGACGTCGTCACCGGCTCCACCCACAAGACCTTCTTCGGCACCCAGCGCGGCGTCGTCGCCGGCAACGTGCCCGCGGGCTCGCCGCTGCGGGGCCTCTGGTCCGAGATCAAGGGCCGGGCTTTCCCCGGCTCGACCAGCAACCACCACCTGGGCACCCTCCTCGGCCTGCTCATGTCCGCCTACGAGATGAACGCCTTCAAGAAGCCCTTCCAGGAGCAGGTCCGGGCCAACGCCAAGGCCCTGGCCAAGGCCCTCCACGCCCACGGCATCCCGGTCGAGGGCGACCCGTCGGACGGCTACACCGAGACGCACCAGGTCATCCTCCGGGTCAAGGCCTTCGGCCCCGGGATGGAGATCGCCCGGCGCCTGGAGGAGAACAACGTCCTGACCAACTATCAGGCCCTGCCGGACGACGCCTCGTTCCTCGACTCGAGCGGCCTCCGGCTGGGCGTCCAGGAGATGACCCGCTTCGGGATGAAGGAGAAGGACTTCGACACGCTGGCCGGCCTCGTCAGCGACATCGTCGTCCGCGACCGGCCGGCGGGGCCCGAGGTGGCCGCCTACCGCAAGAGCTTCCTGACCATGGGCTACACCCTGCCGCCGGCCGAGGCCCTGCCCCTCGCGGCCCGGATCCTGGCCGCCGCCGTCCCCGACCGCGCCTACGCGGCCCGGTTCGCGGACAACCTGCGCCGGGCCGCCGGGGAGTGACCGTGAAGGTCCTCGTCGTCGGGTCCGGCGGCCGGGAGCACGCCCTGGCCTGGAAGATCGCCCAGAGCCCCCGGGCCGAGAAGGTCTTCTGCGCGCCGGGCAACGGCGGGACGCGGCTGGTGGCCGAGAACGTCCCCATCGCCGAGACGGACATCGCCGGGCTGGCCGATTTCGCCGAGCGGGAGGCCGTCGGCCTGACCGTCGTCGGGCCCGAGGCGCCGCTGACCCTGGGCCTGGCCGACGAGTTCGAGAAGCGCCGCCTCCCCGTCTTCGGGCCGACGAAGAAGGCGGCCGAGATCGAGGCCAGCAAGGTCTTCGCCAAGGAGTTCATGGAGCGCCACCGCATCCCGACGGGGCGCTTCAGGGTCGTCGACAGCTTCGACCAGGCCAGGAAGGTCCTGGCCTCGGGCGAGTTCGGCTACCCGGTCGTCCTCAAGGCCGACGGCCTGGCGGCCGGCAAGGGCGTCGTCGTCTGCCCGAACCAGAAGAAGGCGGAGGACACGGCCGGGGAGATGCTGGTCCAGAAGAAGTTCGGCCCGGCCGGCCGGCGCGTCGTCATCGAGGAGTTCCTCCGCGGCCGCGAGGTCTCCTTCATGGTCGTCTCCGACGGCCTGAGGGTCCAGCCCCTGGCCACGGCCATGGACCACAAGGCCGCTTACGACGGCGACAAGGGGCCGAACACGGGCGGCATGGGCGCCGTCTCGCCCTCGCCGCTCATGACCGAGAAGCTCTTCAAGGAGGTCCTGACGACCGTCGTCGGCCCGGCCGTCACCCGCCTCCTCGAGGAGGGGCGGAAGTTCAAGGGCGTCCTCTACGCGGGCCTGATGATCACCGAGTCCGGGCCGCGCGTCCTCGAGTTCAACGGCCGCTTCGGCGACCCCGAGACCCAGGCGCAGATGCTCCGGCTGGAGAGCGATCTCGTCGACCTGCTCATGGCCGCGGTCGAGGAGGACGTCCTGCGGGAGGAGGTCCGCTGGTCGGCCCGGCCGTCGGGCTGCGTGGTCATGGCCTCGGGCGGCTATCCCGTCCATTACGAGAAGGGCAAGACGATCACCGGCCTCGACGAGGCCGAATCCATTCCCGGCGTCGCCGTCTTCCACGCCGGGACCCGGTTCGAGAGCGGCTCCTATCTGACGTCGGGCGGGCGGGTCCTGGGCGTCTGCGCCTCGGAGCCCGACCTGGCCGGGGCCATGCGCAAGATCTACGAGGGGTGCGGGAGGATCTATTTCGAGGCCATGCACTACCGCCGCGACATCGGCGCCCTGAAGGAGGAGCGGACATGAGGGTCATGGTGCTTCTGGGGAGCGAGTCGGACTTCGTCGCGATCGAGGAGGCCCTGGGCGTCCTCCGGGACTTCGGCGTCCCCTTCGGGATTGAGGTCAGCTCGGCCCACCGCTCGCCGGAGCGGACGCTCCGGCTGGTCGAGTCGTCCGAGGCGGCGGGCGCCGAGGTCTTCATCGCCGTGGCCGGGAAGGCCGCCCATCTGGCCGGCGTCGTCGCCGCGCGTACCATCAAGCCGGTCATCGGCGTCCCGGTCGAGAGCGAGGCCCTGGCCGGCCTGGACGCGCTCCTCTCGACCGTCCAGATGCCCAAGGGCGTCCCGGTGGCCACGGTCGCGCTCGGGAAGCACGGCGGCACCAACGCGGCCGTCCTGGCCGTCGAGATCCTGGCCCTCAAGGACGAGGCCCTGCGGACGAAGCTGGCCGCCTACCGGGCCGGGATGGCCGAGAAGGTCGAGGCCGCCTCGGCCAAGCTCAAGGAAAAAATCTAACGGGCGGCGATGCCCTCCGTTGCCGTCCGCAATTTCGGCTGCCGGGCCAACCAGGCCGAGGCCTTCGCCTGGGTCGATGAGCTCCGCGGCCGGGGCCTGGCGGTCGGGACGGACTGGGGCCGCAGCGACGTCGTCCTCGTCCATTCCTGCACCCTGACAAGCCGGGCCGACCGCGACGTCCGCAAGCTCATCCGGAGGGTCGGCCGGGAGCGGCCGGGAGCGGCCGTCGTCGTCTCCGGCTGCTACGCCGAGCGGGCCCCGGGCGAGCTCCGCGCGCTCGGGAACGTCGCCGCCGTCCTGCCCCGGAGCGCCGGCAGCCGGGTGGCCGAGACCGTGGCCGGGATCGCCGCGGGGCCTGGGGGCGCGCACCCGGTGCGTGTCCCCGTCAGGGGCGAAGAGGCCGTCGGGCCTTCCTTCCGGGCCCGGGCCTATCTCAAGGTCCAGGACGGCTGCGACAACCGCTGCGCCTTCTGCGTCATCCCGCGGCTGCGCGGCCGGAGCTCGAGCGTCCCGCCGGGCGAGGCCGCGGCCTCGGCCCGGGGCCTGGCGGCCCGGGGCTTCCGGGAGATCGTCCTGGCCGGGATCCATCTCGCCTCCTACGGCCGCGACCTCGAGCCGCGCCGGTCGCTGGCCGGCCTTCTCCGGGAGGTCGGGGAGGCCGCTTCGCCCGCCCGGCTGAGGCTGAGCTCGCTCGACCCGAACCTCGTCGACGCCGGCCTCGCCGCCCGGCTCGCGGGGGACGGCCGCGTCTGCCCGCACTTCCACCTCTCGCTCCAGCACGCCTCGGAGCGTGTTCTGCGGGCCATGGGCCGCGCCGGCGGCCCCCCCTCCTACGGGCATGTCCTGGGTGAGCTGCGGCGCCTGGCGCCGGACGCCGCCCTCGGCGCGGACGTCATCGTCGGGTTCCCCGGCGAGACGGACTCCGACTTCGAGGAGCTGAGGGCCTTCGTCGAGGCCTCGGAACTGACCTACGTCCACGTGTTCCCGTTCTCGCCGCGGCCGGGGACGCCGGCCTGGGGCCGGCCGAGGGCCGCCGCCGCCGTCGTCACGGCCCGGGCCGAGGCGCTGCGGGCGCTCTCGGCGGCCAAGGACTTCCGGTTCCGGGGCCGGTTCGCCGGCCGGACGCTCGAGGCGGTCGTCATCGGCGAGGCCGGCGGGGATGTCGAGGTCCTCACGGCCAACGGCATCAGGGTCGCGGTCCCGGGGCCGGCCGCCCAGCGCCGCGAGTCCGTCCGGGTGAGGGTCGGCCGGGTCCTGCCGGAGAGGACGGAAGGAGAGGTCGCGGCATGAGGAAGATCCGTGTTCTCCCCGACGAAGTCGCGCAAAAGATCGCCGCGGGCGAGGTCATCGAGCGGCCCGTCTCGGTCGTCAAGGAGCTCGTCGAGAACGCGCTCGACGCCGGGGCGACGGAGGTCCGGATCGAGCTCGCCGACGGCGGCAAGGCCCTCGTCAAGGTCCAGGACGACGGCTCCGGCATGGACGCCGAAGATGCCGCCCTCTGCTTCCGCCGCCACTCGACGAGCAAGATCCGTCGCGAGGAGGACCTGGAGCGGATCGCGACCCTGGGCTTCCGGGGCGAGGCCCTGGCCTCGATCGCCGCCGTCTCGCGGCTGACCATGCGGACGTTCGACGGCGCCTCGGACCGCGGCACGATGATCGAGCGCGAGGGCGAGCGCCTCGTCGCCGTCACCGACATCGCCTTCCCGCGGGGCACGGGCGTCGAGGTCCGGGACCTTTTCTTCAACCTGCCGGCCCGGAGGAAGTTCCTCCGCTCGGCCTCGTCCGAGCTCGGGCCGGTCACCAAGTACGTGACCCAGGCGGCGCTCGGCGCGCCGGGCGTCCGTTTCACCCTGGTCCACGGCGGGCGCGAGACGATCGCCTGTCCGCCCGTCGGGACGCTCCGGGAGCGCGTTTTCCAGCTCTTCGGCGGGAAGATGGTCGACCGCCTGATGGACGTCGCCGCGGAGGAGGGGCCCGGTCGGATCGAGGGGCTGGCCTCGCTGCCTTTGGGCGGACGGCCGGACAAGACCGTCCAGCATTTCTTCGTCAACGGCCGTCCGGTCAAGGACCGCGTCCTCATGGCCGCCCTGAGCCAGGCCTACACGGGCGTCCTCGAACGAGGCCGGCAGCCGGAGGCGTTCCTGTTCTTGGAGTTCCCTCCGGGCGAGGTCGACGTCAACGTCCATCCGGCCAAGGCCGAGGTCCGCTTCCGGGACACCCAGCTCGTCTTCCGCCTCGTCCTGAGGGCGATCGGGGCGGGCGTCTCACGCGGACAGGTCGTCAAGGAGGTCGTCCCGGGCGGGTCCGGCGCGGCGGCGGCCCGGGTCGCGGAAGGGGAGGCCGGCTATCGGGCGCCGGGGCTCGCCTTCGGCCCGGCTGACGCGGAGGCTATCGGCGCGGACAGGGCGGGAGACGTTGGCGGCGACGCGGCGGGGGACGCGAAAGGGGATGCGAAAGGGGACGTGTACCGAGCTTCGAGGTACGTGTCCCCGTCTTCGACGGCGGCGGCCGCCCAGGCCGGCCCCGCCGTCCTCGGCCAGTTCGCCGACATGTACATCGTCGCGGCCGACGGGGACGGCCTCTTGGTCATCGACCAGCACAACGCCCATGAGCGCGTCCTCTACGACAAGTTCCGGGAGATCGACCGGGAGAAAGCCTGGCCCCGGAAGACGCTCCTCATCCCGCCGGTGCTCGAGCTCTCGCCCTCGGCCGCCGCGGCCTTCGAGGAGAGCGCCGCCCTGCTCGACGAACTCGGCTTCCGCGCCGAGCCCATGGGAGGCCGCTCCTTCGCCCTCAAGGAATACCCGGAGCTCTTCAAACAGGAGGAGGCCGGGGACATCTTCCTGAGCCTGCTCGAGGTGGCGGAGGAGAGGCCCGCCGAGGAGCGCCGCGGCCGCCTGCTGGCGACGATGGCCTGCAAGGCCGCGGTCAAGGCCGGGGAGCCGCTGAACCGGGACAAGATGGGCTACCTCGTCGCCGAGCTCTTCAGGACCTCCCAGCCGGCCCTCTGTCCCCACGGCCGTCCCATCGTCGTCCGCCTCGAGAAGGCGACGATCGACAAAGGCCTCGGCCGGAAATAAGAGGGGACCAGGTCTTCGTAAAACGGACGGCTGGCCGAGAGGGGGTCCGACGTAAGGGGTCTGACGTGAACTTGTTCAGTTTTTCGCGCTTCTTATGAGTTGCCGTCTCGAAAAAGTGAAGAAGTTCAGGTCTGACCCCTTCTTGTGCTAGAATTCTACGGCCGAACGGAACGGGGAGTGGCGCAGCCCGGCTAGCGCGCCTGCCTTGGGAGCAGGAGGTCGGCGGTTCAAATCCGCTCTCCCCGATTCCCTCTCCGCGGCCTCGACGCGCCTGTAGCTCAGGTGGATAGAGCAGCTGCCTTCTAAGCAGCGGGTCGGGGGTTCGAGTCCCTCCAGGCGCGCCACCCCATTCCTCATGATTTCCGGGAGCAGGGCCGCCCTGGACTACGGCTGCGGGCTCGACGGGCTCCCCCCGCCGTAGACGCCGATCCTGTGGATAAGCTGGTGGCGGCTCGTGACGTCCATCTTGCGGTAGAGGCTGTAGACGTGGCTCTTGACGGTGTGGATGGAGATGTGGAGCGAGCGCTCGATCTCCTTGTAGCTCTTGCCGTCGATCATGAGCCCGAGGATCTCCATCTCGCGGGCGGAGAGGCCGCGGGCCCGGCCGATCGCCGGCAGGTCGAAGCGCGTCGCCAGGACCTTGCCCAGGCCGCCCGCCCAGGGCAGGAACCAGGCTTTGAGCCAGATGAGGGGCGCCAGGTTCGTGTAGAGGCCGAGGAGCCGGGTCATCGTCAGCGCAAGGAACGGAGCCGCGGCCGGGCTCCAGACGCTCAGGGCCAGGTGCAGGGGATAGCGGGCCAGGAACAGCCAAGCGAACGCGGCCTCGACCTTCCGCCGTCCCGGATCGGCGTCCTTCCGGCTCCGGGCCAGCAGCCAGCCGAGACAGCCCATATCGAGGAGGCCGGGGGGCCAGACGAGGGCGAGCCAGAAGGTATTATCAGGCCGCGGAGGCGTCAGGACCGGGATCCTCAAGGCCAGAAAGTACCAGGCCAGCACCGCCGCGGCGAAGACCGCCGCCACGGGAACGAGCCAAGGCGGCAAGCCCCTGCCCCGGCGGCGGAAGATGAACACATAAAGCGAGATGTGGACGGCCAGGACGAGGGCGGTGGCGACCGGCCATTCGACGAACTTATACCAGAAAGAGAATCCCGCCAGCTGGTCCGGGGCGAGATTGCTCTGCCCGTAGGCCCCGAGAAAGGTGACCACGGCCAGGGCGTTGTAAAAGACGAGGAACAGCCAGAGACCGCCCAGCCGGTGCTCGGCGTAGCGGCGGGCCCACTGGCGGAACTCGACGACGGCCCAGACCCCGACGACGAGGACGAGGGCCATGGTCAGGACGTTGAAATGCTTCACGGCTCGGTCTTTCTCCCTCGACGGGGAGGAATTATATGAGAACGGGAGCCCCGGAGGCAAGGAGGCCTCGGGAATCGGTATGATTTCTCGGGATCACCCGGTTTCCCGATAGCCGCCGCCGCCCTCCCGTGCGTATATAGGACAAAGGAGCGTCCATGAACAGACTTGGCCCATGTGTCCTGGCCCTCGGCCTTCTTGCCTTCGGGCCGCAGGCCGCCTTGTCCCGGGAAACCCGTCTGCTGCGCTATCCGGACATCCACGGGGACAAGATCGCCTTCTGTTACGGCGGCGATCTCTATATCGCCTCGATCGCCGGGGGGAACGCCCGGCGCTTCACCTCGTTGCCGGGGGAGGAGCTGCTGCCGAAGTTCTCGCCCGACGGCCGCGAGATCGCCTTCTCGGCGGAGTGCGAAGGGAACAAGGACGTCTACGTCATGCCCGTCTCCGGCGGCGCGCCGCGGCGGCTGACCTTCCATCCGGCTGACGAGTGGGTCGTCGATTGGCGCCCTGACGGCAAAAGCATCCTCTTTCGCTCCAACGCGGCGAGCTTCACCGAAGGGGTCAACCGGCTGCTGTTCGTTCCCGCCGCGGGCGGACTCGTCCGGGCCTTGGAGCTGCCGGAGGCCGACCTCGCCTGCTTCAACGAGGCCGGGGACAAGCTGGCCTTTTGCCCGACGCGCTCCGACGGCCTGGTCAGGGGCTATCGCGGCGGGGCCGCGCCCGATATCTGGACGTACGACCTCGCGAGGCGGACCGCGGAGCGGATCGTCGCCGACGGGTCCGTCAACAACCATCCGCTCTGGATCGGGGACCGCCTCTATTACGTGAGCGACAAAGGCGATGGGGGCCGGGCCAACCTGTGGGTCCGCGATCTCAGGACCGGGGCCGTCCGGCAGCTGACCTTCTTCAAGGAATGGCCGGTCCGCTGGCCAAGCCGGGGCGGCGGCCGGATCGTCTTCGAGAACGAGGGGCGGATCGTCGTCTTTGACGTCCGCACGGAGACTTCGAGGCCCGTCACCATCGGGGTCCCCGGGGCCGGCGATCCCGGGAAGGCGGAATCGGTCGGCGTCGAAAAGCACGTCTCGGGCGCTCCGGCCCTGTCGCCCGACGGGCGGAAGGCGATCCTCGGCGCGCGGGGAGACCTGTTCCTCATCGACTGCGAGCGCAAGACGACCGTGAACCTGACCCGGACACCGGGCGCCAACGAGCGGTATCCGCAGTGGAACCCCGCGGGCGGGAGCTATGCCTACGTCTCCGACGCCACGGGGGAGGACCAGATCTATGTCTGCCGCGAGGGGGACGGGCGGGAGCCGGAGCAGGTCAGCCGCCTCGGGGCCGGGCGGATCGGGCCGCTCAGCTGGTCTCCCGACGGGCGGCGGATCGGCTTCGCCGACCATCGGGCCGTCTACCGCGTCCTCGATCTCGAGACCCGCGCGACCAAGCAAGTCTTCGTCAACGCCTACCAGGGCTCGGTGCCGTTCGTCTCCGCGGCCTGGTCGCCCGACGGCCGCTGGCTCGTCTACGCGCTCGGCGGTCCCAACTGGCTCAGCTCGATCTGGCTCTATTCCCTCGACCGGGACCGCTCCTTCCGCGTGACGGACGGGTCCGTTCATGCCTCCGATCCCCAGTTCGACCTCGCCGGCCGGCGCCTTTATTGGGCGGCCTATGGCAAGGGCAGCGTGGAGGACTCTTTCTGGGACGGCGATCATCATATCGCCAATCCCTCGACTATCGTCGCCGCCACCCTGCGGCGGGAGGAGCCGTCTCCCTTCGCCCCCGGCGCGGCGGACGCCGGCCGCGTCCCGGGAGAGGCCGCCCCCGGGCCGATCGAGATCGACGTCGAAGGACTGGGCGAGCGGATCATGGCCCTGCCCGTGGAGGATTCGACGTACGACTCCCTGCGGGCCGTCGAGGGCGGCCTGGTCTATCGGTCCTCGCCGGCCTCGGGCGGGTCGAGCTTCAAGCTCTTCGACCTGGCCTCCAAAAAGGAGACGACCCTGTCGGAGAGCGCCTTTTATCTCGTCCCGGCGGCCCATGCGGACAAAGCCGCCTATCGGAGTGACGAGGGGATCGGCATCCTCGACCTCAGGGCGAAGCGGGGGAGCGCGGACGGCGCCGGGCTCGACCTTTCGGGGCTCCGCATGGACCTCGACCGCCGCCGGGAATGGGCCCAGATCTTCGCCGAGTCCTGGCGCATCGTGAGGGACTTCTTCTACGACGACAAGATGCGCGGCCTCGATTGGACGGCCGTGCGGAGAAAATACGAGAGCCTTCTGCCGTACGCGGCCTCGCGGCGGGACCTCAATCTCCTCCTCGAAGAGATGTTCGCCGAGCTCGGCCACAGCCACTTGGAGATCTCGGGCGGGGACCTGGAGGTCGTCCCCCGGCGCGGTCACGGCCTGCTCGGCGTCGATCTGGAGGCGGACCCGGCGACGCATCTTTACCGGATCTCGAGGATCTTTCGGGGCAGGAACTGGGAGCCGGAAATGACGAGCCCGCTCACTCTGCCCGGGATGAACGTCAAGCCGGGGGACTATCTCCTGGCCATCGACGGCGCTCCCCTCAAGGAAGGGGTCAACCCGGATTCCCTCCTCCTGGACAAGGCCGGCCGGGATGTCGTCGTGACGGTCAACTCCCGACCGAGCCCGGAAGGAGCCCGGCGCCTGACCGTGAGGGCGGCCGCCTGCTCGGAGAACGGGGCCGATCCCCTCCGCTATGCCGATTGGGTCGCCCGCAACCGGGAGGCCGTGGACAAGGCGAGCGGCGGCCGGATCGGCTACCTCCATCTTCCCGATACCTATGTCCCGGGCGTCGCCGCGTTCTTCCGTCAGGCCCCGGCCCTGCTCCACAAGGAAGGCCTGATCCTGGACGTCCGCTGGAACGGCGGCGGCTACTCTCCCGTCTGGATGATCGAGAGGCTGAACCGCCGCGTGATCTTCCGCTCGTCGCTTCCGCACGGGAAGGCCTCGATCTCCGAGCCCGATCCCGTGTTCGCCGGGCTCAAGGCCTGCCTGATCAACGAGGGGGCCGAGTCGAGCGGGGAGACGTTCGCCGCGATCTTCCGCCAGTGGGACGTCGGACCCATCGTCGGCCGCCGGACGGCGGGCCGCCTGGCGTCCACGGGAGGGATGAGGCTTGTCGACGGCGGCGTCCTCGTCTATCCGGCGGAAGGCAAGGGGGTCATCGAGAACGAGGGCGTCCCGCCCGATATCGAGGTCGAGAACCGGCCCGACGAGATGATCCGGGGAGTGGACGGGCAACTGGAGCGGGCCGTCGCGGAGCTGATGAAGCGCCTGCCGGGGCAGGACAAGATAAGGAGACAACCGTGAAGCGAACAGACATGCGACGCAACGCTTTCATAGGTCGGGCAGTCCTCATCTTGCTCTTTTCGACGTTGCCGCTTCACGCCGAAAGTGCCTCGCAAAAGATCGACAGGGTCATGACCTCTTATTACAGATGCGGGCAATTCAACGGCGCCATCCTGGTCAAGAAAGGCCCCGACGTCCTCTACGCGAAGGCCTTTGGCTTGGCCGACCGGCAATGGAACGTCAAGAACACCCTGGACTCAAAATTCCTGATCGGGTCCGTCAGCAAATCATACACGGCCTTGATGGTGCTGATCCTGGCCGGCGAGGGCCTGATCGACCTGAATGCCACCCTCAACACCTATATTCCGCAATATGACGGCCCGGGCAAGGACCGGGTCACGATCCACCAGATGCTGACGCATACGTCCGGGATCCCGGATCACGGAGCGATCCCCGACCTGTCCAAAAAGCGGGTCCGCTGGATCTACGATTCGGATCAATATCTGGAGCTGGTCAAGGAAACCTCCTTGAAGTTCGAGCCCGGCACGGGTTTTCAATATAGCGGGATCGCTTACAACCTGCTCGCCATCATGTGCGAGAAGGTGACCCATAAGGGTTTTGCCGAGTTGTTGAAGCAGAGGATCTTCGCGCCCCTCCGCATGGACGACACCACGCTCAACAACAACCTCGCGCTCGACCCCAAACGGGCCTTTGGCTATGAGTATTACCTGCTGGAAGGGTATAAGCTCCCCGCCTACATCTCCATGGATCACTGCAAAGGCAGCGGGGGGATCCTGTCCACCGTCGAGGATATGGCCAAGTTCAACCACGAGTGCTTCACGGCCCAGACGCTGACGAGCAAAGCGCTGTATCAGAAGATGTTCACCCCCCACGTCAAAGACTGGCAGTATTACGGCTACGGTTGGTGGATCGACACGATCGCGCCGGACGGCAAAAAAAAGACGCTGATCAGCCACGGCGGCTCGACCGACGGATACAAGGCCTACTCGACCAGGATCGTGGAAGACCAGACGGATATCATCATTTTGGAGAACGATTATTTCAGGACCGACGTGGGGGTCAAGTGGTGCTACGACATCACCGATGACATCATCGACATCCTGGCGGGCCGGGACGTCCCGGAGGCCAAGAGATCGATCGCCAAGGCCGTCGGGCTGACCATCGGACAGGCCGGGATCGAGCGGGCCATGGCGCAATTGTCTCTGCTCAAGAAGAAGGACGACTATCGCATCGGCGCGCCGGATTATTACACTCTCGCCAGCGAGCTGGACAACAAGCACCATCTGAAGCAAGAGTCGATCAGAATATGGGAAGCGGGCCTGGCCGACTTCCCCGACGATTTCAGGCTGAATTACTACTGCGCGGAGACCCTGAGGGGCGTCGACGACGCAAAGGCCCTCGCGCTGTACAAGAACTGCGTCAGGCTTTATAGCAGCGATGAAAAAAACAAGCGCTTTGCCGAGGAATACGAAAAGGCGGTGAGCGCGCTCAAGGAACCCACAACCTCCGCCCTCTCCGGAAGGTAAGGAGATAGCGTCCATGCGCCGAACCCGTCCAGTCCTCATCGCCATCCTGTGCGTTTTCTCCGCTGCGGCCCTTCCCGCGGGGGCTCAAGAGAGAACCGCTCCTCCCGCCGGCACGGGGACCCTGACCAAGGTCGAGAGGATCGATCCCGCGCCGGAGCCCCAACGCGCCGGGCTCGCCTCGATCACTGGGCGGGATTCCCGGACCCTCGTGACCTGCCTTGCCTCGGACCTCTTGGAAGGACGCGAGGCCGGGTCCCGCGGCTACCGTCTCGCGTCCGATTTCGCCGCCTCGCTTTTCGCCCTCTGGGGGATCGAACCGGCCGGCGACGCGGCGGACGGGGAGGAACGCGGGTACTTCCAGGACGTCGTCATGAAGGAGTACACGGACCTCGGGTGCGCGATCGAATGGCGGACCGGGACTCCCGACGGGGGGGCCGTCCGGTCCTTCAAGGAGCACGCGGACCTGGAGAATTACTATCTGAACCGCGTCCCCGAGACGGTCTCGGGCCCGGTTGTTTTCGCCGGCTACGGCCTGCGCGAGGAGGCGGTCGGCTACGACGATTTATCCGGCGTCGAGGTCAAGGACAAGATCGTCATGATCCTGGACGAGGTCCCGGGGGCGGGCGACCCCGCCTCGCCGTTCGCGAAAGACAAGCTCAAGGAGAAGTATCGGACCTACGCGTCTTGGGTGGGGCGCCTGGCCAAGGCGAACGCGGTCGCCAAGCTGGGGCCGAAGGCCGTCCTGGTCGTGAGGAACACGCTCGACGGCCGCGACATCTATCCCGAGATGGGGCGGGTCGAGGACGACGAGCGGCCCGTCATCGACGAGCCGACCCGCCTCGTCGTCCTGCCCGGCACGAAGCGCGGCGGCGGCGCGATCTGCATCACGCGCGAAATGGCCGACGCGATCCTGGCGCTGGCCGGCCAAAGCGTCGAAAGCCTGAAAGCCAAGATCGCCTCCCGATGGCGGCCAGTCTCGTTCGAGATCGGCGGCGGGACGCTCACCGTCCGGACGACGGCCGGGGACGAGCGGCTGCTCCGCTGCCGCAACGTCATCGGCGCGATCACGGGAAGCGACCCGTCCCTCAAGGAGCAAGCCGTCGTCGTCGGCGCGCATTTGGACCATCTGGGCAAGCGCGGTCCCTACGTCTTCAACGGCGCCGACGACAACGCCAGCGGCGCCGCTGGCGTGCTCGAGATCGCCCGGGCCGTCGCGGCACAAGCCCGCAAACCGAAGAGGACAACGGTTTTCTGCCTCTGGACGGGGGAGGAGCACGGCCTGCTGGGTTCGACGCATTACGTAAGGCACCCCGCATTCCCGATGTCCGGGACCACCGCCTATCTCAACCTCGACATGATCGGGCGGAATGGCGACCGGGGCAGTCGGGACAGCCGGCTGGCCAGGCTGAAGGTCCCCGTGCCTGACCGGGCGGCGATCTTGCCCGGGAATTTCGCGGCCGTCGCCTTTTCGGCGGGTGGCGACCTGGGCGGCGTCCTCCGCGAGGCCGACCGGGCCGTCGGCCTCGACCTCTGGCAGATCGAGGAAGCGGTGCCCAAGAGCTCCGGGACCGTGAGCGATTAACTCCCCTTCGCCCAGGCTGGCGTGCCCCATGTCGCCTGGGATGGTCCCCGGCACGCGGACTATCATCAGACCGGGGACGCGGCAAGCCGGGTCGATTTCGAGGGGATGGCGAAAATCGTCCGTTTGGCCTACCTTACGCTGACGACGCTGGCCGACAAGTAGGCCGGAACGGCCGCAGGTCGCCTCGGGAATCGGTATGAATTCCCCGATTCACGCGGTTTCCCGATTGCCGACGCCGGCTCCGGGGCGTATGGTGCCCGCGAGGAGATCACGAGGACGTTCATCACAAGGAGAAGACCGTGAGCCAAGAACAGGACCGGCGCAGCTTTCTCGTCCATCTCGCCCGCGTGCTCGGCCTGACGGCGGCGCTGGGCGTCTTCGCGCCGCCGGCCGCGGCCCAAGCCGTCCGCCCGCCCATCTCCCAGGTCCGCGTCGAGCGCATCGTCTCGGCCCGCCTCGGCGAGACGCGGGAGGCCTGGGTGTCGCTGCCCGACCGCTACGACGAGACCGGCGACCGCTACCCGGTCCTCTACATGCTCGACGGCGAGATCAACTTCAACTCGGGCGTCATCGGCGGCCTCCGCCAGGCGGCCTTCCTGGGAGAGATGCCGGAATTCATCGTCGTCGGCGTGGCCAACACCGATCGCTCCAAGGACATCTTTCCCGAAGTCGTGACCTACGGCGACGGGACCAAGGACGGCGGCCGGGCCGACGCTTTCCTGGATTTCATCGGCCAGGAGCTCTTCACCCGGATCGAGAAGACCTATCGGACCGAGCCGCTCCGCGTCCTCTATGGGACGTCCAATACGGGCTTCACGGCCGTGTATGCGCTCTTCCGCGATCCGCGGCTGGCGAGCGTCTATATCGCGGCCAGCGCCACGCTGTCCGTTCCCGTCTTCCGCTCTCATCGGGACGCTTGGATCCGCGGCTTCAAGGGAGGGGAGAAGCGCTTGGTCCTGATCATGGGCGAGAACGACCTGCCCACCGTACTGAGCCAGAACGGGGCGCTGAAGGAGCAATGCGATCTCACGGCCCCGGCCGGATTGACCTGCCGCCTGGCCGTCCTGGGGGGCGGCGGCCACGTCCCCGGCGCCTCTTTGGTCGAAGGGCTGCGGCTCGCCTTCGAGGGCTGGAAGGACCGCCGGGCCGCGGCCCGGCCCAAGGAGAGCGACAAGAAATGAGGCCCCGGCAACCTCCGTCCCCCGCGGCGAGTGCTCATCGCGGCCGCGCTTTAATAGGCCGCCCCATTCCAACATCATAAGGAGAAGACCGTGAGCCAAAAACTGAATCGGCGGAGTTTCATCGGGCAATGCGCGAAGTGCGGTGGCGCCGGCTGCGCCCTGCTCGCTTGGGGCCGGATCTCCCCGGCCCAGGAGAGCGCGCCCGCAAAGCCCGGGCCGGGAGCAAAACCCCTCGATCCGAAGACGCTGTGCTATTGCGGCATCCCCCGGGCGTATTGCGAACAGCAGTGCGAGCTCTTCAAGGCCACCCGGGAGAACGATGCCGCGCTGAAGAAATCCGTCTACGAGCGGTGGGAGATGAAGAAGAAGTTCGGGGTCGACTTTGATGCCGACAAGATCTTCTGCTACGGCTGCAAGCCGGGCGACAAGCCCCTGAAGGTCGGCATGGCCGAGTGCCCCGTCCGCGCCTGCCCGGCGGCCAACGGTCTCGAGTCGTGCGTCCAGTGCCTCGACCTGGGTTCATGCGACAAGTCGTTCTGGAAAGAGTGGCCGAACGCCTTCGAGCTGGCCAAGAAGCTGCAGGCCCGCTACAAGGGCCAGCCCGGCGCGGTGCTCAAACACGCGCGGACCTAGAACCCGCATAAGCCGGCCATGAAAGCGATCGTCTACGACGAGTTCGGCTCCCCCGACGTCCTCCGGCTCGAGGATGTCGCCCGGCCCGTGCCGAAGCCCAAAGAGATCCTGATCAAGGTCCGGGCGTCGAGCGTCAACTTCGGGGACCTCATGGCCCGGAGCTTCAGGTCGGTCACGCCCCGCGGCTTCAACATGCCCTTCCTTTTCTGGCTCATCGCCAAGATGTCCATGGGTTGGAGGAAGCCCAGGATCCGGGTCCTGGGGAACGAGTTCGCCGGTGAAGTAACCGCGGTCGGCCGGGATGTCAAGCGCTTCAAGCCGGGCGATCGGGTGTTCGGCCATGCCGGCCAGCGTTTCGGCGCCTACGCCGAGGACATGTGCCTGAGCGAGAAGGCCCCGGTGGCCCACAAACCCGCTCATCTGTCCTACGAAGAGGCCGCCGTCATTCCCTATGGGGCCCTGATGGCCGTCTCCCTCCTGCGCAGGGTGAAACTCCTCCCGGGGCAGCGGATCCTGATCAACGGGGCCAGCGGCGGGATCGGCGCGGCCGCAGTCCAGATCGCCAAGCATCTCGGCGCCGACGTGACCGGAGTGTGCGGCGGCGCCCGGCTGGACTACGTCCGGGCCTTGGGCGCGGACCGGGCCATCGATCACGCCGCGCAGGACTTCACCGAAAACGGCGAGACTTACGACGTCATCTTCGACGTCCTGGGCCTGACGCCCTTTTCGCGCGGCCGCCATTCGCTCGAGCCCCGCGGCATCCTGCTCTACGCGAGCTTCAAGGGGAGGCATCTCCTGACAATGTTGTGGACTTCGCTCGCCCGAGGCCGGCGGGCGGTCTGCGCGATCGCCCCCGGAGGCCTCGAGGACCTGCTCGCGGTCAAAGAGATGGTCGAGGCGGGCAAGATCAGGGCCATCGTCGACAAACACTTCCCGCTGGAGCAGGCCGCCGAAGCGCACCGGTACGTCGAGACCGGGCAGCGGCGGGGGAGCGTCGCCATCATCATGTGAATTCCATCAAAGGGGATCCGCATGAAAGCCATCGTCTATCGCAAATACGGTTTGCCGGACGTCTTGGAGTATCGGGACGCGGAGAGGCCCGTCCCCAAGGACGATGAGGTCCTGATCGAGATCGAGGCGGCCGCCCTCAACGCCTACGACTGGCATCTCATGAGGGCAAGCCGTTCGTCGCCAGCCTGTCCGGCGGATTGTTCAAACCCAAGAACACGATCCTGGGGGAGGATGTCGCGGGGCGCGTCGAAGCGGTCGGGCCGAAGGCCGGCCGATTCAAGCCCGGCGACGAGGTCTTCCGATCCTTGTTCCTGGGGCCGTGGCTGTCGCGCGGGCGCCGTAAGAAGATCGTTGTCCTGATGGCGAGAATGAACCATAAGGACCTGGGCTTCATCGCCCAGCTCCTGGAAGCCGGAAAGGTCAAGCCCGTCATCGACCGCCGCCACCCGCTGAGCGAGACCGCCTCGGCGATGCGCTACCTCGAGGAAGGGCACGCCAAGGGGAAGATCGTCATCACGATCGATGGACCCGAATTCAGGAGGGGTGATATGCTCCTGCGCGGGCTCTGGCAAAGACGGGCTGGCCTTCTGGGGCTCCGCGGTCCGACATGAAACGAATCGCCGCCGTTCTCTCGATCCTCTTCTGCCTGGGGCGCGGACAAGCCCAGGAAGCCGAAACCCAGACCTTGCGTCAGGCGGTCTCGAACCGCCAGACGATCATCTACACGCGCGTCATCAGCCGGGACGACCGGACGCATCTGTTCCACGTCCGGGACTACTATGAGAACGGACAGATCCAGATGGACGCCTTCTACGCCTCCTTCGACAAGCGGGTGAAGGAGGACTACCAGTGCAATTACCGCTCGAACACCAAGGAAGGGCCCTACACGGAATGGCACCGGAACGGCCGCAAGAAATTCGAGGGCCGCTTCAAACGGGGCCGGCTGAGCGGCGCGAGCACCGACTGGTATGAGAGAGGGCAAAAGGAAGCGGAGCAGAATTGGCTCGACGGGCAGCTGCACGGCCGGGTCCGATACTGGTCAGAGAAAGGGGACCTGCAGTTCGATTCGACGTCCGCGCACGGCATGAACCAGCATCGCCGGAACGTCAGCTATCGATACCTGTCGTATCTCCCTAAGGATTACGAAGCGGACGCCACGAGGAAGTGGCCGCTCGTCATCTACCTGCATGGAGGCTCCGATCGGGGGACCGATCTGAAGAAGCTGTACTCGTCCGGGATCCCCGATCAGGTCTATCGGGGGCGGGAGTTCCCGTTCATCATGCTCGCCCCGCAGTGCCCCGAGCATCTCCGGTGGGAGACCGATGACTGGTTCGAGAACTTCTATAAGGAAGTGACGGCCAAGTACAGGATCGACTTCGACAGGGTTTATCTAACCGGGCCGAGCCTCGGCGGCTCGGGCACGTGGTACATCGCCGCCCGGTATCCCAAGATCTTCGCGGCCATCGCGCCGATCTGCGGATTCACGAGCCATCTCGGGTACATCGGCAAGCACATCTCCAGGCTGCTCGATATGCCTGTCTGGGCCTTCCACGGGAAGCTGGATACGGTCGTGCCTTTCGAAGAAACGGAACGGATCGTCAGGAGGCTCGAAGGGGAGAACCGGAGCCTGAGATTCTCCGCCGAACCGGATGTCGGCCACTGGATCCACTGGCAGGTCTATCCAGGCCGGGAGATCTACGACTGGCTTCTGCGATACGACAGACGATCGAGAAAGTGACGCCCGGTGAGCACAATTCTGAGCACATCGTCCATTAGGGCGCTCGCAACCTATTCTGCCCGCATCAGTTAATGACGTAGTCCTGCTGCCTTCTCAGCAGCGGGTCGGGGGTTCGAGTCCCTCCAGGCGCGCTCTCTGTTTTCCCAAAAGCAGGGCCATTATGGTGCCGTCCTCGGCCCTGGCTCCGATGGGTGCGAATTCCGCCGGCGTCAGACAGATGAGCTTCTTGACGCTCCCCGACTATGATATATTTGGACGGTGAAGATCATCGACTCCCCCCTGCCCTTAGGCGAGCTCAAGGTCATGGCCGAAGGGCGCTTCGGGAACCTGGTCAAAGCCGTCGTGGACGTCGAGCGGAAGATCATGGCCGTGGACGGAGAGCTTCACGCCGACGAAGAAGCGCTCCTGCTGGAGAACGGCTCCCTCCAGGAGAACCTCTGGGGGATCAACATCTATCCGGAGCTTGAAAGCCCAGACCGGATCGAATTCGCTTCCGTCATCAATATCCGGCCCTCCCAGGGAAATGGCTCTCGCGGCGTCGATGATCCCGTGATCCGCGAAAGGATCGTTCAGGCCGTCACGGGACTTCTGCAATGACGCCGGCCCAGCACGAAACGCTCTCGGCCGGCCGGTGGCGGGTTTTCTCCTTGGCCGAACAATTGGCCCATGTCGGGAGCGAAGTCGAACGGGCCCTGAATTGGCGCGCCAAGCACAACCCCGAATACAGTCGCCTGGCCGTCCTCCGGGCCTTGGAACTCCTGAACCTGACCATTGCCGATCCCAAGCACCTGACCCGGCTGAAGGAGCTGACTAGGGTGCGGGAAGCTCTTCTTGATTACTTTCTCGGGGACAATGAATTCCGTTCGTCCGAGAAGGCCTGGCGGAGCTATTTCTACGGATTCGCCTACGCTGCCGCGCTGAGAAAGCCCCAAAACAGGGGAGGCCGTCCAACCGCCCTCTAAGCAGCGGGTCGGGGGTTCGAGCCCCTCCAGGCGCGCTCTGTGTTTCCGGGGGAAACGGCCATTTTGATTAGGTGCCGTTGACCGTTCCTGCCCTTGAAGTCGAAGTGCCCTCGAGGCTCGCCACCTTCCCGGGCTGGGTGGGCTCTTGACTTCCGGCCCCGCCCGATATACCCTCGTTCCGCGCGGGAAAGGGCCGATCCGGGGGCCGAGACCGACGTTTCGCGACCCGCGCTCGGAAGAAATCCGATTTCCATAACAAAGGAGGTCCCATGAAGACCAGTATGGCGCTGTTGAGCATCCTGTTGTTCGCGGCCTTCGCCGCCGCGGCCGACGTCGACGGCACTTGGACCGGCAAGATCGACATGAACGGCATGGAAGTCTCCGTCGTCTGGACGTTCAAGGCGGAAGGCGCCGTGCTGACCGGCGGGGTCAGCCAGGAGGGCTCCCCGGTGATGCCCCTGAAAGACGGGAAGATCGAGGGCAAGGACCTCACCTTCGTCCTGGTGGTCGATATGCAGGGGGAGCAGCTGTCCATCAACTACAAGGGCATCCTGGTTTCGCCGACCGAGATGAAGCTGACCGGCGAGGTCATGGGGCAGTCTTTCGAGTACGTGGTCAAGAAGAAGGCCTAGAACGGAGAACAGGGCGTGAACGCGAAGAAACCGGGGTCGATCGCTCTCGCGCTGGCGGCGCTGGCCCTGGGCTTGGCGGTCCAGGCCCGGAGCGCGGAGGTCAAGCGCGTCCCCTTCACCAAGGAGGAGGCCGCCCGGCCCGAAAACCCGGCCCAGGCCGCCAAGATGGTCTCGGTCGACAACCTCGTCTTCCCGTCGGGGGTCTACGGCACCAAGCCGGACCCGCTCGACCAGGTGGAGGAAGTGATCGAGACGATGCACGCCCGGCTGGCCGAGCAGGGGCTGGGCATCGGCAACATGCTGCAGCACACGATCTTCGTCAAGGACGGCGCGGTCAGCCCCGGCGCCGTTCTCGACCGGTTCCACAAGACCGCCACCCGGCTGGCCCCCAGCCTCAAGACGCTGCGCAGCGTGGGGACCATCATCCGCGTCCCCCAGATGCCGGGGACGGGGGCGGTCATGCTCGACATCGTGGCCGGGAAGCCCCTGGCCCAAGGGGCCGACGACGACGGCTACAAGCGCGTCCCGTTCGTCTACGGCCCCCAGGAGATCGCCGAGACCGTGACCGGGGGCCGGTTCATGTTCACGGCCGGGCTCGAGGCCATGGACTTCCGGAACGGCACGCTGCCGAAGACGCTCGACGAGCAGGTGACGGCCGTCGTCGACAAGCTCGAGCAGGCCTTCAAGGGGGCCGGCCTCTCGCTCACGCAGATGGTCCAGCACAACATCTATTACAAGGTCGGCTCCGACGCCGCCGCGATCGTCGAGAAGTTCCACGCGGAGATCGGCAAGCGCGAGCCGTTCCACAAGAAATATCCCGGCGTCGGGGCCATGATGGGCGTCAACGGCATGGCGGCCCCCGGGTTCCTGCTGGAAATGGACGCCGTCGGCACGACGGCCAAGCCGGAGGAGATCAAGGGCGCCCCCTACACCGAGGTCCCCATGGACGTCAACAAGACGGCGACGGTGGCCGGCCTGTCGCACATCGTGGACGTGGTGGGCGTCGAGTACGCCAACGACATGGCCTACAAGGACGGCCTGGAGGGCCAGATCGACTTGACCGTGAGGAACCTGCGCGACTTCATGCGGGCCGGCGGCCTGGAGCTCAAAGACCTGGTCAAGGTCCGCCTGATGGTGAAGAAGGGCGCGGGCGACGCGGCCCGGGTGCGAGCCGAGTTCTACGAGGCCCTGTCCCGCCTGGCCCCGGAGCTGAAGGCCCATCCGCCGGCGGAAACCCTGATCTACGTCGAGAAGCTCGACCGCGAGCTCGTGTTCCAGGTCGTCCCGGTCTCCGCCAAGTAAGGCGGGGCGGGGACCGCGCAAGAGGCCCGGCGCCGCCGCGGAGCTCGCGCGGAGCCGCGAACGCGCGTCGAGCGTCGACTGGAGAACCGATGACCGGCCTGGACTTCGAAGGGCGCGTCACCATGGTCGGCTGCGGCAGCATCGGCCAGGCCGCGCTGCCGGTCCTCGGCCGGCATCTCGGGGACCTGCGCGGGCGGCTCACCGTCCTGGCCGCCGACGAATCGGGGCGCCGGATCGCCGAACGCTGCGGCGCGCGATTCGTCCACGGCCACCTGACCCCCGGCAACTACCGCGCCGCCCTGAAGAGCTACGTCCGCGGCGGCGACCTGCTGCTGAACCTGTCCATCGACATCTCGAGCGTCGACCTGATCCGCTTCTGCGCCGAGCGGGACGCGCTCTACGTGGACACCTCGATCGAGCCGTGGCCGGGCGTGTTCGACAATCCCATGCTGAAGCTCTGCCAGCGGACCAACTTCGCCATCCGGGCCAAGCTGCTCGACCTCGCGGCGGAGCTGGGGCCCGGGGCGCCGACGGCCGTGGTCGACCACGGCGCCAACCCGGGCCTGGTGAGCCACTTCGTCAAGCGCGCCCTCCTCGACCTGGACCGGCACATCGGCCAGGGGCCGGCCGCGCCCGCCGGGCGCGAGGAGTGGGCCCGGCTGGCGCGCCGGCTCGACATCCGCACGATCCAGATCTCCGAGCGCGACACCCAAGTGAGCCAGCGCCCGAAGCGGCAGGGCGAATTCGTCAACACCTGGTCCATCGACGGCTTCGTGGACGAGCTGATGCAGCCGGCCGAGCTCTCCTTCGGCTCCTTCGAGAAACGGCGCCCCCGGGAGGCGCGCGAGCACCGGTCCGGCTCCGGCACGCTCTATCTGAAGCGCCCCGGCTGCAGCACCTTCGCCCGCAGCTGGACGCCCTCGATCGGCGGCTTCCAGGGGATGCTCGTGACGCACGACGAGGTCTTCTCGATCGCCGACTACCTCTCGGTCCGCGAGGGCGGGCGGCGCGTCTACCGGCCCAGCGTCATGTTCGTGTACCACCCCTGCGACGACGCCATGCTGTCCGCGCTCGAGCTGGAGGGGAACGGGTGGGCCCCGCAGGTCGGCCGCCGGCGCCTCGGGCCGGACATCGTGGACGGCATGGACGAGCTCGGGGTCCTGCTGGCCGGCCACGAGAGGAACGCCTACTGGTACGGCTCGCAGCTCACCATCGCCGAGGCCCGCCGCCACGTCGACTACGCCAACGCGACGACCATGCAGGTCGTGGCCGGCGCCGTCGCCGCCGTTCTCTGGGCCATCCGGAACCCGCGGCGGGGCGTGGTCGAGCCCGAGGACCTCGATCACGAGGCCTGCCTGGAGACGGCCCTGCCCTACCTGGGCCGCATGGCGGGGGAATTCACGGAGTGGACGCCGCTCGACGGCCGCGGCAAGTACTTCCCCGAGAAGCTCGACATCCAGAACCCCTGGCAGCTCCAGAACGTCCGCAGCCGGCAATGGTACGGCGACTGAGGGCCGGCCCGTGGTAGAATATCCCTGACGCGGTCCCGGAGGGCCGGAAGCCGGGACCGGAGGAGGCCGACACATGGATATCCCCGCCAAGATGCTCGAGGTCCTGAACCACGAAGGGGTCGTCGCCATCGTCACCCAAGGCGAGGCCGGGCCCCACGTCGTCAACACCTGGAACAGCTATGTGACGGTGACGCCGGCGGGGGACCTCCTCGTCCCCGCCGGGAGGATGAAGGTCACCGAGGCCAACATCGCCAGGAACGACAAGGTGCTGGTGACGCTCGGCAGCCGCGACGTCGAGGGGCTGCACTCGAAAGGCGCGGGCTTCCACCTCGCGGGCACGGCGAAGCTCCTTCACGAAGGGGCCGAGTTCGAGAGCCTGAAGGGGCGGTTCCCCTGGCTGCGCGCCGTCCTGCTGATCAGGCCCGTCGCCATAACGCAGACCTTGTGACCGGGCGCCCGACGCCGGCCCGCCGCCGGCGGGCGGCGCGCCCGTGACCCCGGGAGGACAGGCCCATGGACATCGACGCCGTCAAGAACGCCATCGTCAAGAACGTCTACCACATCGACGCGGCCAAGAAGGTCCCTCTGCACAAGCACCCCAAGCACGACGAGGTCTTCTACTGCATCGCCGGCGGCGGTTTCGGCGTCCTGGAGACGGGCGAGACCGCGCTTGCCGCCGGCAAGGCCTTCATCGTCCCGGCGGGGGTCATGCATTCATTGAGAACGGACGGCGACCTGTTCGTCGCCTCTTTCCTCATCCCGGTCCAGACCGGTCAGTAAAACGCCCCGTCTCCCCCCGGCTCCCCAGGCCCCCGCCGGCCGGTCCCCGGCGGCCGTGCCCGGGCCGAGGAACTTCCAATCGAGCGGCATGTCGGCCCGGAGCTTCCCGCCGCCGAGCCACAGCCGCAGCAGGGCGATGGGCAGGCTGCCCCGTTCGACCACGGCGTCGTGGAAGTCCTTGAGGCTCATCCGCCCCGAGTCCACCAGCTCCGCCTTGAGGGCGCGCATCTGGAGCGCCCCGACGAGGTAGGCGGCCTGGTAGAGCGGCCCGTATCCGCCGGCGAACGAGCGCCGGACCTCGGCCGTGGCGTTCTCGCGCTCGTGGCCGACCGTCTCGACCAGGTAGTCGATGCATTCCTGCGGCGACCAGTCGCCCAGGTGGAACCGGAGGGAAAACACGATCCGGGCGCAGCGGTGCATGCGCCAGAAAAGGGCGCCGACCCTCTCCTCGGGCGTGGCGTCGAAGCCCAGGTCGTAGAGCAGGGTCTCCCAATAGACGGGCCAGCCCTCGAGCCAGAACGAGGTGCCGAGGTCGGATACGAGGCCCCTGAAGCGCCGGGACATGAAGTTCTGCATGTTGTGGCCCGGGATCATCTCGTGGAAGGCCGTGGCGTGGGAGAAGGGGATATTGTTGCCGCGCAGGCTCTCGAGCTTCTGTCCCGTGGTCATCGCGCTCGTGGGGAAGGACACGCTGATGAGGGCGCCGCCGGTGAAGAACGGAGTGACCAGCTGGCGGCGGGCCGACATCATCTCCATGCGGAGCGTCTCCTTCTCGATCTCGGGAACCGTGATGAGGTCCTTTTCCCGCAGATAATCGACGGCCCCGAGGATCAGGTCGCGCACGACGGCCGGCTGCCCGCCGGGCTCGGCGTGCATGGTCTTGACCTTCTCCACGGCCGCCTTCCAGTCGCCGCCCAGCCCCATCTCGGCCGCCGTCGCCTTCATCTCGGCTTCGCACCAGGCGAACTGGCGGTCGGCTTCGGCGATGAGCTCCTCCGGGGTATAGGGGATGAGCTCCTCCGCCAGGCCGAGCAGAAGGGCCTCGCGGCCGATGGGCTGTCCTGCGATGCCGCTGTCGTCCGGCTTGCGCGGGACGTCCGGCCGGGTCGGCAGCTCGGCCCGCCGGAGCTGGACCTCGAGGCTGTTCCGCAGGTAGAGATAGTCGATCTGGGCCGGCCGGCCGAGCTTCCTGAAATCGAGCTTCTTCAAAGCGGTCAACCAGGCGGACAGGTAGGCCTTGTCCGGGGCGGCGGCTCCGCCGGGCCCTCCCGGGCCGCCGAAGCCCCGGCCCCCCCTGAAACGTTCCACCACGCCGCGCATCTCATCCTGGGGGAAAGCGATCAGGCGCGCCAGGTCGGGCACCTGGGAGAAAGGCGGCGCGGCGGCCGGCTCGATGGGGGCCGCCGTCGGCGCCGGGGCCTTTTCCGCGGCCACGGCCGGGGCGAGCGTGTCCCTGAGAAAGGTCTCGTATTCGTCGAAGGCCTTGTCCGCCTGCCCGTACGGCTGGGCCAGCCACCAATCGAACAGGGGATCGTACTCATGGTAGAAGCCGTGCCAAGACTTGAGCGCGGCCCTGAGGACCTTGACGGCGTCGGCGGCCCGGAGGACGACGTCCCGACCCGGGGCGATATCCGCGAGGCCCGGCCCGTCCTTGAGGGATTCCAGCTTGGCGCGCGTCTCGGCCGCGTGGTCGACCGCCCCGCTCAGGATTACCGCCGCCTTCCGGGCGTCCAGGGTCTCCATGCGCATCCTCGCTTCCTCGAGCCCGGTGACGGCCGGCGCGAAGGGGACCAGCGGCCCGATCCTGGCGGCGGCCGCCGCCTCGGCCTCGAGCTGTCGGAGGTTGACCTGGACGGTCTCCTGGAGGGCCTCGAGGTCCTTCCTCGCCGAGGCCTTCAGAGACGCGGGCTTGATCGCGGCCAGCGCCGCTTGCCAATCCAGGTCGAATCTCTTGAGCCGCCCGAAGCGGACGGGCGAGGCCAGGCGATAGAACCGTGACAATTCGTCGCGGTCGGCCGCGTACCTGTCGGCGACGAGGCGCATCTCGCTCTGCGCCGGCGTGAGCAGCGGCTTCAAGTCGGCCGGGGCCTCCCGCGGCGGGGCCGGCCGCTGCGGCGGCCTCGGCCCCGCTTGGGGCGGCGCCGTCCGGGCCGGGAGGGACGCTGTCAGGACGAGGAGAAGGACCGCGGGCATCGACTTCCGGGGATTCATGGGCGAGGCTCCTTTCGCGGGCCGGTCCGGGCAGGCCGTGACGTTCTGTTTTCAGGGCCTTGCCGTCCGCGAACGGCGCGGACGGCTTTCTCTTTGGACGCGGAGGAGGCGGCGTTCTTCCGCACGGCGGTCGTTTCCGCCGGCGCCGTCGAAACGGTCACGGCGCCCGCGGGTGAGAGAGCCTTTGTTTGGCCCCGGAATACGGCCGGACATCGGAGGAAGTCAAGCGCGCGGAGGGCGGTGAACATCCCCCGGATGGCGCGGGGAGGCCAGGGAGTCGGGCCGGGGCGTTTTCCCTTCCCCGGAAGCCCATCCCCGCGTGGCTTCCGCCGCCCTCAGCCGAGCGAAGAGGTGATGGCCCGGGCCAGCTCGACCGCCGCCGCGGCGAAGCGCTTTTCGACGTCCTCTTTCGAGAGCCGGATCGAGACGACGTCGAAGGACACCGCGCCCAGGACCTTCCCGTCCGCGCCGAAGAACGGGGCCCCGACGGAGATGATGCCGGCCACGTATTCCTCGTTGTTGATGGAGTAGCCCCGCGCCCTCGTCAGCTCCAGCTCGCGGTGAAGGCCGGCCATATTCGCGACCGCGCCGGGCATCCGTTTCTTGAAGGAGACCTCGGCGGTCGCCCGGGCCAGGTCTTCTTCGTCCATGACCGAGAGACAGGCCTTGCTCAGGGCGATGCAATGGACCCGGGCCGCCGGCAGGACCTGGGGCAGCTTGAAGGTCAGCGTGTCCCGGGCCTCCCGCCGGTAGAGGCGGACGAACCGGACGTCGTCCAGGATGGCGGAGTCGATAGTGACGTTGTGTTTCCGGAAAGCGCCGTCGATGAGCGGCTGAACGACCTGCAGGATATCGAAGCTGTTGATGATGTTCTGGCCGAGCATCAGGGCCTTTGGCCCGAGCTTGATCAGCTTCAGCCTCGGGTCTTTCCTCAGATAGCCCAGCTGGACGAGCGTGTCGACGAAGCGGAAGCTCGAGGTCCGGTTGATCCCGGTGGCCTCGGCGATCTCCTTGAGGCTCAGGCTCGTCGTCTCGGGGCGGAACAGGTCGAGGATGTTCAGGCCCCTGTCGATGATCTTGGAGAAATAGATGTTGTGAGCCCCGTCCGGGCCTCTTTTCGCTTGCGGCCGCGCTTTCTTGCCGGCCCCCCTGTTTTCGGCGCTCATGCCAGGGCCTTCAACGCCGAGACCAGGCGGCCGATCTGTTCCTCGGTGTGGGTGGAGAAGACGACCGCGCGCAGGACGCCCTCGGCCTCCGCGCCGACATACCGCGCCCGCTGGATGCAGATGCCGCGGTCCATGAGGCCCCGATGGACGCGGTCCATGTCCCGGGCGTTCTTGAGCGTCCAGGCCGCGACCGGGAACGGGGTCTCCGCGACGGGCAGCCCGATCCCGCGGAGGCCGCTCTTGAGCCTCCGGGCGTTGGCCAGCAGCCGCGCCCGCATCTCCGGGCGCTTCATCAAGGCGTCCAGGGCGGCGAGCGCCGCGCCGGACGCGGCCGCGGTCGGGCCCGTCGCCCCGTTCATGATATGGCCCCGCAGGATCTCGTCGACGAAAGCCTTCGGCCCGGGGATGAGGCCGCCGTGCGAGCCGAAGGCCTTGCTCATCGTGCCGCAGAAAAAGAGGCGGTCCCCGGCCAGCCCGAAATGGTCGTAGGCGCCGCGGCCGTTCGGGCCGAGAACGCCGACCCCGTGGCTGTCGTCGAGCCAGACGGAGCCTTCGTACGGCTCGACCGCTTTCACGTAGTCCGGGACGGGCGCGATCTCCCCGAAGGTCGGGAAGACCCCGTCGCTGACGAGGAGCGGCCTCTGGCCGGCCTTCAATCCCGCGGCCAGCTTGCGGCGGGCGTCGTCGGGGTCGGCGTGGGCGAAGCGGGTGACGGGCTTGCCGGTCAGGCAGAGATAGTCCATGACGCTGTAGTGGGACCCCTCGTCGACGAAGACGGCGTCGAACCGCCCCAGGGCCGCCAGGGCCTGGAACCCGGCCGCGTTGCAGAGATAGCCGGACGCGAGGTAACAGGAGCGTTCGGCGCCGAAGTACGCGGAGGCCTTCTTTTCGACCTCCTCGTAGATGGGCGAGTTCCCGAAGCCGGCCCGCGACGTGGACGGGTGCAGGCCGTATTTCCTGATGGCCCGGCAGGCGGCCTCGGCCACGGCGGGATCGCCCTGGAACCCGTAGTAGCTGGTGCCGCCGAAGTAGAGATACTTCTTCCCGTCGATGACCGTCTCCGTCCCGGGCGGGCCCTCCATCATGGGGCCGGCGAGGAACTGGGCCGCGAGGCCGCGGACGCCAGCTCCCACTGCCATCAGCCCCGCGGCCGCCTGTCGCAGGAAACGTCTTCGAGCGGACATGTCGCCTCCTCCTTCCGTGTCCCCTGACCGCCGGGCCGGCGCGTCCCCTTCGCGGTCAGGCCTTTTTCAGCTTCTTGAGGAAGGCCGGATCGACGACCGCGCCGAGCCCCGGCGTTTCGGGGAGCGTGGCCGTCCCGTTCTTGACCGTCATCCCCCCGGCGATCGGATCGATCCCCAGCGCCAGGAAGGCGTCCAGGTCGGCGTAGAAGATGTTGCTCTGCGCGCCGAGGACGTGGCCGGCGGCCGTCAGCCCGAGACGCGTCTCGCTGTTGCAGCCGAGCATGCAGCGAATGTTGGCGGCCTCGCCGATCGTCGAGATCTTGACGGCGTTGGCGATCCCGCCGCACTTCATCAGCTTGATGTTGAAATAATCGCAGGCCTCTTCCTTGACGAGCCGGATGGCGTCGACGGGGGAGAAGAGGGATTCGTCGGCCATGATGGCGATGGGGCTCGCCTCGCGGACCTGCCTCAGGCCGGAGATGTCGGTGCGGACGACGGGCTGCTCGCAGAACTGGATGTCGAGCTTCTCCATCCGCCGCAAGGCGTAGAGGGCCTGGGGCACCGTGTAGCCCTGATTGGCGTCCAGCCGGAGCGCCGGGCCGGGGCCGACGGCGTCCCGGATGGCCTGGAGGCGGGCCACGTCCGTGTCGGGGTCCTGGCCGATCTTGACCTTCAGCGCCCTGAACCCGGCGGCGACATGTTCCCGGGCGCTCCGGGCCATCTTCTCGGGGGTGTCGATGCCGGTCGTCGCGTCCGTCTCGAAGGTCGTCCTGTCCCCGCCGAGGAGCCGGAACACCGGCAGCCCGGCCGCTTGGCCCAGGATGTCGTAGAGGGCCATGTCGAAGGCGGCCACGATGCACGGGTTCGAACGCCCGAACGTCCCGATCGTCCGCCCGGCGCTTTCGATGGCCAGGGGGTCCTTGCCCTTGAGGGATTCCCGCAGGTCCCGGGCGACGTCGATATTGGTCTGCTGCGTGTCGCCCGTGACCGGGGCGAACGGACAGGACTCGCCGAGCCCGACGATGCCCGCGTCCGTCAGGACGCGGATGAGCACGCCGTTCGTTTCGGTGATCGTCCCCAGGGCGATGGTGAGCGGTTCCTTGAAAGGGATGTCCCAGTAATAGATCTCGACGTCCCTGATCCTCAGGGCCTTGGCGGCCGCCTTGGCGCTCTCCATCCGCGGGGACGCCAGGCCGGCGCGGGCCGGGAAGGCGGAGGCCAGGGCCCCCGCGCCCAGCATCTTCAGGAACTCCGTTCTCGTGAAAGGCCTCATCGTGACTCCCTCTCCCTCCTCCGGCCCGCGGGACGAGCGGCCCGGCCCGTCATTCCTCCACTCGGACGGCTTTCGTCTTGAGGATGCCCCGGACGAGGACGAAATGCGAGACCCGGCCCGAGGCGTCCTTCTCGAAGATCACGTCCATGTTCGCCCGTCTCGAGAAGAACGCCGCCTCCGACCGGGGCCGCAGGACCAGCTCCGGCTGCCCGGGGGCCTGAAGCAGGAGGTTGTCGCCGTCCCTCACGACGGTGAAGACCATCGGCTCGCCCTCCACTTGATAGCGGCCCGGATAGGAATCCAGGACCGCGGCCGGGAGCTTGACGGGCTTTCTGTCCTCCGGCATCTCGACGGCCTGGCCGAACAGAAGGGCGGCCAGGGAATCGCTGACCCTCTGGATGTGGGCGGTCAGGAAGTTGTTCAGGACGATGACGCAGGCGTCGTCGTCGGGGAAACGGGCGATATGCGTGGCGAAGCCGTTGACCCCGCCGCCGTGGCTGATCTCCTTGTGGCCGGCGGACGACTTGACCACCCAGCCGTAGGCGTAGGTCTCCTTGGACATCCCGGTCGCGGGGGCCGGACCGGCGTGCGGATCGAACGGCGTGAACATCCTCGTCAGCGCGGCCTGGGGCACGAGCTTGTCCGTGTACAGGGCCCGGTCCCACTTGTAGAGGTCGAGGACGGTCGAATAGAGGGCCCCCGCCGCGTAGGGGACGGACATGTCGACGTAAGAGGCATTCACCTTCTGGTCCTTGACGAACTCGTAGCCGGACGCCCTGTCCTTCAGGATGTCCTCGCGGTGGTCGTACCCCGAATCCTCCATGCCCAGCGGCCGGAAGATGTTCTCCCGGAGAAAGGCCTCGTAGGTCTCCCCCGAGACCTTCTCGATGATGGCCCCCAGCAGGACGTAGCCCGAATTGCTGTAGCGGAACTTCTCGCCCGGCGGGAAGTCCAGCGGCCTGTTCTTGAACCGGTCGACCGCCTCCTGGACCGAGGTCGGGAAGAGCATCGCCTTCGGGTAATCCGGGAACGAGGTGAAGTTGGGGATGCCCGCCGTGTGCGTCAGGAGATGGTGGATGGTGATCCGGTCGCCCTCCGGGTAATCGGGGAAGACCGACCGGACCGTGTCCGCGACCTTGAGCAGGCCTTTCTCTTCGAGCTGGAGGACGGCCATGGCCGTGAACTGCTTGGTGACCGAGCCCAGGCGGAACTTGGTCCGGGGCGTGAACGGGACGCCGAGCTCGTAATCGGCCAGGCCGTAGCCCTTGTTCAGGATGACCCGGCCGCCGCGGGCGACGAAGACGTTCCCGCTGAACCACTGGAGCTTGTGGGCGGCCGTGAGATAGGCGTCCATCGCGGCGGCGACGTCCGGGGCGCCCTGGGCGTCCCGGGCGGTCCGGGCGCAGGCGCAGAGCGAGCAGAAGGCCAGGACGGCCGCCGCCAGGATCCACGGGGCCGGGAGCTTTCGCCCCCGGCCCCGCGAGTCGTTCGGGTGCCTCGCCATGAGCCCGGTCCTTCTAGAACTCGAAACGGAACCCGAGCCGGACGGCCCTCGGGTCCTGGATCGCGGTCATCTGCCCGAACACGTAGACCGGGCTGCCGCTCCGGGTGTGGACGGAGGTGGCCTTGTTCCCGTTGAAGAGATTGAAGCAGTCGGCGAAGAAGGCCACCTTGGTCCCGCCCAGGCGGAAGAGCTTTTCCAGCCTCAGGTCCAGGATGACCTGGCTCGGGAGCTCCCGGGAGCCCCTCTTTTCGGCGTTGATGGTCTCGTTCCCCTGAGCCAGCGTGACCCCCATGTCCGAGCTGTGCAGAGTCCGCGTGTAGCGCTGTCCCGTGAAATAGCGGAAGAACCCGCTGACGTTGATGCCCCAGGGGCCGGCGACCATGCCCAGCACCTTGACCTGGGACCGCGGCGACAGCGACGCGTGGCCGTACTGGTTGATGTGGGAGTTCGGGTTGTCGAAGAGGCCGGAATTCGCGGTGCTGCCGCCCCAAGAGGTGGAGATGAGCCCGACCGCGTCCTGCCAGACGTAGCTGGCCATGAGGGACCAGCCCCGGGAATAGCGCTTGTTCAGGGTGAGCTCGACGCCCTTGAAGTCCCTTTCGGCCCCGGGAGGGTTCATGAGGTAGGAGTCCGGCGGGAGGATGGCGTTCATGCTCCAGAAAAACCGCTCCTGTCCGTCATAGGGGTCGGTGAACGGAACCTGTGTCCAGTTCGTCCAGACGAGCGCGCCGTCGGCCGCCAGGCGGTCGATGTCCAGCTGGTTGGCGTCCACGTCCTCGATGAGCTTCCGGTCCGCCTTGCGGGTGTAGCGGGCGGACAGGACCCAATCGGGAAAGAGCTCGCGTTCCACGGCCACGGCGAATTCGTCCGTGTAGGGGGTCTTGATGCCGGCGCCGTCGTAGCCCGCCTTGGCCGGGATCGGGAAGCTCGCGTTGAGGTAGGCGCCCGGGACCGGGGTCCAGTCCGGGGCCAGGGCCTGGACGTAGGAGAAGGAACCGTTGGGGTTGGCCGACGCGTAATAGGCGATGATATTGGACTGGAGGTAGCGGGAGTAGCTGGCCTTCAACAGCGTCTTGCGGTCCCCCGTCAGGTCGAAGATGACGCCCAGCCGCGGCGCCAGGGCCGTCCGGTTGAACGCGTTGATCGTCCGGGTGACGCTCCGGTTGAAGGAGACCCCCAGGAAGTCCTGGGGACCTTCGCTCTCGTTCTGCGGCGGGAAGCGGCCGCTCTGGTAGGTCAGGCGCAGGCCCGGGTTGAGCGTCAGCCGCTTGGCGGGCTTCCAGCTGTCCTGGAGGTAGGCGTGGATGTTCGTCCCGGCCACCTTGTTCGCCGACGGCGCCATGACGACTCCGTAACGCGGCGTGCCTCTGCGGGTGATGATCTGCGACATGCCGTTCCGGGGGTCCACATTGGGCGTGAAGCTCTGCGTGGAGTCGATGGCCTGGAACTCGACGCCGCCCTTGAATTCGTGGGACCCGGCCAAGCTGTCGGCGAAATAGGTCAGGTTGGCGTTGGTCTGGAAGCGGCCGGCCGTGTAGAGGTCCGTGCCGACGTAGCTGCCCGACTGTTGCGCGGTCGTCTGCTCGACGATCAAGGGCAGGTCCTCTTTCGACCGGAGCTCCTGGTTGTTGACATAGTAGCCGACCTTGAAATCGGCGAACATGGTCGGGGAGAACGTCGCCGTCCATTGCAGGTTGAGGATGTGGGTCGGGGCCGTCCACTTGACCGTGGTGCTCTCGGTCGCGAACCGGTTGGCGCCGGCGTTGTCCTGGAGGTAATCGGAGTAGTTGTAGGAGGCCGAGAACCGGTGGGCCTGGCTGGGCTGGAAGGTCAGCTTGACATAGGGGTAGTAGCGGGTCTCCTTGGCCGGGACCTGCGCGGGCTGGTCGTAGGGGAAGCCGGGGATGAGCCTGGACCGGGAATTCAGGCTCAGGTTGGTGAAGAACCAGAGCCTTTCCTTGGCGATCGGCCCTCCCAGGGCGATCCCGGGTTCGAGGACGTATTGGTAGCCGCTCTTGGCCCCCTCCAGCGGCGTGCCGGCCGTGTTGTTGGACTGCAGCTTGAGGGTGTTGTAATAGACGCTGGCCGACCCGCTCAGCCTGTTCCCGCCCGAGCGCGTCACGATGTTGATCGAGGCCCCCATGGCGTCCCCGAACTCCGCCGGCATCCCCCCCGACTGGATCAGGATCTCGTCGATGATGTCCGTGCCGAACTGGAACTGCTGGGTGCCGACGTCCGGCGCCGTCATGTTCACCCCGTCCAGATTGTAGCTGTTGTCGCGGACGCCGCTCCCGCTGGCGGACGACATCAGCCCGTTGGGGTTCCGTTCGGCGGTGACGCCGGGGGCCATGTTGAAGTAGGCGTCCAGGTTCCGCGCCGTGGGCAGGGCGGCGATGAACGTCCGGTCCAGGTTGGTCGCCTTGGTCGTGGACTTGACGTCGATCGTCGGGCTCTCCCCGACGACGACGACCGTCTCGCTCAGCGTGGACGGCTCCAGGACGGCGTCGATCGTCGTCGTCTGCGCGACGCTGATCCGGATGTCCTTCCGGACGAGCGTGTCCATGCCGTCGAGCGAAAAGGCGACCTCGTAGAGCCCGGGGGGAAGGGACAGGAAGCGGTAATTCCCCTTAGGGCCCGTGATCGCGTCCATCTGGGGCACGATGATGACCGGGGACTTGATCGTGACCGTGGCCCCCGGCAAGGGCAGCTTGTCGCTGTCCGTGACCGTGCCGGCCAGCGTGCCCGTCTGATTGAGCTGGGCCGCGGCCGTCGAGGGCAGCGCGGCGGCCAGGGCCATGATGATGAGAACGGCGAAAAAGCGGGTTTTCACGAGCGTTTCCTCCTCTCGAATGGCCTCGCCTTCCCCCCGCGGGGAAGTCCGGGCCGTCTATCCTGGACCGGCCGGGGACCGGCCGGAGAAGCCTCTCTTCACGGTCGCTCTCTATATTTCTATAATAGAAACACGATTTCTATAAATGAAATATCAAACCCCGCCGCGGTTGTCAAGGCTTTTTATCGCCCGGGCCTGAATAATTCAGGCTGGAAAACGAGGGCCTTCGGGCCGCCGAGGACGTCGGCCCTCCCCCCTGGTCAAGACGCGGGGACTGTGTCAATATGGTCCCCGGACGCGGCGCTGCGCGGTGCCGTCGCCCGGGCGCGGAGAGGCCGATCCGGCCCCTGGAGATGCCATCGCTTCCCGAGCGCCGACGCCCTGAGGAACTCGTATCCTCCGGAGCGGGGGCCTTCGACTTGCCCGGGAGGATGAAGGAGGGCCCATGATCACGACGCTCCACATGGTCCTGCGCATCGGGCTGGCCACCGCCCTGGGAGCGGTCATCGGCATGGAGCGCGAGCGCTCCGAGCGGGCCGCCGGACTGCGGACCCACGCCATGGTCGCCCTGGGCGCCGCGGCTTTCATGCTCGCGTCCGCGTACGGCTTCAAGGGCGTCCTGGGGACCCCGGCCGTGGTGCTCGATCCTTCCCGGGTCGCCGCCCAGATCGTCACCGGGATCGGGTTCCTGGGGGCCGGCGCGATCATCCTCCAGCGCGAAGTGGTGCGGGGCCTGACCACGGCCGCGAGCATCTGGGTGGTGGCCGCCATCGGCATGGCCGTCGGCGGCGGCCTGTACGCGCTCGCCGTCAGCGCCACGGCGCTGACGCTGGTCGTGCTCGCCGGCTTGAAGATCGTGGAGGACCGCTGGCTGAGGCGCCGCCGATCGGCCTCGCTGGACCTGAGGATGGACCCCGGGGCGGTCTCCGTCGAGGAGGTCCGGTCCTGGATCGAGGAGCAGGACATCAAGGTCGAGCAGGTCAGGATCGTTCCGGGCGGGCCCGGCGCCGGCGACGATCTCCACATCGTCCTCAGCCGGCCCGCGGCCCGGAAGGCCGCCGCTCTCCTGGACCGCCTGCGCGGCCGGGCCGGCGTCCGCGAGATCGACCTCCGCGGCGCCTGAGCCGCCGCCGCCGCGGGCCCGGCGCCCTCACCGTCCTTCGAACAGCCGCTTGATGAGGCCGAAGGCGGTGTCGATGTTCCTGTCTTCCAGAACGATCGTGAACTCGTTGCTCGTCGAGACGACCTCGGTGACCGGTATGCCGTCCCAGGCCAGGGCCTTCAGGATGAAGCTGTAGACGCCGGGGACGGCCGCCGAGCCCGGCGGCAGGAGGACGCTCACCGAGGAAAGCCCGTCGTGCAGGGCGATCCGGGTCGCGCCCTCGAAGGCGGACAGGACGCGCTCCCGGAGCTGGCTCCCGGCGATGATCGTCGTCTCGTTGATCCCCTGGGTGACCGTCAGGAAGGGGGCCGCCCGGCCGCCCGCCCTGTCGATGAAGAGACGGGGCGCTCCGCCCCCCCGGGGGATGTCGACGAACGTGACCTCGAACAGGTTCGACCTGACCATGAGGTCGGGGGGCGCGCGGAAATAGCGCTTCAAGGGCCTGGCCCGGGCGTTCCGGGTCCCGGCCAGGCGGTTGAGGGCGATCGTGACCGCCCCGTCCTTGACCTTCTTCTGGACGATCGCCTCGACGTCCGGGCGGATCGAGCGGGCCACGGCCGAAAGGTTGAGCCAGCCGCGGGACATGGCGTCCTCGAGGAAGGGCGACCGGCGGACGAGCTGGGCGACGGCCTCGGGGATGGTGATCATGTATAAAAATATACATAAAAAATTGAATATGTAAATAATTATTATAAATTTGACATTCTCGGCCAGCCCCCGGAGAATGGCCCCGACCTGGCCGTCCATTATCTTTTCGTCCGGAGGAATCGATGTCCAAGACGCCCGCTGAAACGACCGTGTCCGGGGAGTGCCCCGTTTGCGCGGCCCGCCTTTTCCGGCCCTCTTCGGTCGAGGAGACCGAGATGCTGACCTGCGACGAATGCCGTTCGGCCCTGGTCGTCGACCGCCGAGTCGACGGGCTGATGGTCCTGGGCGAAGCGCCGCGGATCGAGGAGGACTGGGGGGAATGACCCGCCTGGCCCTCCTCCATTCGACGGTCCGGGCGGAAGAGAAGCTCCTGGCCGAGGCCGCCCGGGCCCGGGGCGCCGATGTCCGCTGGGTCGACATCCGCGAAGCGGTCCTCGACCCGCGGCGCCCGGTCCCCGAGGCCGATGTCGCCCTCGAGCGCTCGGTCTCGACCGTCAAGGGCGGCTATGCCGCGTCCTTCTGGGAAGCTGCCGGCGTCCCGGTGGTCAATTCGCCGGCCGTGGCCGCCGTCTGCCGGGACAAGTTCGCCACTTCGCTCGCCCTGGCCCGGGCGGGAGTGCCCGAACCGCGCTTCGCCCTCGTTTTCAACCTCGCCCGGGCCCGGGAAGTGATCGAGGGGTGGGGCGGGTATCCGGCCGTGATCAAGCCGGCCCAGGGTTCCTGGGGGCGGCTCCTGGCCAAGGTCAACGACGAGGACGGGCTCGAGGCGGTCCTGGAACACAAAGAAGTCCTGGGCACGCCGCCGCAGAAGGCGTTCTATCTCCAGGAATACGTCCGCAAGCCGGGCCGCGACATCCGGGCCTTCGTCGTGGACGGACGGGCGGTCGCGGCCATTTACCGGGAATCATCCCATTGGATCACCAACACGGCCCGGGGCGGCCGCGCCGGCGCTTGCCCTGTCACGCCGGGCCTCGAGGACATCTGCCGGCGGACGTCGGCCGCGGTCGGCGGCGGGGCCCTGGCCGTCGACCTCTTCGAGGCGCCCGGCGGCCTCCTGGTCAACGAGGTGAACCAGACCATGGAATTCCGCAATTCCGAGGGGCCGACCGGGGTGAGCATCGCCGGAGCGGTGGTCGAATACGCGCTCCGGCTGGCCCGGGACGGGAGGCCGGAAAGATGAGCCGGCGGCGGCTGCGGGTCTCGGTCGTCGGAGCGGCCGGCTACGGCGGCGGCGAGCTTCTCCGCCTGCTCCTGGGCCACCCCGGGGCGGATGTCCGGCAGGCGACCAGCCGGCGTTTCGCCGGAGAGCCGGTGTCGCTCGTCCACCCCAACCTGCGGTCCTTCCCTCCGCTGTCCTTCTGCCGGCCCGACGAAGTCGCCCCGTGCGACGTCCTCTTCATCAGCCTGCCCAACGGCGAGTCGATGGGGGGAATGGACCGGTGGCTGGAGACGGCCCCCGTCGTCATCGATCTTGGGGCGGATTTCCGCCTCCGCGGCCCGGAGGACTGGCGGACGTGGTACGCGTCCGACCATCGGCGGCCGGGCCTCCTCGGACGCTTCGTTTACGGCCTCCCGGAGATCGCCCGCGAGGAGGTCCGGACGGCCGACCGGATCGCCGGGCCGGGCTGCGAAGCCGCCGCCTCGATACTCGGCCTCTACCCCCTGGTCAAGGCCGGGATCGTCCGGTCCGGGCCGGTGATCGTCGACGCCAAGATCGGCAGCTCGGCGGCCGGGGCGGCGCCGGCCGGGTCGACCCATCACCCGGAGCGGGCCGGCGTGGTCCGGACCTACATGCCGACCGGCCATCGGCACACGATCGAGATCGCCCGGGCCCTGGAGTGCGCGGGGGGCCGCCCCGCGCTCCACGTGACCGCCACGGCCGTGGACATGGTCCGCGGCGTCCTGGCCACGATCCACGCCTTTCCCGAGAACGGTCCGCTCGAGGAGAAGGACATCTGGAGGGTGTACCGGTCGGCCTATGCCGACGAGCCGTTCGTCCGGCTGGTCAAGCAGAGCCGCGGCCTGTACCGCCTGCCCGAGCCGAAGCTCCTCCAGGGGACCAATTACTGCGACATCGGCTTCGCGCTCGAGGACGGCGGCGGCCGCCTCGTCGTCCTCGCCGCCCTGGACAACCTGGTCAAAGGCGCGGCCGGGAACGCCGTCCAATGCTTCAACTTGAGGGCCGGGTTCCCCGAGACGACGGGGCTCGCCTTCGCCGGCCTTCATCCGGTGGGATCATGAATCATTCACCTTCATCCGTGCTCAGACATTTCAAGGGCGTGGTCGATTCCACGCTCCGGGAGGGTTTCCAATTCGCCGGCGCCGATTTCAGCCCGGACGATCAGGCGGCCATCTTCGACCGCCTGGTCCGCCTGGGCGTGGACATCGTCGAGGTCGGCAATCCCGTTCAGCCCGAGATCCGGCAACGGGTCCTGGCCCTGTCCCGCCGGCGGGGGGCCTCGCTCCGGCCGCGGCTCTTCGCCCACATCCGCAATCACGAGCGCGACGTCCGGGCCGCGGCCGAAAGCGGGGTCGACGGCGTCAGCATCCTCTGCACGGCCGACCGCGAGCGGCTGGCGGCGATGGGCCTGACCCGGGACTCGGCCCGCGACCGGCTCCGGAGCAATATCGCCCTGGCCGTCTCGTTCGGGCTGGAAAGCCGGGTGGGGGTCGAGGACTTCTTCGGCCGGTCCTTCCGCGACTGCCTGGAGGTCTACGACCTGGCCGCGGCGGCCGGGGCGGCGCGGATAGCCCTGGCCGACACCTTGGGCAAGGCCCAGGCCTGGGACGTCGCCCGCAAGGTCGCCGCCCTCCGGAAACGGACGGCCCTCGGGATCGAGGCCCATTTCCACAACGACCTCGGCCAGGCGGTCTCCAACGCGGTGGCCGCCGTCCGCGCCGGCGCCAATTGGATCAGCTGCTCGCTCCTCGGCATCGGCGAGCGGACCGGGATCACGCCCCTGTCCTCGTTCCTGGCCAACCTTTACGTGCTCGACCCGGCGGCGGCGTCCCGATACCGGCTGGAGGAGCTGACCGATGCGGAGGGGCTTGTCTCTCGCCTCTGCGGGATCGACGTCCCCCTGCACCTCATCACCAGCCCGGCCAACGGATTCGCCCACAAGGCCGGCATCCATCTGGACGCCCTGATGAAATTCGGGCCGGGCAAGTACGAGCCGCTCCCGCCCCGGGTCGTCGGCAACGTCCGCCGGCTCGTCCTCCACACGCCGATCTCCGGGAAGACGAGCGAACGGCAGGCCCGGGAATTCGAGCAGCGGTTCGGGTGATCCGGCCGTGCTGATCGTCAAAGCCGGCGGGGGCCCGGGGATCAACTGGGACGGGCTGGCCGCGGACCTCGTCGAGGCCAGGGGCCGGGAAGAGACCGTGTTGATCCACGGCGGCAACGCCGTCCGCGACGCCCTGGCGGCCCGGCTCGGCGTCCCGGTCAGAAGGGTCGTGTCGCCTTCGGGCGTCGCCAGCGTGGTCACCGACAAGGACGCCCTGGACGTTTTCCTCATGGCCTATCCGGGGCTGGCCTCGACCGGGATCGTCGCCGGGCTCCGCCGCCGGGGGCTGGACGCCGTGGGGTTGAGCGGGGTGGACGGCGGGCTCTGGCGGGCGAAGGCCAAGCGGGAGATCCCGGTCAGGGAAGGGGACAAGACCAAGCTCCTGCGGGGGAACCGGACCGGCCGCGTCGAGGCGGTCGAGGCCCGGCTGCTCCAGGTCTTGCTCCGGGCCGGGTATCTCCCGGTTCTGTGCGCCCCGGCCCTCGATGAGGACGGGCTGATCGTCAACGCGGACAACGACACGGCCGCGGCCGCGACGGCGGCCGCGCTCGGGGCGGAGACGATGGTCTTCCTTTTTGAAGCGCCCGGGTTCCTCTCCGACCCGGACGATCCGGGGAGCCGGGTGGCCGAGATCCCGGCCGCGGAGATCGAAAGCCGTTTGCCGTCGGCCCGCGGAGGGATGGCCCGAAAGCTCATCGCCGTTTCGCGGGCCCTGGCCCGCGGCGTGCGGGCCGTCTATTTCGGCGACGGGCGGGCGGCGCGCCCTCTCCGGGACGCCTTGGCCGGCCGGGGAACGGTCTTCCGCTGAGACGACGAAAGGACGCGGACCGATGATCGACGCGCAAGGGCTCGAGGCCCTGAGGCTTCTGGACGCTTACCCCCGCCGGGGCTTGACGATCCGGAGCGGGCGGGGGATGTACCTGGAGGACGACCGGGGCCGCCTGTACCTGGACATGATGTCCAACTACGGGGTCTCGATCCTCGGCCACGGCCACCCGGCCGTCGTCGAAGCCCTGGAAAGGCAACTGCGGACGCTGGCCGGCCTCCACGGCAGCTTCGCCGCCGAGGTCCGGGCCAGGGCGGCCGGCGCGTTGCTGGACAGGTGCGGCGGCGGCCTGGCGAAGGTGTTCTTCACCAATTCCGGCTCCGAAGCCAACGAGGCCGCCCTCAAGTTCGCCGTCCTGGCCACGGGCCGCAAGAAGTTCATCGCCTTTCGCCGGGGCTTCCACGGCAAGACCTTGGGGGCCCTTTCGGCCACGGACGGCGGCGCTTACCGTCTGCCCTTCGAGCCCTTGCTTTGGGAGTTCGAGTTCGCTCCCTTCGGGGAGGCCGCGGCCCTGGAGATGATCGACGGGCGGACGGCCGGGGTCATCGTCGAGCCGGTCCAGGGCGAAGGCGGGGTGCGTGTCCCCCCGCCGTCCTTTCTGGGGGGGTTGGCCAAGGCCTGCGCGACGGCCGGAGCCGTCCTGATCCTGGACGAGATCCAGACGGGGATGGGCCGGACGGGCCGGTTCCTGGCCTCGTCGTCGGAAGTCCCCTGCCCGGACGTGATCACCCTAGGGAAAGGATTGGCCGGAGGCGTCCCGGCCGGGGCGGTCCTCCTTTCCGGGCGGGTCGCCCGGGCCGTCCCCAGGAAGATCCACACGTCCACGTTCGGGGGGAACCCCCTTGCCGCCGCCGGTGTCCTGGCCGTCCTTTCGGTCTTGGACGACGGCCTGTTGGGCCGGGTGGAAGGGCTGGGGCGGGAGCTGGCCGGGCGCTTGCGGACGGCCGCCGCGGAGGACGCCTTCGAAATCCGGGGCAGGGGATTGATGGTCGGGGCCGAGGTCGGCCCGGAGCGGGATTCCGTTCTCCGGCTTCTCCAGCGGGAACGCGTCCTGGCCATCCCGGCCGGGCCCGGCGTCGTCCGTTTCCTGCCGCCCTACATTCTGGAAGAGGGGCATGTCGAGGCCGCCGTCCGGGCTTTCGCGGCGGCCCTGGCCGCGGTCCGCACGTCGCGCCGCCTGAATTATTCATGAGGTTCTCTTCCATTTTCCGTGGGTGGCTATGGGATCGGTTGCCGGCCCATCCGACCCACACAACGTGGAAGAGATCCATCGATCCGGCCCCATCCGCTTCGTTCCCGGGGGTTCGCAGCACCGATGAGCACGGCTTCACCCCTCGGGCCTCGCATCCGAGGGCCGTCTCGATCCGTGAATCATTCAGGTTAGCCGCTGCCGAGGGAAAAGGATGTGCCGCTTCCTGATGGTGAAGAGCGCCGCTCCGGTTCGGCCGGCCGAGCTCCTGTGCCGTTTCGCGGAAATGTCGGAGCGGAGCCGTTCCGCGGACGGCGACCGCCAGGGCGATGGCTGGGGGTTCTGCGGCCGGGACGGTTCGGGCCGCTGGCGCGAGTACCGGTCCCTTCGCCCCATTTGGAAGGAGGAGCGGCTGTTCGCCGGCTTCCCCGCCTTCGCCCTGCTCGCCGTCCACGCCCGGAGCGCTTCTTTCCCGGGCCAAACGGGGAACCTCGACTATATCCAGCCCTACTTCGGAGGGGGGCTGGCTTTCGTCTTCAACGGACTGTTGCGCGGCGTGTCTCTCGGCCGGCCCGTCGCCGGCGAGATCGGGGCCCAGAAGATCTGGCGCCTATTCGGCACGCTCTCCGTCGGGTCCCCGCTCCGGAAGCGCCTGGCCGCCCTGGTCCGGCTGCTGGAGAGGTCGTCGCGCGAGATCCCCGCCCTCAATCTCGGCCTGGCCGGGGACGGCGCTTTCCTGGCCTACAGCCGGGCCGCCGAGGCCGGCGACTACTATCGTCTTTGGCTGGCGGAGGGACCGGGGTTGAGGGCGATCTGTTCCGAGCCGCTGCGCGGCCGCGACTTCCGGCCATTGCCGTTCGGGCGGATCCATTCGTTCTAGCCCGTCGCCTCGTCGTAGCAGCCGAGGAACTTCATCGTTTTCGCTCTTTTCCGGACCTCGTCGAGCAGGGACCCGGTCCGCGCGGAGTCGCCGTCGTTCAAGAAATCGAGGAAGAAGACATAGTCGCCCGGGCTCGCCGGGGAGGCCATGGATTCGATGCGGGTCAGGTTGACGCCGGCCGCCGAGAAGAGGTTGAGGATGGCGCCGAGCGAGCCGGCTTCGTGGGGCGTCGAAAAGACGATCGAGCACTTGCCGCCCGCCGGCCGGGCCTCGCTCTTGGCCAGGACAAGGAAGCGGGTGTAATTGTCCGGGTGGTCCTCGATGTTCTCCTTGACGATATCGAGGTTGTAGATGTCGGCGCAAAGGCGGGACGCGACGGCGCCGGCCATTTGCGGCCGCTCCTCGGCCAGCATGCGGGCCGCCCCCGCGGTGTCGTAATACGGCCGGGGCTCGAGCTTGTGCCGGACCAGGAACCGGCGGCATTGGGCCAGGGCCTGCGGATGGGAGTAAGCCGTCCGCATTTCCCGGTAATCGGACCCGGGGTGCTGGAGGAGGCAATGGCGGATGCGGAGCTTGACGGCCCCCACGATCTTGAGGTCGCTCCGTATCAACAGCTCGTTGACGTCGGCGATCGCCCCGCCCAGGGAGTTTTCCACCGGCACGATCCCCAGGTCCAGGCTGCCTTTCTGAAGGCCGTCGAAGACGTCGGCGAACCCGGGGCAGGGGAGGGGGGTCAGGCCGGGGCCGTAGGCCAGGGCCGCCGCCTCGCCGAAAGCCCCGTGTTCCCCCTGGAAACCGACGAGCGTCCGGTCCCCCTCCTGGATCTTCCGGCTCTCGTCCATGACCGAGGCGAACAGCCCGCGGACGAACCCGTCCCTCAGGATCCGGGACGAGCCGGAATTCCTTGTCAGGCGGTCGAGGATCTCCCTTTCGCGGTCCGCGTCGCGGACGGTCTCCTTGAACCGTTTGGTCCTCAGGCCCAGCTCCATCCTGCGGTGGAGCGCCCTGAGGATCTCGTGGTCGATGGCGTCGATCTCGGCGCGGATCTTTTCCAGTCTCATGTGTCCCTCCCGTGGATTCTGGGGATGTTCTGTCCCAGCAGATGGAGATCGGCCAGGACGATGGCCGCGGCCGCCTCGACGATGACCGGCATGCGCCGGGCGATGCAGGCGTCGTGGCGGCCCCGGACGGCGATCTCGGCGGGAGCGTTCGTCCGGAGGTCGACCGTGAGCTGCCGCCTGGCGATGCTCGGGGTCGGCTTGACGGCGACGCGGAAGACGAGGGGATTGCCGTTGGTGATGCCCCCGTCGGCCCCACCCGAGTGATGGGTCTCGGTCGCCCCCCCCGCGTCGAGCAGGGCGTCGTTGGCCTGGCTGCCCCGCATGCGGGTGCAGGCGAAACCCGAGCCGAATTCGACGCCCTTCACGCCGGGGATGGCGAAGACCGCGTGGCCGATCAGGGACTCCACGGAATCGAAGAACGGCTCCCCGAGCCCGGCCGGCAGTTCGCGAACCCGGCATTCGAGGAGGCCGCCGACGGAATCCCCGGCTTCGCCGGCCGCCCGGACGGCGTCGTCGATGTCCGGCGATCCGCCCGCCTCGAGGAGCGCGCATTCGACCGCCGCCGGGCGGATCAGCTTCTTCGCGACGACGCCCGCGGCCACCAGGCCGACCGTGATCCGCCCGGAAAAATGTCCGCCGCCGCGCGGGTCGTGGAACCCCCCGAACTTGCGCCGGGCGACGAGGTCGGCGTGCCCGGGCCGCGGCAGGTCCCGGAAGCCGGCGTAGTCCTCGGAACGGACGTCGGTGTTCTCGAAGGCCACGAGGATCGGCGCGCCCGTCGTCAGGCCGTTGTGGACGCCGCTTCGGACGAGGGGCGCGTCCGGCTCCCGCCTGGCGGTCGTCCCCGGCGCCCCGGGCTTCCTTCTCCCCAGGTCGGCGAGGAAATCTTCGGCCGCGAGAGGGACGCCGGCCGGGCAGCCGTCCACGATCACCCCCGCCTCCCGGCCGTGGGACTCGCCGAAGATCTCGATCCGGAAGAGCCTGCCGAAGCTGTTCATGCCCGGCCCCTCCCGAGGGATTCGAGGTCCCGGAAAAACCCGGGATAGGATTTGGAAACGCAGGTCCAATCCGAAACGGCCACGCCCTCTCGCGAAGCCAGCCCGGCCACGGCCCCGGCCATGGCGATGCGGTGGTCCCCGCGGGGGTCCACGGTCCCGCCCCGGATGCGTCCGCCCTCGATCTCCATCCTGTCCTCCGCCAAGGCCGTCGTCACGCCGATGTTCCCCAGGGCGGCGGCCAGGGCCGAAGCCCGGTCGCTTTCCTTGTGTATCAACCGCCCGGCGCCGCGTATGACGCTTCGGCCCGGGCAGGCGGCGGCCAGCGCGGCCAGGGGCGGGAAAAGGTCGGGACAGTGCGTGGCGTCGAAGACGAAGGGCCTGAGGCTCTCGTTCTCCACGGTGACGGACCCGTCGCCGACCCGCACCCGGGCGCCCGCGGCGTCGAGGGCTTCCAGGACCCTCTTATCGGGCTGGAGAGAGGCGGTCTGAAGGTTGTCGACGACGATGCTTCCGGCCAAGGCGCCCGCCACGAGGAGAAAGGCCCCTCCGGACCAGTCCCCTTCGACCGCATAAGACGCGGCCGTGTAGCCTTGGCCCCCCCTGACGAAAAAGGCCTCCATGTCGCCGGACGCTTCGACGCGGACGCCGAACCTGGAAAGCACGTCGACGGTCATGGCCGCGTAGGGCTTGCTCTTCAAGCCGGCGGCCCGGATGTCGGAATCCCCGGGGCAGAGGGGCAAGGCGCAAAGGAGCCCGCTCAGGAACTGCGAGCTCGTCGTGCCGTCGACGGCGACGCGGCCGCTCGCGAGCGGCCCCCGGACTTCGACCGGAGGCCTCCCGTCGCGGGTCCGGCACGCGGCGCCCAGGCGGCGCAGGGGCCCTTCCAGCATCCCCATGGGGCGCGCCCTCAAGGACCCGGAGGCGGCCAGGACGGTCCTGTTCCCGGACAGGGCCGCGATCGGCGCGAACATGCGCATGCTCAAGCCGGATTCCCGGCAATCGAGGACCGCTTCTGGCATCGGCGCTCCGCCCCTGACGGTCATCCTGTCGCCGGCGCTCTCGAGGCGGGCGCCCAGGGCCTCGGCGATGCGGAAGCCGGCCAGGGCGTCTTCGCAGAGCGACGGGCCCTCGATCGAGGACGCGCCCGGCGCGAGCAGGGCCGCGGCGACGGCCCGGAGCGTCATGCTTTTCGACGGGGGGGCCGCGAGCGTCCCCGCGATCTCGAAAGGCTCAACCCGTTTCACATTCATGCTGGATCCTCCTGGCCGCTTCCTCCGGCGTCGCTGACTCGGTGCTGACCACCAGGTCCGAAAGTCGCGCGTACAGAGGAAGGCGTGATCGAAATAGTTCCTCCGCTCTCCGGCCGTCGCCGTCGCCTTCGAGGAGCGGCCGGGAGGCCGGCTCGACCCGCCGCGAGGCCGTCCGCGGAGAGGCCCAGAGCCAGACGGTCCGGCAGGACCGCCGGATGAGGGCCCGGTTCTCGCCGTCGAGAACGGTCCCGCCGCCGAAGGCGAAGACCGTCCGCCTGGCGCCCGGGAGGCGCGCGGCGAGAAGGGCTTTCTCCCGGCGCCGGAAATAGCCTTCGCCCCGCGTCTTGAAAATGTCCGCGACGGTCATTCCCGCCGCGCTCTCGATGACCGCGTCCGTATCGACGAGCGAAAAGCCCGTCCGCTCGGCGAGCAGGGCGCCCAGCGCGCTCTTGCCCGATCCCATGAACCCGATGAGCCCGAGGTTCCGCCGCGGCCGTTCCTCTTCGGCCTGCAGGGCCTCCCGGGCCTCGGCTCGGGCCGCCGGGGACGCGTCCCGGCCCGTGAACAGCCGAAAGGACAGAAAGGCCTGATGAAGAAGCCACTCCGTTCCGTCGACGACGACGCAGCCCGCCTCGGCGGCCTCACCGGCCAGGGGGGAATCCCTGTAGTTGGCGTCCAGGACGGCGAGGCCCCGGCGAAGCCAGCTCCGCCGGACGGGCGTCTCGGCGCCGGAGAGGCACGATACGAGGATATCGCTCCGTCCGAGAACGTCCGGCATCTCCTTGAGGAGGGCCCAGGCGCAGCCGAGCCGCCGGGCCGCCGCCTCGGCTCTTTCGGGCGTTCTGTTCATCAGGACGACCGCCGCGGCGCCGGAGCGGACCGCCCCGAGGGCCGCGGCCCGGGCCGCGCCTCCGGCGCCGAGGACGGCGACGCGCTTTCCGGCGACCTCGATGCCCTTCGACGCGAGGGCCCGCGCGGACCCGGGAATGTCCGTGTTGTGACCGGTCCAGCGGCCGCCCCGGACAACGACGCAGTTGACGGCCTCGACCGCGCGGGCCTCCGGCTGGATCCGATGCAGATGGGGGAGCACGGCGCTCTTGAGAGGGGCCGTGACGTTGAACCCGGCCAGGCCCATCGCGGCCGCCGCGGCCGCAGCCTCCCCGGCGCTCCCCGCCGACAGCCGGATGAAGGCGGCTTCCCGGCCCTGGCCGGCGAACAGCCGCTCGAAGATCCGGGGGCTCCGGCTGTGGAGAACCGGAGCTCCGGCGACGGCCAAGAGCTTCATCTCAGCCATCGCCGCTGAGTCCCCGGAGATATTCGCGGAGAGCGGCCTGGTCGATCTGCCCCTCGGCCGTCTCCAGCCCCGGCTCGGGCGAGGCGTAGGTGAACGGGCTGCCGAGGAGAGGCGCGGCGATCCGGGTGATCCTTCCGGCCGGGCCCATTCCGACGACGACGAGGGGGCGCGCCGCGTCGAGCAGCCCCAGCAGCCGCGCGTTGTCGGCGGGAGCACGGACGCGGCAGGCGACCTTGACGACGTCGGCCCCGTCCTCGAAGCCGGCGCGGATGACGCGCTCGAGCTCGGCCCGAGGCGGGGTCCTTTCGAAATCATGGTGGGAGACGATCACCCGGCAGCCGCGGGCCCGGGCCTCGGCCACGAGCTCTCGTTTATAGGCCTCGCCGGCCTCGGCCTCGAGATCGACGTAGGACGCCCCCGCGGCGATGGCTTCCGCAAGGAGCGCCTTTCGCTCGCTCTCGCTCCTCGCCCCCGGACGGCAGGCGGCGACGAGGAGCCGCGGACGGGAAAATAGGGCCCGGACTTTTTCGGCGTCGACGTCCATGGAGTCGATGCGGATCTCGGCGAAAGGGACCGTGTCCAGGACGGCCAGGCACTTTTCGAACGCGACGTTACCGATGCTGACACAGATCACGGACGTGCTCCTCCAAGTCGCGGAAAGGGATCTCGCGGACCTCGGCCCGGCCGAGGCCGGACAGAAGAACGAAATGGACGTCCCGGCCGCGGCGTTTCTTGTCTTTTCGCATCGCCTCGACGATCGGGCCCGGGTCGGAAGGGGGCCGGACGGGCAGCCCGGCCCGGCCCAGGAGGCGCTTGAGCCGGCCGACCTCCTGCCCGGAGACCAGGCCCCGGGCCTCGGAGATCGCGGCGGCCATGGCCATGCCGACACTGACGGCCTCCCCGTGCCGGAACCGGCCGACCCTCTCCAAGGCGTGCCCCAGCGTGTGGCCGAAGTTGAGTTTCCGCCGTTCTCCGGCCTCTTTCTCGTCCGCCTCGATGATCCCGGCCTTGATCTCGATCGAACGGAGGACGACGGCTTCGAGGTCGCGTCGCTTCAAGGACGCCCACTCTCCAGGCAGCTTCTCCAGCGTCTCGAAGAGCGAGGGGCTGGCGATCGAGGCGTGCTTGATGATCTCGGCGGCCCCGCACCGGAATTCCCGGGCCGGCAGCGTCTTCAGGAAATCGAGATCCACCAGGACGAACCGGGGCTGGTTGAACAGGCCGACGACGTTCTTGTAGCGGTCCAGGTTGACGCCGTTCTTGCCCCCGATGGCGGCGTCGGCCTGGGCCAGGAGGGTGGTGGGGACGAAGCCGAAGGGGACGCCCCTCATGAAAACCGAGGCGGCCAGCCCCGCGATGTCGCAGACGACGCCGCCGCCGATCCCGACGACGAAGGACGACCGGTCGAGGCCGAGCTTCAGGAATTTCGCGCAGAGCGCCTCGACGGTCGCGAGCGTCTTGCCCCGTTCCCCGGGGGGGAGCGCGACGACATCGCGTCCGGCCAGGAGCCGGGGATAGAGGCGGCGGATGGTCGTGTCGGTGACGACGGCCGTCTTTCGCCCGGCCGCGAGGCTGCCGAACCCGGCCGCCGGCGCGTTGACGTGGATCTCGCAGCGCCCGGCCGGCGTCGCGTAGCCCGTCGTCTTCATCGCGCGCTCTCCATGTAGGCCAGAAGGCCCCGGGCGGCCCTCGCCAGCTCGGCGAACTGCTCGGGCCTCAAGGCCTGGTCCTTGTCGCTCAGCGCGTTTTCGGGGTGGTTGTGGACCTCGACGATCAATCCGTCGGCCCCGGCGGCCAGGGCGGCCAGGCTCATTGGCGGGATCAGGCTCACCTTGCCCGTCGCGTGCGCGGGATCGACGATGACCGGCAGGTGGCTGAGCTCCCGGACCGCCGGGACGGCGCTCAGGTCGAGCGTGTTCCTCGTGTACGTTTCGAAGGTCCGGATGCCCCGCTCGCAGAGAATGACATCGGGATTGCCTTCGTGGAGGATGTACTCGGCGCAATTGAGCCATTCGGCGATCGTCGCCTGCATCCCCCGCTTCAGGAGAACGGGCTTGTTCACCCGGCCGACCTCCTTGAGGAGCGAGAAGTTCTGCATGTTCCGCGTCCCGATCTGCAGGATGTCGACGTATTCGCACATCCAGGAGACGTCGCGGGGGTCGAGGACCTCGGAGACGACGGGGAGCCCGGTCTTTTCGCGGGCCTTCTCCAGGATCTTCAGCCCCTTCAGCCCGAGCCCTTGGAACTTGTAGGCCGAGGTCCTCGGCTTGAAGGCGCCGCCGCGGAGCATGTCGGCCCCCGCCTCCTTGACGGCCAGGGCGATCTCCACGGTCTGGGCCTCGCTCTCCACGCTGCAAGGCCCGGCGATCAAGACGAAGTCCTTGCCGATGATCTTCCCGCCGACGGGGATGAGGGTCCGGTCACGGCCTTTCAAGCCCGCCAATTTGATGTCGTTCATGGCCGGTTCCTTCCTTGGGGTTGGGAGTCGAACGGACGATCCGATACGTCCTGAAAAACGGGGCAGAAGGGGGGGAGGATCTCTTTGGGCGGCTAGCGCCCAAAATTAAAAGAGAAGAGATGGAACGTCGGGGAGACTCTGCGGCCGGCCGTCAAATGACTTGTCATCAGGGGCGGTAGTCAACCACGTTCTCGAGCCCTTGTCAAGCTTTTTTCCCGGGATCTTTTCTCAGGACGGCGAAGAGGCTCGAGCCGTCGACCTCGGTCAGGGTGAGGGCCGCGGGGAGCCCGGCCGCCAGGCGCCGGAACTCGGTCCCGGTGAAGGTGCGGGCGGTGAATCCGTCCTTGCAGACGATGACCCCGTCGCCCGTGCTTCGCTCGTCGATCTCTCCGAGGAGCCCGGCCGCCGCCTGCAGCCGGAACCACTCCAGCCGCTGGGGCCAGAACGCCGCGGCGTAGGTCGAGAAGAGCGCCGCCCCGCCCGGGCGGCATACGCGCAGCGCCTCGCGCAGCAGCGTCCGAGGGTCGCGATGGAAGGCCGAGATCCCGTTCTGCAGGCCGAGGACGATGTCGAAGCGGCCGTCGGCGAAGCCCAGCGCGGCGGCGTCCATCTCGTGCAGGGAGACGGCGGCCAGGCCGGCGGCGGTCTCTCGCGCCAAGGCGATGCTGGCGGGAGAGATGTCGACGGCGTCCACGAAGGCGGCCCGGGCGGCAAGAGCGGCCAGCGTGCGGCCGTAGCCGCAGCCGAGGTCGAGGACGGAGTCGCCGGACCGGATGAACCCCAGGGCGAAGTCCAGCTCGGCCCGCAGGTAGCGTTGGACCCGCGGCGGAGCGATCTCGTAGCACCGGCGCAGCCTCTCCGCCGCCAGCCTCTCGGCGTAATAATGGTCCGTCATCCCGATCGCTCCACGGACGGCCCGCTCCGCCGCGGGCCGTCGGGCGGGCGCGCCGGCGACAATGATACTCCCCCGTCGGGCCGGCCGCAACGCCGCACGGGGTCCTCGGTTCTTGACTCCCGGCCGGGGCCGGGTTATCCTCGGCCCGTGAGCGGGAGGGCCGATGGCCGCCTTGGATGAGGCGATCTCGAAGGCCGGAGCCCGGGCGCTGATCGGCGTCCTGGCCGCGGCGGCCTTCCTCGTGGCCTGTTCGAAAGAGGGCCCGGCGCCGGCCGACGGGCTGGCCTTGATCCGCACGGACCTCGAGACCGGGTTCTCCAACGGCGGCTGGAACGTCGACCGCTATCCCGGCCTGGAGCCCCTGAAGGCCGGGGCCAGGATCGTCGTCGCCGATCTCGCGGGCCCCGGGGCCATCCGGCACATCCACCTGACCCGGCACCACCCGGCCGAGCTCTTCGCCCGCGGCGTCGTCCTCGAGATCTGGTTCGACGACGCCCCGGCGCCGGCCGTGATGTCGCCCCTGGCCGATTTCTTCGGCGACGGCTGCAACGGCCGGGCGGCGGACTTCAGCGCCGACCTGATCGAGTGCGCCCCCGGGAGCTACAACTGCTATTTCGTCATGCCGTTCCGGGCCCGGGCCCGCGTCGTCCTCCGGAACGACACGGACCGGGACGCCGCCGACTACAGCTACGTGGAGTGGGAGAGATCCCCCCGGTGGGATGGGCGCTACGGCTACTTCCATGCCGCGTATCGAAGACGGGCCTTCCGGCTGCTGCGGGACGCCTCGGAGCTCCTCTTCGAGGCCCGCGGGACGGGGCACCTGGTCGGCCGCCAGCTCAGCGTGGCCACGGACGAGCCGCTCTTCCGCGGCTTCTACTACGTCATGGAGGGCAACAACGAGGTCGCCGTCGACGGGCGCGAGCGGGCCCTGGACTACCTCGGGACGGAGGACTCGTTCACCTTCAGCTGGGGGTTCCGCAACGCCTTCGTCGGCCGTTCCGCCGGCATGCCCCTGGTCGAACCGGGGGCGCCGGGGGCGCCGGCGAGCCTGTCCATCTTCCGCTTCCACGACCGCCTGCCCATCCGCTTCCGCCGGTCGCTCAGCTGGCGCATCGAATGGGGCCAGGAACGGCACATCCATCGCTCGCCGGGCTTCGCGGCCGGGGCGGGGAGGCTGGCGGACGACCCGGAGCGCTGCTGGGTCGATTACGCGGCCGTCTTCTACTGGTACCAGCGGGAGCCCGGCGGATACGCCCATGAGGCCCTCGAAGCGCCGGCCGACCGGCGGGCCGCGATGCTCCACCCGAACCGCTTCCCGGCCGACAAACGGCCCTGATCCGCGCGACCGGGCCGCGGGCGGCACCGCCTCACGAACGGCCGGCTCCTTTCGAGCGGTCGCCGGCTCGGGTTGACAAGCGCCGCGGCCTCCGTTTACCATGGCCACCCGAGGGAAGAGGAGCCGCCAACATGGCAGGAACCGGGTCACGGCTGAAAGCGAGGGCCGCCGGGCGGCTCGTTCTGGCCGGCCCGCTGATGACGGCCTGGCTGTTCGGCGCCGGCCAGTCCGTGGCCGGGAAGGCCGTCACGGTCAACGGGCCGGTCCCCGCCGGGGAGCTGGGCGTCACCCTGGCGCACGAGCATCTTCTGTCCGACTTCAGGCTGCCGGACGAGCGTCCGGAGACCTGGGCGGCGTCGGGCCGGAAACAGCCCCGGACCCCCGAGAAGGTCCGCCTGTACAACCAGCCGGTCGCCATGAGCATCCTCGGGCCCCTGGCCATGGGCGAGGAGAACCGGGACAACTGGCTGCTCGACGACGAAAAGACGGCCGTCGCGGAGCTCCTGGAGTTCAAGTCTTTCGGCGGCCGGACGCTCGTGGACCTCACGACCGACGGGCTCAAGAGGGACCCGCAGGCCCTGAGGCGCATTTCCGAAGCGACCGGGATCCACATCGTCATGGGCGCGGGCTGGTACCGGCGCGCCTGGGTGGGCGCCGGGATCGACAAGCTCTCGGCCGCCGACCTGGCCAAGGTCCTGGTGCGCGAGATCCAGGTCGGCGCCGGCCGGACCGGGATCCGCGCCGGCATCATCGGCGAGCTCAGCCCGGAGGACCCCGATTCCGATTACGACAGGAAGATCCTTCAGGCCGCGGCCCGGGCCGCCCGGGCGACCGGGGCGCCGATCTCGCTGAGCATCCCTCTCGGCCGGGCCGAGCCCCGGGCCATCCTCGGGTCCCTGGACGTCCTGGAGAGCGCGGGGGCGGCCCTCGACCGGGTCGCCGTCGGGCACGCCGACCAGATCGCGCTGGACATGCCGCTGATGCGGCGCCTGCTCGAACGGGGCGTCTACCTGCAGTTCGACCGCCTGGGGGACCCGCCGCACGTCCTGACGCTCGTCAGCGACCACGACGTCGCCCTGGCCGTCATCGCCCTCCTCGAGGCGGGCTTCGGCGGGCGGGTGCTGCTGTCCCAGGGCGTCAACTCCAAGATCGACCTCAAGGCCTTCGGCGGCAGCGGGTACGCCTTCCTGCTCGAGCAATACGCCCCTTACGCGAGGGCCATCAAGCCGAAGGGCATCACCACGGACCAGATGCGGATGATCCTGACCGAGAACCCGCGGCGCCTGCTCGCCTTCGCCGAGCCCAGGGAGGACTGAGCATGACGATGTCCCTGTCCCGCAAGGCCTCGCTGGCCGCCGTCCTGGCGCTGTCCCTGGCCCCGCCGGCCGCGCCCCGGACGGACTCGCTCCCCCCGATCCCCAATATCGCCGGCCTGGCGCTGACCGTGACAGGCCCGGTGGAGCCGTCGCGGCTCGGGCAGACCCTGATGCACGAGCACATCTTCGTCGATTTCAAGTTCTCCGGGTCGCTCCGCCCAGAGCCGGCGACGGACGCGGAGCTGTCCCTGCAGCCGGTGACGCTGGCCAACCTGCACAAGGCGCGGGCCGGCCACTGGATCGCCGACAACGATTTCCTGGGCGACTTCGAGGAGTCGCTGGCCGAGGTCCTGGAGTTCAAGGCCGCCGGCGGCGGGACCATCGTCGACGTCTCGGGCATCCGCCTGGGGCGCGACCCGGTCGGGCTGTTCAGAATCAGCAACGCCAGCGGCCTGAACATCGTCATGGGCGGGAGCTGGTACCAGAAGAAATACCACCCCCCGAATTTCAGCGACCTGACGCTGGACGAATTGACGGCCGGCATGGTGCGCGACATCGCCGTGGGCGTGGACGGCACGGAGATCCGGTCCGGGATCATCGGCGAGATCGGCATCAACGGCGACCCTCTGACGGCCAACGAGCTCAAGCTCGTGCGGGCCAGCGCCCGGGCCAGCCGCCTCACGGGCGCGCCCATGACCTTCCACGTGGGCGGCGTGGGCGAGGAGAAGTTCCGGGTCCTGAAGATCGTCGCCGACGAAGGGGTGGCCATGTCCAGCGTCGTCATGGGCCACAGCAACGGCCTGGCCTTCGACTTCCCGTTCGCCCGGCGCATCCTGGCCCTGGGCGTCTTCATCGAGTTCGATTGGCTGGGCGCGCTGGGCAGTCCCGGCGGGTTCCTGGAGGCCCGCACGAACCGGAAGGTCGCCGAGGGGATCGCCCGGCTGGTCCGGGAGGGATACGCCGGCCAGATCGTCCTGAGCCACGACATCTGCAACAAGATCCAGCTCAAGAAGTTCGGCGGCCTGGGCTACACCTACATCCACGAATACTTCCTGCCGGTCCTGCGCGAGCTGGGGGTCGGCGAGGCGGACATCCGCAAGATGATGGTGGAAAACCCGGCCAGGGCCCTGGCCTTCGCGGAGCCGAAGCCGCTCGTGGGCGGCGGCTCGCCGCGCTGAGGCCGCCGTGCGACGGGAGAACGGAACCGGCCCCCCGCCGGCCCCGCCGGGACCGGGACGGGCGCCCGCGGGCCCGGACCTCCGCCGGCGCGGGGGGCGGGCGGCGAAGGGGGTCGCCGGCCTGGTCGCGCTTTCGCTCCTCGCCCCCGCGGCGGGCGGCGGCCCGGGGCCCGCTCGGGGGACGGGCGGGAACGGCGCGAACGAACGGTTCCGCGCCGTCCGGCTGGACCTGCGCGAGGTCACCGAGCCGCATGTCGCCGCGGCGAGCGACGGCCGTTCCGTCGTCTTCACCCTGCTCGGCAAGCTGTTCCGGGTGCCGGCCGAAGGCGGCGCCGCCGAACAGCTGACCTTCGGCTTCGGCTGGGACTCCGAACCGGCCGTCTCGCCCGACGGCGCCCGCGTCGCCTTCGTCTCCGACCGGGACGGCAGCGGCGGCAACGTCTTCGTGCTCGATGTCGCCGACGGCGCCGTCACCCGGCTCACGAGCGAAGTCGAGGCCGGGAGCCCGCGCTGGAGCCCCGACGGGACGGCGATCGCCTATCTGCGGCACTTCAGGCGCGAGGAGGCCCCGGGCGACCCGGGCTACGGCGGCGCCGGCGTCATGGAGCCCAAGACCGTGCCCGCCGCCGGCGGCGAGGCCCGGTCCGTCGCCCCGCCGGCCGGCTTCGGCGCGATCTTCTATTGGCCGGACGGGCGCCTGGGCTGGGCCGCCCCCGACCCGAAGGGGGGAGGCGGGCCCTTCGGCCCGCGCAAGATGCTCCTCCAGGCGCTCTCGGACGACGGCGCGGTCTCGACCCTGGCGACCGCGGCCGACAGCTTCGGGCCCGTCGTCCTGGCCCCGAAAGGCGACGGCGTTTACTACGCGACCGGCCAGCGTGTCCGGCACTGGTCCTTCGAGGCCGGGAAGCCGGCCGACCTCGCCACCCTGAAGGACGGCGCCGCCCGGGTCGCCGTGGCCGCCGGCGGCGCCGCGCTCTTCTACGGCGACCGGGGGAAGCTCTGGCGCGTCGCGCTCCCCGGCGGCGCCCCGGAACAGGTCGCCTTCGAGGCCGCGGCCTCGCTCACCTTGCGACGGCGGACGGCGCCCCGCTGGACGCCGCCCTCCGAGGCCGCGGCGGCGCCGCGCGCGGTCCTGACGCCGCGGCTCTCGCCCGACGGCCGGAGCGTCGTCTTCATGGCCGCGGGGTTCCTGTACGGGCAGACGCTCGACGGCCGGCCGGCGCGCCGCCTGTTCACGGGCGCGGCCTTCGAGCGCGACCCCGCGTTCTCCCCCGACGGCCGCAGGCTGGCCTATGTGGCCGGCGAGAACGGCCGGCGCGAGCTCCGGCTGTACGATCTCGAAACCGGGCGGACGCGCGTTCTCCATTCGGTCAACCGCTCCTCCTGGGTGGCCATGCCCAGTTGGAGCGCCGACGGCCGGTGGATCGTCTTCCAGCAGAGCGGCCTCCTCGTCGAGCCCTACAGGCTCCTCTGCGCCGACGTCGACGGCGGCGAGGTCCGGGAGCTGGCCCAGACCCGCGGCTCCTGGACGGCCCGCCCGCACTTCTCTCCGGACGGCCGGACGCTCTATTTCACCCAGCGGGCCGGCAAGCTCGGCGAGTTCTATCGCCTGGCCCTCGAGCCCGGCGCCGAGCCCGAACGCCTGAGCGCCCTCGGCCGCAACGTGAACGACGGCCTGGTCTCGCCCGACGGCCGCTGGTTCGCCTTCCGCCGGAACACCGAGATTTGGGTCGCGCCGATGTCGTCCGCCCCGTTCGAGGACGGCCGGATGCGCCTGGCGGCCGACGACTGCAGCCGCTCGTTCGATTTCACGGCCGACTCGAGGGAGATCGTCTACGCGGCCGGGGACCGCGTCTGGCGGCGGCCCGTCGCCGGGGGCGACCGGGTCGAGGCGCCGGTCCGCCTGAAGCTCCCGCGGCCGGTCGCCCCGCCTTTGTTGGTCCGGCGCGTCCGGGTGCTCGACTTCGAAAAAAAAGGATTTCGCGAAGAAGCCTCGATGCTGCTCCGGGACGGCCGGGTGGCCTGGATCGGGGAGGAGGAGGGCCGCAGGATCCCGAAGGACGCCGCGGTCCTGGACGCGGCCGGCCGGTACGCCGTCCCCGGGCTCATCGACGCCCACGTCCATTCGGCCTGGGCCAACCAGATGGCCGATCCCGACAATTTCATCGCCTTCGGCAACACGGCCGTGCGCGACGTCGGCGGCTCGCTCGACCTGCTCAACGCCCTCGAAGACCGCGGCGAATCCACGCTCCTGCCGGTGCCGCGCTATTTCTACGGCGGCGAGATCCTGGAAGGCGAGGTCCCGGTCTGGGGCGACGCCTTCTTCCAGATCAAGACCGAGGCCGAGGCCCGGCGGGCGGTGCGCCGGTTGAAGGACTGGGGCTCGCAGCTCGTCAAGGTCTATTTCTCCGTTCCCTACGACCTGCAGAACGCCATGGCCGACGAGGCGCAGAAACAGGGCCTGCCGCTGGCGGGACACGCCATTTCCTTCGAGGAGATGGCCCGCCACGTCCTCCAGGGCTACGCCGCGGTCGAGCACACGACCATGGTCATGCACGAGGACGGGCGCAAGCTCCTGGCCGCCTCCGGCACGCACTGGGTGGGAACGGTCAACTGCGAGGGCGGGGCGGAGATCTTCATGCGCGAGGAGCCGCCCCGGCGCCTGGACACCGACATGGTCCGCCGCTACGTGACCCCCGAGAAGATCGCCTACGCGCTGAAGAACGGCCGCTTCGGCTCCTACCCGAAGGAGTTCTGGCCGGTCAACCTGAAAAGCGCCCTGGGCCGGATTTTCGCCGGCCACCGGGAAGGGGTCGAAGTGCGCGCCGGCACGGACGCGACCATGGCCGAGGTCTTCTGCGGCCTGTCCCTCCACTGGGAGCTGGAGCTCCTGGCCATGGCCGGGCTGACGCCTTTCGAGCTCCTCCGCATGGCGACCGCCGGGGCGGCCGGGACGGTCGGCGCGGAGCGCTATCTCGGCGCCCTCGAGCCCGGCCGGCTGGCGGACGCGGTCGTCCTCGACGCCGACCCGCTCGAGGACATCCGGAACACGGTCAAGGTCTGGCGGGTCATCAAGGCCGGCGCCGTCTTCGTGCCGGGACAGGCGCCGGGGGAATGACGAGCCGGGAGGACGAGCTGTCAATTCGGGCCGGTTCCTTTTATAATGGCCTTTCCTTTCGATTCGGCATGGGCCGCCGGGCCCGCGGCCTGGAGCAATGGAGAACATGAAGACGATCCTGGTCGGACGCAAGCTCGGCATCGAAGACGTCTGCTGCGTCGCCGAAGGCGGCGTCGCCGTCGGGTTGGACCCCGCCGCCCTGAAGAAGGTCCGGGCCAACCGCCGCCTGGTCGAGGCCGTCCTGGACGGGACGGAGGCCGTCTACGGCATCAACACCGGCTTCGGCCCCCTGAGCGACGTCCGCATCGGCCGGGCGGACCTGGGCGCGCTCCAGCTGAACCTCATCCGGTCCCATTCCGCCGGAACGGGACGGCCCCTCGAGCGGCCGTTCGTCCGGGCGATGATGCTCCTGAGGGCCGCGAACCTCGCCTGGGGCCACAGCGGCGTCCGGCCCGAGGTCGTCGAGTCCCTGCTGGCGTTCCTGAACGAGGACATCGTGCCGGTCATCCCGGAAAAGGGGTCGGTGGGCGCCAGCGGCGACCTGGCCCCCCTGGCCCACCTCGCCCTGGCCCTGATCGGCGAAGGGGAGGTCTTCGAGAAAGGGACGCGACGGCCGGCCGAGGAGGTCCTGCGGCGGCGGGGCGTCCGGCCCCTGCGGCTGGAAGCCAAGGAGGGGCTGGCCCTGATCAACGGCACCCAGTTCATGTCCGCCCTGGGGTGCCTGGGCCTCGGGCAGGCCGAGAACCTGGCCCGCCACGCCGACCTCGTCGCCGCGCTGACGATCGAGGGCGTCATGGGCAGCTTCGCCCCCTTCGATCCGCGGATCAGCCGGGTCCGCCCGCACCGCGGCCAAACGCTCGCGGCGCGCAACCTCAGGGCGCTCTCGGCGCACAGCGAGATCAGCGAGTCGCACCGGGACTGCGGCAAGGTCCAGGACCCCTATTCCCTGAGATGCGTCCCCCAGGTCCACGGCGCCGTGCGCGACGCCCTGGCCTATCTGCGGGCCACGCTGGCGGTGGAGATCAACTCGGTCACCGACAACCCTCTCGTCTTCGACACGGCCATCATCTCCGGCGGCAACTTCCATGGCGAGCCACTGGCCCTGGCCCTCGACTTCGCCTGCCTGGCCGTCACCGAGCTCGGCGGCATCAGCGAGCGGCGGATCGACAAGCTGCTGACCCCGGCCTTCAACAGCGGACTGCCGGCCTTCCTGGTCAGGACGCCCGGCCTCCACAGCGGCTTCATGATCCCCCAGTACACGGCCGCGGCCCTGGTCAACGAGTGCAAAGTGCTGTCCGCCCCGGCGTCCGTCGACAGCATCCCGACCAGCCTGAACAAGGAGGACCACGTCAGCATGGGGGCCACCTCGGCCAGGAAGTTCCTTGAGATCGCGGACAACGTCGAGACGGTCCTGGCCATCGAGCTGATGATC
>Ga0116178_10000056_pt1 | contig 86697 bp, 84 predicted proteins | sample AD_STIC12_MetaG_FD_89880 | JGI IMG/M metagenome (GOLD analysis project Ga0116178, IMG submission 89880) | Active sludge microbial communities of municipal wastewater-treating anaerobic digesters from USA - AD_STIC12_MetaG | ecosystem: Engineered > Bioreactor > Anaerobic > Digestate | place: USA...
CACCGGTTTTCATATTCCAGGTACGGTAGTTCAGACTGATACCACGAGCACCAAAACCTGCAGCCCAACGATAGTAGTGCACGGTGATCCAGTCATCGGACCAGTAATAGGGTTGTGCAAATGTTTCATCTTCAGCTGCATAGCCGATGTTGCCGAGGAACTCGCGACGCTTCACGAAATATTCGTCGAGGTCCGCTTTCGATTTTGGCAAGACATCGCGCAGCTTCTGATTTACTTTTCCGACAGCAGTTTCGGATGACATCAGCTCGATGGTTTCAACATCGGCGATTCGAAGTTTCCGGTATTTCCTGCCATTGAAATTTTCGATATTTCCTATTTTCAGTTTTGGAAAAACTTCCAGTGTCTGATTGTATTCATTACTTGCGCAAGGCTGATCGTCTTTTTCATTGCTCGGCGAGCCTAGAGTTATAACGAGTGATTTTCCATTTTGCGGTGCCTGCCAAACACCCTGCAGCTTTTTTGCTGCTGGAAGATCCAGTTTCCAGCTTCCGGTGTTAGCCTCTTCCATCCAGACATTACTTTTTTCTTCACGGCTTAAGCGAATCGCCTGCTTATGGCGTATGTAGTAATAGTTGCCGCTTTGTTCGCCATTGAAGCAGGCAACGATATCCTTATCCCCGAGTTTTCCCCGCCATACCCCGTTCAGGGTAGACGTCACGGCGTACGCCGGATTTATCGTTAGCATGAAAAGAAAAATGATTGTCAGGCTGCGCATTTCAGTCCTGTCGACAATGCCGTTCCGGATTGGAGCGTGCCTATCGTACGTGAAATTCAGGACCAGCATTCTGATCGATGACGCATTGTTTTGCGTTAGAATCGGCGAAAACCGGATAATTCATAATCAACATGAAAAAACTTTGCATTTACCTCACCCTCGCAGCATCGCTTATATCTGCTACCGCCATCTCGCAAGAGGCTGCTGCGACTAAATCTCCCTACAAATTGATTGTTTGGGCAGATGTCGGTTTTGATGAAAGCTCGCAATTATTGCAAATTGTATTCCCGGAAAAAGAGACTCTGCCTGCACCTTTTGTTGGCTTTTTGTCCAATTCAATCACTACCAGTACTTTGACAACCCCTGAAAATTCCGAAGCCAACAAGCAGCTTGAAAGCGGTTTGCGAGTGACAGTAGAAATCGATCCGAATATGTCGAGGGCAAAAATCCTGAGCAGGGAACTGATGCCTCGCCCGCTTCGCAGCGAACAGCAAATCGAGCCGCTTATCAGGGTAAAAGGGGAATGGTCCGGTAGAATTTTCGTTACCTGCACGATCAACAGGAATGGCCGCTGCTCAAAACCGAAAATCGATCCGTCTGCCAATGCTCCTACGGAAATCTCCAAAGTTTTGCTGGCCACGCTCGGTTCATGGCGCTTTGCACCGCAGAAACGGGCCGGTATCCAGGTAGATGGCGAGTTCAATACCTGGGTGACGATTGAAGCAGACAATTCCGCACCGCCAAAATCATTTGGCAAGCAAATTTGATTTTGCATAGCGTGATCCAAACAAAAAAAGCCACCCGAAGGTGGCTTTTTCTTGATCTGGTGGGCGGTACAGGGTTTGAACCTGTGACCCCTGCCGTGTGAAAGCAGTGCTCTACCGCTGAGCTAACCGCCCGGTGAGGCTGGGAATTTTACGTTTAAGTACCTGTTCGGTCAATAAAAATCGGTCTTATTCTAGTTTACTGCCTCGCAAAGCACGGACTTTCGCGGGCGGCCGGAAGGCATCACTGCTGGCTTCATGCCAGAAGGTCTGAAACGCCGGATGATTGGGTAATTCGTCACCAAGCAAATCACCCTGTTTCAGGAACTTGTGCAATACGGCCAAGGCACGTACTTCAGTGGAAGAAACGCGACGAATAATGTGCTCGGGACCGATTTCATCGGGATGCTGCAAACCCGCGGCAGCCACCAATTCTTTCAGCGCCTTCAAGGTATTTTCGTGAAAATGAAATACGCGTGTTGCCTTGTCTTCCGGCACCAGTGCCTTCTGGCGTGAGGGATCTTGCGTGGCCACACCTGTTGGACAGCGATCAGTATGGCAACTTTGCGATTGAATGCAGCCCAGGGCAAACATATAACCGCGGGCGGCGTTGCACCAATCGGCACCGAGTGCAAGGGTGCGGGTGATATCGAAAGCCGTGACGATCTTGCCCGCCGCACCAATACGAATATGCTGCCGTAGATTCAACCCCACCAGAGTGTTATGCACCAGCAGCAAAGCCTCACGCAAAGGTGCACCGACATGGTCGGTGAATTCCAGAGGTGCTGCACCGGTACCACCCTCGCCGCCGTCGACAACAATGAAATCGGGAAGAATATTCGTTTCATGCATCGCTTTGGCGATACCGAACCACTCCCAGGGATGGCCAACGGCGAATTTAAATCCCACCGGCTTGCCACCGGACAGATTTCTCAGGCGGTCGATAAATTGCAGCAGTTCTTTCGGCGTTGAAAATGCCGAATGCTGTGCCGGCGAAACGCAATCTTCACCCATCGGCACGCCACGCGCGGCGGCAATTTCTGCTGATACTTTGGCTGCGGGCAACACGCCGCCATGCCCGGGTTTGGCGCCTTGCGAGAGTTTCACTTCGATCATCTTGACCTGATCAGAAGCAGCATTCCTGATGAAATTTTCTTCACTGAAATTACCGGCGCCGTTACGGCAACCGAAGTAACCGGAGCCGATTTCCCAAACCAGATCACCACCGCGTTCACGATGATATTGCGAAATGGAACCTTCGCCGGTGTCGTGATAGAAACCGCCGCGTTTTGCACCCTCATTCAAGGCACGAATGGCATTGGCCGACAAAGCACCAAAACTCATCGCGGATATATTGAACACACTGGCGGAATAGGGTTTTGCACGGTCTGGTCCGATCATGATCCGAAAATCATGCGAATCTATTTTCGCCGGCAGCATGGAGTGGTTAATCCATTCGTAATCATCGGCATAAACATCCATCTGCGTGCCGAATGGACGCTTGTCCATGACGTTTTTCGAACGCTGATAAATAATGGCGCGTTGTTGCCGTGAATACGGGTTTTCCTCGGTATCGGCCTCGATAAAGTATTGGCGAATTTCGGGCCCGATGGATTCCAACGCATAACGGAAATGGGCAAGAATCGGGTAGTTACGTCGTACTGCCTGCCGCGTTTGCAGCAAATCCAGCGTACCGATGGCAGCGAGGCTGGAAAAAACCAGCAATAAAAAATAAAGCCAGTCGTGCGATGGTGCAATCAAAAGCAGCATGACAGACGTTGCCGCACCCAAAAGACAAAATGCATATAACCAATAACGGGATGGCAGCATCGTTCTTCTCCCTGTCCAGGCCGACAGCATAACGAGGTGCAAAAAATATAGGGCGCTAGCACATGCTGCGCCCCGCAAAAAATGGTGCCTGAGGCGGGACTCGAACCCGCATGAACTTGCGTTCGAGGGATTTTAAGTCCCTTGCGTATACCATTTCGCCACTCAGGCAGCGTATGCATATTGCAGCAATAAACACGTTGAATAAAGACGTTTTATCGCGGCTTTTGTTTCATTTGTTCACAAAAAAGCCCCTGACGGGGCTAAATTGGAGGCCGAGGTCGGAATCGAACCGGCGTACGCGGCTTTGCAGGCCGCTACATGACCACTCTGCCACCCGGCCAAGGGTGAAACATCAGACTTTAGTTTAACCTAACCAATATTTATTGGTAAATAAAAACCAGACTCTGAAAAAACAAAACCCCGGCGAACCGAGGTTTTTGAAACTGGAGCGGGAAAAGAGACTCGAACTCTCGACCCCGACCTTGGCAAGGTCGTGCTCTACCAACTGAGCTATTCCCGCGGAGAACGCATATTCTTATGGATTTGCGCTTTTGTGTCAACACCTTTTTTGAAAAATTATCGCAAGAGCCCGTCAATCAAGGCTTTCAGCCCTTGCGCATTGTCGGCCATGCAGCACGCATATAATCAAAACCCGACCAGAGTGTGAGTGCTGCGGCAATAGCGAGCAACCATTCGCCAATCTTGAAAATCGGTATGCCGAACAGGTCTTCGTAAAATAAAACAAAACTGATCGCAACCATCTGCACGATGGTTTTTATTTTGCCGAGCGCGGCAACCTTTACCAAACCATGCGCACCCATCTGCGCCATCCATTCACGCAATGCCGATATCGTGATTTCACGACCGACGATAATGGCGCTCAAAATCGCGATCCATGCGGTATGGTGTTTCTGTGTCACCAGAAACAGCGCAAAGGCTACGGCCAATTTATCGGCGACTGGATCAAGGAATGCCCCGAAGGCGGAATACATGTCGTAGCGGCGTGCAATCCAGCCATCGAGCCAATCGGTCAGGGCACCGAGCACAAATACCGCACAGGCCAGAATATTGCTCCAGGGATGATGCCAATAAAACACCAGGACCAATACCGGCACCAATACGATGCGAAACAGGGTCAGCATGGTCGGAAGGGTTAGATTCACTACGGTTCCAGTGGCGGCTCAGGCAAGTTCGCCTTGGATTCTAACCCATGTAGCGAGGCATAAATACGCGCCGCCAGCTCAGCGTTCACGCCGGCTACACGGGCAATTTCCTCGGTGCCTGCTTCTTTTAGAGCAGCAAGCCCGCCGAAATGTTTCAGCAATGCCGAACGGCGCTTCGGCCCAATACCGGGAATATCTTCCAGCCTCGAAACATCCCGCTTTTTCTGGCGGCGGCCACGATGTCCGGTGATCGCGAAACGATGGGCCTCATCGCGAATTTGTTGTATCCACTGCAATGCCGGCGAGTGTGCGCCGGGGCGCAATATCCGTCCGTCAGGCAGCAGGATTTGTTCATCGCCGGCTCTACGTTCGACACCCTTCGCAACCCCCACCAGCATCACCTGGGTCACGCCCAATTCCTTGAGAACATCACGTGCCTGGGTGAGTTGCCCTTCGCCACCATCGATAAACAAGACATCGGGCACAACGCCTTCTTCCACAGCCCGTTTGAAACGACGGGTAAGCGCTTGATGCATGGCCGCGTAATCATCACCGGGAGTAATGCCGTCGATATTGAATCGCCGATACTGGTTGCGCAGCGCTCCTTCCTGATTGAACACGACGCAGGATGCTACGGTCGCCTCGCCTTGCGTATGGCTGATATCGAAACATTCCATCCGTTGCGGCATGTGATCCATGCCGAGCATTTCCTGCAAGGCTTCAAGACGCTTGCGTTGCGCGACATTACTCGTGATTTCGGTACTCAGGGCCAGCACGGCATTGCTGACGGCCATATCGAGATAACGGGCACGATCACCGCGCACCGATGTTTTTATTTCTACCTTCCTGCCTGCCTGTGCGCTAAGCACTTTTTCGAGCAATTCCGCATCTTCAATGGCATGGCTCAACACGATCTCACGAGGCGGGCGCTGCTCAAAATAATATTGGCTGACAAACGCGTCCAACACTTCGCTCGCGTTGTCGACGCCGTTGGTCTTCGGAAAAAACGAACGTGTCCCCAAATTCATGCCATTGCGGAACGCCAGCAGCAATACACAGGCCGTACCCTGCTCCATCGCGCATGCAAGCACATCCATTTCGGCCTGTTCGCCTTCGATATACTGCTTGGCCTGAATGCGACGGATACCGGTCACCTGATCGCGCAAGTAGGCGGCGAGTTCGAACTGCAGGCTTGCGCTGGCCGCTTCCATGGAACGAGTCAAATCATCCACGACTTCGCCGCTGCGGCCATCCAGAAACAACATCGCACGTTTGGTATCGGCATCGTAGTCTCTGGGTGCGATCAAGCCGACGCAAGGAGCGGTACAGCGACCGATCTGATGTTGCAGGCAGGGCCGCGAACGATTACGAAACACGCTGTCTTCGCAATTTCGCAGTTTGAAAATTTTCTGCATCAAATCCAGCGTGCTGGTCACTGCCGAAGCACTTGGATAAGGACCGAAATAACGTCCAGGAACAGCACGCGGCCCGCGGTGGAACGCCAGTCGCGGCCAGGTTTCATCGGTGATCAGAATATAGGGATAGCTTTTGTCGTCACGCAGCAATACGTTGTAACGGGGCCGCAATGATTTGATCAGCTGGTTTTCGAGAATCAGCGCTTCACTTTCGGTGCGAGTGACGGTAATTTCCATCCGCGCGATTTGCTTGATCATCACGGCAATACGGGGCGAGGAAACCGTGCTCAAAAAATAGCTGGTCACCCGTTTTTTCAGTGATAGCGCCTTGCCGACATACAGAACGCTATCGTCACTGGAATACATGCGATAAACACCGGGCGCCGTGGTCAAATCCCTGACGAAGGCTTTACCGTCAAAAACCGTTGCTGGAGATGCGTCGTTCATGCGCTTATTTTCGCATGATTGAGCAGGAAGTTCGTTCCCGGTTCAGATAAAGCCAAGACAGGACAGCACCGGATAACGGGTGAATCATTCACCAATCGGCAGACGAACCAATAATTCCGATGCCAGATCGTATCGCAAAATCTCGTGCGCGCCGGCGTCTGCGATCCATAATGCGCCTGCACCGACAGCAAGCGCAGCCGGTTCATTCAAACTTTGTGGAAGATTCTGTGTACTCATGCCACCGCCACCTAGGCGCAATTTACGCAGGCTGCCGTTGTAGGTATCGGCAATCCACAGCACGGGCGAATTGGGATCAAGGGCAATCGCTTGCGGAAATTGCAGACGGGCATCGCGGCGCTCGCCGTCCTGATCCCCGAATTCATACAAACCTTGGCCGACGAGTGTTTGAACCGTATTTTGTTGTAATTGGATTGCACGAACCGAGGATGTTGCTGAATCAACCACGTACAAGCTTTGCTGGACCAGTGCGACTCCTGAAGGCTGAGCGAACAAGGCATTGCGACCCGGGCCATCTGCGATACCCAGATCGCCGGTTCCTGCGATGAATCGCATGCGGGCATTGCCGAGTTCGTATTCCCAAATCTGATTGCAACCTGCCATCGCGATATAAAGCTTGTCATTGCTGCCAGTAATACCCCATGGCATGTTCAGACTGTTTTCCGAAGAATGCTTGCTGACGCCTTCCCTAGGCAGGCCAGCCTTACCTGTTCCCAGAACGGTGGCTACCTCGCCACTAATCAAATTGACCCGACGCAATGCATGATTGCCGGTATCGGCAACATACAAAGTCTCGCGTACCAGGCAAAGCCCCCGCGGTGCATTGAAAGCGGCTTCGTTGGCAGGGCCATCGTTCAAATCCGGATGACCGTTGCCGAATTCCCGCAGGATGCGACCCTGGTGCGTACATTCCAGAACACGGTGATGGGAAGTATCGGCGATATACAAATGCGAATCGGTGACGGCTATCCCCGATGGAAATGATAGTGGAGTCGGTTCTTCGGCATTTTTCGCGCGAAACGCATGCTCGACCATGGAGTGACTGGTACCCGATTCATGAATCAGTTCGGCAATCATTTTTTCGAGTATCTCGACCTGGTCGTCACCGGCAATAATTTCGCGAATCACGCCTTCGCCATCAATCAGTGCTACCGATGGCCAACGGGTAATTCCGAAGTGCTGCCAGGTGATCCAGCCCCGGTCGTTTGCAACTGGAAAAGCGATGCGTTGACGATTGACGGCTTTCATGACGACACGGTCGTCCACTTCATTGTCAAATTTGGGCAAATGGATGCCCAATACCGCTAGCCCGATCGGATACTTTGCTTTAATGCGGGCCAACCCGCCAATCAGGTTTTGCGAATAGACAGAACTGGCGTTCCAGAAAACCAATGCCAGGATACGGCCGCGCTGGCCCGCAATGGACTGGCTATCGCTATTAAGCCAATGCAGGTTTTCATTGAGTTCTGGGGCAAGCATTGCAGACATTGACTACTCCGTACTGGCTTAAAGCATAACGAATTTTCGATACAAACGCGGACTTATTTCTGGCCCGATCCTGCTTCCATCGCATCCTTCCATGCATCTTTTGCCTGCAGCCACCAATATGTCAGCTGTGCACCGAGAAACCCGGCGGGCTTCATCGCGGAAACCAGACCATAAGAAGACAGTGATTGCCAACGCAGATCGTGCTCGGCAATCGCGGACGCGAGCAGCTCCCCCGCAAAAGTCGTCGGGGCGACACCGTGACCGCCAAAAGCCTGGGCACACCAGAGACCTGGTTCGACTTCGGCAATTTGCGGCATTTCATGTCGCGAGTAACTCATCAGTCCCGACCAGGCGAAATCGATTTTGACATCGTGCAATTGCGGAAATACTTTCATCAGATCGCGGTAGAGCAATTTCTTTACTGCTTCCGGGGAGCGATCCAACACTGAAATGCGTCCGCCCCATAACAATCGTGAATCGGGCAATGGCCTGTAGTAGTCAAACGCGAAACGGGTATCGTAAATGGCGGCTTTGGTGTGCAGAATTTCCTGCATGCGATCGGCGAGCGGCTCGGTCACCATCACGTAGGTGGCAATCGGCAATATCGAGGCATCTATTTTAGGATACAGATTTGCCAGATATCCGCCGCAGGCCAATACCACCTGCTCGGCTTCGATTTCGCCGTCTGGGGTTTTTAACCGCCAGCCTTTGCCGATTTTTTCAAGATGGACGGCTGGCGTATTTTCGTAAATTTCTACTCCCATCGCCTCTGCCGCCGCGGCAATGCCAATCGCATAATTCAGCGGATGGAAATGCAGCGAATTCTTTTCGTAAAGGGCGTCTTTGTATCGATCCGTGTGAATCAGTTTTTTCAATTCCGCCTGCGACACGAAATCCCAATCGGTGTCAAAATTTTCCGACAGCAGTTTCTGGAAATCCTTCAGGATGGAGGTGTCCCGAAACCAGTTCGCCCAATACACGCCGGCATCGGTATGCTGGCATTCGATAGCGTATTTTTTAATACGCGCCCGTATCAGATTTACGGCATCCAGCGTGCCTTTGTATAAGTGCTTTGCAGCCTCGGGCCCAAGATCATCGAGCAGGCTTTGTGGCCCGCGTGAGAATCCGGCAAACACGAAACCGCCGTTACGCCCCGATGCACCAAAAGCCAAATGCCTGGCTTCGCACAACACAACCTCTTCTACTCCCCGCTCCGCCAATCCAAGCGCCGTATTGATTCCGGCAAATCCACCGCCGATGATGCAGACTCTTGCGGATTTTTTTCCGGAAAGACTTGGCCTGACAAACGACGAGTTCGCGGTTACGGAGTAGTAGCTTTGCGATGGGTTAATTTTCATTCGTTTTCATACTTAAGCATTTTCAAATGCAAGGCTTCATTAAAAACGAACTATGCCCCCTTCAAAGCCTGTGTCATATATTCGCGGGCGGCATCGGCCAGATCACCGTGATCGAGCGCATATTGAATCGTCGCCTCGATCAGGCCGATGCGGCTGCCGCAATCGAAACGCCGGCCTTCAAACCTGTATGCCAAGGCTTTTTCCTCTTTCAGCAAAGCAGCGATGGCATCGGTTAGCTGGATTTCACCGCCTGCACCGGGCTTTGTCTTTTCCAGCAAATCAAAAATGCGACCGCTTAATACATAGCGCCCGACAACGGCCAGATTACTGGGCGCAACTTCGGGCTTAGGTTTTTCGACGATCGCGGAAATCACGCCTTGCCTGTGATTGAAATTCTCGGTCGCCACGATGCCATAACTACCAGTCTGCTCCCGCGGAACATCCTGCACGGCAATCACGCTGGCGTTTTCACGTTCGGCGCAATCCGCCATTTGCCTGAGTGCGCCCGGGCCTTTGTTCCAGATCAGATCATCGGCTAACAAAACAGCAAACGGCTCGTTGCCTATTACCGGTTTTGCACACAATACTGCATGACCCAGGCCCAGAGCTTCTGTTTGCGTGACGAAGACAGCACGTACATGGCGCGGCAACACATCGCGTATGAGCGCCAGCAATTCCGACTTTCCGGCTTTCTCAAGCTTTTGTTCAAGTTCGTAGGCTTTGTCGAAATAATCGGCAACCGCATGCTTGTAGCGATTGGTGACAAATACCATCGTGTCGCAACCGGCTTCGATGGCTTCATCGACGGCATATTGAATTAGTGGCTTGTCGACCACCGGCAGCATTTCTTTCGGCACCGTTTTAGTGGCCGGAAGAAAACGTGTACCAAGTCCTGCGACAGGAAAAACGGCTTTGCGAATACGTTGAGTCATAATTTATTTTTTATCGGTTGTTTGAATAGTGTACTCAGGAACCGCTTCGCGCAGTAGCGAAAGCAGCTTTTCATCATCGTCACCTTGTCGCAAGGCCCGAGCCAGACGCTCTGCCTGCAACAAGACCAGATTCACGTCAATATCGCGCGGCTTGGCTTCAAGGACACGGCCATTTTCGGTACGCGTATAAATTTCATCTGGGTGAAACAGGCTTTCATGCAATTTTTCACCGGCGCGCAAACCGGTGTATTGAATCTGTATATCGACACCCGGACGTTTGCCGGCAAGACGGATCATCTGCTCTGCCAGCTCACTGATGGCAATCGGTTTGCCCATATCCAGCGTGTAAATGACTGCAAATGCTTCGGGCATGCTGAGTGCCTGAAGAATCAACTGGCAAGCTTCCGGAATCGTCATGAAATAGCGGCTGACTTCTTCGTGCGTCACCGTCACCGGACCGCCTGCGGCAATCTGCTTGCGAAACATCGGTACCACACTGCCGGAAGAATCAAGCACATTGCCGAAACGCACGATACTGAGCTGGGTCGCACTATCATTGAAAATGGCCTGGCACACCCGCTCTGCCATCAGCTTGGTAGCACCGAGAATATTGACTGGCTGGATTGCCTTGTCGGTAGAAATCAAAACAAAATGCAAAGCACCATGATCGCGACAGACTTCGGCCAGTGTCGCGGTCGCATGCACATTATTTCGCAGGCCCTCGCGTGTATGTGACTCGAGCAAAGGCACATGCTTGTTGGCAGCTGCGTGATACACATAATCCGGTATTCCGTGCTGCATGGCACGCAGGCAGGCGATTTTATCGCCGCAATCGGATAACAGCGGCACCACTTCCAGACCTGGATCCAGTAAGGCCAATTCTTCGCATATCTCCAACAAGGGCAATTCGGCGCGTTCGAGCAAAATCAATTTACTGACCCGGGCCTGGGCGCATTGGCGCGCCAATTCAGAACCGATCGAGCCGCCAGCGCCGGTGATCAAGACGCATTTCCCACCCAGTTGGCGGCCTATGCTTTGCCAGTCAAACTGAATCGGTTCGCGACCGAGCAAGTCATCAATGGCAACCTCATTGAGTTGAACGGGATCATGGGCTTCAAGCCAATCGGTGTAGCGGCCCAACTTGCGAAATGGCATGCCGATGTCGTCGCACAATGAAACCACGCGCTGCAATGCCTGGGTCTGAGCCGTCGGTAATGCTATGACACAAAGATCGGCCGCTGTCGCGCGTGCAATTTCACCGAGTTGATCGATGCGACCCAGTACCTTTACGCCCTGGATTTTTCGGCCCTTCAGTTGCGGGTCGTCGTCAAGCAAACCTACCGTTTCATAACGGCCATCACTGGCAATATCCCGCAAAAAAACTTCTGCCGAACTTCCTGCACCCGCGACGATGACCCGGGTTGCATCAGTGTGCTTGGAGGCAAGACGCTGGTCTTTCCATACCCGGTAAATCAGGCGCGGTGCACCGAGAAACAACATCAGGCCTGGCACATACAATACGATGGTCTGCAATGGGAGACGCGAGAAATGCCCAGTCGCCACAAACACCAATAATATGGCGCCAAGCCCGAAAACCGCAGCGCGAAAAATATTGCTCAAATCAGGCAGGCTGGCAAAGCGCCAGACCCCTCTGTACAGGCCGCTCCACCAGAGCATCAATGCCTGCAACAACAGAACCACCATCAATTCGTTCCGGAAACCGGAATTGATCGCCTCATCGTCGCCATGTGCATAGAGCCATGCGAGGCCTATCCAGAGCAATGCCGTCATCGTGAAGTCATGCAGGACGATCAGCGCACGCGGTAGCAGATAGGAGATGCGGTACGACTTCGTCATTGCAATATTAACTTCGGCTTTTTTTGATATCGCGCTGATTTTAATACAAAAAGCCTTAACCATTGATGTAAAAGACAGGCCGCGGCAATAAGTGTAAACATGAGAACAGCTTGAGTGGCATCCGACAATTGCCTGCTGAAGCCTATTATCAAAATCATGCCTGCTGTCCAGCTTGTGTAGCAAAGGCACACCATCGCGTGACTTTGACCATTACGGATTGCATATTGGTACAGATGACTTCTATGCGCCTGCGCAAGCTTGTAACCACGAATGCCGCGACGAACGAATGTCATTACGGCATCGACCCAGAGTGCCGATGCAAGGCAAAGCATTTCCAACCAAGTCCATTGGCCTTCAGCATAAGCGAGCAATGCAAGCCCGACTAACGCCGCACCCAGTACATGGCTTCCAACATCACCTAAAAATACTCGCGCCACGGGAAAATTAAAGGGGAGAAACCCGAGGCAACAGACAGCCAGGGCAAGTGCATAGTAATAAGTGGTATCCGAAAAATACCCCAAGGCGAGGAAACCGATCGTACATGCCAAGCTTTGCATGGTGACCAAGCCGTTGCTGCCATCCATGAAGTTCCAGATGTTCACGAAAAGCAGGTAGGCAAAAGCCGTGATTATTGCTACCGCAAAACCGGTGTGTAACTGAAAAATGGCGACACAACAAAGGATGCCTGCGGCCAGCAAATGCAAAAACAATTTTTTTCCTGAAGACATCGGTTTGATGTCATCCCAAAAACCGAGTGCAAGATATAAAAAAAGTCCGAAGGCAGGCAATGGCAGGAAATGATTCCAACCGGGCGACCTGAAAACAAGAAAGAGGCTGGCCGATAGCATCACCAAGCCGATGCTGATGCCGCCTGCCCTGGGAACATCGGAAAAATGCAAGCGACGCCGCTCCGGCTGATCATGGATACGATATTTGCGCGCAACTCTAATCCAGGCCCATGTCAGCAAGGCCGTCGAAAAAAATATCGTGATACTCCAGCCAAGGCCGAGCGGCATTCTTTAACTAGCCGAAGTCAGCAGTGGTTTGATCGTGCCCCAATTCTTGCAGCTCGGGCACTGCCAATGGTGCGCACGAGCACTGAAACCGCAACGCTGGCAACGGTAGCCCGGTGTATGCACAACCAGAAGATCCGTAATACTTTTGACGGTACGCAAAGCTTCCTGCGGATCGCCATGACCTTCCGAAAGGCTGAGATTGATCAGCGCGGCTTCACCGCGTACGGACGGGCGTTGCTGTAACTGTTTGGCCAAAAAGGTATAAGCGGCGACCACGCCTTCGTCTTTTTGTATCAATTCGGATAAAGCAAGCAAAGGGGATACGCCGGCATAATGCTCGGTCATTTCTAGCAGGAAGCTTCGAGCACGGGTTGTTTCGCCTTTGCGTTCATAACTTGCCAATAAGGCCGGCAACACTTCCGGAAGGTACTCGTAATCGTGGCGAACTACCCGCTCGAAGGCACGAATCGCCCCCGCATCGTCATTTTCCGACAACTCGATTTGTGCTTCCAGCATACCTGCACGTACAGATTGGTTGTCAGCACTATAGGCATCGGCAATCAGTTTGCGCGCTTCCTTGTTGTCACCTTTTGAGCGCGCCTGATCGGCCAGCTCGCAATAAAAATGCGAGATAACCTTCGACATCGATTCCCCGCCTACTTCTTCGTATTTTTGTGCATATTCAATTGCCATGTACCAATCGCGTTCGGCCTGGGTAATTGAAATCAAATGGCGCAAAGCCTGTGGCTTGAAGACTCCCATTTCAACGAGATCATTCAGCAGGGTTTCGGCACGATCCAGCAAACCGGCACGCATGTAGTCCTCGCCAAGCGCCAGCACGGCACGGGTTTTTTGATCTTCGCTAAGGCCATGTTTCGCGACCAGACTCTGATGCATGCGAATGGCGCGATCCACTTCTCCGCGTCGCCGGAACAGATGGCCGAGCGCGAACTGTGTTTCGATGGTGTCCTTGTCGACTTCGGCAATTTGCAGAAAAATTTCTATCGCCTTGTCCTGTTGCTCGTTGAGCAAATAATTCAAACCGCGGAAGTAGGTGTTCGAAAGACGAGTCACCTGGTTGCCACTTTTAATCTCACCGCCGCGACGTCCCAGCAACCAACCGGCAGCGGCAGCGGCGGGAATCATCAACAGCCAGGCTGCGTTGGTCATCATGGCGAAACATTTCCTTCGGTCGCTATTTTGGCAGCCGCTTTTTCGGCCTTGGACAGTGCGTTACGCATTGGCCAGACGACAGTCGCCATCACCACCAGACCGCCCAGCAGGCAGCCAATAAGCAAGACAAGCAGCACGGTCAGACCGATGCTGGCTTGCAATGTCGTAAAAAATAAATCAATGTGCATCACATCACGGTTGAGGGCACCGAATATGATGCCAAGCATGATGAAAGCAAGCGCAAGTAAAGTTCTGATTAATGGCATCTGTCATTCCACCGCAGGTGACAACAGCTTACCCGAAAATGAGGGACACTTAACTTTTGACGGCAGCCAGGGAAGCATTGACGCGGTCGCGTAATTCCTTGCCAGGCTTGAAATGGGGAACATGTTTTCCGGGCAGTGCAACGGACTCGCCGGTTTTCGGGTTACGACCCAAACGTGGTGGACGAAAATGCAGTGAGAAACTGCCAAAGCCGCGAATTTCAATGCGATCGCCATCAGCCAAAGCATTGCTCATCATTTCCAGAATGGTTTTCACCGCCATATCGACGTCATCTGCTTTCAGATGCATCTGGCGCTTCGAAAGAATTTCGATGAGTTCTGACTTCGTCATTTTGAAAACTCGACTCCGATAAGTGACGATGGCCCGGATACCGGGCCATCGTCGTATTGCTTATTCGCCTTTGTTCAATTGCTCACGCAACAGCGCGCCCAACTTGGTGGTGCCGCTTGATGCGTCAGCCGCCTTGTTGACTTCGGCCATCGACTCGGCCACATCGGCTTCGTCTTTCGCGCGAATCGACAGTTGCATGGTGCGGCCCTTACGGTCCATACCGATGAACTTGGCTTCCACCTTGTCGCCCACTTTCAGATGCTGCGAAGCATCTTCAATGCGCTCTTTGGCGATGTCGTTGGCTTTGATATAGCCTTCCAGGCCATCTGCCAATTCAATGGTTGCGCCCTTGGCGTCCACTTCCTTGACGATACCGGTAACGATCGCACCCTTCTGGGTCGTTGCTGCAAAGGTACCCATCGGGTCTTGTTCCATTTGCTTGACGCCGAGGGAGATACGTTCGCGTTCAGGATCAACGGCCAACACGACTGCTTCCAGGTTGTCGCCTTTCTTGTAGTTGCGAGCGGCTTCTTCGCCAGTCGAGCTCCAGGAAATGTCGGACAAGTGGACCAGACCGTCGATGCCGCCGTCCAGACCAATGAAGATACCGAAATCGGTGATCGACTTGATTTGACCGGAGACTTTGTCGCCTTTCTTGAAGATGGCAGCGAAAGCTTCCCATGGATTAGGAACGCACTGCTTGATACCGAGCGAGATGCGGCGACGCTCTGCATCGACGTCCAGCACCATCACTTCAACATCGTCGCCCAATTGGACAACTTTGGATGGATTGACGTTCTTGTTGGTCCAATCCATTTCGGAAACGTGGACCAGACCTTCAACACCTGGTTCGATTTCAACGAAGGCGCCGTAATCGGTCACGTTCGAAACTTTACCGAACATGCGGGCATTGGCTGGGTAACGACGAGCGATGTTATCCCATGGATCTTCGCCCAATTGTTTCAGGCCAAGGCTGACGCGGTTGCGTTCGCGGTCATACTTGAGAACGCGGACTTGCAGTTCTTCGCCAACGTTGACGACTTCAGACGGATGACGGACGCGTTTCCACGCCATGTCGGTGATGTGCAACAGACCATCGATACCGCCGAGATCAACGAATGCGCCGTAATCAGTGAGGTTCTTGACCACACCGGTAACGATCGAACCTTCCTGCAAGCGCTCAAGCATTTGTTCACGCTCGACGCTGTTTTCACTTTCAACAACCGCACGGCGGGAAACCACCACGTTGTTGCGTTTACGATCAAGTTTGATGATCTTGAATTCGAGTTCCTTGCCTTCCAGATAACCCGGATCGCGGACAGGACGAACATCGACCAGGGAGCCTGGCAAGAATGCGCGAACGTCGCGAATGTCGACAGTGAAGCCGCCTTTAACCTTGCCGCTGATGCGACCGGTGACGATTTCGCCTGCGTCCATCGAGGTTTCCAGCTCGTCCCACACGAGAGCGCGTTTGGCTTTTTCGCGGGAGAGAACGGTTTCGCCGAAGCCGTTTTCAAGATATTCCAAAGCTACTTTGACGGTGTCGCCGACTTTTACGTCGATGTCGCCAGCTTCGGTACGGAACTGTTCGATATCAATGACGCCTTCGGATTTCAGGCCTGCATTCACGACGATGACGTCGGAACGGATTTCTACGATGACGCCGCTGACAATGGCGCCTGGCTTGAGTTTTGAAAGCGCGTGTTGGCTTGCTTCAAACAGTTCTGCAAATGATTCAGTCATGGTTATTTACTCAGTTGAACACACGGGTTAACGGCGATAATTGCCGGACCCACCTGTTGTGCGTGATGTTTTCACGCGTGGAAAAACCCGCGCCGGATGGTACGGGAGTTATTCTGCTGATGATTTTTGCTCGTTAAAGCAGCTAATGAGATGGATCAGCGCGGTCGCAATGAAGCAGGCAACACCGCTAATACACGTTCAATGACTTCGGTGATCGGCATACCGGTGGAGTCCAAAATGACCGCGTCTTCGGCGGGCTTCAGGGGCGCCACGGCACGTCCGGCATCGCGCTCGTCGCGAGCGGCAATTTCGTGCAGCAGACTGTCAAGATTAACCGAAACCCCTTTGTCTTTCAACTGCTTATAGCGTCTTTTCGCTCTTTCTTCGGCGCTGGCAGTCAAAAAAACCTTGTACTGGGCATCCGGAAAAATCACGGTGCCCATATCGCGTCCATCCGCCACCAAACCCGGGGCCTGACGAAAACGCTTCTGCAGATCAAGCAAAGCCGTCCGGACCGGCGGATGTGCTGCAATGGCCGATGCTGCAGCCGCTGCCGTTTCGGTCCTCAGTAAACGCGTGGCGTCTTTGCCGTTAACGTAGACGTGCAGTTCACCCTCATCATTGCTTTCAAAGCGGATTTCCGTTCGCTCGGCACAATGGGCAACCGCTTCAGGGTCGCTTAAATCGATACTTTCCCAGGCTGCTGCGAGACCAACGGCGCGATAAATGGCACCGGAATCCAGATAATGCCATTGCAATCGCTTGGCGACTGCCTGGCTGATCGTGCCTTTACCAGAACCCGATGGGCCGTCGATAGTGAGGACTGGAATAGGCTTAGTCATGTTGAGAGTTTACTTAATATGAAGCTCGAAACCCACTGATTTTGATAATTCCAGGAAGCCGGGAAACGAAGTAGCGACGTTGTCACAGTCATTTATTTGCACCACGCCCGAAGCCTGCTGGCCGGCTATTGCGAGACTCATGGCAATGCGATGATCTCCGTGGCTATCTGCCTCGCCTCCGTGCAAATTCCCGCCTTGAATAATGGCACCATCAGGTGTTTCTTCAATTTGGGCACCCAGTTCGCGCAAAGCTTGGCTCATTACAGCAATGCGATCCGACTCTTTTACTCGCAACTCGGCGGCCCCCGAGACGCGAGTTTCGCCTTTTGCGAAGGCAGCGGCCACAAATAAAGCCGGGAATTCGTCAATCATGTCGGGCACGATGCTTTCTGGCACTTCAATCCCGGTCAGAACCACATGCTTCACTCGTAAATCGGCGACCGGTTCACCCGCCTGCTCGTGCGAGTTTTGTTTCTGAATATCGGCCCCCATCAACTGTAAAGTCGCCAATAAGCCAGTTCGTCGTGGGTTCATGCCCACCGACTTGATCAATAAATCGGAACCGGGAATCAAGGTGGCAGCCACGATGAAAAAGGCTGCCGACGAAAAATCAGCCGGCACCTGGATATCCTTTGCCTGCAAACGATGCCCCCCACTCAGACGGGCATGGCCGGGGCGGAATTCAATCGGCCAACCGAAGGCTGCCAGCATTTTTTCTGTGTAATCACGGGTCGGGTGCGGCTCGTAAACTGTCGTCTCGCCTTTAGCGTAGAGGCCCGCGAGCAGGATCGCCGACTTCACCTGGGCACTAGCTACTTCTGTTTTATAATCAATACCTTGAAGAGTATTTTTCGAGTTGATTATCAGAGGTGGCAAACCATTTGGTTCCGATTGCAGGCTGGCCCCCATCAAGGATAAAGGCTCTATCACACGTTTCATTGGCCGCTTCGAAAGCGATGCATCACCCACTAATTTCGAACGGAAGTTCTGACCCGCCAAGAGTCCGGTCAACAATCGCATGGCCGTACCGGCATTTCCGCAATCGAGGTCTTCGTTGCTGGCTTTCAGTCCATGCAAACCGACGCCATGGATAATACGCTCGCTCGGCGATGGAGTTTCAATCCTGACGCCGAGCTGCTGGAAAATTCGCGCGGTAGCGAGTGTATCCTCCCCTTCCAGAAAGCCGCTGACTCTTGTGACGCCTTCGGCAATTGCTCCCAGCATGATGGCGCGATGTGAAACCGATTTATCGCCCGGCACGGTAATTTCGCCCTTCAGAGGCCGCCCTGCACTTGCCTGCCAGATCAAACTCACGCCATCACCTCATCCAGAATCTTGAGTAGCTGACGATTTTCATCGCGGTTACCTACCGTAACTCGGAGGCAGCTCGGCAAACCATATCCCCGCATCGGCCTCAATACGACGGCACTGTTCACAAATTTTGCCTCGATATCTGCCGAGTCTTTTTGAAAATCGATCAGTATAAAATTGGTTTGGCTCGGGCCACATTTCAGACCGCGACTTTGAAACTGTTCGATTAGCCACGCGCGTTCGGCGGCATTCTTCTCGAGAACCCACTGAACATGTGCATCGTCACCCAAAGCGGCTTCGGCTGCAGCCAATCCCAGTAAGTTCACATTGAAAGATTCACGCACGCGCTCCATCACGGCGACGCATTCTGGATGAGCGACGATATAGCCGACCCGCAAACCGGCCAAACCGTATGCCTTTGAAAAAGTCCGGGCAACGATAAGATTCTGATAAGCATTGCTCAATGCCAGCGCCGATTGCAGTTCGGGCGCAGTAACAAATTCCAGATAGGCCTCGTCTACCACCACCAAAACATTCGCCGGCACTCTTTCAATGAACTCTGCAAACGCCTGACTCGAATACCAGGTGCCGGTCGGATTGTTCGGATTGGCAATATAGACCACACGTGTTTTTTCATTGATGGCAGATGACAAGGCATGCAGATCGTGGCCACGGGACTGTTCGGCATCTGCGGGCAATGCGTTGGCAATAACCAGCTCTGCACCCGCGCATTGGGCCGCCAGCGCATAGACGGCAAACCCATACTGGGATGCAAGCACCTGGGTACCTGGCCCTGCAAACACCTGCGCGATCATCATCAATAGTTCATGCGAACCGTTGCCGAGCAATATTTGTTCAGGCTTGATCGAATGCTTTAAGGCAATCGCTTTTTTCAGATCGGCACCCAAAGGATCAGGATAGCGATGCAATGCATGCAAATTATCCAGAATGACTTCGCGTGCACGCGGACTGGGACCATAGGTATTTTCATTCGACCCCAGTTCCACAAAAAAAAGGTCAGCATATTTTTTACGCATGGCCACGATATCGTGCCCAGGATCGTAAGCGCGAAGTCGTTGTATGCCAGCCTGGGCGAGGCTTTGAAAATCAGGCACAGTTACACCAGGGCTACAGGATAAGAACCGAGTATCTTGATCATGGCGGCATATTTGCCCAGTTCCGACAAGGCACGACCAACCTTGTCATCGGCAACATGTCCATTGACGTCGATAAAGAATGCATATTGCCAACGACCTGTATGCGCGGGACGCGACTCGATTCGGTTCATGCTGACACCATACTTCGCAAAAGGACTGAGTACATTATAAAGCGCACCCGGCTCGTCGTTGACGTACACCAGCAAGGAGGTACGGTCGTGGCCGCAAGGCGAAAACAATTCGCGCCCGAGCACGAGAAAGCGTGTGGTGTTGTCCTGACGGTCTTCAATGGGACCGGCCACGACCTTCAAGCCGTAAACATGCCCCGCGGATTCACCGGCGATTGCGGCAGCATCATCGGAATTCCTTGCGCGACGTGCCGCTTCTGCATTGCTGGCAACCGGAATTTTTTCCGCTTTCGGCAAATGCTGGCGCAGCCAGGCTTTGCATTGAGCCAGTGATTGCGGGTGCGAATACACACGCTCGATTTCATCCAGCCGGCCCAGACGCGACAATAAATGTTGATGCACGCGTAACTCGACTTCACCGCAAATCTTGATGCTTGATGTCAAAAACATGTCGAGCGTAGATTGAATGGTGCCTTGTCCGGAATTTTCGACCGGAACCACACCGAAATCGGCATTGCCCGCTTCGACTTCTTCAAAGACTTCTTCGATACTCGCCAGCGGCAGTCCGTGGGCGGAATGACCAAAGTGCTTGAACATGGCCTGCTGCGAAAATGTGCCCTCAGGCCCGAGAAAACCGACTTTCAATGGTTCTTGTTGTGCAAGACAGGCCGACATTATTTCCCGAAACAAGCGAACCAGAACTTCATCGGCCAATGGTCCGGAATTGCGATCCAGCACTTTCCGCAGAACCTGGGCCTCACGTTCCGGACGATAGTAATCAATCGCGGCTTTCAACGGCCCTTTTGCCTTGCCGACCTGCTGCGCCATTTTTGCGCGGTCGGCAATTAATGACTGGATTTGCAGATCTATACTGTCAATTCGTGCACGAACTTCATTCAGGGCCGGGGCCGGCACAGAAACTTTTTTTTCGGCATTGGCGACAGCTGGTTTTTTGACTGCTTTCTTTGCAGACGTTTTAGTTACGTTTTTTTTCGTTGCCATTTTTGATTCTTCTTATGCTTCTGAACCCCGGCATCCACCGGGGTGTCGACAATCATCCATTGCGTTTGGCAAAGTCTTGCATGAAATCCACCAAAGCCTGCACGCCTTTCACCGGAATGGCATTGTAAATCGATGCACGCATGCCGCCCAGCGCGCGATGACCCTTGAGACCGAGCAAACCCGCGGCTTCGGACTCTTTCAGAAACGCCTTGTCCAAATCAGCGTTTGCCATCACAAAGGGAACATTCATCCAGGAACGCGCATGGAGTTCGATCGGGTTGGTATAAAAACCGTTGGAACCATCGATCGCAGAATAGAGTAAACGTGCTTTTTCGGCATTTTGTTTTTCCATTGCCGTCGCACCACCCTGTTGTTTCAACCATTGCAGCACGAGACCTATCACGTACCAGGAAAACGTCGTCGGAGTATTGAACATCGAGTCGTTCTTGACCTGATTCTGCAGTTCGAAAATCGGCGGTAAATTGCGGCCATGCTTACCCAGCAAGTCCTTGCGAACGATCACGATCGTGACACCGGCAGGACCAAGGTTTTTTTGCGCGCCGGCATAGATGACACCGAATTTCGACACATCGACCGGACGCGAAAGTATATTGGATGAAAAATCGGCCACCAGAGGTACATCGCCGACATCTGGGGTATCGTGGAATTCCACGCCATGAATGGTTTCGTTCGGGGTGTAGTGCAGAAAGGCGGCGTCTTTGGTCAACTGCCATGAATCCCTCGCCGGGATCGAACGATATGAACCTTCTTTCGCCGTTGCGGCAACGTTGACGTTCACCGACGGCTTCATGTTTTCAAGTGCTTTCTCGCCCCAATGACCGGTCAGCACGAAATCGACTGTCTGCTCCGGACGGGCCAGATTCAATGGCAGCAATGCTGACAAGGTCGTGGCGCCACCTTGCAAAAACAACACGGCATAGTCGTCGCTGATGCCCATCAAATCGCGCAGGTCACGCTCGGCCTGGGCAGCACAATCGATAAAGGCCTGGCCACGATGGCTCAGTTCCATCAGGGATGCACGCTCGTTTTTATATTCCAGCAATTCCGATTGGACTTGACGTAAAACAGCTTCGGGCAATGCGGCCGGACCAGCACTAAAATTAAACGCGCGCGACATAAATAATCACCAAAATAAAAGTAAGCGAAAAGAGGAATAGCACTCGAACACTAACATGCTCACAAGCCCTCTAACACCCCATTTCAGTGCTTATTTCCAAACATTTTGTAGAGCCTTTGCTCGAAATCATGGGCACTCAAGGGCTTGTCGTACCAGTAGCCCTGGCCGATTTCGCAGCCCATATCCAACAGCAACTGTCGCTGGCCGCTAGTTTCGATGCCTTCGGCGGTCAGCAACAATCCGAGATCTTTTGCGAAACCGATGATTGTTTTGACGATAGCCCGGTGACGATGATTGCTTTCAAGGTCGCGGATAAAAACCTGATCAATTTTCAATGCGTCGAATGCCGAAGCGGCAAATGATTCGAGGGATGAATAACCTGTGCCGAAATCATCCACTACCAGGCCAACACCCAATTTTTTGAGAGCCTGCAACCGCTCTTCCGCCATTCCGCGACCTTCCCGGAATACCGTTTCGGTTACCTCAAGCCTCAGGGTACTTGGCGGCAAGTTGAAACGTTCAAGCACCATCCTGACCTCTTCGATTATCTCGGCGGAAGTAAGCTGCTTTTCATCCACATTGACGTTCATGAACAATTCCTGATGTCGCGGAAATTGCTTGCGCCACATCGAAAGATAATACGCAGCATTCCGCATGACCCAGGTATCCAGCTCGGCAATCAGGCCGGTTTCTTCGGCTATGCTCAAAAAATCGATTGGGAACAACAGGCCACGGGTCGGATGCAGCCAGCGAACAAGCGCCTCCGCACCGAGCACTTCGCCTGTTTGCAAATGCATGATCGGCTGGAAGTGCAAAAGAAATTCGTTGCGTTCAAAAGCGACGCGAAAATCATTCTCGAGTTCGAAGCGCTGTTTGGCCTGCTGATGCATGCGGTCATCGAATATGACGAAAGCCGATTTTCCACCAGCCTTGGCACGATACATGGCGGTGTCGGCATCACGAATAAGCTGGTCCGGGGTTATGTATTCATTTCGCCCCACCACGACACCGATACTGGCTCTTGAAAAGACCAACTGGCTGCCGACATCAAACGGCTGCTCGAACACCCGCAAAACAACCCTTGCCAGCTTGCTCGCCTGCACTTCATCGCAATCACCGATCGGCAGCAGCGTGAATTCATCGCCGCCATAACGGGCAATCGTGCAAAGCCCGCGAAGCTGGCTTTCAAGGCGACGGGATATTTCTATCAACAGCCGATCACCGGCATTGTGGCCCAGGCTGTCGTTCACCCATTTGAACCCATCCAGGTCAAGAAACAGAATCGCGTAATCGTAATTTTCCGACGCAATCGCGGAGCGGATCCTGTCGGCCAACTGCAAAGTGAAATACATCCGGTTGGGCAGCCCGGTGAGCGCATCATGGGTCGCATGAAAGCGTAGTTTGCGTTCGGCTTCGCGTTGTTTCGTGACATCAAGCATCGTGCCGGTACGATGACGCTCTCCATCCATCATCACTTCGCCGATACTGGCGTGAATAAAGAGGCGCTGACCATCTTTGCGAACCAGGCCTATATCGTATTCGCGATCGACCGGCTCCCCCATTTGCAGGCGATTGAATCTTACCAGGGCAGCTTCCAAATCTTCGGGAGCAATAAACTCGATGATTTGCTTGCCTAGTACCTCATGCTCTTCATAACCGGTCATTGTCAGCAGTGTCTGGTTGCAATACACCAAAGTGGTTTCTTTCAGAATGAATACGCCCACTTGGCTATGTTCAACCAAGGTACGGTACTTGCTCTCGGAGCTTGCCAGCGCCTGCTGCATGCGTTCACGCTCGTCCACATCCACCAACGAGCCGGCGAAGCTGCTCGGGTTGCCATGCTCGTCGCGAATCAGGCGAACACTGGCGCTGACCCATCGGCGGTTACCATGGCGATCCAGTAGCTGGGTAATATGCTCACTGAAGCCACCTTCGGTTTTTCCCAGCCGCACCAGATAATCACGCTCCTTCGGATCAGCATAGACATCGATCGTATTTTTTACGTGCTGCTTCAGTTCTTCGACATTCTCGTATTTCAGCATTTTCGCCATGGTCGGGTTGGCATTGATGACCGAGCCATCGAGCGCGCTTTCAAACAGGCCACTGGGTACGTTCTCGAACAACTCTCGATACCGGCGTTCCGCCTCTTTCAGCACCATCATGTAACCACGTTCTTCGGTCACGTCACGCATCGTGCCGGTTGATGCAATGGCGCCTTGATAGTCAACGGCTGCGGCACGAACCTCGAACAGACGATGAGAGCCATTCTTGTGCAGCAGATGGATTTCATAGGTCTGCAAACCGCGATACCCGCTTTCGCGTTCGGCTTTCCTTTGGGCTTGCTGATCCGCGTCTTCGGAAGCGATCAGATTCATATAACGGGTGCCAACCAATTCATCAAGCGTGTAGCCCAGCGCTTCCGCCAGGGCCTGGTTGGCAAACCTTACGATCCCCTGCTGAATCAGGTAGACACCATCACGGCTATGTTCGAGCAAAGCCTGGTAAAGCTCCTGCGATTGCCGCAATACATTTTCGGCTTCTACCTGCTGGGTAATATCGGTAATGGAGCCCTCCTGGAAGATCAGAAGACCATCGTCGTTGTAAATATTGCGGACGTTTTCATTTATCCAGATCTTGCTGCGGTCTTTGCGAAAAACCTGCAGGCGTACATTGGTAGCCCGGCCGTGCTTTTTCAAATCGGCATAAATTTCATCAAGACGGTCGGGTTCGACGTAAATCGAACGCATGCTGTCCGCATTCGCATTCAGGAAGTCCACCGGATTGTCGTAGCCGAATATTCTCGCCAGTGCGGGATTGGCTTCGATAAAACCGCCGGTAGGCAATGCGCGGTAAAGCCCTTCGGTCGCCGTGAGATACAAGGAACGGTAAAACTGGTCCGTCACATCATCGACCGGTGCCAAAGCCTTCTTCTGCAGCGGATGCAGCACGAACAGGATGCAGACCTGATCGTTGTATTCGATATATTCGGCATTCAGAAGATAATCCACGACGGATCCGTCGGCACAACGAATGGCGGCGAAGAGCTGGACAATTCTTTTTTCGGTTCGCAGCATGCCCCAGGACTTGGCACGAAATTCGAGGTCATTCCATAAACCGACTTCTATCGGGGTAAAGCCGACCAGTTGATCAAGACGATAACCAAAAGCCTTCAGAAAGGCCGGATTTGCTTCCTGGAATGCACCGTCTGCAGCACTGAGAATGCCGACCGGGCTAGTTGAAGTTTTGAAAGCATCGATCAGATGCATGTGATGCTTTGACGAATCAGGCTCAAACAGGCCGATTGCAATCAAAGCCCCCCGCGTGGGGCATAGACAAGCAAGGCCGTGAGCGAAGCCGCCAGAATGGCCGCGGCCGCTATCAACCACCATAAGGCACTGGTGTCTTCACTGCCGTGTTGTGCAGTTTCGGGCTCCTCGACTTGTGTAGATCGATGTTCGACCGGAGTCTTTGATTTGACTGCCTGGATAGTCTGAGTGTGGGCCACGGTGCCCGACGGCACGGCAACATCACGTCGCCTCAATGGCAAGCCCGGTGCCTCAAGCATAAAGCGGGATTGCTCGATCACAATTTGATCCCCAGGCGACAACAATGCATCGGTTACCGGAATGCCGTTGACGAAGCTGATGGATTGCGGATTCACCGCACGTAAAACAACCTTGTCGCCATGCAATTCGATTTGCGCGTGCTTTTCTGCCACGGAAGCATCTTCGATGACGATGTCGGCATTGACGCCTGAGCCCAGCAACTGTGGATTGACCAAGCCATAGATCCTGCCGAAATGCTGACCACTCAAGCCTCGCAACAAAACACGAGCCGCACTTACCTGCTGGGTTTCATTCAAGGTATGCGGAGCGTTTTCGGGGATATTGCGCTGAATTGCCTTGGCATCAGTATCCCGTAACTGGATTCTGATCTGGTCAAAACAAAGCAGATCGCCAACACGCAGCATCGCCAATTGCTTCACTGGCCTGCCGTTCAAATGGATCGCCTGACTACCCGGCAAGACTTTCAGCCATAGCCCGCGACGATCCGCAATGATGCTGGCATGATGCGATGACAATCCGCTTTTAGGAAGGCTGACGAGCATGTCCGGCCGCGAGCCAATGGTCACTTCCCCCGTTTCAAAATTGACATCGCGATGTTCGCCATTGGGGAAGCTGAGCTGCATAGGGTCTCCTTGTGGAAGCAAATTTAACACAATCTTGAGTCCGCAGTTCCCAAGGCAAAGCTCTTGTTAAAACGTAAAAACACCTCAGAATAGGACCAACCTATTCCTACCCAGACCCAGACAGGTATTCATGGCCAGCATTGATATACAACGCACCCACGGCAAACCCCTGAAAGACGCAAAGAAAGCGGTAGAAAGGGTCGCAGCGCATATCGCCGAAAAATTCGATGTGGAATACGAATGGTCCGGCCATACACTCAACTTCAGTCGTTCCGGCGTTGATGGCCATATCGCGGTCAGTGCCAAGGATGTCCATGTTTCGGTCAACCTGAGCTTCATGCTGATGATGATCAGGAGCTCGGTCGAAAAAGAGATTCACCGCTATCTGGATGATGAATTCAAATAAGCCCCGATAGGCAATCAGGCAAAGGGATCTTTCTCGCCTGCAAACAGGCGTGCGGAAACCCGATATTCGCTGGCAGCCACCCTTTCAAGAAATGCATCCGCCCCCTGCAATTGGGCGAAAGCCTCAAACCCTCTTTCAAGAAAGCCCTGCAATTCCTGCAGACCCGCCAGCCTGGCCGGAGTCCTCGATGCTTTCAGCAATTTATACACGCCATGCTTCTGGACAGCTGCATCAAGGTTTTTTCCAACGCGGATGATCAGGTCGATTTGGTGGCGCCGCAAACGAGGGCAACCCACTTCACGATAGGCTGCTGTGTAACGGGAAAGATCGATATCACCCTTCTTGTCCAGATGGATTGCGTCAGCCATCGCCAGATCAAAGGCATGACTCAGAACCGCCAGCTCGATCGTATCTACCGCAGCCTGCAACAGGCTTTGCGGCAAAATCCTGGCCATCATCGGCAATATTTTTGCGGCATCGCGATCACGCGCGGAAAAATCCTTGTCGGCATAAAGATCGGTCAAAAAGAATTCGCCTGCCGGGCGCATTTTCGGGTCGGCCAAAATTCCGGCGAAACTCATCCTCAACCGATTTGACTGCCAGCGACGCAATGGCCCCAAGGTCGGCAAGCTCAGCCGTGGCTCCGCCTCCAGGTTATTCATGCGTTTTTGCCAGTTCAAACGCTTTGCCAATGCTTGTCTAAGGGCCTGAGTCATGGGGTTTCGTGAAGAGTTTCCTTGTTTCGCGGATTATGCAGGCTACAATTCTACCGTCTTCCCGATCGGCTTTATCTGCATGCTCGTTCTACAACCCGCAAAAAACTCCCCATCCAGCCAGGGCCGCATCGGACTGGCCATCGCCGGTGGAGGCCCGATTGGCGGCATGTATGAGCTAGGTGCATTGCGGGCTCTGGATGCCGCCATCGAGGGACTGGATTTGACCCGCCTCGAGGTCTATGTCGGAGTCAGTTCGGGCGCATTCCTTGCTGCGGGTCTGGCCAATCGCCTCAGCACGGCGGAAATTTGCCGGATTTTTATTACCGGTGACAGTAAAGACATTCGCTTCCGCCCGGAGATTTTCCTGCAGCCGGCATTCGCCGAATATCTCAAACGAACGGCTTCGATCCCTGCCATCTTTTTTGACTGGTGGCGAGAAGTGCTGTCGGACCCCATGGGAGCGAAGCTCAGCGATGTGGTTGGTCGTTTCAGCAGCGCAGTTCCAACGGGAGTTTTCAACAACAAGGAAATTGAAACCTTCCTGCGCCGGATATTTACGATGCATGGCCGCAGTAACGATTTCCGCACGCTGGATCGTGCCCTGTATGTGGTTGCAGTGGATCTTGATAGCGGCGAAGCCGTGCGTTTCGGAGGCCCCGGCTGGGACGACGTACCCATTTCGCAAGCGATACAGGCCAGCGCCGCCTTGCCGGGACTTTATTCTCCGGTCGACATTCGCGGACACCATTTTGTCGACGGCGCGTTGCGACGGACCATGCATGCCTCGGTGGTACTCGACCATGGCATCGATTTGATGATCGGCATCAATCCATTCGTCCCGTTCAATGCCAGCACTGCGAAATCACAACCTGAAGGAATGAAAAAACTGGCCGAAGGCGGGCTGCCTGTCGTGTTGTCGCAAACCTTCCGCACTTTGCTGCAATCTCGCATGCAAGTGGGCTTGGCAAAATACGCACAACAATACCCCGATGTTGACCAGATGGTCTTTGAACCAAATGATGATGACGGCGAAATGTTTTTTACCAATGTTTTCAGCTTCGATTCGCGCCAGCGCGTTTGCGAACATGCCTATCAGACCACTTTGCGGGATCTTGAAAAACGCAAGGCGGAACTCGCACCTGTACTCGCGAAACACGGCTTGAAATTGCGCGAAGATGTGCTGGCGAATGCATCGAGTTCCTTCATGAATGGGCTAGAAAAACCGATTCGCCAAACGGATGCCACCGCACGCTTGCGACGTGCGCTTGACGATATCGAACGTTCCATCAATGCCGGTGCGTATCGTGAATCATCGGCTTAAACGCATTTTTTGTACCCATCAGAAATTCGGATGAGCGCTTCATCAAAACAATATTTTGCGTTTGTCTCTGGTGTGAAAGCTCTAGACATAGCGTGAAAAATCCGCAACACATAAAGCCTTTCGGAGGGAATTCTCATGGCAAAGCTCAAAAAATCAACGCGCAGCAAATCTACCGGTCACTCGGGTCCGGCATCGGATTTGAAAGCACAAGCAGAACACATGTCGAAATCGATCGTGGATTCCGCACAACAAATCTGGATGGCCGGCATGGGTGCCTTCAATCGCGCCCAAGGTGAAGGCTCCAAGTTGTTCGAAGCCCTCGTCAAGGAAGGCATGAACATTGAACAACACACTCGCAAGCTCGCCGGTGGCAAAGTGGATGCAGTTCGTGACGCCGTCGAAAACCGCGTTGGCGTTGCACGTGAACGTGCAACCGATACCTGGGATCGCCTCGAAAAAGTATTCGAAGAACGCGTGCAGCGCGCCCTGAATCGCCTCGGCGTTCCAAGCAGCGAAGATTTGTCTGACCTCACTTCGCGCGTAAACGGTTTAACCGATTTGCTGCGCAAACAGGGTGGCAAGCCTGATGCCAAAGCCTCGGTGAAAGCCGTCAAGCCAGGTAAAGCGCCTGCGAAGAAAGTAGCGAAAGTGGCCAAGCCTGCTGCAAAAAAAGCGGTCAAGACAGCTAAACCTGCCGCCAAAAAAGCCATCAAGCAAGTCAAGCCAGCTGCCAAAACCAGCAAAAAACTGGTTGCAAAAGCCAAGCCCGCAGCCCGCAAGGCTGCCCTGCCTCAAGCAGTGAAGCCGATTGCTCCTAGCGAAGAAGCCTGATCAAAAACCAAAACCGCTCACTTAACAGTTGCGCCCGCCAGTCTAAAAACGAAGTACGTCAGATCCCTCCCCTTACGCCCTTCAGACTGGCGGGCCATCTCCATATACTCTCTCACTATCACTAGTCGAGTTTTTGCCCGGACCCTGATCCGGGCATTTTTTTGCCCGTAATGATGCGGCCAAGACGCCGACGACACGTTACAATGCCATCCCCCCTCTGTTTACCGCCCCGGAGCCTTTGCATGTCTGCCATCAGCCCCATATTGATTGCCATATTTATCGGGCTTGTGTGTTTTCTGCTGTGCTTCTGGTGGTTCGGCATCATTAAGCGGCGGCAGGCGGAAATCCAGACAGGCGTGGGTACGCTGGCTGCCATGAAGTGGCGTGAATGTGTTGGACTGGTTATCCAATCGCTTGAAAAAGAGGGCTATCGCGAAGAAATATCCAGCCGGCAACCAGGTGATGGCGGTACCGAATTCCTGTTGAAGAAAGGTTCGGCTCTCACGCTTTTGAGCTACAAACATGGTACGGCCTACCATCTGGGCGAAGCGAATATCCGTGACTTTGCCAATGGCGTCCAGCTGATTGGAGCCAGCAAGGGAATTCTGGTGACTCTTGGCACTATTGAAAGCATGGCCAAAGACGTTGCCAGCCGTTACGACATCATGGTGATTGACGGCAATGCTTTATGGCCGCGGATCGAAGGTTTTTTGTCGAGCAATACCCTTGACACTGTTCGCTCGCAAGCCAGCGCGCAAACTAAATCGAAAGTGCAATTGGGCGCGGCCATCAGTGTTGCTGTTGCGGTTATCAGCTTTTTCGCCTTTGGCGGATTGGGTAGCATGGACAACAAGGAACCCGACAAAATCGGCGAACAGGCAAAACAGACTATCGCCAATGCCAACAAATCCATCGACCCAACGGCCGCAAAGCTTGATGCCACGGCCAAGGCGATGGCCGAAGTAGACAAATTGACGGAGGCGCAACTGGCACAACGCAAAGCCGACAGCGCAAAATCAATCGCGGCAATGCCTGAAGTCAATTCGGCCATTTGGTACAGCGCGTCCACCTTGCAGTTAAATCTGAATACGGAAAAAAACGACGACAAGACATTGATCGACCAAATCTGCCGGATTCTTACCCAGCATGAAGAATTACGATATACCCGCCTGCAATTGGACCCGCCTCCCGGCAGCAATGTGCCGGTGCGATTCAGGCAATGCCTGTAAGTCTTTAATAAAACCGTAAAGCGACCCATAAAAAAACCCGCTTTCGCGGGTTTTTTTATTTTCTGCAAACAGGCCGATTTACCAGTGCACGCCACGCATGACAGCGGCAAACGCAATCTGCTCGTTGGTCGGCTTCTCGGCTTCCCCACGTCCTTTCATGCCCTTCGCCGCTTGCGAATCCGGGAACATTTCAAACGCGGTGTTCATGATGACCTCGTAGGCTTTAGGCACAAGCGCATTGAGCGTCGCCGCAAAAATACCCATGCGGGTGGCCACGCGGCTTGGACGTTCGATAATCGCCCTCACCACCATGTCAGCCGCTTCTTCCGGCGTCAATGTCGGAATCGAATCGTACATCTTGGTCGGTGCGATCATCGGCGTTTTCACCAATGGCATATTGATCGTGGTGAACGCGATATTTTTGCCGCTGAATTCGGCCTGTGCGCAACGGCTGAAAGCATCCAGTGCCGCTTTTGAAGCTACATACGCCGAGAAGCGCGGCGAACTGGCCAATACGCCGATCGAGGAAATATTGACGATATGACCTTTCTTCCGTTCGGTCATCACCGGCAGGAAACCCATGATCAAACGCAGGCAACCGAAATAATTCAATTGCATGGTGCGTTCAAAATCATGGAAGCGGTCGTAGCTGGCTTCGACCGAACGACGGATCGAACGACCGGCGTTATTGACCAGGATATCGACATGTTTGTGGTCGGTCAGCACTTTCTTGACCAATTCATCGCAGCTCGCAAGATCGGTCAAATCGCAGGTATAGGCCCAGCATTTGCCGCCCGACGCCACGATTTCATCACGGGTTTCCGTCAGTTCCTTTTCGCCACGCGCCACGATAATGACTTTCGCACCCGCTTCGGCAATCTTGATCGCCGACGAGCGACCGATGCCCGACGAACCTCCGGTAATCAGCACGACCTTGTTTTCTACCTTGCCGCGCAGGGACCGATCGACGAACAGATCCGGGTCGAGATGGCGTTCCCAGTAATCCCACAGGCGCCAAGCATAGCTTTCCAGTTCCGGCACCGAAATCTTGCTGCCTTTCAGGGCACGCTCGGTTTCGCGGCTGTCGAAACGGGTCGGATAGGTAATGTTTTTGACTACCTGCTGCGGAATGCCCAAATCCTTGAGCAACATATTGCTGAAGCGTTTGACCGGCGGCAGATTCATCACTGCACCGCGAACTGCTGAAGGCACCACGGCCAACATCCTGGCATCGAGACGCATCGTCATTTCCGGCGCATGGGCCGCACGGCAGAACACGTTCATGATTTCGCCGATGCGCATCGCATTCGGGTCCACCAAATGGAAGCAGCCCTTATCCAGGCCTTTCTTGTGAGCGATGTGATCCATCGCATCCGCAACGAAATCGACCGGCACGATATTCATGCTTCCGCCTTCGATGCCCAGAGTGGGAACCCATTGAGGCAGGGTTTGGCGGATTTTCTTGATCAGGGTGAAGAGATAGTAAGGGCCGTCGATCTTGTCCATCTCGCCGGTTTTCGAATGGCCGACCACAAAACCCGGGCGATAAATACGATAGGGAATCTTGCAGGTTTTGCGGACCAGTCCTTCCGACTCATGCTTGGTACGGAAATAGGGATCGTTGTCGAGATCCTCGGCTTCCTTGAACATGTCTTCTCGGAAAATGCCGCGATACAAGCCCGCTGCCGCGATTGAGCTGGTGTGATGGAAACAACCAGCCTTGATGGCCGTCGCGCATTCAATCGCGTGTTTGGTGCCGTCGATGTTGGCGACTTGTTGCGATGCGCCGTCCGCGCTCAGATCGTAGATCGCGGCAAGATGGAAGAAATGCTGGATCTTTTTGGTGGTCAGCGCCTTGAGTTGCACCGCCGTCAAACCAAGCTTGGGTTTCGACAAATCACCTGTGACCGGAATCACACGTTTTTTGTCCCAGCCCATCGAATCGGCGATGGTATTGAATTTTTTTTCCGATCCTTTGCGCACCAGTACATGGATCGTGCCCTTGCGCTTCAATAAATTACTGACCAGGAAACGACCGATAAAACCGGTGGCACCGGTAACGAAATAGCTCATGAATTCCCCCACTCTGGCTAGTCAATGGCCGGCGACTGCCTGGCCCAGGCCACTAAATTGCCAGACCTGAGCCAATCTTACAAACCCTAATTTTAAGATGCGTTGACCGGTTTCATCCGCCGTGCTTTCATTGGGGCTTCCGACCTGCCCCGAGAAACCTGTCATGGCCGCCGCAAAAGACGATCTGCAAGCAAAATTCGAACAAGCCACCAAAGATGTCAAAAGCCTGAAAGAAAAACCTGATAACGACACCTTGCTCAAACTTTATGCGCTGTATAAACAAGGTTCGGAAGGCGATGTGAAAGGCGACAAGCCTGGCTTTTTCGATTTCGTCGGCACCGCCAAATACGAAGCCTGGGAAAAACTCGCCGGCACGAAGCAGGACGACGCCATCAAGAAATACATAGACCTCGTCAAGAAACTGGTCGGCTAATACACCATGGCAGCTCCCAAAACGCGCCAACGGATTCTCGACACCTCGCTCGCCATGTTCAATCTGCAAGGCGAGCCGAACGTGACCACGAATCATATTGCCGATGAACTGGAAATTTCACCGGGCAATCTGTATTACCATTTTCGCAACAAAGACGACATCATCGAACAATTGTTCCAGCGTTACGAAGAACGCATGGACTCCGCACTGGTTGCACCTGAAGGTCGTTTGCCGAATCTGGAAGATATCTGGCTGCAATTGCATTTGGTATTCGAATGCATTTGGGAATACCGCTTTTTGTACCGCGATCTGGTCGATATTCTCAGCCGCAATCGCCACCTGAGAATGCGCTTCGCCCGAATATTGAAACGCGCAGCCGGCAATGCCACCACGGTCATGCGCGGGCTCGTTCAAGCCGGCGTGATGCGTGCTTCCGGCACCGAGATCGAGGGCACCGCAACCAATATTCTGGTAATTGCAACGTTCTGGCTGAATTACGCCAGCGTGCGTGGCGATAAAGACGAACAGGAAGCCATCCGCAACGGCATCGTGCAAGTGATGATGCTGATCTCGCCGTTCCTGCGTGATGAGGAGCGTGTGCATCTCAACACCTTGACCTTAGCCTACAAGGTCTAGGACCGTATAACTGGCGTAGGACCGACGGAAGTCGGGACACGTCCGGGTATCTGCTTGAAAGTCCCGACTTCCGTCGGTCCTACGCCGGTCCCTACCTACTCAAAACTTCCCATCGCGTCCCGCGCCAGATTATCGAAGCGTGTATATTCGCCAAAGAATTTAAGTTTGATGGTATCGGTCGGGCCGTTACGATGCTTGGCGATAATCACTTCGGCAAGACCTTTTTCGGCCGAATCCTTGTGGTAGTAATCGTCGCGGTAAATAAACATGATGATGTCGGCGTCCTGTTCGATACCGCCGGATTCACGCAAGTCGGACATGATCGGGCGTTTGTCGGTACGGCTTTCCAAGCCGCGATTCAACTGCGACAAGGCGATAATCGGGATATTCAATTCTTTCGCCAAGGCTTTTAACGAACGCGAAATTTCCGAGACTTCGTTGACGCGGCCTTCCTTGTTGCCGGGCACCTGCATCAACTGCAAATAGTCGACCACGATCAGGCCAAGATCATGTTCGCGTTTCAGTCGACGGGCACGGAATGCGAGATCGTAAGGCGACAATGCCGGTGTGTCGTCGATAAAGATTTTCACTTCCGACAACATCTTGATCGCCATGTTCACACGCGACCAATCTTCGTCTTCCAGCATACCGGTTTTCAGGCGCTGGGCATTGATGCGACCGATGGAGGAAATCAGACGGAATGCCAACTGTGAAGAGGACATTTCCATCGAATATACAGCCACCGCTTTCTTGGTTTTCAACGCAGCGAACTCGGCGATATTCAGGGCCAGCGTGGTTTTACCCATCGCCGGACGTGCCGCGAGAATGATCAAGTCGGAATTTTGAAGGCCGGAGGTCAGGTTATCCAGATCGTGAAAGCCACTCGGCAAACCGGTAATCGCACCCTGGTTTTCGTAACGTTGACGCAGTTGTTCGAAAGCTTCGACCATCGCGGTGCGAACCGGCACAAAACCTTTTTTGCCGCGCTCGCCCTGCTCGGCAATTTTGAATACGTGCTGCTCTGCTTTCGCCAACAATTCAGTCACTTCGCGGCCATCAGGACGGAAGCTGTCGTTGACGATTTCGGTACCGGCTTCAATCAATTGGCGCAGCACCGATTTTTCGCGCACGATTTCGGCATAGGCCTTGATATTGGCGGCTGAAGGCGTGGTACTCGCCAACTCGATCAAATAGGCATTACCGCCGATTTGTTCGGACAAATTATTGGCTTCAAACCATTCGCCGAGTGTCACGGCGTCGAAAGGTTTGTTTTTTTCCGCCAGCTCGCGGATTCCGCGATAAATCAGACGATGGTCGCGCCGATAGAAATCTTCTTCCGACAAGGCATCGCCGAGGATATTCAGCGACTCCGGCGCAAGCATCAAACCACCGATAACCGCCTGCTCGGCTTCCACCGATTGCGGCGGCAAACGCAAGGCATCTATCTTGCTATCGGAACGGACTGAATCGGGGCGTGCGGACATAGGTTTTCTTTTGGTTTTTATGAGGGAATTACAAGCTGATCATGCTACGGGTAAAAGAAAGAAAGTGTTGCGCGTAAACCGGTGGGTTTCCTGTGGATAAGATCATAAACCCGTCTCAATCAATGAGACATCCACCGAGGCCGCAGGTGCGCCTGCTTGCTGCGCCCCTACAAAAAAAGCCGCCTTTCGGCGGCTTTTCATTGAACTTCAAAAGACAATTAAGCTTCTGGAGCCACGATAACCTTAACTTTGACTTCAACGTCGGCATGCAGATGCACGACTACGTCGAATTCGCCGGTGCGACGGATTGCGCCTTCGCCCATGATGACTTCGGCTTTTTCCAGCTTGTGGCCAGCTTTCGTGAAGGCTTCCGCGATATCGCGGGCGCCGACTGAGCCGAACAACTTGCCTTCGGTCGATGCATTCGCATTGATGGTCACGGTGGCACCTTCAAGTGCGGCTTTGCGTGCTTCGGCAGCAGCCAGTGTTGCATTGGCTTTTGCTTCGTATTCGGCGCGCTTGGCTTCGAATGTGGCGATGTTGGCGGCATTGGCAGGAACTGCCTTGCCGGTCGGGATCAGGAAGTTGCGGCCGTAGCCCGGCTTCACGTCGACTTGATCGCCGAGACCACCGAGGTTGGTCACTTTTTGCAGGAGGATCAATTGCATTTTATTACTCCGTTACGTTAGCGGGGCGAACCCCGCAACTGTAGCTGTCCGTAAGGACGTGATTGATTAGATATTGTGGTTGTCGCAATACGGGATCAACGCGAGTTCGCGTGCGATCTTGATTGCCGACGTCAGCTGGCGCTGATACTTGGCCTTGGTGCCGGTGATGCGACTAGGAACGATTTTGCCGTTCTCGGTCAGGTACTGGCGCAAGGTGTTCAGATCTTTGTAATCGATATGCGTAATGCCTTCGGCAGTGAATTTGCAGAATTTACGACGGCGGAAAAATTTTGACATGTCAGGCTCCTGGCTTAAACAGCATCGACTTCAGATTCTGCGTCGGCGTCAACGCCGTCCGCATCACCCAACATCACATCGTCATCGCGACGACGACGGTCACCTTTTTCATCTTTGTTCTTCATGATCAAAGATTGTTCGGTGGCGGCTTCTTCGGTTTTCAGTACAACGTGGCGCAATACGGCGTCGTTGTAACGGAAGCTGTCGGACAGTTCTGCCAAAACTTTTTGGCCACATTCGATGTTCATCAGAACGTAATGGGCTTTAACGAGGTTGGCGATTGGATAAGCCAATTGGCGACGGCCCCAATCTTCCAGACGGTGGATCTTGCCGCCATCGGTTTCGATCAGCGATTTGTAACGCTCGATCATGGCTGGCACTTGTTCGCTTTGGTCCGGATGGACCATGAATACGACTTCATAATGACGCATGGTTAATTCCTTAAGGATGCGGCCTTTCGGCCAAACAGCCCCCGACATTGAAAATAAAGCAGGTCGTGGAGCAAGGGTCCCCGAGATGTAGCTAGTCAGGGAGCCGCACATTATGCCAGCCGCAATAGACTTAACGCAAGCAAGTATAAGAATTAAAAGAAGTTTTACGCCCTATACAGGCTATCGCAAACGCATGCCCTGGGCCGAGGCTTCGATCAGCTTGTCCAGACGTGACTTGCGGGTGGCCTCTTGCTTCGCGCTCACCACCCACCAAACCAGAGTTCTTCGATACGAAGGCGGCTGGACCTGGAAAAATGTCCATGCAGCCTTGTTTTTATTGAATATTTTCACGAATTCCTCAGGCAGATCGACCGGCTTTTGTTCAAAAGCGTAAACGCCTGACTTGCTGTCTTTTCGGGCGGCAAATGCCTGAATTCCGGCAGCCTGCATGCGACCTTCGGCCGTCAGGACCTCAACTTTTCTGATATTGACCAGACTCCATATGCTGGTCGTTTTGCGCGGGGTGAACCGGACCGTGTAGCTGACATCGTCAAACGACTTCCGAACCCCGTCAATCCAACCATAACAAAGCGCTTCATCCACTGATTCAGGCCAAGTGATGCTGGGTTTTCCCGAGTCTTTCTTGTAAAAACCGACGAGCAGTTCTTTGTGATCGTGATGATGCTTGGCCAACCAGGCTTGAAAATCGCCGGGCTTTTTAAAGAAAGTCGGCTTCATTGACTCAATTAGAGGGCGGATTCTTCGGTCGTGAAGCTCTCACCACAGCCGCATTCGCCGGCCATGCGCGGATTCTTGAAGATAAATTGCTGATTCAAGCCCTGGCTGACGAAATCGATTTCGGTGCCATCCACCTGCGGCAAGCTTGCGGGATCAACCAATACTTCAATGCCTTCCTGCACGAACACCAAGTCGTCAGGCTTGCGATCTTGCGCCATATCAATGACATAGGCCCAACCAGAGCATCCGCTTTTCTTCACGCCGAAGCGCAAACCAATCGAACCCGGTGTTTGAGCCTGATATTCGCGAACCCGGGCTAAAGCGTTGGAACTTAAGGTGACAGCCATGATTTTGTACTCGATTCCGTTGGGCGAATTATAGCGGTATTACGTGAATGGGCCGGTAAAGGTTATTCTTAAGGGCTTAGATAAGCTCTTTTTTCAAGGATTCAAGGATGGCAGTCGTCAGTATTCAAAAGGCGCTCGCCGGCAAGGTCGTTGCCGGGAGTGAAGTTACCGTTCGTGGCTGGGTCAGAAACCGCCGTGACTCAAATGCGGGTTTGAGCTTCGTGACTGTCAGCGATGGCTCCTGCTTTGACCCCATCCAGGTAGTCGCCCCCGCCATTTTGGATAATTATGAAAGCGAAGTGAAACGCTTGAGCACTGGTTGCAGCGTGATTGCCACTGGCGTTCTGGTGGCCTCCCAAGGCAAGGGACAAAGCTTCGAGATTCAGGCTTCGAAAATCGAAGTCGTGGGCTGGGTCGAGGAACCACTGACCTACCCGATGCAGCCAAAACAGCACACGATGGAATATTTGCGCGAATACGCCCATTTACGTCCACGCACAAACTTGTTCGGCGCCGTCACGCGCTTACGCAACTGCATGTCGCAAGCGGTTCACCGCTTCTTCCATGAAGAAGGCTTTTGCTGGGTCAACACGCCGATCATCACCACGTCCGATGCTGAAGGCGCAGGCCAGATGTTCCGCATATCCACACTCGACATGATGAACCTGCCGCGTACGGACAATGGTGAAATCGATTTCTCGAAAGACTTTTTCGGCAAGGAAGTTTTCCTGACCGTATCGGGTCAATTGAATGTCGAAGCTTTCTGTTTGGCATTGTCGAAGGTGTATACCTTCGGCCCGACTTTCCGCGCAGAAAATTCGCACACGACCCGGCATTTGGCTGAGTTCTGGATGATCGAACCTGAAATGGCATTCGCAGATTTGAACGACGACGCCAATCTGGCCGAAGCGTTTTTGAAATACATTTTCAAAGCCGTATTGAACGAGCGCATGGATGATATGCAGTTCATTGATGAGCGCGTTGAAAAAGGCGCGATCGCCAAACTCGAGAATTTCATCAAGTCGCCGTTTGAGCGTATCGATTACAGCGAGGCGATTACCCTGCTGCAAAAATCCGGCCAGAAATTCGACTACCCGGTCGAATGGGGCCTGGACCTGCAAACCGAACACGAACGTTGGCTGACCGAAAAACACGTCGGTCGTCCGGTCGTGGTTACCAATTATCCCGAGCAGATCAAGGCGTTCTACATGCGCCTGAACGACGACGGCAAAACCGTGGCAGCAATGGATGTATTGGCACCTGGCATTGGCGAAATCATCGGCGGCAGCCAACGCGAGGAACGTCTGGATATTCTCGATTCACGCATGCTGCAGTTCGGCCTGGAACCTTCGCATTACGAGTGGTACCGCGACTTCCGCCGCTATGGCACCGTGCCGCATTGCGGCTTCGGCCTAGGTTTCGAACGCCTGATGGTGTATGTCTGCGGCCTGCAAAATATTCGTGATGCCATTCCGTATCCGCGTGCACCCGGTTCGGCGACGTATTAACAAGCAAAACACATGAATTCCATCTGGCTTTTTCTTTTTCTCGGCTTGACGGGCTCCGCGGGTCCTGGCCATTTCGGTTTTCGCGTACTGGCGTATCGGCATCAACTCGATAAAAAGTACGGATTTGAAAGCGGCACCGAAGATGGCGGCATGTCCTACAGCTGGTGGCTGATGTGTTTTGGTTTCAGGAAATTCAAGGACTCCGGCATGAATCTGTTTGCCGGTAACGCTGCCGTAATGGGCTGGATAACGCTGCTGGGCATCATCGGCACGGCGATCGCCATTACATTCAAAAATTGAGGTTCAGAGTTATGTCGGACAATTTCGAAAAAGAACAAAACCCGGACGAATTCATCATCGAACACGAACAATGGTGGCTGACGATTTTTCATCGTCAACTCGTTTGGGCGCGGCTGCGTGTATTCGACAGCGGTATTGCCCATGTATTCGATTCAACCGGTAACACTCTGGTCTATGAAAGCCATGAAATCGCCGCAGCAGCCTTGATGGATGCGGAATTCCGTTCGCTGGATGGCATGGATGACGACGATGCCGAACAATTCGGCATTTTGCTGGAAGATCTGGTGCCGCCCGAAGCCGATGACGATAATGAAATCGTGCCCTACATGATGCGTACCTTGCCCGAAACAAACTGAAACGCAAAACCATGTACACGCCGAAATATTTCGCCGAGACCGACCTGCTGGAACTGGACCGTCTGGTCGAGTGGAATGCTTTTGCCAGCGTGATTACCACGGTTGATGGCCAACCATTCGTAAGCCATATTCCGGTCCTTTACGAACGGAATGAAAGCGAAGTCATCTTCCGTGGCCATTGGGCGAAACCGAATCCGCAATGGAAGGGCAATCTGGAAGCCTTATTGATCATCCATGGACCGAATGCCTATATTTCTCCCGGCTGGTATCCGGACAAGGAAGAAAAGGCTCGTGTACCAACCTGGAATTACGCGATTGCCCATATTCATGGCCAGCTTGAAGTTACCCACGAAGAAAAAGATCTCGCGTCGATTGTTTCGGATTTGACGGAAGTCAATGAAACCATGGTTGGCAGCGATTGGGAATTCGAGCCGGAGACACGTGAAGACCATCGCAAGCAATTGGCCGGCATTGTCGGCTTTCGTCTGGTCGCGAAAGAAATCTCGATGAAATTCAAACTAAGCCAGAATCATCCGGAAGCGAATATCGAATCGGTGATTGAACAACTGCCTTCGAGCAATCAACATCATGGCGCGCTGATCGCAGAAATGATGCGCGAACAACTCGACAAACAAAAACCTTAAGGGCGGAACATGCAACAACATCCATTGCAAGGAAAAACGGCTCTCGTTTGCGGCGCTTCCGAAGGCATTGGCCGAGCCAGTGCGATCGGCTTGGCCGAACAAGGCGCCAATATTATTTTGCTCGCGCGACGCGGCAAGGTGCTGGATGAATTGCGCCTTGCCCTGCCCCTGGTTTGCGATGGACAGCAGCACCACTACATGATGGCCGATGTTTCCGACAGCGAAGGCCTGAAACATAAACTCGATGAAATGTTGAAGGCCTTCAAGATCGATATCCTGATCAACAATACCGCCGGTCCTGCCGGTGGCGCTGCAAGTACCGCGACACCAGAACAATATCTCGCCGTGTTCCAGCAACATCTGATCGCCAATCAAATACTGGTGCAGGCGGTTTTGCCCAATATGCGATATACCCAATGGGGTCGCATCGTAAATATCATTTCGACTTCGGTAAAAGAACCGATTGCAAACCTCGGTGTCTCCAATACCATTCGCGGCGCAGTCGCCAGCTGGTCAAAAACCCTCGCCAGCGAGCTGGGGCCTTTCGGTATTACCGTCAACAATGTGCTACCCGGTTACACGCGCACCCAAAGGCTTGAGCAAATTCTGCATGAACGTTCCGCCGCGACCAACAAAGCCAGCGAAGAAATTGCCAATGCCATGCTAAGTACCGTACCGGCAGGCCGCTTCGCCGAAGCCTCCGAAATCGCAGCAGCCGTTGTTTTTCTTGCATCGCCTCAAGCAGGCTACGTCAATGGCATTAATTTGCCGGTGGACGGTGGACGGACACGCTCACTTTAAGATTACACTGGGCTAGCTAGGATAGGATCAACGCCCTGAAGTGAAGGAAGCTTTGCATGAGCATGGATGATCAACGTAGAGCCATACGTTACAGCTACCAATGCCAGGTCATCGTGGCGACCAAAGATCATTCCTGCATTACCCGGCTTGAAAATCTTTCACAAACCGGCTGCTGTGTTCAAAAACCCTCAGACTGGAACTTTTCGCCGAACGATGTATTGAATCTGTACTTCGTCATGGACAACGAAAATATTATCGATGCCGAGGCCATGCTCGTCTGGGAAGACGGCAAGCTAATCGGCTTGCAATACCTGCAAGCCCAGCCAATCCCCATCCAAATCATCGACGAGATGTCGTAATATCCGCACCTATGGCCCTATTCGAACGCCGGATCCACACTCGCCACCTGCAACATGGGCATGCCATGTTTGTCAGTGGCAGCAAGGCATTCCTGGTCGAAATCAAGGATATTTCCAAGGGCGGCTGCCAGATTTCGCGTCCTCGCTCGTGGCCGTTCAACCTGCAGGATGAAGGCCGCGTTTATATTTTTGGCGAGCCGGGCCCGGTGCCCAGTTATTCCGCTCGCGTTGCCTGGTACCGCGAGGAATTTGTCGGCATCGAGTTTTTCTCCTGAGCAACAAACCTGTCCGGATGGAGCGCTTACAGGTTAATCTAGCAGGATGACAGCGACGATCCTCAACACCATCGGCAACAAGCAAACCGCCGCCCATGGCGATGCGTGGCTCAATGTTTTGAATCCAGCTACCGGCCAGTGTATCGCACGCTGTCCGGACAGCGACGAAGGCGATGTCGAATCCGCCGTTATTGCCGCAAGAAAAGCATTTCCCCACTGGTCACGATTAAGCAACAGCGAACGCGCCGGCTGGCTCAACAAACTGGCAGATGCACTCGAACAAAACATTGAATCATTCGCGCTTGCCGAAACCAATAATACCGGCAAGCCGCTGGCATTAAGTCGTGACACCGAAATGCCTCGCGCTGTCGAAAATCTGCGTTTTTTTGCTGCGTGCGCCAGCCAGTTTTCGAGTGAATCCCACCACGGCCAGGCCGGGTGGAATGTCACGACGCATTCGCCGCTCGGCATTGTCGCCTGCATCTCACCCTGGAATTTGCCGCTGTACTTATTCACCTGGAAGATTGCCCCGGCTTTGGCTGCCGGCAATTGCGTGATTGCCAAGCCATCGGAAATTACACCGATGACGGCCGCGATGCTGGGCGAGTTGGCGCAGAAAATCGGATTCCCGGAAGGCGTGCTGAATATCGTTCATGGGCTCGGCCACAAAGTCGGCCAGGCATTGGTAGAACATGCAGATGTCAAAGCGGTTTCATTTACCGGCAGCACCGCAGTAGGCAAGAAGATTGCCGCGCATTGCGGACCTGCCTTGAAAAAAGCATCACTGGAATTGGGTGGAAAAAACCCCACCATTATTTTTGCCGATGCGCCCAGAAAAAACCTGATCGATACCCTGATACGATCCGCGTTTCAGAACTCCGGACAAATTTGCCTGTGCGGTTCGCGGATACTGATCGAAAAATCCATTTACAAGGAAATTCGCGATGCTTTTGTCGAAAGGGCAAAACATCTTCGTGTAGGCGACCCAATGGATGGCAAATCCCAAATGGGTTCGATGATTTCGAAACCCCATTTCGACAAGGTGATGTCGCATATCGAACTCGCCAGAGCCGAAGGTGGCCAGCTATTATGCGGCGGCAATGCCATCGCGCCATCGGGTCGTTGCGAGCAAGGCTGGTTTATCGCACCGACCGTATTCGAAAACCTCGGCCCCTACACCCGTAGCAATCAGGAAGAAATTTTCGGACCGGTCGTTACGCTACAGGCATTTGAGGATGAAACCGAAGCGGTGGCGTTGGCCAACGCGAGCGACTACGGCTTGGCCGCCAGTATTTGGACCGGCGATATTCGCCGTGCCCACCATGTTGCCAATGCAGTGGAATGCGGAATCATCTGGATCAACACCTGGCTGCAACGTGATTTGCGCACACCATTCGGTGGCATGAAACAATCTGGCCTCGGTCGCGAAGGCGGCCTGGACGCCATGCGGTTTTTCACTGAAACAAAGAACATTTGCATCGACCTGGGATAAAGCATGCCATTGCAAGATTTGCTCAAACAGAACAAGGAATGGGCCGAAAAAGTCCGCAGCGAAGATCCGGATTTCTTCAAGCGCCTGTCGAAAATGCAGGCGCCGAAATATCTCTGGATTGGCTGTTCGGATTCACGTGTGCCTGCGAACCAGATTACCGGCATGCAACCGGGTGAAGTATTCGTGCACCGGAACATCGCCAATGTCGTCGTACACACCGATTTGAATTGCCTCAGTACGATTCAATTCGCGGTGGATTTGCTGAAAGTCGAGCACATCATCGTTTGCGGTCACTATGGCTGCAGCGGCGTACATGCTGCCTTGTCGAACACCCGCGTCGGGCTCGCCGATAATTGGCTGCGCCATATTGCCGATGTCGCCAACAAGCACTCGGCATTTATCCAGAGCCAGGAATTCGATTCCATGCGCCATGCGCGGCTTTGCGAAGTGAACGTGATCGAGCAAGTGGTCAATGTTTGCCAGACGACTGTGGTTGAAGATGCCTGGGCTCGTGGCCAGAACCTCGCGGTGCATGGCTGGGTTTACAGCCTGCTCGATGGCCGCATCAGCGACCTGAGCATGAGCATTCGCAACAAGGAACAGCTGACACGGGAATATCCGAGAGCACTGGCCAAGCTGGGCGAGCATGTCGTCTCATGAATAATTCCATAGAGACCAACACCGCACCCAAGGCCGTCGGCCACTATCCACACGCACGTCGGGTCGGCAACCTGCTTTTCCTGTCCGGCATTGGTCCGCGCAGTGCAGTGGATAACAGCATTCCCGGCAATGTCCATCGCGATGATTATTCACTCGAAAGCTACGACATCAGCGCACAATGCCATTCGGTTTTCGCCAATGTGAAAGCGGTATTGAACGCCAGCGGTGCGGATTTTTCTGACTTGGTGGATGTCACGGTCTATCTGACCAACATGGCACACGATTTCAAGATCTATAACCAGATTTGGGCCGAGTATTTTCCCGATGCGGCCCTTGCCCCGTGCCGAACCACTCTCGGCATCACGGCATTACCCACACCGATTGCCATCGAATTGAAATGCACTGCCGTGCTGAAGGATTGAAACCATGATTACGCCTGCCTTCAATTTCCAGAAGTGGATCGACGAACATCGTCATTTGCTGAAACCGCCGGTCGGCAACAAATGCATCGTCGATGGTGATTTCATCGTGATGGTAGTCGGCGGTCCGAATCAGCGCACCGATTATCACTGGGACGAGGGCCCGGAGTTTTTCTACCAACTCGAAGGCGAGATGGTTCTGAAAATCCAGGAAGACGGCAAAAGCCGCGATATTCCGATCAAGGCTGGCGAGATTTTTTACCTGCCGCCCAGAATCCCGCATTCTCCGCAACGCGGCCCGGATTCGATCGGGCTGGTGATTGAACGCAAGCGCCTGCCGAATGAACTCGACGGTCTACAGTGGTATTGCGAAAGCTGCAACCACAAACTGTATGAAAAATATTTCGTGCTGGAAAATATCGAAACGCAATTTCCGGCCGTATTCGAAAAATTCTACCGTTCGAAAGAACATCGCCGCTGCGATCAATGCGGACACATGAATCCCGCTCCCGCAAAATATACCGTCGAGATTTAAGATGTTTTCCTCGGAATTATTGATCAGCAATCTGCTGTCGCCAGTCGTGTTGGCCTTTGCACTTGGGATGTTTGCACGAGCCGTCCGCAGCGACCTTGAAATACCCGCAGCCATCCAATCCTACCTGTCGATATTCCTGTTGCTCGCCATCGGCCTGAAAGGCGGCGTGGCGCTCAGCAACAACGCACCGGCCAACCTGCCCTTGCTGATTTTTGTCACCTTGCTTGCGGGCATCGCCACCGCCACGAGTGCCTATTTCATTGCGAAATGGTGGCTCCGCGATTCACGGATTGATGCTGCGGCACTCGCCGCACATTTTGGTTCTGTCTCAGCCGTTACCTTTATTGCCGCCCAACAATTCACCGAACGTGGCGGCCAATCAGCCGATCCGGTCTTGGTTGCATTGGTGGTGGCACTCGAGATTCCGGCCATCCTGATCGGGCTCGCACTGGCAAAAGGCAGTGACGGCTTGCGCTGGCACCAGATTCGCGAGGTACTCACCGGCAAAACCGCCTTGCTGCTGATCGGCGGAATGGCCATTGGCGCCATTTCCGGCAAAGAGGGCATCGCCAGAGTCGACGCCATGTATGTCCAGCTTTTCCAGGGCACCTTGATGCTTTTCATGCTCGACATGGGAATGGTCGCCGCCGGCCAACTTCGAAGTGTGGGACGCGAAGCATTTCGTCTGGCCACCTATTCCACGGCGGTGCCATTGCTGCATGGCCTGCTCGGCGTCAGCGTAGGCCACTGGATCGGCATGAGTACCGCGACGGCGACCGTCTTCGGCACCATGACGGCCAGCGCTTCGTATATAGCCGCACCTGCCTCCATTCGCGCGTCATTACCTGAGGCTAATGTGGGCCGCTGCATTACCGCTGCGCTCGGTTTTACGTTCCCTTTCAATCTCGCCATCGGCATTCCCGTGTATGCCGCTTTCGCTGCCTACCTGAATGCATGATGCAAAGGTCTAGAATAACGACATGCTGAAAATCGACACCCACGCCCATTACCTGCCGCAAAAGTGGCCGGATCTCGCCACCAAGTATGGCGACAATCGCTTTGCCGTGATTCACGAAGGCAGCGATGGCAAACACAATATCTATAAAGACGGAAAGTTTTTCCGTGAAATAAAATCCAACACCTGGGATCCGGTCGAACGCATCAACGACTACGCCAAATTCGGCGTGCAGGTGCAGGTCATCTCGACAGTGCCGGTGATGTTCAGTTACTGGGCGAAACCGCATCACGCCTTGGAACTGCATCAAAGCCTGAACGATCATATGGCGGCAACCTGCCGCGATCATCGCAAGCATTACGCCGGCATTGGTACTGTGCCCTTGCAATCGCCTCGACTCGCCATCCAGGAATTGGAGCGTTGCGTAGATCAGCTTGGCTTGCAGGGAATCCAGATCGGCTCCCACATCAACGACTGGAATCTCGATGCACCCGAACTGTTCGAATTCTTTCAGGCTGCGCAGGACCTCGATGCCGCGATCCTGATCCACCCTTGGGACATGATGGCCAGCGAGGCGATGCCGAAATACTGGATGCCGTGGCTGGTCGGCATGCCGGCCGAACAAACACGTGCGGCCTGTGCGCTGATTTTCGGTGGCGTACTGGAACGTTTGCCAAAACTCAAAGTGTGTTTCGCGCATGGTGGCGGCAGCTTCCCTTACACCATTGGCCGCATCGAACACGGTTTCAAGATGCGACCCGATTTGGTCGCGACCGACAATCCGCGCAATCCGCGCGAATATTTTGGCCGTATGTATTTCGATTCCTGCGTGCACGATTCGCGCGCACTGCAATATTTGCTGGATACCGTTGGCACCCAGACGGTTATGCTCGGCACCGATTACCCCTTCCCGCTCGGCGAGCAGGTACCTGGCAGCGGCATTGATTCGCTGAATTTGTCGGAAGCCGATCAAGCCCGTTTATTTCATGGCACAGCGCTCGAATGGCTGGGCCTCAGCAAGTCTCGCTTCGAGTAAAAATACATGTCCGAACTTTTTTCAGAAGCCCATGCCCTGCAGCAGGATTCGCAAGACGACTTGCGGCATTTCCGCGAGCAGTTTTTCATTCCGCAGCATGAAGGCCGTGAGCAGGCCTACTTCTGTGGCAACTCGCTGGGTCTGCAGCCGAGATCATTGCCGGCCGCGCTGACCGAGGAATTGACCAACTGGGCGGAAAACGGCGTCGAAGGCCATTTCAACGGAAAACATCCATGGATGCCCTATCACGAATTTGTCCGTGACTCGCTGGCATCGGTTGTCGGCGCAATGCCATCCGAAGTGGTCGCGATGAACTCGCTGTCGGTCAATTTGCATTTAATGATGGTGAGTTTTTACCGCCCCACCAAAGAACGCAATGCGATCCTGATCGAAGCGGGTGCATTCCCTTCCGATCGCTATGCAGTTGAATCGCAGGTTCGTTTCCATGGCTTCGATCCCGCAGAAAGCCTGATCGAGATCGAACCCGATTTACCCGGTGGCATTTTTTCAATGCAACACATCGAAAAAATCATCGCCGAACACGGCCACCGTATTGCATTGATCCTCTGGCCCGGCGTGCAATACCGCACCGGACAATATTTCGATCTGACAGAAATCACCCGGCTTGGCCATGCCGCCGGATGCAAAGTCGGTTTTGATTTGGCTCATGCCGCCGGCAATCTTCCCTTGAATTTGCACGACAGCGGCGCTGATTTCGCGGCCTGGTGCAGTTACAAATATTTGAACTCTGGCCCAGGCGCCATCGCCGGTTGTTTTGTCCACGATCGCCATGCCAACGCAAAACTTCCACGTTTTGCCGGTTGGTGGGGGCACGACAAAACCACGCGTTTCAAAATGGGTCCCGAATTCATTCCAACGCCCGGCGCCGATGGCTGGCAATTAAGCAATCCGCCGATTTTCGCACTGGCGCCCTTGCGTATCTCGCTGGAAATTTTCCAGCAGGCCGACATGCAAAACCTCCGCAAAAAATCGGTAAAACTCACCGCTTACCTTGAAGCCTTGATCCAGCAGCAGCTGGCCAATACGCTGACCATCGCCACTCCGGCCAATCCCGACCAACGCGGCTGCCAGCTGTCACTGCGGGTCAATGCGGGACGCGAACAAGGGCGGGCATTGTTCGAAGCATTGTCGGCGCAAGGCATTATCGGCGATTGGCGCGAGCCCGACGTCATCCGTATTTCGCCAACACCGCTCTACAATAATCATTCGGATGTATTGCGTTTTATCCGTGCGGTAAAACTTTGGCAGGATGCACACCATGCAAGCTAGCGGCACGAAAAAAATCACGATTGCCGGAGCCGGTCTTGCCGGTGCCTTGCTGGCCACTTTACTGGCACGCAAAGGCTGGCAAGTAGAAGTATTCGAAAAGCGCCCCGACCCACGCGTCAAAGGCTACGAAGGTGGCCGATCGATCAATCTTGCATTGGCCGAACGTGGTTTGCATGCGCTGCGTGAAGCAGGTTTGAATGATGCCGTGATGCAGCAGGCGGTCATGATGCGTGGTCGCATGGTGCACATGAAAAACGACGATACCCAATTGCAACGCTACGGCAAGGACGACTCCGAAGTTATCTGGTCGGTGCATCGCGGCGAGTTGAACATCACCCTGCTCAATGCTGCGGAAGCCGCCGGTGCAAAAATCAGCTTCAACCGCCGAATTGAAAATATCGATTTCGACAAGAAAAATATCCAGCTCATCAACGATCATGATCGTTCGACTTCCGAACTGGATTTCGAGGTATTGATCGGTGCCGATGGCGCCGGCTCCGGCGTTCGCACCGCGTTGAAAAACAGGAACCATTTGACAGAACGTTTCGAATCACTCGGCCATAGTTACAAGGAACTGGAAATTCCGCCTTCCAACAACGGCGAATTCCGGATCGAAGCCAATGCACTGCATATCTGGCCACGCGGCGGCTACATGTGTATCGCACTGCCGAACACGGAAAAAACATTCACCGTCACCTTATTCCTGCCGAATGAAGGCGACCCAAGTTTCGAAACGATTCCAGACCTTGCCGCAGCCCGCAAATTCTTCGAAGACGACTTTGCCGACGCCCTGCCCCTGATGCCGAATTTCGATGAAGACTTCATCAATAATCCGACCTCGGGATTAAGCACGCTGTATTGCGACAACTGGCATCTGGATGGCCGTGTCGTTTTGCTCGGCGATGCAGCCCATGCGATGGTGCCCTTCCACGGCCAGGGCATGAACTGCGCCTTTGAAGATTGTCTGGCACTGGTCCAACACATCGAGCAATCCGACCATTGGGAACATGCGTTCAGCGAATTCGAACGGGAACGCAAGCCAAATGCCTTGGCCATCCAGACCATGGCGCTCGAAAACTATGTCGAAATGCGTGACTTGGTCGATGATCCGGACTTCCTGCTGCAACGCCAGCTCGAACGTGCCTTGGCCGAACGTCATCCCGGCGTATTCATTCCCCGCTATGCCATGGTCAGCTTTAGCCGGGTTCCTTACCGGGTTGCCTATGAGCGCGGATTGCTACAGCGTGCGCTACTGATTCAGGCCACCGAAGGCAAACAGAGCCTTGCCGAGATTGACGTAACAAAATTTGACGAAAAAATCGCCGAATTATTCGCCTGAGACCCCCGAAATACTGGCGTTTGGGCAGGCTTCGGTTTAGCCTGAATGTCCGGAGAGGGGGTGGTGGATGAAAATGATCCTGTTGGCAGAAAGCTCGCAAACGCGACGTCGAGCTTTGTCCGCAGTGCTCAGCCAATATGGTTACGGCGTCACCGCGGTAGCCACCCTCGCCGAAGCCTACGAAACCCTTTTACGCGCCCAGATCGGCCATAACAATCTCGATGCGGTCGTGCTCGGCTGGCCGGAATATTCCGAAGGTATTGCCGAAGACGTATTCGGTTTATTGCACGGCGAACGCTTCGAACACTTGCCCGTTCTGGTGATGGCCGATTCCAGCAATGCGAACGCCGTCAACTGGCGGATGTCGCGTCCGCGTACAGCACTGACTTTATGGTCGGATTATCTCGAAGCACCGAGCGCGATCGATCAATTATTGCGGCCGACCCAGAGCATCAAACCTGCACTGAGTTCGCATGAAGAACAGATAAAGATTTTGTTCGTCGATGATTCCGCGACGATTCGCGCCGGCTATTCGAAACTTCTGCAGAAACACGGCTACTTCATCGAAACCGCCGACAGCGTGGATGAAGGCTGGAAAAAAGTATCGGCCCAGAATTTCGATATCGCGATCATCGATTATCTGATGCCGGAGCAAAACGGCACGGCGCTGATCACGAAAATCAGGAACAACCAGGAAACCCAGCATATTCTGACGGCAACGATCACCGGCACCTACTCCGATGCCGTGATTGCCGAGTCGCTTGCCTGCGGTGCGCTGGAATGCCTGTTCAAAAGCGAATCGAAGGAATTGCTGCTCGCACGCATCGCATCATTGGCAAGAACCATCAATGACCGCAAAGCGATTGATAACGAACGTCGCCGTCTGCAAGGCATCTTGTCGTCGGTAGGCGAAGGCGTTTATGGAGTAGATTCCGACGGTACGATTCAATTCGTGAATCCGGCTGCGCTGGATCTGCTCGGTTACAGCCATGCCAGCGAACTGGTCGGACAAAATGCCTTCGATGCCTTCCACTATGCCGATGAAGACGGCTTGCCGATGCAGCGCACGGCGTCGTATCTGAATCTTTGCTACACCAACGGTAGCGAAGTATCGTCCTGGCAAACGCGATTCTGGTCGTCGAACAAGCGCGGCATTCCTGTGGAATGCAATATCCATCCGCTGAAAATGGAATCGGAATTGAATGGCTCCGTTGTCGCTTTCCGCGATATCTCGGCACGCCGTGCACTGGAAGAAGAATTACGCTGGCAGGCAGAGCATGACAGTCTGACCAAACTCTATAACCGCGGCTGGTTCGAAGCCCAGCTGGAACAGGAATGCAGCAAGGTACGCCGTACCGGCCAAACGGCAATGCTGCTGTTCATTGATCTGGATCGCTTCAAGTACATCAACGACACTGCCGGTCACGCCGCCGGCGACAAATTGCTGGTCGAGGTCAGCCAGCGTCTGAAATCACGTTTGCGCGGCGCCGATTATCTGGCTCGCATGGGTGGCGATGAATTTGCGGTACTTCTAACCAATGTTGGCAGTAGCGATTTGACGACACTGGCGGAAGGCTTCCGTCGCGTGCTGACCGCTACTCCATTTACCTATGGTGGCAAAAGCTATCGCATTACCCTGTCGGTCGGTTGCGCAAAAATCGACGATGCCACGAATTCGCCCAGCGATGCGATGGCACATGCCGACATCGCCTGCCATATGGCGAAAACTTCAGGCCGCAACCAGTGCCAGATCTATTCACATGAAACCGGTCGTCTTGCGGCGCTGGATGTCGATCTTGGCTGGTCGGTGCGTCTTGAGGAAGCTTTCCGGACTGATCGCTTCGCCCTGTGTTATCAACCGATCGTGCCTTTGAAAGGCATCGAGAATGATGTCGTCGGCCACCACAACAGCAAGGATATCTGGCTAAGACAGCTTGAACGCAACCCCTATTCCGAGGCCTTGTTTGAAGTGCTGATCCGTCTGAAAGGCAATCAGGGCGAATTGATTTCCCCCAATGCTTTCCTGCCGGCAGCAGAGCGTTTCGGCTTGATGCAGGACATCGATTTCTGGGTGATTAACCACGCATTGATGGCATTGCGCGAAACCCGCGACAGCCCGCGCCCGATTGGCCTGACCATCAACATTTCGGCACAGACGCTTGAAAAAGGCGGTATTCCGGAATACGTGACCGCGAAAATCGTTGAATACAATGTCAACCCAGCCGCACTGGTATTTGAAATTACCGAATCGCATTCGATTAACGATCTGGAAAGTGCCCAGAAACAATTGAGCGCACTTCGCATGCTCGGCTGTCGCATTGCCGTGGATGATTTCGGTACCGGTTTTTCCACCTTCGCCTACCTGAAACAAATCGAAGCCGACATGCTGAAGATTGACGGCTCGCTGATTCAGGGTTTGCCGCACGATATTCTCGATCGCACCATCATTGCCGCACTGACCTCGATAGCCGAAACCGCAGGCAAGATGACGATTGCGGAATGCGTCGAAGATGCATCGATGTTGCTCACACTTTATGAATGCGGTGTCGATATGGCGCAAGGCTATATCGTTGGCATGCCGCGCTTGCATTTGCCGAAATCACTGCCTACGCTTGGAACCAACCTATTCCAAGACCAAGCGCAGCTTTCAGGCATTTAATGGCAAAATCATTCCTGTGGTTTGACTTAGAAACATTTGGCAGAGATCCACGGCGTTCACGAATCGCGCAATTCGCGGCAATTCGGACCGACGAAGAACTGAATGAAATCAACGAGCCGATTTCCTGGTTTTGCCAGCCGGCCAATGATCTGCTGCCATCGCCGGAAGCCGCACTGATTACCGGCATCAGCCCGCAACAGGCGCAGCGTGACGGCGTTTGCGAAGCCGAGTTTTTCGCCGGCATCAATGAAGAACTTTCCGTGGCCAATACCTGCGCCGTTGGCTACAACTCGATTCGTTTTGATGACGAATTTATCCGCTTTGGCCTGTATCGAAATTTTCACGATGCCTACGAGCGCGAATATCGAAACGGCAATTCGCGCTGGGATTTGCTGGACTTCATGCGACTGGCACATGCAATGCGACCGGAAGGCCTTGAATGGCCCAAACGCGAGGATGGCTTTACCAGTTTCAAACTCGAGCACCTGGCCGAGGCAAACGGCACCCGCGAAGGCATGGCACATGAAGCATTGTCCGACGTTCGTGCATTGATCGGACTGGCAAAAAAACTTCGTGCGGCACAACCGAAATTATGGGATTACTACCTGCAGCTCCGCAGCAAGGAGAAAGTCGTCTCGTTGCTCGATGTCTTCAGGCAAACGCCGGTTCTGCATATTTCCGGGCAATTCCCAGCCCAGAATTTATGCGCCGCCTTGGTGATCCCGCTTGCCTGGCATCCCGAGATCAAGAATCGCGCCATCGTGTTTGACCTCAGCAACAATCCGGCGGATCTGCTGGAACTGGATGCCGAGGATATTTCGGAACGCGTGTTCATCCGCCAAATCGATTTACCTGAGGGCATCTCACGCATTCCATTGAAGGAAATTCATGCCAATCGTTGCCCCGTGGTATTGCCATTGGCACATTGCCGTGATGAAGATTTCAAACGCATGGGCATCGACAAGGAAAAATGTCTTGCCAATGCGAGCCTTATCCAGCAAGCCTCAGGCCTTGCCGAAAAAGTACGTCAGGTCTTCGTCAAAAAAACGGCCTATGACGCCTCCGATGCCGATGCCGCACTGTACGACGGCTTTCCAAGCGATAGCGACAAGCGTTTTTTTGCAACGATTCGCAGTAGCTCGCCTGCCCAACTGAAAAACTTTCTTTCCCCCTGGAAACACGGTTCGCGTTACGATGAACTGCTGTTTCGCTATCGCGCCAGAAATTGGCAGGACAGCCTGTCACTCGATGAAACAGCACGCTGGAACGACTATCGCAGACACAGACTGATGAAAGAATCGTCACAGTCCGAATACAGTTTCGAGAGCTATTATCTTGAAATCGAAAGGTGTCGTATCCTTGCCAGCGCCGACCAGCAAAGCCTGCTGGATCAGTTGCAAGTGTGGGGCCAAAGTATCGAGACGAGCCTATGAAATACTTCAGCGACAAGACGTTCAAATTCCTGAATAACCTGCACAGGAACAATAATCGGGAATGGTTCAATGAGCACAAGGCCGATTACGAAACCCATGTCCGGCAACCTTTTCTCGCTCTGATTGGCGACTTCCAGGCGCCGCTGGCGAAAATCAGTTCGCATTATGTTTCCGATCCCAGAGCGGTGGGCGGTTCCCTGTTCCGCATTAACCGTGACGCCCGTTTTTCCAAAGACAAGTCGCCCTACAAGCATTTCATGGGCGCACGTTTCTATCATGAGAAAGGTCGCGATAGCGAGGCACCGAAATTCTATTTCCATCTGCAGCACAAGCAGTGTTTCATCGCCGCGGGACACTGGTATCCGGAGGCAGAAGTACTCCGCAAAGTGCGGCAATTTATCCTCGACAATCCGGCCAGCTGGAAAAAGGCGGTTTACTCGAAAAAATTTCGCGAAAAATATTCCCGTGAAGCCGACAGTGCTGTCCGGGTGCCACGCGGCTTTCCTGCCGACCACGAGTTTGTCGATGATTTGAGACTCAAGAGCTATGTTGCCTCGGTGGCAATCAGTGACGAGATTGTCTGCAGCGACCAATTGCTCAAGACCATTACGCAATCCTGCCAGGAGCTGTCGCCAATGATGGATTATCTTTGCGCGGCGCTTGATCTGGAGTTTTAAAGATGGTCGGCAATACCGGCATCTTCCCCAAAATCAGTCGTGTACCACACCGCGACTGATCAATAATTCCGCACCGCAGCACGCTAAACGTGACGCGCCGCACCATCGAAATGTGTTGACGATCACATACTTATCCGTATGCTGGCTTGGCCATACGCTAGCGAAGGGAGAGCGCAAGCGAATATCGGGCGGGTTCCAGGAGGGATGAACCGCACGCGTCGTTTTGCCTGGGAGGGAGTGAACGTGCGCTATTTATTAGTTGTTGCTTTATCAGCTTTATCGAGCCTGTGCTCGGCGAATACCGGTGTGGCCTTTGTCCACGGCACCGGCAATCAAACGGATGCCTATAACGCCTATTGGCAACCTACGATGGTGAACAATGTCCGGGGCGGTTTGCCCAATCCGGCCAACTACGTCGTGATCAATTGCGACTTTACGCAATACATGTGGGACAGCCGCGCTTCCGGCTGTCTTGCCGGACAACTCAGTAATTTCATCAGCAGCAAGGGCATTACGCGCCTCATCGTCATTACCCATTCCAATGGCGGCAATGTGATGCGCTGGATCATGTCGAACCCGACCTATGACAGCCGTTATCCGAACATCATTTCGAAAATCGTGCGGGTGAATGCGCTGGCGCCATCGTCCGCAGGAACGCCATTGGCCGATGCGGTTACCAACGGCAATGTATTTGAAACCTCGCTGGGCTGGTTGCTTGGCTATAAATCCGATGCCGTCAAAATGCAGCAAGTCAGTTGGATGGCGCAATACAACAGCAATAATCTCTATGGCACGAGCGGTCGCCCTGCACTGCCGAAATTGTTTCGCAGCGTAGTCGGCACCGATGTTGATTCCGCGATCTGGGATTCCGACAGCTACTGTGGTGGCTATTTCGAAAACCTCGGATTGGAAACCACGCAAAACTGGTTGAACAGTTGCTCAGATGGCTTCCTGAATTGCACCAGCCAATCGGCAGCCGGCAGTGTCTGGTTTACGGACAAGACACGCATGGCAGGTGCAGAACCGCTGTCGCACAACCAAAGTCGCCGCGCCTGTTTTGGCCTGGATTCCATCTTACGCACCGACATGTCGAACTGAGGCCGCCACCATGCGCAAATTATTATTAGTTGCATTATTAAGTGCTGCCTGCGCTGCCCAAGCGGGCAATGACTCTCGCTTGTCCGTTCGCAACATGGACCTGGTCTCCTCTGCGCGACTGGTGAATATTCCGGTTCCTGCCGGTCAATTCGAACGCAAGGCAGTATCTTTTTCCTACGCGTTGAATCCGCAAAATACTCTCTCTGCCAGTACCCCATACACGGCTGAAAGCCGGGAATTCTGGATGCAGACCGACGGTAATGAACTCAGCAAAGGTCTGATGATTGATACCACCGCACCCGGCGCGTTGATTCGCATCAGTCCGGCAGTCGGCGCAACGGCGATTTCTCCCGGCAATCTGAAAATGCTCCGCAACGGCAAAGCCATCGACAACGCGCAGGCATTTTCACAACAGGCTAATACCGAACAATTGCAAAAAGCCGGCATGGATGTCGGCAACGGTACCGCCATCGTAAAAATTGCCGACGGGCTGGGTGGAGGACGTTTTCAGTTGATGGTTCCGAAAGCCAGCGGACGTTATCTGGTGCATGTCTTCGAGCCCAACAGCGATGTCACGCTGCAAGCCAAAGCCGATCGCCAGAATTATCTCGCCGGTGACCAGCTCGTCGTGAATGCCTCCCTTGGTAGAAACGAAAAAGCCCTGCCGGGTACTGAAATCAGCGGTTTCCTGATGTCGCCCTCCGGAAAAACCTATGACATGGGTTTCAAATATGAAAACGGCAGCCTGCGTGCAACGAGCAAACTGCCTGATGAAGTCGTCCAACAACCCGGGCTTTGGGAAGTGCAGGTGCTGGCCGGTGCCAGCGACGGCAACCTGCGCATACAACGCGATGCCCGCACGGTAATTTCGATTGCGCAGCCAACGGCAAAGTTGAGTGGCGAATTCCGTTTCGATCCGCAGGCCTTGTCTTTCAGCATGCCGATCCAGGTGGGCTCGCAGGGCCGCTATGAACTGAGCGGCACTTTGTTTGCCACCGGTCGCGATGGTGTCAGCCGTCCTGTCGCGCAAGCGGCAATGGCGAACTGGTTCAAGCAGGGCAAAGGCTTGCTGAATTTGAATTTCGACCGCGCTAATCTTCCTGCGGGATACGGTGCCCCGTTCGAACTGAAATTTGTCGAATTGAAAGATCAAACCCGCATGACGCAACTGGAATCACGCGAAAGTGCTGCACGCGTTGGTACCCGGCGCTAACCAGTCCCCAATGTTAGACTTTACGGCCAGCTTGCTGGCCGTTTTTTTGCCCTCGATAAAGCATGCCATGGTATTTTTACACTCATGCAAAACCAGCTTCGGCATTTCTCCCTTTTTTATTTTTTCTACTACGCAGCACTTGGCGCATATACGCCCTATATCGGCCGCTGGGTGGACTCCCTGGGCTTCAGCGGTTACGTCGTCGCCACCATGCTGGGGCTCTGGTATGGCACAAGGATTATCGGGCCACCGGCCTGGAATCGTTTGATTGAGAAATCAAAAACGCCGGGGCATTGGTTTGTAGCCGGTACCGTCCTGACCCTGCTGTGCTTTGCCTGCTTTACGCTGACCAGGACCACGATACAGTTATTCATCGTGATGTCCCTGTTCGGTTTTTTCTATAACGCGGTGATGCCGCAATTCGAGGCGATGACACTGGAAGCGCTGGGCAAAGACACGCATCAATATGGCCGCATACGTGTCTGGGGCTCGGTCGGCTTTTTGATCGTTGCCTCCAGTTATGGAAAATTGCTGGATCATTTCGGCAACAACAGCTTCCCGTGGCTGGCAATGCCCTTGTTCATCGCTACCGTTGCGGCAGCCTGGCCACATCGTTTTGATCCCGCTCCACTGATGGAAAACGCGGGAGTTCGATTTGTCGAATTATGGCGTCGCAGCGGCGTACCGCATTTCCTGTTTGTCGTTTTGCTGGCTCAAGTCAGCTTCGGTGCCTTCTATGTCTTTTATACCCTGCACTTGCAGGCACATGGACATGATGGCGCCCATATCGGCCTTCTGTGGGGGACCGGCGTACTGATCGAAATCACGATGTTCTGGAAAGCACCGAAACTTATTTCGCATTTTGGCGCCCGTCGTTTAATGATCTTTTGCCTGTTGATTACCGCGGCACGTTGGGCCGTCACGGCCCTGTATGCCGACAATTTCGGCATCATGCTGTTGGCCCAGAGCACACATGCATTCGGTTTCGCGGTATTCCATGCCTGCTGCATGCATTCAATGGGGAAATTCTTTCCCGGTCATTTGGCGAAAGCCGGCCAAAGCCTGATGTACGGTTTCAGTTCTGGAATCGGCGGCGTCGTCGGTGCTGGGCTTGCCTCGGTGATGTGGGATCTCGATAAGGGCTACGCAGCGTTTTTGGCGAGTGCAGCGGTTTCTTTACTGGCCTGCGGGATTTACGTGTTCGGAAGAAACAAATCCTAGGGGTTGGATCGATTGTCCATCGATGTTTCCAGCATACGCCGCGCGCAGGCATCGTCACCGAGCAATTCATTACCGATGCAAGCAGCCGGGATGACCGGAATGGTGTCGAGCGCTGCGGCGATATCCGCTTGTACCTTTGGCGATAAGGTCCATTCCATCCAGGCATAGGCGCAATTGGGATTTTTTGCTTTGGCGAGTAAATGCGTACTCTCTACTTCGGTCACATAGGTGGTCGCAGGTGGAACCGGCCTTATCAATTTCCAATGCAGGGGCAATGCCGTTTTTTGCCGAAGGCCTGGGCTATCGGCAAAACGCTTGTCGAGATTCTTGAAGGAACGCAGTCGCGAGAAATCGATTTTCTGCAGGACTGTCGGCGGCAAAAAAGAATCCTCCGAAATCACCAAATCATAATTGCCACCATCGAGTTTCGAGGTAAACAGATCATTGCTTTCCAACAGGACCGCTTTTATCTTGCAACCGGTCGCTTTCTCGAATGGCGTTACCCAGTCAAACACCGCACTGGTTTTTCCGGATTCGATACGACCCTCGAGCGCAAGAATATCGAGCTCCTGTTCCATCGCCAGCGGATCGACTTTCTCGCCGACATCGGCAATGTTTTCCCGACCATCCTTTTTGCAGGAGGCCAAAACTGCAAAAAGCAAAACAAGCATCAGTAAACGGCAGACATTATTTCGCATCATTGCTGACTCCGTGCGGCACATGGCCGGTAGCGACATGCAGCCTGGCACTTTCGACATTGTGCCTTGAATCATCGAAAAAAATATCGGCACCGAAAGCCTGCAAGAACGGTCCCTTATCGCGGCCGCCGAGAAACAGGGCCTCATCGAGACGCACTCCCCATTGCCGCAAGGTCAGGATCACACGCTTATGTGCAGGTGCGGAGCGCGCCGTGACCAGCGCCGTGCGAATCGGGGATTTGTCTGGAGGAAATGCCGATTGTATTTCGTGCAGCGCCGACAGAAAACCACGGAAGGGTCCACCGCTCAAGGGAGTTTCTGCCTGCTCGCGCTCGTTACGGGCAAAGGCTTCCATGCCCTGCTCCTGCGAAATACGTTCGGATTCGTCACCAAATATGACGGCATCGCCATCGAAGGCAATCCGCAATTGATCATGCGAAATATCCGGTGCCTTCGAAGGGAGGATCGTGGCGGCAGCCACACCGGCCGACAGGGCATTCCTCACGTCTTCGACATGCGTCGATAAAAACAATTGCGCGCCGAACGGCTGAATATAGGGAAATGGCGGCGAACCGTTGGTGAATGCGGCACGGACGATTTCCAGTCCGAAGCGTTCTATCGAATTGAAAATGCGCAAACCGGTGTCGGAAGAATTTCTCGACAGCAAAATGACTTCGATCGCCGGCAAATCGGGATTGCCGTGCTGGTTCAAGGCGAGCAGTTTTTTTACCAGCGGAAATGCAATGCCCGGTTCCAGCGGTTCGTCTTCACGGTCGCGCTGGAATTGCTGGTAAGCCTGCAAACCTTCTCGTTCGAAAAGCTCGTGACTTTCTTCCAGATCAAACAGGGCTCGGGAAGAAATCGCAACAACGAGTTTGTTATGGGTTTCACTCATGGCGACAGCTTAGCGGATTTTATTCTCATCGGCTGCGACTACCGAATTCAAGTCACGAATTGCTCGTTCAAAATGCGCTCTTCCAGGTTGTGTTCCGGATCGAACAGTAAAGTCACGGTACGCGTCAGTGATTCTCGGATCGTCACTTCGATCACATCGCGAATTTCGTGGGAATCTGCGGTCACGCTGACCGGGCGCTTGTAGGCATCCAGTACTTCGAGCTTGATTGCGGTATCCGCACGCAGCAAGGCGCCACGCCAGCGACGCGGCCTGAAAGCCGCAATCGGTGTCAGGGCAATCACCGATGAGCCCAACGGCAGAATCGGGCCGTGCGCCGAATAATTGTAAGCCGTACTTCCTGCAGGTGTCGCCACCAAAGCACCATCGCAGACCAGTTCATCCAGACGCACCTGGCCATTGAGGTGAATTCGTAGATGTGCAGTTTGTCGCGTTTGTCTCAGCAGGGAAACTTCGTTGTAGGCCAGCGATTCGAACACACCACCGGCTTCGGTAGTTGCCGTCATTTCCAATGGCCGCAATACGGCAGGTTCCGCGGCATGTAAACGGGCGAGCAATTCGCTCGGGTTGTGCTGATTCATCAGGAAACCGACCGTCCCCAATTTCATGCCAAACACCGGCAATCCACGCGCGCCGTGTTTATGCAATGTCTGCAGCATGAAACCATCACCACCAAGAGCACAGATGACATCGGCATCGTCTGGCGCATGCTGTTCGTGCTTCGCCAGCAACTGCGAAAGTGCCGCCTGGGCATCGGCAGTGGGGCTGGCTAGAAATGCGATGCGTGGGTGGGCAGGTAGTGGCACAGCGGACTCCGTTTCGCTAAAGCTTAGCCTAAATTTACGATGAGGTGATGTTCAACGAACACCACCTACCGCATTACCCGTCACGCAGCACGCGTACTCGCGGAAGCAATTTGCGCGAGGCGTCGCACGGCCACCGACAAGGTCGCAAAATCCATGCTGCGCAAATTGCGCATATCGGCAAACATGCTCAAGGTGTATTTCAGCGTGGCGTCATCGCGAGACAACCAGTCGGCAACCAGTTTCTCGGCTGACTTCTTGCCATCACCCTGCGATAGAACAATACCCACCAAGGCGCGCTGCTGTGCCTGCAATTCGTCACGCAACACGCCGCGTGCCTGTGCATGCCAACGGCCCTCGACCGGGAGTATTTCCACGTTGTCCATCAACCACTTGGTATGCAGTGCATCGGACAGGGCGAAATAGGCTTCGCCGACCAATGCCACATCGGATTTGCGTTCGAGTGCGACTTCAATGATGTCGAGTGCGTAGGTCAGGTAAGGCAGTTTGGCAAAATCGGAAGCCATGTCGGAAGAGAAGCCCTGTTTCATCCAGGCTTTTTTGTCCGCTTCAAGGCTTGCGCGACTATCGGCCGGCAGAATCGCCGGCAATGCCGCTTTCAATGCACGCATTGGCGCCGCATAACGTTCGACTTGTGCAGCGATATTCAAGGTTTCACCAGGCTTGTTCAACAACCAGCGTGTCATGTTCCGCTGCAAATGCCAGATGTCGGTCAATGCAGAAATCTGTGCACTTTCCGATGCCTTCAAATCCATGTTGTCGATGCTGCTCCACCAGTCGCGCGATTCAAGAATTTCGCGACTGATGGTAAACGCCTTGGCAATTTGTGCTGGTGTCTCGCCGGTATCTTCCTGCATGCGCAACAGGAACGTCGAACCCATGCGGTTGACCATCGAGTTGGTCACCATGGTGGCGATGATTTCACGGCGCAAACGATGTTGTTGCATGTCCGCGGCATATTTTTCCTGCAGCGGTTTCGGGAAATAGCGTTGCAGCTCTTTCGACAGATAGGGATCTTCGGGAACGTCCGAATCCAGCAATTGATTGAAGATCACGATCTTGTCGTAGCTCAGCAATACCGACAATTCCGGGCGGGTCAAACCCTGGCCGCGGGATTTGCGTTCACTCAGTTCTGCATCGGTGGGCAGGAATTCGATGCCGCGATCGAGCAGACCCTGTGATTCCAGAGTACGGATGAAATGGCCGAATGAACCCAGGCGCGATGTACTCATCGCTTCCATCACGCTGATGGCCTGGTTCTGGCGGTAGTTATCCATCAACACCAATTCACCGACTTCATCGGTCATGCTGGCCAGCAAGATATTACGTTCCGGCAAGCTCATATCACCGCGCTGCACTACGGCACCGAGCAGGATCTTGATGTTTACTTCGTGATCGGAAGTGTCGACACCGGCCGAATTGTCGATGAAATCGGTATTGAGCAGCACGCCCGCATGCGCCGCTTCAATGCGGCCACGTTGTGTCATGCCCAGATTACCGCCCTCGCCCACCATTTTGCAGCGAAGTTCGTTGCCGTTGACGCGCAGCGCGTTGTTGGCACGATCACCGCAATCGGCATGGGTTTCGGAAGTGGCTTTGACATAGGTACCAATTCCGCCGTTCCACAGCAAATCGACCGGTGCTTTCAAAATCGCATTCATCAAATCGGCTGGCGTCATTGCTTCCAGATCGGTTTCGATATGCAAGGCCGCTTTTATCTCTGGCGTCAGCGGAATGGTTTTTGCACTGCGGGCATAAACGCCGCCCCCGGCGGAGATCAAACTCTTGTCGTAATCGTCCCAGCTGGAACGCGGAAGTTTGAACATGCGTTCGCGTTCCTTGAACGAAATCGCGGAATCCGGATTCGGGTCGAGGAAAATATGGCGGTGATCGAAGGCAGCCAGCAAGCGGATTTTTTCCGACAACAACATACCGTTACCAAACACGTCGCCGGACATATCGCCGACACCGACGCAGGTGAAATCCTGCGTCTGGCAATCGCGACCTAGAGCGCGGAAATGGCGCTTGACCGATTCCCAGCCGCCTTTCGCGGTGATGCCCATGCCTTTATGGTCGTAACCGACCGAGCCGCCGGAGGCGAATGCGTCGTCAAGCCAGAAACCATGTTCAGCGGAAATGCCATTCGCGATATCGGAGAACGTTGCAGTGCCTTTATCGGCGGCAACAACCAGATACGGATCGTCCTTGTCGTGGCGCACCACATCCACCGGCGGAACGATTTTGCCATCAACGATATTGTCGGTGATATCCAGCAAGGCATTGATGAAGCGTTTGTAGCAGGCAATGCCTTCGGCCAGCACGGCATCACGGTCACCGCCGACAGGCGAGCGTTTTACGAAGAAGCCGCCTTTCGAGCCGACCGGCACAATCACGGTATTTTTTACCATCTGTGCTTTGACGAGGCCCAATACTTCGGTGCGGAAATCTTCGCGGCGATCCGACCAGCGCAAACCACCGCGGGCTACCGGGCCGAAGCGCAGATGCACGCCTTCCACCCATGGCGAGTAGACGAAAATTTCGCGGTAAGGTCGAGGCTTCGGCAAATCCGGAAGTTTTGAGGCATCGAATTTGAAACTGATGTAATCGCGATGACTGCCGTTCTTGACCTGATAAAAACTGGTCCGCAAAGTTCCCTTGATCACCGTGATGAAGCTGCGCAAAATGCGGTCTTCGTCGAGGCTCGCCACTTTTTCCAGGAAGATCGCCAAGGCGTCGTCGCAGGCATCGAATTGCGCGTCGCGATCGAGTGCACGATCGGCAGCGATTTCTTCCAGGATGGTCGCGATTTTTTCGCGGTCGGCGACCGGCACGATATCAATCAGGTTTTTATGCAGACGATTGCATGTCGCGGCATCGGTTTTATCATCGCGGCAAGGTTCGAAGCGTGCGGCAAACAATTCCACCAGCAAACGGGCAATCAATGGATAGCGAACCAGCGTTTCTTCCATGTAGATTTGCGAGAAAGGAACGCCGGTTTGCAATTGGTATTTGCAATAACCGCGAAGCACGGCAACTTCGCGCCAGCTCAGGCCGGCAGCGAGTACCAAACGGTTGAAACCGTCGCTCTCTGCCTCGCCAGCCCACACCGCGCCGAAAGCCTGTTCGAAACGGGCGCGCGAATTTTCAACTTCGATGGTGCCCGCGGTCGGCTCCACTTCGAAATCCTGGATGACGATGCGGCCTTCATCCAGATTCAATTCATAAGGATGTTCGCTGTTGATGCGAAGGCCAAGATTTTCCAGCATCGGCAAGGCATCAGACAGGGCAATTTCCTTGCTGAGACGAACCAGCTTGAAGCGCAAGCCATTGTCGTCCGGCGAGCGATACAGGTTCAGTCGTAGCTGGTCGTCGTTTTCGAGCATGTCGGCTTGCTGTACGTCTTCCGCAGCAATCACCGGGGAAACCGATTCCAGATACGCCGTTGGCAAGGCGCGGCCATAACGATTGGCCAGCTTCAAGCCTTTTTCTTCGCCGCATTGTTGCACCAGCAGGTCGCGCAGTTCGTCCTGGAAATTGCGGACGATTTTCAATAATTCGGCTTCGAGCATTGCCGTGTCGGCGGTCGCTTTTTGACCGCTTTTCGGACGGATTGTCAGGTGCAATTGCGCCAGTGGCGATTCGCCGATCTGGATATTGGTATCCAGACGCTCGCCCTTGAGTTCACGCATGAACAGGGCTTCGATGCGTTCACGCACTTCGGTGCTGAAACGATCACGCGGAATATAGACCAACGCAGAATAGAAACGGCCAAAGGGATCACGGCGTAAAAACAGTTTCGGGCGTACGCGTTCCTGCAATGCAAGAATGCCCATGCAGGTACGTGACAGTTCTTCGGTATTGGCCTGGAAAAGTTCGTCGCGTGGCAGGGTTTCCAGAATGTGTCGCAATGCCTTGCCGCTATGGCTGTTTTCGCCCAGACCCGAGGCTTCCATCACGGCCTCATGGCGCTGGCGAACCAGTGGAATTTCCCACGGGCGGCGTTTGTAGGCGCTGGATGTGTACAAACCGAGGAAGCGTTGTTCGCGAATGGCCTTGCCGCTTTCATCGAATACCAATACGCCGATGTAATCCATGTAGCCGGCGCGATGCACGGTGGAACGCGCATTAGTCTTGGTCAGAATCAAGGGCTCCATGGTGGCGCCAGCAGGCAAATCAGCCGCAGCCAACCCAGCCAACGGGCGTGGTTTGACGTCGGCATCTTTGCCGCGCATCAATCCTAGTCCTGTATCGGGAACCACTGTGAGCATCCGCTGGTTTTCAATCGTGGCCACTTCGTATTCGCGATAGCCCAGAAAGGTGAAATGGTTGTCGGCGGCCCAACGCAGGAAATCCTGAGCTTCCGAACGCTGGCTTGCCGTTGCAGGCATGGGACGCGTTGCCATTTCATCGGCAATGGCATTCATCTTGTCGCGCATGATTTGCCAGTCGGCCACCGATTCACGAACATCGCTCAAAGCCGTGGCAATCGCTTCACGAATTTTTTCCATATCGTCGGTGCTGGCCTGACGATCGATTTCAAGATAAATAAGGGATTCGTTCTTGCCCGAATCAATCGCTGTGAGTTGCCCACTGGCATCACGCGAGATTGGCATTACCGGATGCACTAACGTATGCAGAGAGCAAGCAAAGTTGCTTAGCACCATGCTGACCGAATCCACCAGGAAGGGCATGTCGTCATTCACGATATGTATGACAGTGTGGCTGGTTTCAAAACCGTCGCTGGCTTGTTGCGGATTGAATACGCGGATGTTGGCGACACCTGCCTGACGCTTCTGGATAAATGCAAAGCTGCTGAGCGCGATATTGGCCCATTGCTGGGCACTGCGCAGTGCCAATTCTTCTTCGGGCAGGCGCGCGTAAAACGCTGCGGCAAAAGCCTGGATTTGAGTAGCGGCGTTACCCGTCAGGCCTTTGCTGGCGGCTGCGACAATGGCATTTTGGGACGCGGTGGGGGCGGTTTGGGCGCTCATAAGATCCGGTCAGATGGGACAAGACGCGTATTGTAACGAGTGCCTAGGGCCGGATGCTATAAAAATAGGGCAAAAGCTTTAATAATCAGATAGATCGAATTTTTGTGATACAAGCAAAGCCGGACCGTTAATTTATGCCTCTGGTCAGCCTAAGGGCATCGGAAAGCATGACTAAAGCTTGCTCCAGAATTTCATCCTCGACGGTCAAGGGCACCAGTACACGAATAGTATTGGCGTAGACACCGCAAGATAGCAAGATCAGACCCAACTCCGCCGCATGGCTTGTCAGCACCTTGGTGGCGTCCGGATCGGGCGTGTTGAAGCTTTCAGGCTTGATCATTTCGAATGCCACCATTCCACCCAGACCGCGTATTTCGCCAATTCCCTTGTGTGGATCTTTTTGCAGCCCGGCAACAAAGGAACGAACACGTTCGCCAATAATCTGTGAACGCTGCAGTAAATTTTCCGATTCAATGGCCTCAAATACCGCGAGTGCTGCAGCACAGGCCACAGGGTTGCCGCCATAGGTGCCGCCAAGCCCACCGACGGCAGGTGCATCCATCACCTCGGCACGACCCACGACACCCGCCAGAGGCAAGCCACCGCCGATCGACTTGGCGACAGTAATGATGTCGGCTTGAACATCGTAATGTTCCATTGCAAATAATTTTCCCGTTCTCGCGAACCCGCTTTGAACTTCGTCGGCAATCAGCAGAATTCCGTGTTCATCACAAAGTTTTTTCAATGCCGACATGAAATCCGGTGGGGCTACCGTAAAACCGCCCTCGCCTTGCACGGGTTCGATAATGAATGCGGCGACGCGTGATGCTTCAATATCGTATTTGAACAAATGCGCGATATCGTCGAGCGCATCCTGAACTGACACACCGTGGTAGGAATGCGGAAATCTGGCGTGATAAATATCGGAGGGGAACGGGCCGAATCCTGTCTTGTAAGGCACCACTTTTCCGGTCAAGGCCATGCCCAGCATGGTGCGACCATGAAAGCCGCCGGAAAAGGCGATGACGCCAGGGCGTTTGGTATGGGCTCGTGCGATTTTCACGGCATTTTCCACCGCTTCGGCACCCGTGCTGACAAAAAAAGATTTTGCCTTGCCATGAATCGGCGCTTTTGAATTCAATTTTTCGGCTAATTCGATATAGGGCTCATAGGGCATCACCTGCACACAACTATGAATGAAACCCTCGAGCTGCTTTTGAATGGCCGCCATCACTTTCGGATGACGATGGCCTGTATTCAGTACGCCGATACCACCGGCAAAATCGATGTAACGCTTGCCATCGGCATCCCATATTTCGGCATTCAAGGCACGCACGGCATAACGCTGGGTTGCATGCCCAATACCCCTCGCTACGGCGGCTTCACGGCGTTGCTGTAAATCGGCATTTTTGCTCATCGTATTTTCCCGAAAGGAGTGAAACCAGGCATCCGCTGATCGTGAAACCCGCGTCGCCAATTATTTACCTTAAAGATGCTATAAGCTAGTGAGCAGGCTTTGGAACCGCCCAGTCTCGTCTATTCCCGCAAACCTTTGGAGTGAAGAACCATGCCAGTGACAATTTGCCCCATTGCCATCGCCGTCGGCTGCAGAAAATGTCCGATTTACGTCGCCTGCCCGGTGAAGTCCATCATCGGCGACCAAGCGCCCAAGCAGCCCGAAAAATCCCTGAGCCGATCGGCGCCCAAGAAAAAAAGCGCGCGTAAAAAAACCACGAAGAAAAAGGCAGCCTGATTACGGGGGATTTATCCATGCAAGGTTAATCTTGGACGGCGTAAATTCCGTAATCCCCGCCATCAGGAGTTCGCCATGTTTCGCTTGAGCGCGCTTTTACTTTTATTTTTCCTGTCATCCTTCTGCAAGGGTATTCATGCCCAAGAAGTGATCTACAGCCCCTCTTCACTCGGCTCCCTGAAAGTCACCACGGTTGTAAAGAATCTGGCAAATCCATGGGGCATGGCTTTTTTACCCGACGGAAGGATATTGATCACCGAGCGCCCAGGGCGATTGAGAATTTATTCGCAAGGGCAAATATCACCTGCGATTACCGGAACTCCGGCGGTCTACAACCAGGGACAAGGTGGTCTGCTGGATGTGGCAATCGACCCGAACTTCAGGCAAAACCAATGGATTTATCTGACCTATGCCGAGGCAGGTTCGGGAGGAGTTGCCGGCACTGCTGTCATGCGTGGCAAATTAAGCGGCAACACCTTGCTGGAAACGCAAGTCCTGTTTCGCCAGTTACCGAAGCTGAGCACCGGCAATCATTTTGGTTCTCGTCTGGTCTTTGACGGCTCTGGATATTTGTTTGTCACATTGGGTGAAAACAATAACCGCATTACCTCGCAGTATCTGGATCATCATCAAGGCAAAATCATTCGCATTTGGCCAGATGGCAGCATCCCGAATGACAACCCGTTCATCGGCCAAACGAATGCGAAACCCGAGATATGGAGTTATGGCCACCGCAATCCTCAGGGCGCGACCTTGAACCCTTGGACCGGCAAGTTATGGATGAACGAACACGGCCCGATGGGCGGCGACGAAATCAATATTCCTCAGGCCGGAAAGAACTATGGCTGGCCCATCATCACCTATGGCATCGACTACAACGGCCAACCCATTCCGGAATCAACGGGTACTAGTGCACCTGGCATGGAACAGCCGGTTCACTATTGGGTACCGTCCATTGCCCCGAGCGGTATGGCGTTTTACGACGGCAATAAAAACAGTGCGTGGTACGGAAATCTTTTTGTGGGCGGACTGGTCGCGCAACAATTGGTCCGGCTTGAAGTCAATGGTGAAGCCATCACAAGGGAAGAGAGGCTGCTATCGGAATTGGGTTATCGCATCCGCGCTGTCAAGGCAGGTCCCGATGGTGGACTTTATCTGCTGACAGATTCTGCAAGCGGAATGCTGCTGAAAATTGATCCTCCAGCAAAGGAAGTTCGTCGTTCAATCAAACCGCCGAGGCCACGGCCGCAATAAAACTGCGTGGTTCAAGCAGACATCGTCAATGCTTTCATGGTTTTCGGCCGGAAACGACCGGCACATGCCACACCACATAATTCGGCGGCGTTTCGATGGCATGGATCAACTGATTCATGTCCCCGCTGACGGCTTCAACAGTGCGTCCGGACGCTTCCGCCAGAACCTCCGCATAACCATCCCGCCAGGCACCGATGATGCCGGCAAACACGGCGCGCGGTACCCGCAAGGTATCCACGGTGATGAAATCCATCGTGATATCCAGATAACCGGCATTTTCCAACAACATCGGTGAATGCCTGCCGATGCGGCCATCACATCCAATACTGTTCAAAAACCTGACGGCGTGTTCATTCCAGAACCGGTCGGGATCAAGTTCCGTCACCGGAAAATGCAACATGCCGTAATCTTCCGACAAAAGATGCAGAATGCCGCCCGGCTTCAAAACACGAGTGAATTCGGCCAATACCTGTGGAAAATCCGGTATTGCCTGCGACATATGTCGGCATATCAACAAGTCGATGCTGGCATCTTCAAAACGGAGTGCAAAGGCATCACCTTGTTCATAAGCAATGCGATCAGACAGTTTTTCGCTGTCGCGTCTGGCAAACACGAGATTGGATTCAAGAATATCCATTCCGACCAGGCTTGCGTCCGGATAATGTTCTGCAAGACGACGGGTTATTTCGCCGGTCCCGCAGCCCACGTCAAGAATCCGGACGGGGCCTGACAAGCGATAGCGATCAAATAAATGTTTTTCCTGCGGCCAGATGGCATCTGCCTGATAGGCAAGATTGCGCACCATGGATTCATCGCCCATTTGTTCGGCTTGCGGGTTTCGATTCTGGGTCATTGATTTCCTTCCCTGCATAATTCCGTCAATGGCCAGCGACCAAGCTCGATATGCTCGGATTTACCGACCAGGCTTTCTATCAACACAAAATCTTTTACCGGCCAGTGAATCGGCTCGGGCAATGGCATTTCCTTTGAGGGTTGCCTGCTGTAAAGCAGCGTGGCATGTGGCGTGAAATTATTCATCAAATGCTCGCCCAGCCTGACTGCCAATAAATTATTTTTAAGGAGCTGCCAAAAATTCTTCAACTCCGGCGATTCGGTTGATGATGCCAGCACAATGGGGAACTTGCCCGTCCTGCTGTCGAAGCTCATGAATTTATCCAGCTTTATTTCGAAAGCCCTGCTTTGAATCTTATTCGCTGCGCTGATTGCACGGGCAACCAGATCAGTGCGAATTTCTGGAAATTTTCCCAGATGATGCAAGGTAAGGTGATAACGTTCGCTGGCAACCCAGCCGCCATTCAAGGCATGGGCTGTTCTTAATTCCTCGGCAACAAGACACAGCTGCGCACGGACTTCGGAACCGGGCGACAATGCGAAAAAATAATTATGTTCTATGCCGGTCTTGTTGCCGAGACCGAACAAGGACATCTGGGGCATCGCGTTTTTTGAACCATCGTATTTACTGACCATGGAAAGACCGTGTTTCTTGATGGCAAGAAAAATACTTGCCAATCATTCAATAAAGTTTGCAATTTCCTGGAAGGGCTTGCGTTCAATATCGGGCACGCGACAGTCATCTGCCGGATGTCCGACTACCAGCAACAGGTAAGGCACTTCGTTTTTTGGCCGATCCAGAATCTGGTTCAGAAAAGCCATCGGGCTCGGCGTATGCGTCAACGTCGCCAGACCCGCACGATGCAGAGCGGCAATCAGCAAGCCAACTGCAATGCCGGTGGATTCATGCGGATAATAACGCTTGGCCTTGTGTCCATCGATTTCAACACCGGTGCGCTCATAAAATACGGCGATCAACCAGGGGGCGATTTCAAGAAAGGGTTTGTTTTCATCGGTTCCCAGCTGGGCGAGTGCTTCAAGCCATTCACCGGGAGCGCGGTGTTGGTAAAATTCACGCTCTTCCAATTCTGCAGCTTCACGAATCCGCTTTTTTACGGCGGAGTTTGAGACGGCGACAAAATGCCAAGGCTGTTGATTTGCTCCGCTGGGTGATGTCCCGGCCGTGTTGATACAGGCAGCGATCACGTCACGGGATATTGTCTTGCTCGAGAAATCCCGCACGGTTCGACGTGTACCCATTTCATCAGTAAACATTCTGGCACGGGCCAGCCGCTCGCCGTCATCGGTGGTGTTGTACTGCGGCAATGGCACTGTTTTCAGATTTTTCATCGCCACAGCATAGCCTATTGGCCTGGTTTATTTTGGTTTGAGCGGAATGAAGCGGCTTATAGGTCGATAAACGTCTTGAATCCACCCCAAATAAGACGCTTGCCATCGAAAGGCATTTTTTTCGGGTCCATCATCGCTGCCAGTCTGGGATCCGCCATGACTTTTTTATTGATCCTGTCTCGATCCGCCCGGGATTTGTAGACGATAAAGGAAAACACGACCACCTCTCCTTTTTTCAATATGACGCTTTGGGGAAACGAGGTGTATTTGCCAGGCTTCACATCGTCAGCAACGCATTCCTTGTAATCCAGTGCACCATGCTCACGCCAAACCTTTCCTGCCAAACGTGCCATCTTGCGATATTCCGCCATTTTCTTTGTCGGCACTGGCAATACAAAACCGTCAACGTAACTCATACGCGCGCTCCTGTTTATGGATGATCCAGATTAATAGCGTCTGCCTGTTCAATCACAAGGTCAAGTAAAAACGCTTTGGGTTTCAGCTCCATTCGATGCAAAGAGGCGGCTTCAAGCTTCAGCTACACAGCTACCAATGTGCGTTGGCGCACGGAAGCCTTTCCCGGCAAGGGATATTCTGCGGCCACTCGAATTTTTCCGGACAATCAACATGTCGTTTGCACTTTATTTAATTGGAATTTTGGTGGTTCTGAGCGGCGCCATCTATGGTGCGGTCTTGTTGAATGTTCCGGTGCAATGGATTGTTGTCGGCTCGATAATCATTGCCGGCATCGGCATTTTATCTGCCGTGTCGCAAACTCGCTCGCGTGACAAACCACAATAAACCGACGCAGGCTGGCAACACGTTGCAGGCCACTCGTTAGATAATATGATTAGTAACCCATGATGCACTGAGCCGGGACAATTCAGTCCCTCTCTGCCGCTTCCTCGCGACCTTGTTGGCGAATAATCGCTTCTTGTCTCGCATCCTCGATCGACATCATCACGGCCTGCAAATCCGCCGTGTGTTCGTCGAATATGAATTTACCGGTCAACACGGTGTCTTCAAGCAATTCACCCCTTTCATACAACGCCCACATTTCCTCGCCAAAATGCGTTGTCTTGAGTTCGGGCGCAAAACGGGAGAGGCTGTCGCGCAGATTATGGACATCACGCAGCAACATCGCGCGTGCTGCATTATTTCCGGCAGCACTGACCACCTGCGGAAAATCGATAATCACCGGACCAAATGGCGCCACCAGGACGTTGTACTCCGAGAGATCGCCATGAATCATGCCGATTCGAAGCATGCGAACGACATCCCCCATCAGTTCACCATGGAACCAGCGCGCTTCTTCTGCCGTAAGTTCCACTTCTCCCAGCCTCGGCGCACTGTGTCCCGCTTCATCGGTGACCAGCTCCATCAGCAGCACGCCATGAAAATAACCGTGTGGTTTTGGCACGCACACGCCGGCATCGACCAGCTGGTAAAGGGCATCCACTTCGGTATTCTTCCAGGCCGTTTCCTGCTCTTTGCGCCCGAACTTTGTCGCCTTGCTCATGGCACGCGCCTGCCGGCTGCCACGCACCTTGCGACCTTCCTGGTATTGCACGCGCGCCTGGAAACTGCGCTGCGCCATGTCTTTGTATACCTTGGCGCAAAGAATCTCTTCTCCGGAACGCACCACGTATACGGAAGCTTCCTTTCCGCTTTTCAGCGGACGCATGACTTCGTCGATAACACCGTCGTCGATTAATGGCTGAAGGGCCTTGGGGGTTTTCATTTCTAGCGTGTTTCTGGCGGTAGCATGCCGACATTATTGACCAAAGCGGGTCGCATTCACTAATCCGTATCGGAAGATGTGGACGCCGACATGATGAACTCATGAAAAAAACAGGATTTTTATCGAAAAGAGTCAGGCCTAGCTTTCTCGATCAATGGCCACGCCATTCGAAGATCTATCGGTGCGTCTGCACACATAATCGGGGTATTTATAAATTCGTCTTTATGTAGCTGTAGCTCGTATTAACGGAATCCGGACTCCGTTTTTTGTTCAGGCTCGTGTTAAGTACGAAAGCGTACCGTGACTTGCGCGCCCAATTGGCGTTTGGAGTAATAAACATGAAACGTATCTCGATCAGTCTACTCACCTTGGCCATCACTGCAGCTGCGGGCAGCGGCTTGGTTGCTGCTCAGGACTACCGCAATGATTCACGCGACAATGGCAACTACAATTACAATAACAATGACAGCCGCTATGGCAACGATACCCGCCGCAACGATATTGCGACCGTGATCGGAGTGCAGCGTATCGGTGGTGAAAACAGTTATTACGAGCATCAGGAATGCTGGAACGAACAGTCGAACAATTATGATGGCAATTACTACCGTGATGGTTCGGGTCGCCTGTACCGTGGTGACGGTCGCAAAAGTACCGGCGGTGCCGTCATCGGCGCGATAGTCGGCGGCGCACTGGGCAACCAGGTAGGCAAAGGCGATGGCCGCAAGGCAGCCACGATTGCCGGTGCGGTGATTGGTGCCAATATCGGAAGCAATACCAATCGCAATTCCAATGACTACGAATATCGTGACAACGATGGCGGTACTGTCCGTCGTTGCCGCACGGTCTATGACAACAACAACAGCAGCAATTACGGAAGCTACGAATCCTATAACGTGACTTACCGCTATGCCGGTCAGACTTATCGCACGATTACCGATCGCCGCCCTGGCCGCACAATTCGTGTGTCCGTCAGCGTTATGCCACTCGACAGTGGTTATCGCAATCGTTGATAGTCGGACATCGAAAGATGGTGAAAAGATAGTGAAATGAAAAGGGCCCGAAAGGGCCCTTTTTTTCTATCAGGTTTTTAACATCAAGGGTTTTTGATATAAAGCCTTGATATCACGGCCGGATTATTTTTCCATCACCTTGTTGCAACCGGAATTGCTCGCTTCCGCCAATGCCAGTCCGGCACGTTTTACGAACGTATCAACGCTTTCAACACCTGCCTTCCATTCACTCACACCGAGGCTGATCGTCATGCGCAGGCCGGCAAGCTGGCCGCTGAACTCGGTCGCCTCCACCGAACGGCGGATTCGCTCGGCTATTTCCATGGCAGAACGATGATCGCTTCCGGGCAGGATAACGAGAAATTCCTCGCCACCGATACGCCCTACCCTGTCCCCACGACGCAATGCCTGATTCGCGATATTGGCCACGGCTTTCAGTGCCATATCGCCACCATCATGACCATGACTGTCATTGACACGCTTGAAATGATCAATATCGAAAATGATCACGCTGATCGGCTGACCTTCCTCGTACGAATACTTTGCCTGATCGCCAAGAAAAGTGAGAATGTGTTTGCGGTTCGGCAGCTTCGTCAATTGATCGGTCATCGACAAAATGTGCAAACGGCGCTTTTTGTAGAACTGATGCAGTCCGAGCAAGGCAAGCAGGAAAAACAATACCAGGCCCAAAGTAATGACTTGCCACTCAAGTGTATCAATCCGGGTTTGCAGCTCGAGTATGGTGGCTGAATGGCGGGCAATTCCGGCGGACGAGGCCAATGCCACCGCGGGCAACAGTGCAGAATTTACCGCATGAAATTGCAGTAACGGGCGCATGGCTTAGCTTAGCAAATTCCTGACCGGGTACCAGCTGGCGGCTTCGCCAGTCCAGCCCTCCGGGCAGTAGCGGGCTAAGTGGCTTTAACGACATACGTCTTGGAAAGGCTGTCGTGCCAGCCACGTGAACGCGAACCTATGCAGGACAAAGCTTCAAACGGGATCAAACGCGCAAAGCTTCTACCGATGAATTGGCCCACCGTCGGTTTATTGCCGTTTTCATCCACGACGATAGTGCCGAAAACAAATTTCCCGGGGGTTCTGGCAAAGGCCGTTTCAAAGCCAATGTAGTAAACCATCATGGTGGCCAACGCAATCAGATTGCCGGCAATGCCATCCATCAGATCAAACCATCCTTCGCCCAGCGTGATCACGACCATCATCACCAACAGGAAAAACACTATGTAGAATCCGATGATGTCAACGAGATGAGTTCCGAGCCTGCGCCATCCGGAGACGAGCTCGTGATCCCGTGCAGGCTGCGGTGTCTGGTATACCGAAGCTTGAGGCGACTGATAGGGATTTACAGGCTCGATGTTATTCATCACGAAATATCCTATGTATCTGTTTTCAGATCCTGAAGCCACATAACAACATTGACCATGGTCATTGGCAAGCAAAAATGTCCGGTATTCACATGAATTGTTTTCTTTACGGTGTCGCGTAATTCGATGTCCTGCATGACCCGGCCTCCAGATCGGAGTGAAACAAAAAAGCGCAGTACAGGCTTTCATGTCGGCCTTTCCGGCGAAACAGGCAAAAGCATTTGATCCAGATCAAACCTAGCCATTTCTGCCTTGATTAAGCTTTCTCCATGGATTTTCAATAAAGGAGAACGTCAATGAGTCATTCCATTTTACGCAACACTCTGGTCGCCGCTCTGGTATTCGCTGCGGCTCCCGCATTTGCCTATGAAAAAGGCGACTGGGCGATTGGCGTCGGCGCCCATCAGGTAAACCCCGGCTCGAACAACGGCACCTTGGCTGGTGGCGCGATCAATACGGATGTCGGATCCGATCTAAGTCTGACCTTTACCGGTGAATATTTCGTTGCCGATCAATGGGGTGTCGAAGTTCTCGCGGCATGGCCGTTCGAACATACGGTCAAATTGAACGGTGCAGAAGCAGCTACCGTAAAACATTTGCCACCGACGTTCTCGCTGCAATACCACTTCAAGGGCGAAAAGGTATCGCCGTTTGTGGGTCTTGGCATCAACTACACGACTTTCTTCGGTATTAATGAAAAAGGCCCGATTTCAGGCAGTCAGCTTGAACTGGGTAATTCCTGGGGCCTGGCAGCCCATGCTGGTCTTGATTTTGCAGTAGGCGACAATCATTTCATTCGCGTGGATGTGCGCAAGATGGATATCGATACCAAAGCCAAATTGAACGGCAGTGATATTGGTACCGTGAATATCGACCCCATCGTTTATGGTGCAGCCTACGTTTGGGTATTCTGATTCCCCGCCCAAAGAAACAGGAAAGCCGGCGCAAGCCGGCTTTCTCATGGGTGAAGGATTGATGTTCTGAGCGGGTACAATGGATGCTTGTCCCGCAACAGATCAGGCTTTCTCGATGGCACCCAAAGCAACCGTTTACAAAGCCGAGCTGCAAGTCAGCGACATGGATCGCCATTACTATGCCCTGCACAATCTGACACTTGCACAGCATCCATCGGAAACCGATCTGCGATTGATGGCGAGGCTGATCAGTTTTGCACTGCTGGCGGAAGAACGCCTGGAATTCGGACGCGGCTTGAGCAGCGATGAAGATCCGGATTTATGGCGTCGCGATTACACCGGCGATATCGAACAATGGGTTGATCTCGGCCAACCGGATGAATCCCGGATTCGCAAAGCATGTGGCCGGGCACAGCAGGTCGTCATCGTAACCTATAACGGCAATGCTTCCGATATCTGGTGGAGCAAGAACTCCGCCTCGTTGGCGCGCTTGAAGAATCTGACCGTGATCGATCTGGATGGCGTTTCGGTCGAAGCAGCCACCAAACTTCTGCAACGCGGTATGCGACTCACCGCGATGATCCAGGACGGCGAGTGTCAGCTGATGAGTGATGAGACTAATGTCGCTTTCAGGCCGACATTGAGGATGCAGCCGGCATAAGTTGTGCCTGCCTGAATTTCGCCTATTTTTTCGCTGAATCGGTATCCGTCGAAAACTTGTCGATCTTGTCGCCACTCACGCGCCATACGCCGGCATCGGTGACTACCATAATCGGTACCGCGTGGGTCAGTGATTGCATCACGTGATATTCGTTCGGCGTCTCGGTCAGAATTTGCGTGATCGGATTGACGTTGTTTCGATTACCCGAGCGCAACAATGCCGCATCGAATGACAGGCATGCTTTGGTCGATGGCGTTACGGAAAGTATCTTGGCGCCGTCGGCAGAGACATGAACTCTTGCATGACCGCCGATCCAGACTTCCTCGAATTTTTTGGTGGCCGACATCATGTAAACCCACCAATCACTGCCATTTTCATGCTGTATCACGGCAGTATTCAAAGCATCGCTGCACATGGAGAACTCCGCTTGACGCGCCGTTTTCAATGCTTTCAGACGGATGGCGACTGCATCCGGAAGCGCTTCAAGATGCGGCCCGACTGAAAATTTACCGTCCTGCGCGGCAATAAAACTATCGGCCTGAGGCTGATCATCAGCACCCTTGGACACCAGATAAAAAGTACCGGCACGACCTTCAGTCGGTATGGCGATAAATCCCATCCCTTTACCCGCTTTTTGCTGCATGCCTTTAGCCACGGCGAAATCCGTACCATGCCATGCAAGGTAATCCTGATTGTACAAAGCCTTGCCACGGCTCACGGCAAGTGCAATTTCTGCTTGCTCTTTCTCAGTCGGGGCGATGATCGGAGTACGGCCGAACAAGGCTTCACCGGGCACGCACTGCATTTGTGTCAGTTTGCTGCAAACGACAAATCGGCCAACGGCTTCAATCCAGCGATTCTGACGCTCGACTTCTTTCGGAATGGAATTTTCGGAATAGGCACGAACATGGCCGCCGGCCACCATCAGATAGACAGATTGGCCATTGCGAACCAGCTTGGCAAACTCCAGCCGCCCCTGATCACCGGTCTTTTCCCGATAGCAGAACCAGACATGTAGCGCATCAATACCGCCAAATTTCTGGCCTTGCTGCATATCAATCGAATTTGACATTGCGCAATCAGCGGCATAGTCCACGCGCAATTTTTCCATCAATTCGTTCAAGGATTTGTCGGAAACTCCATCCAGTTTTCTGACCAGTACCCGCTCGGTCCAGCGTGCCGAAGACTCTCCTGCGGGATAGAAATTCTCGCTGATGCCGTCATTGCCGACTTTTTCGCTGACCTCGTAAAATCCGTTGCGGGACCAGGCAACCGGCGGAAACGCCGAGGCAGGAACTGCCGCCAGCAGAAATAGCAGTGCCAGCATGAGAAGATGAAATACTTTTTCTGGATCGTGACGGGATAATTTCATGTCGACTCCGATTGCTTTTCCTGATCAAGGATTTGGGGTTGTCGCGCTTCAATGCACTTTATTTTTCCAGCTCTGTCTTCAATAAATCTCTCGCCACCGCTTCGGCAATTTTTATTCCGTCAACGGCTGCCGAAAGAATCCCACCGGCATAGCCCGCACCTTCGCCGCCGGGATACAGGCCTTTCGTATTGATGCTTTGCAGGGAAACACCATCGCGCTTGATGCAAATTGGCGAGGAAGTTCGTGTCTCGACAGCAGTGAGCACGGCATCGTTCATCGAAAAACCCTGTATCTGTTTGTTGAATTCGGGAATGGCTTCCCGAATCGCGGCAATCGCAAACGGCGGCAATACTTCGGTCAGATTGCATAACCTGATGCCGGGCTTATACGAGGGAATGACGGCACCCAATTCCTTTGATGGCTTGTCGCGCAGGAAGTCGCCGACCAATTGAGCCGGTGCATCATAATTTTTTCCGCCGACTTCGTATGCACGCTCTTCCAATGCCCTCTGCAAATCGATACCCGCCAGCGGATATCCGGGATAATCCGTTTCCGGATCGATGCCGACCACGATGGCCGAATTGGCATTGCGCTCGTTCCGGGAATATTGGCTCATGCCATTGGTGACCACGCGACCGACTTCCGAAGTGGCGGCCACCACGGTGCCGCCCGGGCACATGCAAAAGCTGTAAACGCTGCGACCATTTTTGCAATGATGGACGAGCTTGTAATCGGCAGCACCGAGAATCGGATTGCCGGCGAAGCTGCCAAAACCAGCCTGATCAAACACCGATTGCGGATGCTCGATCCGGAAACCAATCGAAAACGGTTTGGCTTCAATATAGACGCCGCTATCAAACAACATCTTGAAAGTATCGCGGGCACTGTGACCAATCGCCAGAACGATATGACGGCTATGCAAGGTTTCGCCGGAGGCGAGCGTAACCCCGATCACTTTGCCGTTGTCGATCTCGATTTTTTCGACACGCTGGCCGAAACGGATCTCGCCACCGAGCGAAATGATTTCGGCACGAATTTTCTCAACCATGGTGACCAGTTTGAATGTCCCGATATGCGGTTTGCTCACATACAGGATTTCTTCCGGCGCACCGGCTTTGACAAATTCGGTCAATACTTTTCGACCGTAATGGAAGCGATCCTTGATCTGGCTCCACAATTTTCCGTCGGAGAAAGTTCCTGCACCACCCTCGCCGAACTGCACATTGCTTTCGGTATTCAACGTGCTTTTGCGCCATAGGCCCCAGGTATCCTGGGTGCGTATCCGGACATTCTGGCCGCGTTCCAGCACGATGGGCTTCAGGCCCATCTGCGCAAGCACCAATGCAGTCAAAATGCCGCAAGGACCAAACCCGATGATGATCGGGCGTTGCTGCTCTGCAGTCGGAAAGTCGGCATTGGCTTTGGCGACAAATTTATATGTGGTATCGGGGCTCGGCATGACTTTGCCCGAGCCTGAAAATTTCGCCAGTACCGTTTTTTCAGCTTTCTCGACCAGCATCACATCCAGATTGTAGATAAGGCTGATGGCCGACTTTTTACGTGCATCGTAGGCACGCTTGTAAACACTGACTTCCAGCAAATCGTTCGCGGCAATCCCCAGTGTTTCAAGCACCGCAGCGCGTAAATCGGCGTCACTATGATCGAGCGGCAATTTGATGTCGTTTATGCGAAGGGACATGCAGGAACAGTTTTCGGAGGATGGTGGCTATTTTAGCACTGCGGGAGTTTGCTAGTATTCGCAGAAAATACAGGGCTGAACATGATGCGGATTTTCTTGATTGCTTGCCTGCTGGTGGCGCAATTGCTGAGCACTGGCTGTCATATCCGTGGGGGTGAACCCAGCCAGAGCGAGCTTTTTTCGGCATTGGAAGACCAGCTGGAACATGCCAATGATCGCGGCGGCATCAAGATCAATATGGGCAATGCCGGCGCATTCCGCGACATTCAATTCAATCTCAAACTGCATAGCTTGACCAAGCATGCCTGCTCCGGTGCTAACTACGCCTATACCTGCAAGGTCACCTTGATGGTGAGCTATCCGCCCGTCAAGGAAACACCCGAAATGCTGGATGCCGACATCATGGTGTTTGATGGCCCTGGTGGCTGGCGTGTCGTCGAATAAGCCAATCTTTCCCAATCTCTTCATTACAGCCGAATACATTCGCCATGATCAAAATATCATCCATCTTGCTTCCTGCTTCGCTTTTTGCATTCATGCTGTCGCTGCCCGCGAGCGCACTGGCAGATTCAAATACCTTTCCGATGGTGCTGGAAAGCAATGACCCTGCCAAACCGCTGGAAATCATCGACGACAAGACCTGGGTGGGTGAGGAAATGCAGAACAAGCGCGATGCCTGGGGCAATCTCGCTTTGGCTTCATTTACCAACCACCAATCCAAGGGCCCGGTCACGCTGGTCGTCGACTATGCCGCCACCCGCCCTGATGACGAAGATGGCGAAGCCTTGATCGAAATCAGTGTGGAGTGTCCGGAATCCGGCACACCTTGCGGCATTCCGATCAATCAAAGCGTGATCGGTATCCGCACAGCTTTCATGGGCGAAAGCGCGATCAATATCGGCGGTGCACCTAAGGCGGTATGGGTAGCGCGGGAATCGCATAACTATGATTTCCCGGACGACACCTTGGTGAATGTTTCGCTCTCGCTCGACAAGGCTCCCTCCCATCTCGACCCGCAGGCGGTCCGGGCCCGCCTGATCTACGGTGACTACGACCGGAGCGCCCTGCCCGGCCAGCAAACCCGCGGCGGCTTGCTCTTGAAAATCGGTGGCGTGGTATTGCTGCTATTGATTGCCTTTTTGTGGTGGATGAAGCGCCAGTAAGTCCGGCGCTTTAGCAGGGATTTTCCAGCGGTCTCGCCTTCACGCGCTATCCGTTATGATGTCATCCTCATCGTGGGGGACGATGGCATGACCGCAGCAAGCAGTAGCGACCAGACAAACAGACTCAAGAACCTGCCGCAGCGGACCTATGGTTTGCGGGTTCTTGGCATGGGCCTGGCCGGACTTTCCGTCAGCTCGGTCATGTGGGAACTGCAATCCTCGACACTCCATTGGGTATGGATGGTCTTCACGTGTTTGCTCTGGCCGCACCTGGCTTATTTTCTGGCTCGTCGTAGTCGCGATCCCTTGCGCAGGGAACTACAGAATTTCGTATTCGATTCGTTTATTGCCGGCAGCTGGGTGCCTTTGATGCATTTCAATGCCTTGCCCTCCGCAGTGCTCTTGGCCGTCGTGATGTCGGACAAGATCAATACCGGCGTTCGCGGTTTGTGGCTGCGCTCCCTACCCGGCATGTTTCTGGCATTACTCGGAGGCGGCCTGTTGACCGGTTTTGCATTCCAGCCAAACACGAGCATGACCGTCTTGCTGGCAACAATGCCCATTCTGATTATCCATACCATCGCCGTCAGCATCAGTAGCTACCAGCTTGTACGCAAGGTGCAACGGCAGAATTTGAAACTCGAGGAACTCAGCCGGATCGATACATTGACGGGACTGGGCAGTCGCGGGCATTGGCAAACGCTTGCAGAAAATATTTTGCAGCAACACCGCGCCACGGGTAGTCATGTCACGGTGATGCTGCTCGATGTCGACCAATTCAAGGACATCAATGATTGTCATGGGCATGCCGTTGGCGATGACGTATTGCGTGGCATTGCCGAGTTGATGCAAGGCTATCTGCCGGCCAACAGTCATGCAGGTAGACTCGGTGGCGACGAGTTTGCAGTCGTGTTACCCGTGCAATTGCACGAAGCCGAAGCAATCGCGGAAAAAATTCGCATGGCGGTGGAGAATTCGAGTTTCAGTTACGCACCCGACCTGCAATGTTCCATCAGCATCGGTATCGCTCAACCCGACAACGAGGCAGGTTTGCGCGAATGGCTGGAAGTGGCGGATCGTGCGCTGTATCGCGCCAAACACGCGGGCAGAAATCGGACCGCGAGCCGTGATGCATCACCCGAAGAAGAAGCAGCAATACCCTAGGCAAGCAATCATTCTCGGCAACCCTTTCAGGAATACGTATGCACAAACTTTTCATCCTCCTTGTCGGCAGCCTCTTGGTAAGCAACCAGGCACTCGCTTCCGATGCAAACCAACTCGCTCAGGACGCAGTGATCGTCGATACCCATATCGATGCTCCGACCGAATTATTGAAAGAATGGCGTGATCTGGGTATCGATACCGACCGGGAATTCGATTATCCGAAAGCCCGACTGGGTGGTCTCGATGTTGCCTTCATGTCGATCTATACCTCGCCGGGCGAAGACAAGAAAGGCAAGGCACGGCAAGTGGCAAACATGCAAATTGATGCGATCGAAGCATTGGTCCAGCGCCATCCCGATAAATTCGCGATCCTGACATCGCCAAACGACATAGCCCGCCTGCAAGCCGGTGGCCATGTATTGCTGGCTTACGGCATGGAAAACGGCGCACCGATTGGTGACGATCTTTCGCAACTGGAAAAATTCCATGCCCGTGGTGTTCGCTACATTACGCTCGCACACAGTGCCAGCAATCGCATCAGCGATTCTTCCTATGACCGTAACCATCAATGGAATGGCCTGAGCCCATTCGGCGAAAAAGTCGTCGCGGAAATGAATCGGCTCGGCATCATGGTGGATGTTTCCCATCTTTCGGATGAAGCGGTTATCGATGCGTTACGTGTGAGCCGCGTACCGGTGATCGCGAGCCATTCCGGCTTTCGCCATTTCACGCCGGGCTTCGAGCGCAATCTGAGCGATGAACTCGCAAAAGCCATCGCGAAAAAAGGCGGCGTCGTGCAAATTACGTTCGGCGTCGGTTTCGTGAATCCCAAGTCGGCTGCCGATCTGCAAACCTATTTCACCGAGAGTGCCGCCTTGGCAAAACGCAATGCCGAAGCAAAAGCGGCAGGCAAACCGCTTGAAGACGAAGAAGCCTTCGACAAGGCATGGGATGCAAACCATCCAACACCTCCGACAAAAATAGACGCGGTACTGGACCAGATCGACTACGCCGTAAAACTCATCGGCATCGATCATGTCGGGCTCGGCTCGGATTTTGATGGTGTGAGTGGCGCCCTTCCGGACAAGCTGAAAACCGTTGCCGATTATCCGAATCTGGTCGCTGGTTTGCAGGCGCGCGGTTACAAGGACGAGGCCATCGGCAAGATACTCGGCGGCAATTTATTGCGCGTTTGGGCCGAAATCGACGCTGGAAAAGGCGGTACAAGATAGTCGCATGCCGCCAAGCAACAGTCTCTCGGCTATTGAGGGAGAAATAAACCGGGCCATGTGTCGTTACTGTGGGACAATATGGCCTCGATAAACCCCTGCAAGGCCATCACAATGAAACGAGCACGTCTAAGACGTCGCGCAGCTAGACTCCGCGGACGCAAATAATCAAAAAAACCGCTTGGGAAACCAGGCGGTTTTTATTTGCGGCACAGTAAATTCCCTGTCAAAAGTCACTATGACTGCGGCTACATCCGGCGTGGATTATCCGTCGGTATACTCGCCGAATAATATTTCCGGGGAACTTCCATGAATTCACTATCGGCCAGCAAGCCGGGATTAGGTATGCGCATTCTGCGCTTCCCGTTGACTCGCATTCTGCTGGCACTGGCTTTTATCATCCTGCCATCGGTTTTGCTGTCGACGATTGTCCACAAGTTTCTGCCTTCGCTTTCTAAAACACTTCCGATCACGTTAGTCGGCATTACGATGGCCTTGCTTTGCTATTACGCCTTTGTGCGGTTGATCGAGCGACGCACGGTTAGCGAACTCGGATTGAAAGGTGCATGGAAAGAACTGGCCTGTGGCTTGGCGGTAGGCGCCTTGTTGTTTTCGATCACCATTGCCATTTTGTTTGCTCTCGGCGTTTACCAGGTGGAAGGAACTAATGCCTGGACCGTGATACTCGCACCGATGGTGATGGCACTCAGCTCGGGTGTAGTGGAAGAAATCATTTTTCGCGGCATTCTGTTCCGGATCATGGAAGAGTCCCTGGGTAGCTGGATTGCACTGCTGATTTCCGCCTGCGTATTCGGATTGATCCATCTGGTCAATCCGCATGCGACATTGGTTGGCGCCGTATCCATCATCATCGAAGCCGGCATCATGCTCGGCGCTGCCTATATGCTGACGCGCCGGCTCTGGCTATGTATCGGCATCCACATCGCCTGGAATTTCACGCAAGCCGGTATTTTTTCCAGCGTCGTTTCCGGCAACATCGATTTACCCGGTGTCATCAAGGCCAAAATCATCGGCCCCGCATTGCTCACTGGCGGAGAATTTGGCGTTGAGGCCTCCATCATCGCCGTCATGGTGTGTCTGGTCGCCGGCATATTGTTCATCATCAGGGCCAGACAACAGAATCGCATCATTCAACCGTTCTGGCGCAGGCAACAAACCAATCCTGCCGTGTGAAATCGAGTCTCGCCCATTAAAAAGCCCACCTTGCGGTGGGCTTTTTTTCGTGATGTTCAATGATCAATACACGGCAAACTCGGCCCTGCAACCATTGCTGACCCAGACGCGATTTCGGTCGGAGCCCCATGAACGTCCATAAGTGCAACTGCTGGAACTCAGTTGCTTGTATATTTCCACATGGCCACGTGTCGGCAGGCTGCAATAATTGTATTGATTGCCCTTCGACTCGCAACGGAAAGTCCGGCGCGGATTACCACCGTAATTATCGTAGCGATCATCATAACCGTCATAGCGGTTGTCATCCCGATAGTCGTCGCGGTCGTTCTTGTTTTTATTGGCAATGATTGCCGCAGCAACAATTCCCAATGCCACGGCCCCGGCCACCTTGTTATTGGACGAACCCGAATTACGGTCACCTACCCAAAATTCGGCGCGGCAGCCACGATCCACCCAGATACGATTGCGATCATAGCCCCAGGTATCGTTTTGCCAGCAGCCCTGGGAACTCAATTGTCGCGACAGACGCACCCCGCCCCGGGTATCGACTGAACAGACCTTGTAATTGCCGCCATTCGATTCGCAACGAATGGTATCGGCCTTCGCCACTGACGAACCACAGAGAAACGCAGCGCCGACCAGCAGAAGTGAAAACACGGATTTGATATTCATTACTTGGACTCCTCTTTGGCTTTGCGTGCTGCAGCGAATGCTGCAATTTCATTGGTATCGAGCAGGCCATCCTTGTCGGCATCGTACTGGTCGAACACCGGTTGCAGGGCTTCGCCAAATTCGTCCCATGTCAGCTTGCCGTTCGCGGCCATCGTATCGGCACCGGCCAGCCAATCTTTTGGATATTCCTTGCCTTCAAGCACCCCGTCACCATTCTTGTCGCGTGCATCGAAACGTCGCACCATCGCGTTTCGATATTCTTCAAAACTTATCTTGCCATCGATATTGCGATCCATGCGCTCGAGCAAGCGCTGTGGAGTGTCGATGGGTTTATCGGAAGTCTTCGCAAGCACCGAACCTGCGAAGACCATTGTGATTGTGACTGCCATTGCCTTGATAAAAACCATACGCTGCCCCTCCACTTGAGAATTGAATTGGCATTAACCGAGACGGCCAATGCATTGTGAATCTTCTTTTGCATCTCCCACATCACCAACCCGCCATCACACAAAACCATTACGGACATGCCTCTTCCGACATGCAATACATCGCTAGCCCGTTGGCTCATCCACACATTTAAAAACCGATTTGTCCGGCTGTTCAAACAGCAGATCTGCATCCTTCACCGATAATCGAAACGTTCCGTCGAAAGCCTTGCCGGCATAACCCGAACCGTCTTTGCCAGCTTCAAGAACAACCCAGCGATTCGTCCAGCCAAGGAAGACGCTGAGCGGTGATGACTTCACCCTCGTAACACTCACCAAGGCATGGAGCCCCTCACATTTCAATGCCGTAGGCCCTTCGCTGATTCCCTTGGCATCTTCGGACCTTGCTTCCGCATAGCCCTGCCGTAATTCATGAATCCGCGACACATAACTGTCGACGATGCAGTAGCGAAGATCATCGGATTTCCAGCAATCGTCGCGTCCTTTGATCCAGCCGCGCTGCAGCGCAAGCAATTCCTTGCGACGCTCATCACTCAATGACTTTCCGTTTTTCGCCAACAGGAAGAGCCGGTCAACTTCGCGATCAAGGGCCGCAAGATTGGGGTCAGTGCAGACAAGCTTCTGGGCCGAACTATCGGCTTTCGCGCAATCGAAGCTGGGCTCTGGATTTTCCGCCGTAGCTGATGCGGCACCGATTGCAGGTTTGACCGTCGGAACCGCTGTGCTGGTCGCAGGAAGATTCACCTCGGCATTTATTTTTCCGTTCTCGTTACATGCAGAGAGCACAATCGAAATTGCCGTCACAAATATTGCTTTCGCGTATCGCATTTCACACCTCGATATGTTGTTGCAACAGAATGGTGAAAGTATGCATGGGCATTGCATCGCCTTGTTTGATCCGAGACGTATCGCAGATCAGCCTGGAGAGCCGGCGTCTGTGCAAACGCTGCATCATTGCAATATCGGCAAGAGATTTACAGTTACCGAAAGAAGTTTTAAAGCCAGATTCATATGACTCCCCCGCTCAATGAAAATGCCCCGGCAAGATCCATTCGCTTCAAAGTTGCTTAATTGATCAAAGTAATATTCCTGAAATCCAACTCCCCACAGTTGGCCCAGCGAATCTACATCCGCATCATGTGAATGGAATGTCAAAACCGTCGTTTAAGAGTATCGAGAGATTTCGGAACGGGGTTTGATCGAAATCAACCCG
>Ga0116178_10000059_pt1 | contig 83296 bp, 71 predicted proteins | sample AD_STIC12_MetaG_FD_89880 | JGI IMG/M metagenome (GOLD analysis project Ga0116178, IMG submission 89880) | Active sludge microbial communities of municipal wastewater-treating anaerobic digesters from USA - AD_STIC12_MetaG | ecosystem: Engineered > Bioreactor > Anaerobic > Digestate | place: USA...
GCAACTTACTCTTCACCGGGCTTTCCGGTTCCGGCGGCGGCGAACGCCTACATCGGCCTTGACGGGGTCATAGCGGTGAGTCCCCTGGGCGCGGTGACCAATGAGACGGACGGTCCCTATGATGTTGACAGCGCCCCGCACACCTTTGCGGGCCTGACGCCGGACACGACATACCGCATCATCGTGGTGTCCCAGAACGCGTCGGGGGTGTCGATACGGCAGATAGTGCAGACCACGTCGCCTTGATTGGAACAGAAGAACCCCTTCTGCAATAAGTGTAATGAAGACGGTGTCGGCCTGCAGGAGCGAGATAATGGATGTCGTCAGGCTTCTCACAGTCCCTGTTTTCCGCTCAGGTCATACACGGCTTTCTGCAGCAGTTCCTCGAGGGCGACTTTTCCGGCTATGGAAAGGTCGCCCACCTCGATTTTCCTGATGCTCTTCATCAGGGCGATGGCCTTGAAGATATCGCTATTCTGAAAGGTCCCCCGCTTGATTTCCTGGAGCATTGTCTTTTCTTCTTTTTTAAGCACGTATATCACCGTTTCCATTGTGGAAAGGCCGGAATTGAAAAGTATGGAGTCGATTTCCCCTATCGGGATGGAGAACTGTCCCGTTTTAATAATACCGCCAAGCTTCCGGTAGGTGAAGGTATTCCCGGTAATGTCGATGCGGTGCTTCCTGCCGATGTTGTTCAGGAGGGAGAAAACAGCGATTGCGGTGATGAGACAGATAAACCCCACGGCGATGTAATACTGGACCGGTTCTTCCGCGTAAGGCTTTGACCCGTAAATAAGCATTCCCATTGATGACAGAGCCAGGATGAGAAAGACGTAGGATTTAAGGGTATGCCTGTTTTTCCAGGCAAAGGTCGTTGTGCCGGCGCTTTTTGCGACCTCGATATGATCCGGCTTTTTGTCCTGCCCGGTTTTTGACGAAGCGGCGGCAAGGTTTACGCTTTTAACCAGGCGTTCGTGGAAAGCCCCGGCTTTTTCCCTGCTCTGCACCGAATACAGCGTCCAGAAGGCCCCGTCTTTCTTTTCCATCTCTACCGCGTGGGATGTGGATCGGTCGTTCATGTGGGAGCGCACGTGAAATCCCTCGATTTCCCCGTAGGGAATGACCGCCCTGTCCGAATTATCTTTTTTCGTGTCCCTGACGATGCACGCACCCTCGCTGTTGTTGAATTCTATGAATTCCGGAATCTTAATCTGGGTGGTCACCATGATGCCTCCCATGAGAAAGAGGAGGCCGAAGCCGGTCCAGAAAAAGGGGTAATGGATGTCATAATCGGGTGTAAGAAAAAGGATCAGGCCGATGGGCAGGAAGATTATGCCTATTATCAAGCATATGGCCCCGAGCACTCTCTCCAGCGTGCGGGTCCTTTTCAGCGTGATGACCGCGGTTTCTTCCTTTGGCGTGATGATTTTGTAATTCATGGCACCTTCCTCAAGGATAAGTGTATTTCATTTTTATTGTTGTAGGCGAGGTCACGTGACCTCGCCTACAAGGCATCAATACCACTTGGTCTCAAGCTCGATGGGTTCGTAGCTCTGCAGTACCTTGATGGCGCTATCCGAGTCGGGGACAATGCTGTACAGGTTTTGAAAAATGCTTTTCGCAAAACTTTCCCGGTATATCGTATCGAAAAAGCCGAGGAGGCGGTCATAGAAACCGTTGGTGTTGATGAAGATAACCGGCTTGTTGTGAACCTGGAGCTGCTTGAGGGTCAATATTTCCATGACCTCTTCCAGGGTCCCGAATCCGCCGGGGAGGGCTATGAAGGCTTCCGACTGGTATTCCATGACCGCCTTTCTTTCCCGCAGGTTCTTGGTATAGATGATGTAATCCGCCTTGTCGTAGGTGATTCCCCTGTTTTTTATCGCTTCGGGGATGACCGATATGATCTTTCCTCCATTGATGTATACGGAATGGGCCACCTCGCCCATGAGGCCGACGGATACGCCGCCGTAGACAAGGGTGTAGTTGTTTTCGCCGAGGCATTGCCCCAGGTTATAGGCCTCCCGGTAATATTCCTGGGATACCGCGGAGCTCGAGGAACAGTACACGCATATGTTTTTCATGACCGGGGATCCTCCCTGACTTCGACTTTTTTCAAGAAGGCGCCGGATGTGCGGTCAATGTATTCGGTGGTAAAGGCGGTCCGCTCGATCACCAGGAAATATCCCTCCGGATCGATGGCAAAGCCGTTGTGATAGTCCGTCACCAGGAGGGCCTGGTGCGGTGCCATTTCAACGATTCTTTCTTCAGAGCCGTTTTTCAGGACCAGACCTGCCCTTCCCTGGAGACAGAGGAAAAGCTCGGGGCAGGTGTGCTTTTCCAGCATGGACACCTCTTCCGGCCCGGATGCCTCCGGCCGGTACAGGCCCGCGCGCCATGAGCCGCTGTCCCTGAATATGACGGACCAGCGCGAGTCGGGTGCAAGCGTTGTGATATCTATTTCCATAGTATTGATCCGGGATGAGTGGAATTGTTATACTTTTTAGTCTCTCCCGGTTAATAATCAAGGATAAAAAAGGGGGTGCGGGAAAATTTCGGTTTTCTCTGCCAGGGAATAGGCGGCTATCCGGGTCTCTGTCCGGGCAGGACAACGGGATCAGTCTGTAATGAATGTTCTGGAATCAAATCCATAGAGATCATTTGTCCCGTCGTTCCATTCTGCCCTGATCCGGAGGGGGATCGATCCCGAACAGTAAGGTGACGCGTTGTAGTGAAGGACATACTTGCTGCCGAGCATGTTTCTGATCTTGGTGTATACCGCTTCTATCGTCGTTTCATCCGCATAATAGTCCTGGCCGCCGGTTTCCTCCGCCATCTGGCGCATTACCTGCGGCTGGGCCCGGATCAGGTTTTCCGGGTAAATATAGCAAATGGTGAACACCGGGACGTTCTGTTTCTTTGCATAGGCGACCACTTCTTCCAGCGTCTTCCCGTCAGCGTTGTTGCGGGCGCCATCGGAAAAAAACACCACCCCCTTTTTGTTGTTGGCTCCCATCGCGGCCCTGGTTATGGCGTCGTATACCGCGTCGAACAATGCCGTTACCCCGGTAACAACAGGATCGTGATCGACGTCATTAATGAAATCCTGCAGGTCATCTATCCCGCCGGCAACGGTTGCAAGAAATGATGAAGAAGGATGAAAGAGTATTCCGGCTTCAAACGTGCAAACCTCAGCCTCGTCATTATCTTTCAGTTTCCCGATAAAGGTATTTGCCTGGGCCCCTATTGTTGGCAGCGCCGCGGTCAGGCGGGAACTTACATCCAGCGCGAAAACCAGGGAAACCGGGTTATTATTATACATCGTGGATATGGATGTTGTTGTTTTCTCGCTGCTGTCCTGCCACAGCTTGAAATGATTGCCGTTATTCAGGGAAATAACCGGGCTGTCGTTTTCATTCACCGTTACACCCACATGGACATCGGAACAGTCGGTAAAATAAGCCTGATTTATCCATACATTGAGGCCATAACCTACTCCTGACAGGGTAATTTTCATTACCGGCGGATCGCTGGACGACACGGAGATAGTGCCCGTGTGTTCTCCCTGTGATGATGGGGCAAACCGGACAACAAAGGTGCAGCTTGCCCTGATGTCAAGAGACTTGGCCGAGCAGTTGTCGCTGATTATATTGAATTCAGCATTATCTGCCATACATAAACAGGGCCGCGGCCGCAGGATTTCATGGTATGCAAACTAATATTAATCGATTGATGATGTATTATTCATATTCTGGGAAAAAATAGATTGTTACGTTGTTCCAAAAAAAAGCGAACCGGTGAAAGTTCGCTTTTTTTAGCGGGTGATGGGAATCGAACCCACGTGACCAGCTTGGAAGGCTGGAGTTCTACCACTGAACTACACCCGCGGTTTTGCAACGTCTTATATTTTATATGGGGACTTAGTGTACCTCCGGAGCCCCATTTTCCGCAATGGTAATCATACATTATTGAAATAATGTTTTTAACAAAAAATATTTTACTATGGAAGTGTCAAGGAAAATTTACTAAGATATTATTTATAGACAAAATACGGGTAAAATACAATTAAGATTTTACTCTGACCCCGGTAAATATCAATATTATATCTGATTGTTATCGGTCCTTTAAAAGTATGATATTAACCAAATCTGCCAGGGTTTTGTCTTTAACTTGTATACATTCTTTTCATAAGCCGTCTTTACTCTCACCTTGGTTTACCGATAGCTATCGGTTCGAATCAAACATTACTCTGACACCGTAACTTCCAACACAAATCCAGGAAGTGTATATTTTTTATTTTATTGTTGACAAATTATGTCGTATATGTCATATAGTGGGGAAATGTGGGGATTAATGTTGAATATATCCTGTTGGTGGTGAACAAGAAAATGTTCATGGGAGAATACAACCCCACCCTGGATGAAAAAGGCAGGGTCGCGATTCCGGTGAAACTCCGTAAGGCTTTCGGGGAGGACGCCGTTATCAACAAGCTCGTGCTCACCTATGGTTTTGACCGGTGCATCATGGCTTTCAGGGAAGAGGATTGGGAGCGGTTTGTGCGGGAGAAGCTGGTGCCGCTGCCGCAGTCAAACCCCACCAACAGGAACTGGGTCCGCCACCTCATGGGCGGCGCGCGCGACCAGGAGCTGGACAAGCAGGGAAGGATCATCATACCGTCAAGCCACCTTGAGTATGCGCAGATTAAGAGCGATGTCACCATCCTGGGGCTGAATGACAAGATCGAGATATGGGCCACCGAAATCTACAACCAGTACCGGCCCGACCAGGATTCGCTGAACGCCCTTGCCGTGGACCTTGGCGTGTGAGTGATGCAGAACCGGCATGTGGGATGCCGGTCAGGTATAGAGAAAAAAGCTTTTTCTAATGCGACATAATACATGAGAGGCGAGTGTGCAGTATTTCCATATACCGGTAATGCCGAGGGAATTGATCCGCTTCGTGGAGGATTCGGCGCACCGGGGAACGGGAATGTTGGTTGACTGCACCTCCGGAGAGGGTGGGCACTCGGAGTTGTTCCTGGAGCGGTTCGCGGACCTCACCATCACGGCCTTTGACAGGGACAGCGAGATCATGGAGCGGGCACAGGAGAGGCTGGGGCGTTATGGAAACAGAATTAATTTCATTAACGATAATTTTGCTCATATCCATCAGCATCTGGACCATCTGAAGGGCCGGGTGAATTATTTTTTGTATGATTTAGGCATATCCTCGTACCACTACGAGGGCAGCGGCAGGGGGTTTGGATTTGCCAGGGATGAAAGGCTTGACATGAGGCTGGACGAGAGCGCCGAGAGCGCGTACCGCATCGTCAATACCGCCGACGAGAAAACGCTGGCCGATATCATTTTCCGCTACGGCGAGGAGCGCTGGTCGCGGAAGATCGCCTCTGCCATTGTCAGGGCGCGGAGCGTGAAACCGGTGGAGAGCACCGCGGAACTCGCGGAGCTGGTCCTCAGGGCCATCCCGAAAAAATTTCACGTGAAGAACATACACCCCGCGACAAGGGTCTTCCAGGCCCTGAGGATAGCGGCGAATGACGAGCTTTCCGCCATTGAGGAGAGCCTCGGACAGGCGCACCGTCTCCTTGCCCCCGGCGGAAGGATCATGGCGATATCCTTTCATTCCCTTGAGGACCGCATCGTGAAGGAAAAATTCCGGCGCATGTCCCGGGGCTGCTCCTGTTCGGAAGAGCCGCGGTACTGCCGCTGCACTGGAAAGCCCGATGTAAAACTATTGACGAAAAAACCTCTTCGCCCTGAAGTAGACGAAATTGAAGGCAACAGCCGGGCCCGGAGCGCGCGTCTCAGGGTATGCGAAAAGATATCGGAGGAACGGCCATCAAGCACATTGTCATAATATTCTCGATGAGCCTGTTTGTCATAATGTATGTCTGGCAGAACATCGAGGTCGTGCAGATAAAGATGAGAAACCGCGCGCTGTCGCGCACGGCTGCGGAGCTGGCGAAGGACAATGACCGCCGGCTTTACGAAATAGAAAGATATCGCCGCATGGAGGCGGTCGAGGACCACGCGCGGAAGAACGGCTACCGTGCATTGCTTCCGGGCGATGTCAGCGTACTCGTGATGGATAAAGCGGATGCTCAATAGCAATGGATCGATAAAAATCTCCCTCGCGGAGCTGGCGGAACGTGCAGACGGCGCGGCCGAGGCTGTGAGCGGCGGTAGCACCGTTGTCTCCTCCGTTGAATACGACTCCCGTAAGGTCAGGAAGGGTAGCCTTTTTATCGCCGTCGAGGGTTTTACCAGCGACGGGCACCGCTTCGTTGATACAGCGGTCGATAACGGCGCTTCGGCGGTCTGTATCGCCCGGGATCGGCTTGCCGACTTTGGCTGGCTGAAGGACCGGGGTGTCGGCCTGCTGGCCACCGGCGACACCCGGACGGCCCTGTCCCGCCTGTCGGCGGCCTTCTTCGGGTTTCCGTCCCGCTCCATGCTGGCCATCGGCATTACCGGCACCAACGGCAAGACGTCGATCACCTACATGCTCGAAGCCATCATGAAGCGCCACGGCCGTAATCCCGGCGTTATCGGCACCATCAATTACCGGTGGGGCGGAAGGGAGATGCCGGCGGCGAACACGACCCCGGAATCGAGGGACCTCCAGGAGATCCTGTACCGTATGATGAAGGACGGTGTCGACACCGTCATCATGGAGGTTTCGTCCCACGCCCTGGAACTGCGGCGGGCCGATGACATCGATTTCGACGCCGCCGTGTTCACCAACCTGACGCGGGACCACCTCGATTTTCACCATGATTTTGAACATTATTTCAACGCCAAGAAGCGGCTCTTCCAGCTCCTTGAAAACAGCTATAAAAAGGGACGCTGCGGCGTGGTGAACGCCGACGACTCCTACGGCCGCGAGATCTACATGATGAGGAACCACTACTCGTATCCGGTCAAGAGTTTCGGCAAAGAGACTGCGTCGGACTACATGCCCCTCGCGGGGAGCATCAACAATACGATGCATGGCCTCTCCTACCGCCTCGGCCTTCCCGACACGGGCGTCGCGGTTAACCTCAACGTGCTGGGCACCTTCCAGCTCTATAATTCACTGGCGGCCCTGGCCGTCGCCCACCAGATGGGCATCCCCTACGAGGATATCACCGGCGGCCTGGGGGACCTCGAAAATGTGCCCGGCCGCTTCGACGTGCTCAAGACCGGCAGGGGCTTTATCGCCATCGTTGATTACGCCCACACCGTGGACGCCCTCCAGAAGCTCCTCAAGTCGGTGAACGAGCTGGAGCACCGCAGGGTGATCACCGTCTTCGGCTGCGGCGGCGACCGCGACCGGACCAAGCGTCCCCTGATGGGCAGGGCCGCCGAGGAGAACTCGGACCTGGTCTTCGTCACCAGCGACAATCCCCGCACCGAGGACCCGGCGCTGATCATCAGGGAGATCGCCGCCGGCATGACGGGGAACAACCATGAAATCATCCCGGACCGGGAAGAGGCGATCGCCAGGGCCATGAGCGTGGCCGGCGACGGCGACATCGTGGTCATCGCGGGCAAGGGACACGAGGATTACCAGATTATCGGCACCGAGAAACGCCACTTCGACGACAAGGAAGTGGCGGCGCGCTGCCTGCAGGAGACGGTCAGGTGATAGTGGAATGCACGACAACGGTGGGCAGGATCGCCGAAGCGGCCGGGGGCCGCATCACCAGCGGCGACCCTGCCGCGACGATCGAGACCATAACCACCGATTCGCGCGAGATCGGCGCGAAGGCCCTCTTTGTCCCCCTGGTCGGGGAGAAGTATGACGGCCATGACTTTATCCGGCCCCTGTCCGAAAGCAACAGCATCCGCTCATACCTGACCATGAAGCCGGGGTTCACCGAGACGGCGGCGCGGCTCGGCTTAGCGGAGATTCTGTGCGAGGACACCCTGCGGTCCCTGGGATCGATCGCCGGGCGGCACCGCGACGAGATCGACCCGACGGTTATCGGCATCACCGGAACCAACGGCAAGACCACCACCAAGGAACTGGTCTACGCGATCCTCAGCTCGCGGTGGAGCTGTCTGAAAAACGTGAAGAACTACAACAATGAAATCGGCGTCCCCATGACCCTCCTGGGCCTCGCTGCCGGCCACCGGATGGCGGTAATCGAGATGGGGATGAACCACGCCGGCGAGCTGGACCGCCTCTCGAAGATAGCGAAGCCCGACCTTGCCCTGATCACCAACGTGGGCGAGGGCCACCTGGAATTCCTCGGCTCTGTCGAGAACGTGGCGTCGGCGAAGTCGGAGATCATGCACGGCATGAGGCCCGGATCGACGCTTATCGTGAACCGCGACATGGGCTGCCTTGACATCGTCATGGAACGGGCCCGGAAGTCGGACCTGGTCGTGAAAAGCTTCGGTCTGTCCGAAAAGGCCGATATCCGTCCCGATTCGTACCGCCTCTACCGCGACAGCCTCTCCGTCATGTTCCGCGGAACGGAGATAACGGTTCCTCTGTACGGCATCCATAACGTGTACAACGTCATGGCCGCGGTCGCCGTGGCCGCCGAATACGGGGTGGAGCCCGGGGCGATCGCCGGCGCGCTGTCAGGCTTCGTCAACGTCGACGGCCGCAGCCAGATCATAGACCGGGGCTTTGTCGTGATCAATGACAGCTACAACGCCAACCCCCTGTCTCTGCGGTACGCCCTCCGGTCAACGGGGGAGATCTTCCCGGACCGGAGAAAGATCGCGGTCCTTTCCGACATGAAAGAGCTGGGCGACAGCGCCGAGCGGTACCATGCCGAGTGCGGCAGGGCGGTCCACGAAAATAAATTTGACATGCTCCTGGTCTGGGGCGATATGGCGGAATATTACGCCGAAGGCGCCCGGCAGGCCGGGTTCGACCAAGACAGGATCAGGCGGTTTGAAACCAAGGATGAGATGTCCCGCTATCTGAATACCGTTGCCGATGAAAACGACGTGATTTTAATCAAGGGGTCGCGGTCGATGAAGATGGAAGACGTGGTGCGCGCCCTTACCGGAAGAGAGGAGTAAGATGTTTTATCATTTCATACTGCCGCTGAAAGAATACCTGGGATTCCTGAGGCTGTTCCAGTATATAACCTTCAGGTCCGCCTACGCCGCCCTCACGGCGCTCCTGCTGGTGCTGATCTTCGGGAACCTGGTGATCCGCTGGCTGCGGGTCCTCAAGTTCGGCGAAGAGATCCGGGCCCTGGGCCCCGAGAGCCACCGGAAAAAGGCGGGCACTCCCACCATGGGCGGCATCATCATCATCGGCGCGGTGCTCATATCGATCATGCTGTGGGGAAATTTTGCCAGCGTCTACCTGGTCACCCTGATCGCCGCGACGCTGCTCCTGGGCGGCCTCGGCTTCGCCGATGATTACATCAAGTCTATCCTTAAAAGAAAAGAGGGGATTCCCGCCCGGGTCAAGCTGCTCGTCCAGGTCCTTATCGGACTGGCGGTGGCCCTGGTCGTGTATTATCTTCCATCGAGCAAGGCCGAGGCGACAACGCTGTACGTTCCCTTCATCAACGCGCCGGTCGCCGACCTGGGTTTTGTCTGGGTCGTCTTTGCCATCGTGGTGATCGTGGCGGCCACCAACGCCGTGAACCTGACCGACGGCCTTGACGGCCTCGCCATCGGGTCGGTCATGACCGTGGGCGTGAGCCTCGGCATCATGGCATATCTCGCCGGACACGCCAAGATTGCGGCATACCTCCGGATCCCCTACGTCCCCGATGCCGCGGAGCTCACCGTGTTCCTGGCGGCCCTCATGGGCGCCGCCATCGGCTTTCTCTGGTTTAACAGCAACCCGGCCACGGTCTTCATGGGGGACACCGGCTCCCTCGCCCTGGGCGGCATCATCGGCATCGTGGCGGTCATGATTAAAAAGGAAATTTTCCTGTTCATCGTGGGCGGGGTCTTTGTCATCGAGGTCCTGTCCGTGATCATCCAGGTGGCGTCGTTCAAACTGAGAGGCAAGCGGGTGTTCAAGATGGCGCCCTTTCATCACCACCTCGAGCTTTCCGGGTGGCCGGAGCAGAAGGTGGTCGTGCGGATGTGGGTGCTGGGCATCATACTGGCGATACTGGGAATGAGTTCGTTGAAGATATTGTAGGATATAACCTCACTCCCCGGCCCCCTCTCCTTGGTAAGGAGAGGGGGTGCGGGGCGATAAAACTCTTCTCCCCCCTCTCCCCGAGGGAGAGGGGGTTGGGGGTGAGGGTAATAAAAATTATGAAAAGCAACATCAACATAAAGAAAGCATTAGTGGTCGGACTGAGCTACCGCACCGGGCTGGCGGTTTCAAATTTTCTCGCGGCCCGGGAAGTGGCCGTTGTCGCGTCCGACAGCAAGGGCGAAGCGGAGCTTGCCGACGTCATCCGCAGGCTTGACCCCGCGGTGCGGGTGGTCGCCGGCGGGCAGAACCCGTCGCTCCTTGACGAGGGATTCGACGCCGTGGTCCTTTCCCCCGGCGTGCCGAAGAACATACCTCTGATCAAGGAAGCGTATAAACGGGGCATCCCGGTCATGGCCGAGGTCGAACTGGCCTTCCGTAACATGAAGGGGAACCTCATAGGGATAACCGGGACGGACGGCAAGTCCACCACCACGGCCCTTACCGGCCACGTGTTCCGTGAGCTGGGCATCGACACCTACGTCGGCGGAAACATAGGCATCCCCCTTGTTTCCTTCGCCGGCAAAACCTCGGAAAGGTCGGTGGTCGTGGCCGAGCTCTCATCGTTCCAGCTTGAGACCATCATTGATTTCAAGCCCGATGTGGCCGCCCTCCTGAACGTGACGCCGGACCACCTGGACCGCTATGACAGCATGGAAGCGTACCTCGAGGCCAAGATGAGGATCGCCATGAACCAGGACGGCGGCGATTATTTCATTTACAACCGGGACGACGTGATGAGCTCGCGCAGCGCCGCGCGGGTCGCTTCGCGGGCCGTGTCCTTTTCGGTCGAGGCCGAGGACGCCGACATATTTTACCGCGACGGCGCCGTTTTCCTCAGGGACGGCAACCGGAAGGTCCTCGAGACCGGCCGGATGAGGGTCCTGGGGCTCCATAACGTACAGAACGCCATGGTGGCTATTCTCTCGGCGCTGGCGATCATGAAAAAGAGGGGGATGGATCCGGATTACCGGGGCATCGCCGAGGCGGTCTATTCCTTCCCGGGGCTGGAGCACCGCCTGGAGCGCATCGGCGTCTTCCAGGGCAGGGAATTCATCAACGATTCCAAGGCGACCACGGTGAACGCGGTCCTCACGGCGCTCCGCAGCTTCCCCGGCATGGGCGTCCTCATCCTGGGCGGCAGGACCAAGGGCGACGATTATTCCCGCCTCAAGATAGGGCTGGAGGGAAAGATCCGGACCCTGGTGCTGATAGGTGAGTCGAAGGAATACTTTTCGAAGATATTGAACGAGGTCCGCTGCGTGTTTGCGGACACCCTGGACGACGCGGTGGTGAAGGCGATGCAGGAGAGCCGTGAAGGCGACGTGATTTTATTATCGCCGGCGTGCGCGTCCTTCGACATGTTCAAAAATTACGAGGAGCGGGGAACGGAGTTCATCAAGTCGTTCCGCCGCCTGGAGAAAGGGGAGCTGTCGTGGACCTGAGATCCTTCATAGACATTCGGCGCTCAAAAGAGCCGGACCTGGTCCTCTTCGTGGTGATCCTCACCCTGACGGGGATCGGCATCGCCATGAGCTACAGCGCCAGCGCCGTGTACGCCCTGAAGACCTTCGGCGACCCCTATTACTTCCTGAAAAAGCAGCTTCTCTGGTTCGCCATCGGTTTCGTCTTCATGCTGGTCTTCATGCAGATCGATTACCGCACGTACATGAAATACACCAAGGTGATGCTCCTGGCTTCCATCGCTGCCCTCGCCCTGGTTCTGATACCCGGCATCGGCCACAGCGCCAAGGGGTCGGTCCGGTGGCTCGGCTTCGGCCCGGTGGCGTTCCAGCCGGCGGAATTCGTCAAGGTCGTCGTGGTCATTTACCTGGCCAAGGTGTTTTCTTCGGAAGCCGATGACCATTTCATCCGGCTCCTGATCCCGGTCATCATCGTGGCTGTCATATTCCTGATGATCATCGTCCAGCCCGATTTCGGAACGGCAATCGACATCCTGATCGTGTCGGTTTTTATCCTGTACGTGTCGGGGTTCCCCTTCACGTACCTGCTTTCGCTCTTTGTCATCAGCATCCCGATGTTTTACCTGATGATATCACTGGTGCAGTACCGCAAGGACCGGGTCGTCGCCTTCCTGAATCCCTGGGCCTACCGCTACGGCATCGGCTATCACATAATACAGTCGTTCATAGCATTCAAGAAGGGCGGATTTCTCGGCGTGGGACTGGGCAACGGCACTCAGAAGCTGTCCCGCCTCCCCGAGCCGCACACCGATTTTATATACGCCGTCATCGGAGAAGAGGCGGGCCTCGCCGGCACGGTGCTCATCGTGCTCCTTTTCGCGGCGGTGCTCTGGCGCGGGATCGTCGTTTCCACCGAGGCCCAGGACAATTTCGGCAGGCTCCTTGCTGTGGGGCTTTCCCTCATGATCGTGGTGCAGGCCTTCATCAACATGGGTGTTGTCACCGGGGCGCTGCCGACGAAGGGAATCCCGATGCCTTTCATCAGTTACGGCGGGTCTTCGCTCCTTTCCAACATGATCGCGGCGGGTATATTATTGAACGTCTCCCGGTACCGGGGCGCCGTGAAGCAGGACATGAAATTATTCGAAGAGGTATGGCAGTGAACAGCAATGACAATATAAGCGTACTCATCGTGGCGGGCGGCACCGGCGGGCACATCAGCCCGGGGATAGCCCTGTATGAGGCCTTCCGGGAAGCCGGCGTCCGGGCGCTCTTCCTCTCGGGGAAGCGCGACGCGCGGTTTTCGTCCCTCAACGACGTGGCGGAGGAGGACCTATACCTGTACCGGGCGCCTTCCTTCTCGAAGAACCCCGGAAAGCTCCTCCTGTTCCCGGCGGCCTTCTCCGCGGCCATGCTCGCCGTCAGGAAGATCGTGAGGAACAACAACGTCCGCGCCGTCATCGGCATGGGCGGGTACGTTTCCGCGCCGGCCCTGATGGCGGCGAAGCTCATGAAGGTCCCTCTGTTCGTGTGCGAGCAGAATTCGGTGCCCGGCAAGGTGACCAGGTTCTTTGAAAAGCACGCGGCAAAGATCTTCGGGACCTTCCGTGGCGCCACGGAATACCTCAAGTTCAGCGAAAAGTACCTGCTGGCCGGCAACCCGATCAGGAAAAAGGTCCTGGTGGACGCAAAGAAGGAGGAGGCGCGCAGGGTCTTCCACCTGGGCCACAGCAAGAAGGTCGTCCTGGTCATCGGCGGGAGCCAGGGCGCCGTGCGCATCAACGAGCTGGTCTTCGGCCTCAAGAAGGATTATGCCGACGATCTTAAGAATGTCGGCTTCATATGGAGTACCGGCGATTTTTCCTACCAGACATACAAGGAAAAGATCAACGCCGAAATAGACGAGGGCTCGGTATACCTGTCGCCCTTCATTGATAAAGTCGGCCTGGCCTACCGCGCGGCCGATATCGCCATATCGCGCTCCGGCGCGGGGGTCATGATGGAACTGGCGGCGATGGGCGTGCCGTCGATCCAGATACCCTATCCCCACGCCGCGGACAACCACCAGGACAAGAACGCCGACGAGTTTGTCCAGGCCGGGGCCGCGGTCAAGATCAGCAACGCCGACGCAATTCCCGAAAAGGTAATGCCCGTCCTCCATGATCTGATGAACAATCCCCGGGCGCTGGAGCGCATGTCGAAGAAGTCCCTGGAGGCGGCGATGGTGAACGCGGCGGATGTTATCGTGAAAGAGATAGTGAGTATTGTAACATCGGCCACTCCCAAGACCCCCCCGACCCACTGAGGGAGCGGTTCGGGCAAGGGCGGAGTGGTGCCCCCTCCGGGGGCTAGGGGGGTCTTCAAAATGATCGAGGACCACCGTAGAATGACAGAAAAGGATTAATTTATACATGTTCAGAAAATCTAAAAAAATGCATTTCATAGGGATCGGCGGCATCGGCATGAGCGGCATCGCCGAGATCCTCATCAACATGGGATACGAGGTGTCGGGATCGGACCTGAACGAATCCGAGCAGACCCGGCGCCTGGCTTCCCTCGGCGCGACGGTGTACATCGGCCACTTCCCGTCCAATATCCATGATTACAACGTGGTGGTCACCTCCAGCGCCATCAGCCAGAGCAACCCGGAGCTTATCGAGGCACGGAACCGCCGGATCCCGGTCATCCACCGGTCGGAAATGCTGGCCGAACTGGTGCGGATGAAGTACGGCATCGGCGTGGCCGGGACCCACGGCAAGACGACCATCACCTCGATGCTTTCCTATGTTCTCTTCCACGGCGGCATGAATCCCACGGCCGTGGTCGGGGGCAAGGTCCTCAACTTCAACACCAACGCCCGTATCGGCGAGGGTGACTACATGGTCTTCGAGGCCGATGAGTCGGACGGCTCCTTCCTGAAGCTCCTTCCCTGCATCGGCATCGTGTCCAACATCGACGCGGACCACCTCGACTATTACAAGTATTTCCAGGGGCTGAAGGACGCCTTCCTGTCATACATCAACACCATTCCCTTCTACGGGTACTCGGTCCTCTGCATCGACGATACCACCGTCCGGGAGATACTGCCGAAGGTGGAGCGGCCCTATTACACCTACGGCCTGTCCGAAGACGCCGATTTCAGGGCCGTCGACATCCGCATGGAAAACGGCATGACCTGTTACCGCTGCCTGTACCGGAACGAGGAAATGGGCGAGTTCTGCATCAACCAGCTGGGGAACCACAACGCGGTCAATTCCCTCGCGGTCATAGCGGTGGCCCTGGAGCTGGGCCTTTCGGTCGACGCCATACGGGAAGGCCTTGCCGGGTTCCGCGGCGTGGGACGGCGACTGGAGCTTGTCGGCGAGGCCTCAGGCGTCCGGGTGTATGATGATTACGGCCACCATCCGACGGAGATACGGGCAACCCTGGAGGCGGTCAAGAAGCTCGGGAAGCGGACCGTGGTGGTGTTCCAGCCGCACCGGTACACGCGGACACAGCTCCTCTGGGACGAGTTCGGCCAGTGTTTTGCCAATGCCGATCTGCTTCTTCTCACCGAGATCTACCCCGCCGGTGAGGCGCCCATTGACGGGGTGTCGTCGCAGCTTATCCGGGAGGCGGTGGGCAAGCACGAGGGGCGGGCCGTCGATATCGTTTCCCGGTTCGAGGAAATTCCGGCCCGCGTCGCGTCCCTGGTGGGGGACAATGATATCGTCATCACCCTGGGGGCCGGCGACATCTACAAGGCGGGCCTGCGCATTATAGAAGAGATAAAGAAGAGGGCGCACTGAGATGATGAAGGGCATGGCACTGAACATGACGGCGATTCTGGCGGCCCTGGCCGTGTCGGCCGGCGCGGTGCGCGCGGCCGACATACGCCTGGTGAAGGCCATTGAATTCAGGGGCCTGAAGCTGCTGTCGAAATACGAGGTCGTCCGCGGGGCCAGGATCAAGGCCGTCGCGGGCGGGATCGCCATCGACGTCGATTCCCTTGAAGCGGTCCTGGAAAATAACGCCTTTCTCTCGTCGTACAGCGTCAATGAAAGCGGCCGAAGTCTCATCGTGACGGTGGAGGAGAAGAAGCCCGCCCTGGTGCTCGCGATGGTGAAGGGCGGGAGGACGCACCTGCTCGAGCTGGACGGCGGCCATGCTGTCATATCAAGAAATACGGCGCATACGGGACGGGTGCCCTTCATCTTCGCCGCGGCCGATGACGCGGCGGACCGGGGACCGGTGCCGGCGCGGGTCAGGCGGCTCCTGGAGGTTCTCGACCTGGTCCGTGAACAAAATGCGGTTATATACAGGGAATTATCAGAAATTTATTGCAATGATAACAGCATCAGGGTAGTATTGCGGGGAAGAAAGACCGGCTACGTCATGAGGCCGGACGCGGCGGATTTCATGAAGCTGAAATATGTCGCCGGCTACTGCGACCGTGCGGAGCGGTACCCGGAGGAGATTGACATGACCGGCAGCGCGGTCGTTGTCAGGTGACACGGAGGAACATGGCATGGAAGACATACTCGTAGGGCTGGACATCGGTACCACGAAGACCTGCGCGGTCATCGGCACCATGAACCAGAACAACCAGGTCGAGGTGATCGGCGTCGGCGTGACGCCGTCCAAGGGCCTCAAGAACGGTGTCATCGTGAACATTGACAACACGACCGCGGCCATCATAAAGGCCATCGACGAAGGCGAGCTGATGGCGGGCTACGAGGTGACCGACTGCATCATCGGCGTCAGCGGCCAGCACGTCAAGGGGCAGAATTCCCGCGGCGTGGTCGCGGTGTCGAGCCGGAACAGGACCATCACGACCAACGACGTCAAGCGGGTCATCGAGGCCGCCCAGGCCGTGGTAATACCGATGGACCGTGAGATCCTCCACGTCCTGTCCAAGGAATTCTCGGTTGACGACCAGATCGGCATCAAGGACCCGATCGGCATGACCGGGGTCCGCCTGGAGGCGGAAGTCCATATCGTGACCGGCGTGACATCGGGCATACAGAACATGATCAAGGCGGTGGAGAAGGCGGGGTTCCAGTACCGCGACATCGTCTTCAATCCCCTGGCGGCGGCGGACGCGGTCCTCTCCCGGGACGAGATGGAGCTCGGCGTGGCGCTGCTGGACATCGGCGGCGGCACCATTGACATAGTGGTTTACCTTGAAGGCGGCGTGGCCTACTCGACGGTCCTGTCAATCGGCGGGATACACGTCACCAATGATATATCGATCGGCCTGCGGACGCCGATCGAGTCCGCGGAGCTCATCAAGAAGAAATACGGGTGCGCGGTCCTCGACCTGGTCGATCCGTCGGAAGTGGTGGAGGTCCCCTCCGTGGGCGGGCGTCCGCCGCGGAAGCTCCTCCGCCAGGAGCTCACCCAGATCATCGAGCCGCGGGTCGCTGAGATGATGGAAATGGTCGACCGCGAGCTGGCCCTTTCGGGCAAGAAGGACATGCTCTCGGCGGGCATCGTGCTGACCGGGGGCGGGAGCATGCTTGACGGGTCCATAGAGGCGGCTGAGCGGGTCTTCAACATGCCGGTGCGCATCGGCTCCCCGCGTGATATCGCGGGCCTGGCGGACCGGGTGGCGACGCCGCAATTTGCCGCATCGGTGGGACTGCTCCGGTACGGCCTCCGGATGAACCAGCTGCGGACCGGGAAGCTCGCGCCGGAAAAGGGCGGGAGCGTGTTCGGCAGGATGAAGAAGTGGCTGGAAGAATATTTGTAGGGGCAGTCCCCTAAATCCCCCGGAGGGGGACTTGGGGACTGATGGAATCCTTGGCTCCCCTCCGGGGGGACGGGGGGTGAACAGAAGAACGATTTTCGATGAAGGCATACTATTATTTCATATCAAACGCTGCGGCGAAAAAATATATCGTAATGAGACATAATACCGAATCGAAGGGGGACTGACATGTTCAAACTGGAAGAAGAAAAGCCTCTCGCAACAGTCATCAAGGTCGTCGGCGTCGGCGGGGCCGGGTGCAACGCGGTCAACAGGATGATCGCCACCGGCATGGAAGGAGTGGAGTTCATCGTCGCCAACACCGACGCGCAGCAGCTCAGGGACAGCCTGGCCCAGGTCAAGATCCAGATAGGGACCAAGCTCACCCGCGGCCTCGGCGCCGGCGCGGACCCGAGCATCGGCCGCGAGGCGGCCAACGAGGACCGGGACAAGATCCACAAGGCCCTCAAGGGGGCCGACATGGTGTTCATCACCGCCGGCATGGGCGGCGGAACCGGGACCGGCGCGGCGCCCATCGTGGCCGAGGTTGCCAAGGAGCTGTCGGCCCTGGTGGTCGGCGTGGTCACCAAGCCCTTCAAGGTGGAAGGGAAGAAGCGCCTTTCACAGGCGGAGACCGGCATCGCCAACCTGAAGGAGAAAGTCGACACCCTCATAACCATCCATAATGATCTTTTACTTAAAATCATCGACCGACGCACGCCCATTGAAGACGCCTTCAAACTCGCGGATGACATTTTAAGGCAGGGCGTTCAGGGCATAGCGGACCTGATCATGGTCACGGGCCTGGTCAACGTCGACTTCGCCGACGTGCGCACCGTCATGAAGGAAACCGGCGACGCCCTCATGGGAGTCGGCATCGGCACGGGCGAGAACAAGGCCCTGGAGGCGACCCAGCAGGCCATCAACAGCCCGCTCCTTGAGGAGACCAGCATCGAGGGCGCCAAGGCGGTCCTCATTAATATCGCCGGAGGCAACGACCTCTCCCTCCACGAGGTGAACGAGGTTACCGACGTCATCACCCGCCAGGTCGACCCCGAGGCCAACATCATCTTCGGCACCACCATCGATCCGGCCCTGTCCGACAGGGTCCGCGTGACCGTTATCGCCACCGGCTTCGACCGACGCCGCAACATGATAAACCGGGGCGGCGCTCAGCAGCCGGTCAACGGGACCTCCCTCACGCTGATAGAGGGGAGCCAGAACAGGCTGGAGAAGCGGGTCTCCGCCGGCATGCAGACCTTTTCCCTCGACTACGAGAGGAAGCGTGCGCGCGATTTCCAGAACGAGGACCTGGACATCCCGGCGTTTCTGCGCAGGGGAGTGGAGTAGGCGGCCGTGAGAGCGGTGATGGATATTCAGGTTGATGATGACATCCGGTCCTTTCTCGCCGGGGCCATGGGGAGCTTCACCGCGGTGGAGCCCCTGGCCGGCGACGCCTCCACCCGCCGGTACTGGCGGGTCAGGGCCGGGGAGCGGACCTGCGTCCTCTGCAAAGACCCGGGCTTCATCAACGGACAGGAAACCGGTTATCCCTTCCTGGTGGTGTATGGCCTCCTGAAAGATTCGGTGCCGGTGCCTGAAATCCTCGCCATGGACAGCGGGCCGGGGCTCTTCCTCCTTCAGGACCTCGGCGACGACCTGCTCGAATATGTCTACCCCCTGTCCGACGAACAGGCTGTTAGGCGTTTCTACCAGTCCAGCATTGAAAACCTCTTTTCGATTCAGATGATTCGGGGGAAGGGCTCCGCGCCCTTCTCCCTCTCTTTTGATGTCGAGAAGCTGATGTTCGAGTTCGATTTTTTCATCGACCACGCCCTCGAGGGCTATTTCCGGGCCGGTCTCTCCGGTCACGACCGGGAGGATCTGCGATCGGCGTTCCTTGAAATAGCCGGGGCCCTGTACCGCCCCGAGCATTTTGTCCTGGCTCACCGTGACTACCATTCGCGGAACCTCATAATCTTCAACGACATCCCCTATGTCATAGATTTCCAGGACGCGCGCATGGGCCTTCCCCAGTACGACGCGGTGTCCCTGCTGCGGGATTCCTACATTACACTTCCCGATGACATCTTTGACTATCTCAAAAATTATTGCTATGAGGGAGGCAAGGAGATGGACATTCACTCAATGGGGCGAGACGAGTACAACTACTACTTCGACCTCATGGCCTTCCAGCGGAACGTCAAGGCCCTGGGTACCTTCGGGTACCAGGTCTCCGCCAGGGGGAACGCCCGGTACGAGCGCTACATACGGCCTACGGCGGACTACCTGGGCGATTACGCGGAGCGGCAGGAAAAGCTCGGCAAGGCCTGGCGGATACTGCGCAATTACCTGAACGGCAGGTAAAACCCAACCGATTAAAGTCTTCTTCATGCCCTCACGGCTCAATCTCCCGTATCATCCCGTATGACGCGGTTCTTCATCGCACCCAGGTCAACCTCGCCGTCGCCGCTGTATATGCGGGCCTCCATGATGTCGCCCGGGGCGAGGTAGCGACGGTTGTTCCTTATCTCGGAGGCTATGAAACGGTCAATACGCTGCGCCTGGGGTATTCCCAGGATCTCCGCCATCCTCGCCTTGAATTTGGGCGGGCTCCCGAGGGCCACGCCCCGGGGGGTACCCGTCGCGATAACGTCGCCCGGCTGCAGGTCGAACTTCTCGCGCAGGCAGTTGAGGAGCTCGTGCACCCTGAAGATCATGCTGGCCGTGGAGCCCTTCTGGCCCTTGTCCGGGTAGAACGTCCCGTCCCGCTTATATACGCGGAGCTCCAGGGTCAGTTCGTAGAGCCTGGAGAGCGAGGCCGGGTCCAGCCGCTGAATATAGGGGCCCATGGGCGCGAAGGTGCGAAAGCTCTTGCCGAGGAACCATTGACCTGCCCGCAGCTGCAGGTCCCGCGCGGACACGTCATTGAACAGGGTGATGCCGAGCACGTAGTCCCCGAGGTTCTCATCCGTGATGACGTCCTTTCTGCCCGCTGTCCTTCCCATCACCACGCCGAGCTCGACCTCGTAATCGAGGAGGGACACCCCGGACGGGTACACGACGTCGTCCGCGGGGCCGCAGAGGGCGCTCGGGGCTTTCGTGAAAAAGATGGGGCTCTTCGGAATCGGCATGCGCACCTCGAGGGCGTGGTCGCGGTAGTTGAGCCCGGCGCAGTACACGTGGGGATGGTCGCCCGCCGGGGGAAGAATATGGACGTCCTTTATCTTCAGCGCCCTTCCGGTCTCCGGCATCTTCCCGCCTTTGGTGAGGCTGTGGACGTCGCCGATGCCCCCGGCGTTTTGTATCGGCCTGATGACGCCTTCGGCGAGTATGCCGTATTCGGCTGGTCTGCCTTTCGCGCGGGTATATTTCACAATCTTCATATGCACGCCCTCCGGTTAAGGTATCTTGCAGCGATCTTCTGATTCTGTCATTTTCCGAATAATTTCAGGACCGCGTAAACGAGTTCAATGAGCTGGTTGGCGATCGCGAAGGCCGCAGCGCTGAAAAACATCCGCGCCGATGACATGTCGTCGTAATCGGGCCATATCCGGTGGAAATGCGCGATATAGACCTGCACCCCGGACCTGTATTTTACCAGGAGGGCCACGATGGCGACGCCGAGGAGCATCGCGGCGAAAAACAGCAGGGCCTGGAACACGCCCTGCTTGATGCATTCCTGCGATGTCGCCGTCACCAGCCGGGCCATCACCGGGACGAAGAACAGGACCATGAAAAAACCGTTGCGCAGGCCAAGCATGAAGGCCAGCGCCCCCAGCAGGACAACCGGCAGGACCACCCCCACGGCGACAAACCCGGCCAGCGTCAGGTAATAGAGCGGGCCGGTGCCGCCGACGGCGTCGCCGGCCGTTTTGGCGAGGGAAGGCCAGCGGTCCGGACCCCCGATCGCTATAAACATGAAAGATACGCAGATCGTGCCGAGGCACGCGAACAGCAGCATGCGCGTGTACCCCGCGTTATCCCCGGGCGAGACAACGTGCCTCGCGATGGTAACGATAAAATACCCGGATATGAACAGGTTCATTGCGGCCACTAAACGGTCCATATGCCTGCCCCCGTCAGGTAAGGATTGCAGCGCGTGTGATTATCTTCCCATAAGCGGAGATATTGTACAAGTGATTTTTACTTTACCTGAAATCCGTCTCTGCGTTCCGTCGGCCGCGCGCGAGATATTTTTCCGGGCTGCTACCTCACGAAGGTTGCCTGGTGCCGTCAGCAGGATATCGCTGCGTGGTTTATTAATATATGACGACATGAAAAAAATATTGACAGCCGACTAGTTATTAAGTATTTTATATAATAATAAAATATAATAGGGTTATTAATAATGTTCGTTATTTACATATTCGGTGGAATAGTAGCCATTTTTATACTCCTGCAGTTTTCTTTACGGGTAGCAATGAAATTTAAAAAAGGAAAACCGGCACCGCACCTTAACGGCAAGGCCGGGTCTGTAATAAAAAGCGGTAAAAAAGCCTTATTTTACTTCTACAGTCCCCAGTGTGGCGCCTGCAGGGCAATGACTCCTGTGGTAAAGACCATGGCCGGCAGGAATAAAAACATCTTTCCTATTAATATTGCCGAGGACATGGAAACCGCGAGAAAGTTCGGTGTCATGGGCACACCGTCCACGGTGCTCGTTGAGTCCGGGAAAATTCGGGATTTTATCATGGGACCGAAGTCCGAAACGGAAATCGCGGCCTTGATGGGATAGCAGCATCGTCCATCCCTTCCGGCCCCTATCGCGCAAGGTACGAGACGAGGAGCCAGACACCGGCGCCGATGGCCGCCAGCGATATGGCCATCCTCGCCAGGAGAGCAAGGTCCTTGCCGCGCGCAAGCGAACGGATGGTAAGGGCCGCGTACGGGCGTATGAGGCGCGACACGGTCCTTATGTCGAGGGTGGAGAAGAGCGAATCGGCGGTGCCGAAGGGGTGAAACAGTACTTTCCTTGACATATTTTTCCCTTCCGGCGTTCAATAGCTCCATGAAAGCGTTCCTTCTCGCAGCCGGCTTCGGCGAGCGCCTCAGGCCCCTGTCCGATGCCATGCCCAAGCCCCTGGTCCCGGTGATGAACGTCCCGGCCATATGCTATGCAATGTCCCTGATTAAAAATGCCGGCATAACCGATGTTGTATGCAACGTCCATTACCGCCGGGAGCAGATCATGGAGTTCTTCCGCCGGAACAATAACTTTGGACTGAACATTGCCTTCTCTGTAGAAGAGACAATATTGGGGACCGGCGGCGGCCTGGAAAACTGCCGCAAGCATTTGCAGGACGCTCCCTTTGTTTACATTAACAGCGATATCATCGCCCCCGTGGACCTGAAATCATTCATGGCCTCGTATGATGCGTCGTCGGAGGACGGTTCCCTGCTGGTGAGCAGAAGCTCCGGCCCCGGCGGCCGCGTTACCGTGAAGGACGGCCGCGTCATCAACCTGCGCACCCTCCTGCCGGTTGATGAGAAGCCGGGCCATGACTTCCTCGGCATTGCCGTGCTCTCCCCGGAGGTGTTCAAGTACCTGAAACGCGGTTTCTCCGACATCGTCGAAAACGGATTCATAGACCTGGTGAAACGCGGGTCACTGGGATGTCAAGAATACGCCGGACCGTGGCACGACATCGGCTCCATCGAATCGTATCGGCTGGCAAACATGGCTTTGCTTGATATGGATGAGGGCTTCAGGAACGCTGTCATGAGCGCCACCGCCATGGAGCCCCGGGCCATTGACGCGTCCGCCCGCATCGGAAAGAATTGCGCGATAACGAGGTCGGTCATCGGCGCAGGATGTGACATAGGCGTTGGCGCTGTTATCGAGGAATCTGTTCTTCTTCCGGAGGCCGCTGCGGAAAGCGGAGCGGTGATGGTCAGGCAGGTTGTTTTCAATTGATAATATCTGGGCCGGGAGTTGTCCCGGCGAGTAGGCGACAGGGATATCGCCGATTCCGCCGAGTCAACAGGATGTTATACGAGGCGGACGAGCGGGATAACTCAAGGCCTAATTATATTTTGAAATCCGTCCTCACGTCGCAGGAGGTGACGATCTGCGAGTTGGAATAGCGCCGGTTGTCGCTCAGGTTCTGGAAGTAGTACCAGCGGTGCTTCAGGGAGACGCCCAGGATATCGTTCATTTTTATGGTGACGGCGTTCTCGAGCTCGCTCCGGAAATAGTTGTTTTCCTTGTTGCTCCCCCTTGCGCCGATCAGCGACAGAAACGAATCGAACTTGAGGCTGTAGGAAAGATTCTTCAAAAAATCGTACTTCATGTTCACCAGCATCTCAAAACCGAACACAACGGGACGCACCGGGTCATGAATGTATTTTTCAAGACCGCACCCGAAGGTCCCGGTCAGGAACTTGGTGTGGATGTTCATCCCCAGGGTCTCCCGTATGGTGACCGGCCGGAGGAGCTTCCGGTACTGCATGAACTGGTTCAGGCTGTCGTAGTCAGAAACCTTGGCAGGCATCGTGGCGCCGCGCACCGGCAGGAGCACCGTGTCGACCTGGCTCTTGACGTAGGGATTGACGATGGGGTGAAGGTTCGGCATGTACGCGATGGTGCCCCTGATGAGGTTCTTCAGGTAGTCCCTGTCCTGGCGCAGGTAATTGATGTAGGGCGTAATCGTTATGGTATGATACCGGTTGTAAAACACGAAGTCGATTTTCCCCTCGACCCCCCACTTGGTGTAGGATCTGGACGTCTCCCCGACGGGGACCTTTACCCCCTTGTCCACGATGATGCGGGACGCCTCGTAGTAGGCCGATAAGAATATGTCGATGAGGTACCTGAAACGCCGCTCGATGTAGCCGAAGTCCCCGGCAAGGACCGCCTTGCGGCCCCTGAGATCGTCGATGATGATATCGGGGATCGTTTTCCATGTATTTTTAAAAATGATCTTTTTCCGGAGCGCCTTTTCGATATCCTCGAAGACCGTCTGGGTCGACACGACCAGGTATTTCCTCCGGGGCATGACGATGTGGCCCTGGATGAGACGGTCCCGGTATCCGGCCACGGCGTAGTGCCCCAGAATGTTCCTGATCGAGGTGAGTTCCTCCCCGGTGAGGCGGTAGGTGTACACGGCATAGTTGTCGTTGACCGCCGAGAGGACGTCTACGAGGCGGATATCGTTCGCCAGGTCCATCGGGTTTACCGTGTTGTTCTTGACGATGGAGACCTCGGCGGAGGAGTAGTCCTGGAGGAGATGCGCTATCCTGCCCTGGTCAAGGCGGACCGGCCTGTCGATCCTTGTCAGGGCCATGTCCTGTTCGGCGGCAAACTGTTTTTTCCACTGCGTCAGCCTTGCGACGAAATCCTCGTAATCACCGTCGTCAACGGCGTGGCGGGCCGGCTTTCTGAACTGGAAGCCCGATACGGACAGGCCGCCGTCAAGGGAGAGGGTGAGCAGGCAGTAGCCCGTGTCCGGCGGCACCGTGATGATGGATCGCCGGTCCGCCAGCTCCAGGCGCACCACGCGGCCGCCGGAGAGGACACCCCGGTGGTCCCCGCCGGTAAGGACGAGGCGCACCCGGGGAAAGGTGCTGAGGAGCTTCACGTTCTCGCGGTAGGTGAGGCCCGAGACGAGAACGATGTCCTCGACAGACTGCCTGTCAAGGTCTGAAATGACCTTCTCGAGGACCTTGACCTCGTCTTCGACGGCGATCCGGTACACGTTCTTTTCCGCGATATCGAAGAGAATCTTTTTGGATGAAAGGCCGACGAAGGCCACGCGCCTTCCCTGGATTTCCTGGATGATATAGGGAGTGAACAGCGGCGAATTGTCCCGCATGATGTTTGCCGAAAGAAGGGCTGTCCCGCTCTGCTTCCGGAGGAATTCGAGGCTGGCAACGCCGATGCGCAGGTCCATGGACGAGACCAGGGTCGACCGGCACCGGAAATGCTTGAAGAAGTCCATCATGGCGCCGCCGTAGTTCTGCTTCGAGAGCACGCCGGGATAGAAGGAATTGCCCAGGTCGAGATAGAGGACCTTGCCCCTTTTTGACTCCATGATGATGGACTGGCCCAGGAGCAGCATCGGGTCCCGGGTCTCCTGGCCTTCGATATCAGGGATAAACCGTCCCTCGAGGTTTGACGTGAGAAGAATCGTCACCGCCTCGGCGGCCCCCGCGGGCCGTGGAAGCGGGATGAGCAGCGCCGCACCGACCAGTGCGAGTATCGTTATCCCTCGGCGGTTCCGGGATGTTTTCATTTCAGTTTTGTGTGAAAAATACGCCATGTATACCGGTTATTTCGGATTGGTCTTGTTCGATTCCAGGGTTTCCAGTTTCGACTTGAGGACTGTTATCTCGGCGACTTTATCTTTAAGCGACGAGTTCAGCATGTCGACTTCCCCCCTGAGGGTGCGTATGGCAGCTTCCCGTTCTTTCAGGAGCAGATCGTTTTTTTCAATGGCGGCTTTCATCTTTTCGATTTCCGAAGCGAGGTCCCTGTTTTTTTTGTTGCCGAGGCTTATCTCCGCTTCCTTGCTGTTCAGCTCGACCTTCATCCGGTCGGCGGCAGACTGGATATCCCTGACGGCCATTTCCTTCCTGGAAAGTTCTTCGTTTTTTTCCTCGATTTTCTTTTCAAGTGCGGCAATGGCGGCATTGAGACGGGCCGACGTTTCGGCATAATCCGACTTCAGGCGCGCGTTCAACCCGGCAAGCTCCTTGATCCGGGCATCGGATTCGGTCTTCAGCAGAGCGTAATCATTTTTAAGCCGTTTTATGCTTTCCTTCTGGTCGCTGTTTTCAGCTTCGAGGAGGGCGTTCTTTTTTTCGATCATGCTGACGCGTTTCTTTAAAACGGCAAGCTCAGATTCAAGGTCTGTTGCGCTCCTGTCCCGGTGCGTCATGAGGCCGGAGCACGACAGGGCCACCAGCATGGAGGCCGTTATCATGGATGCTGTTCTTCGGTACATGTTCGGTGCCACGGATACGATTCCTGCTGATCATAATAAAAGGTGTCCCCGGCAGTTGGCAATAATAATTCGGGCCCCGCGGCCATAATTTTATTCCCGGCAATACTGCCATACGTTAGCGCAGCATCCGCAGGGAGGTGAATTCAGCCTGGTATTTTAAGTTGCTGACCTTGTCAGCATTAAAGGCGGGATGTGGACTGCGCCCGAAATCGGCCTCTATGGCAGGATGACCCGCAAGGTGGAGTTCAGCAAGCCCAAGTCTTTTATTATCATCGGGTGCCTGCGGGTGATTGGCCTGTACAACCTTGTTTTCTTTATTCTCCGGTGAAATGAACCGGCGCTGTTGTGGCCCGGGATATTCTGCCTTCTCATAGCTGTCTGGACTTTTTTGACGGGCATTACGCCGAAGTGTGGCACCCGTCGCTGTTTTATTATACCCCGGTGCAGAGTATCTATTTCCTGACTATCTATATTGCCTTCCCGGTATTTTTACCTTTGCCTATAACGCCTTCAGAGACTACTTTCCGCGGAAACCGCTGCTGGCTCTCTGGGTGGTCAGCGCGCTGCTGGTCATGACGGTTTTCTTTTTCACGCCCTATTTGTATTTCAAGTTCCTTTTCATTTTCCACATATCGGTGGCAATATTCACCGCTATTTTCTTTTTTTACTTAATACGGGGAGGTCTTCGCAGGCGGGATGTCCTTGCCCTGGTATCCTTGATAGCGCCGCGTAAAGCCCGCCCGGGCGAAGCGTGATTATAAAAAAACCCGCGCTGCCGTGTAGGAAAGCTTTTTGAACCTGTGACCAGGTGGGTTCCCGCACGGCAGATCAGGTCTTCCCCGGATGGGGCATGACCATTACAGCCAAATATTGGGATCCCTAAAAAGCTTTTGGTTCAAAAAAATGTAGTTCCTATCACCAACAGCGCAGGCGACTTCTTATAAAGTAACGACCTCCTTAATTGGCAACAAGTTTTTTTGCCGTAATCGGGGAAAAAACCGCGGGCTCATTTTCCATGATTTTGTTTGAAATATTTGTGGAAATTATTCATTGACATCATTATACTTATTGGATATCTCATCATACTCAATGTGCGCCTTTGCCGCGGAAGGTGGCGGGGGATATCCAATTTATAATAACTGGATAGTATGCATGCATATCGTTCGGCCGGATCCGGCCGCTAAGTCTTTATACAATACATCAGCAGGGGTAGTGGCAATGATATCGAAGTTCTTCAAGGATTATGATAAAAAATTATACAAGAAAAAAGCCGTGGACGAAGCCGAAGGCGAACAGGGACACAAGAAAAAAGGATCTAAGGGCGCCCTTGACATCCACCTCTTGCAGAATAACCTTTCAGGCATTATCCCGTCGAATCTGAAAATAGCCCCGGTCAAGCCCATAGATTCCGCGGGTTTTTCGCCCGACGGGGCTGATCTCGTGATCTACGACGAATACTGCCGCGACATTATCGATTTGATGGGCGGATATGTGCCCTATGAGCTTGTCTACGGCCTGATTCATGTGGTCCAGACCCTGAATAAGGACTCCCTGATCGAGGTCTTAAGCAAAATCGCAACGGCAAAAAAATTGAACATGTACGCCGCACCCGCTGAAGAGGAGGAACGTGTGCATATCCCTTCCTTTGTGGTGGTGCAGTCGACGAAATACGAGTTCCAGGAACTGAAAAATGATATCGTTAATTTTTATCTGTCAAAGAATATAGAGTACCAGTACGAGATGGATATACTCATGGTGATGCATAAGGGCATAGTGGTGAAAAACTGGCGTGAAAAAAGGAGCTTCATCGCCCTGGAAACCAATGAGGACACCTTCATGTGGTTTTTCATTCTCATGAACGAGTATCTTGACATGAAAAAGGACCGCGCCATCGATTTTAGGAACTATGTGAAAAAAGAAGTAATTTATAACGAGTATTAGGCGGATTTGAAGGTGTGGGGCGGGGTCTGATGAGCCCCCGCGGGAGGGCTTTTTCCGGAGCCGGGCATCGCTGTTTGTGCAAAAAATGCGTTATCCGGGCAGTAAATCACTCCTTGGATGGTCCATCGGTAACGTGCAGGCCCATTATTGATTAAGGAAATTGGATAAAAACAGCCGATTATTGGAATATAATTTTGTATAATTCGATTAATATTCTTGACATATATTCAAATATTCATATTATTATTTATCAATTCGATGGGGCAGTCCATTAACCCGGAATATCACATCTCTGGTTCCTTGTAATTGTAACCCATTTATTATTTCTTGGTGATATCCTGGAGTCGATGAATCTGGAAGTACCCAAAAATAAAAAGAGGAGAACTATTTTGGGAAGGAAATTATGCAACGCCATTCTGCCACTGTTCCTGCTGCTGGTGGTGGCCCAGTTTACCCTGGCTTCAAAGGTTTGCATGGCCAGGCAGAGCAAGGATATCATAATGGTCCTCGATACTTCAATGAGCATGATCGGGCGCGCCGGCGGGAAGGATATCCTGAACGATGTCAAGCGCAGCATCAGCGATTATATCGACCAGGTTGAGGACGGCGACCGCGTCACCTTCGTGACCTTCGACACTGATGTGAGAATATACCCGACGGTTATTGTTGACGACGACAATGACCGGGATATCCTCAAGAAATACATAACCATGACCAATGCCACAGGCCTCTGGACCAACACCTTTAAAATGATAACGAAGGTTCTTGATTCGGCAGAAAACCTCGACAAGAAAGACGGACGCCAAACCGAGATCGTGATCATGACCGATGCCATAGACGATCCCTCTCCGGGAGATAAAAAGTTTGACTTCGTTGAATTTGCCAAGAAATACGGGAAGAAGTCGAATCTCTGGGTCTATGTGCTGAGTTTTTCCCCGGGGATGAAAAGCGAAAATGCCAAGAAGATGGAGAAGGAGCTGGGTCTTGTTTCCGACAATGTTAAAGTAATCCAGGCCGGTGATCCGGAAAAGGGGAAACAGGAGCTGATCCAGGACGAAAAAGAAAGGGAATCTGCGGGAAGAAGCATCCTCATACCCATTATAATCGCGGGCGCCTGCATCCTCCTGGTCCTGGCAATACTTTTCTTTGTAAAGAGGCTCGCGGACCTCAAGGTTGCCGGCAAGCTTGAATACTGGAACAATGAGATAATCGAGCCCTATATGCAGCATTTTGACCTTGCCCGCAGGCCTGCCAGGGAAGTCATGATCGGCAAGGGCCTCGGGTGCGTCGTGAACGTGAGGGATATCACCATCAAGAAACCCATTATGATCAAGGCCATACGGCACGAAGGTGCCATCAGGATGAAGCTGATCGATAATGAAAGCGCAAGGGTCGAGATGGTTAACCGTCAGGCGGACGGACTCCTCCAGGATGGCGACATATTTAAAGTAGGCAATTATACATTTAAATATTTTGCGTCATAACGCGGGCGAGGCGAAACGATTAGTATTTATAAGAATTTGATTGGAGGACGATATTATTTGTCGATAGTATTGAAGAATTTTTAGAAATAATCTTGACAGAATATTCTTCATTACTATTATATTACAGTTTAACAAATATATATAATTCCATTTGAATAGATGCACATAAACATGAATTTAAAAGCGTAGCGAAATTAAGGAGGAATATTACATGGCTTTTACACAATTTCCTAAAAGTCCTAACAAGTTTCACCCGACCATCCCCAATGCCGTTGGTTCCCACGAATCGTACGCGCAGGAAGGACGTGATAAAATCGCTGAACAGCGACTGATTGTAAATGAAACCACGGACCGGGTCGTAAACCAGGTCCTGACCAAGCTGCCCGAGGAAGTTCTGGTAAAGATGGAAATCATGGGCGGTTTAAAGGAAAAGCTATATAACTATGTGAACCAGACCTACGTCAACATGTTCAACCGCTACACGGTTACCATGGAAGACGAGTTCATGAAAAAAGTCCGGGACTTCGTCGACAAGGAAGAGCTCCGCGGTCTTGCCCGGTATACCCCGAGGGAGATCATCGAGCTTATGGACAAGATCGCCGGTCCCGACAAGTTCCATACCGGTGAGATTGAAAAGTCCATCATCAACATGTATGGCCACCTCCAGGGACACATTCAGCGGGGCGTCAACGACCTCGAAACCGAGACCAACTCAATACTCCGTCAGAAAACAGACATCGGCGCCTTCGTCCGCGGCCAGAACGCCTACGCTATTTTAAAGTGCGTCTTCAAAGACAATGAATACCGGCCCAAGTACGTATATGATGTGAAGCTTTCGATCAATATACTCGAGAGCGAGCTCATCAGCCCGATGTACCACTATCAGGTAACTGTCGAAAACCTCCTTAAAGACGCTATACAGAAACACGTTCAGGACCTGATTGACCGCCAGGTGCAGGCCTTCTACGACGAACTGGTCGACCAGGGCAAGCGCGAGCTTACCGGCAGCGAGAAAATGTTTGAGAAGATCAAGCGGATCGAGAATTTCACCGATGACGAAAAAGACGATGAGAAATCGAAACGGTACACCATCCTCGCCAAGAAGTTCCTCGACAAGATCGAGGGCCTCAGGGCAGAGATCGATGTAGAAGACTTCGATCCCCTCAACATCAGGGAAAACATCAAGTTCATCATTGACGAGGAGAACGTCCGGAACCGCGGCTACAACACCGCCATCAATAATATCACCTCGATCCTTGACACCAGCAAGCTGGGCTACCAGGTCTGCAACAACATGAAGAACGCCCGGGTATGCCACATACGCGAATACGAAGAGACCGACACCTCGATCCTTCCCGACGAGCGGTACGCCATGCGGCTGGCCTTCTACGACCAGAACCAGCTCAAGGTTGAAAAGAAAGAATACGACAAGCAAATGGATTCTTTCTCGACCGAGATCAAGATGCTGTGGGACGTCTGTCACGGCTACTATGAGTCGAAGAAGCGTTTCCGTTCCCTGAAGGACTTCGACGACCTGTCCGCCAGGATCATGTCCAAAGAATGGAAGCGGGCCAAAAAAGAGCGCGAAGAGGATCCCGAGAACATTCTCTGGAACGAGATCGGCGAAATGTATCCGGAAGACTCCTTCGTTGAAAAGAATAACCGGACCTATGAAAACCGGATCGTCAACCTTAAGAACAAGCTTAACTACCTGAAAGACATGCTGGCGAAGATGCATGGCTACCAGAACCCGGTCGAACGCGTTATCCTTGACGAGCGGATCAACTTCATGTCGAAGCGGTTTAACGAGTTCACCTACCGCGTGAACCCGCACCACATCCAGCCGGGCCTGATCCTCGACATCGACATTGCGACGATCAAGAGGAAACAGTACATGCTGAAGGGCATGGCGAACGTGCTGAACGAATTCCTCTATGGCGTGTCGAAGGGTTTCTCCGACGCCGCCTTCGCTCAATACACGCGGCGCCGTTCGACCCAGCGCGAGGACATCGATCAGTCCTTTGCTGCCGCCGATACCAGCGAGAGCATCATCGAAGAAGCGTACAAGGTGTCCCAGCCCAGCGAAATCAGCGGCACGGTAAGCCTTTCGCCGAAATCGAAAGCTCCCATGAAGAAGTCCGGATTGAAAGAGCTTTAAGATTTCCAACAATGAACATGACTGACAAGAGGCCGGCTCTGATGAGCCGGCCTCTTTTTTTATACATTGAATGGCGGAATTTGAATGCTGGCAGTCTTGAAACATGGGCGGTGAGGTCCATTTATTGCGTTTCCTCAATACAAAATGCTTGCAATTAATAGTAGAGCTTTTATATTATCAACCATACGGGGATATAAAAATCCTGAAATGCGGCCGTCTTTTATATCATGCCTGAGCATGCCAGGATAAGAGAAGGCGCTTTGAAATCATTTTTTTACCCCCTGCCAAATCTCGCTAAAAGGGAGTACAACCATGGAGAGCACCTATTTCGCATTGGCATCCAAGTCAAATTTCAACAAGGCACTCAGACACTTCTACAAGGTGTCAGAAGTTGTAGATGAAATTGAGATGAATAGAAACCTGGCTGATGTAATCAATGACGATATTGACGCCAATGAGGTCACCGAGGACCAGATACTGCCGATCGTGGGCTCCGTCATCAGGGATAAATACGGCTACAGCTATGATTCTTATAACATAATCGAACCGATCACGGAGTTTGAGAAAATTGCGGAAGAGACTTCGAAATGGACTGCACTGGATATTGTCTGCGTATACTACAACCCGGGAGGCAAGGTGTTCATCATCAATCCCAAGAACCCGGACCACTGGGAACGCGTCAGGGAGCTGCACAATGACCAGCTGATGGTGATTTACGTGAAATTCCTCAAGGAGGAAAATAAAAAAATCGAAGAAGCGGCGATCAATACCTTCGAGGAGATGCTGTCCGGGAAGGATGTGTTCATAAACAAGGCCTTTATCGACCAGACCGTTGTCCAGCGGAAACCTGTCAAGAAGGAGAAGAAGGTCGAGGAACCTGGGAAAGTCGGAGGAGGAGGAGTGGCGAACATTACTCCGAAGTACGCGGTGGAGGTCTCCAATGAGCTCTTTCACAACGGCAATGTCGAGGCTTGGAAAAAGATCGTTGAAAGCTATACCACAACATTTCCAGCCCTTAAGGTGTTCATATACCACGGGAGCGAACTGGTCAACGATATAAACTCTCTGTTCAAGTGGGGGAAGGTCAAGCATGGCGACACCATCTTTTTTCAGGTCGCCGGCGAGAATATCAAGGGCGTATCGAAGCTCCAGAAATATCTCTATGAAGGAGCCAGCCCCCGTTTCGAGCAGTTCCTCAAGATCGGGGTAGGACAGGTGCTGAGGCTTTTCTAGCGCCCGTGAAATCATCTACAAACTCAGAGGAGATTTGAAATGGAAAACATAGTATACTTTAATAAAAACCTGAAAGAAGTCGACGAGAAGGTCCGGCAGCGCCTGGGCATCCGCGGCAGGAGGGCCGTGGACCTTGCCATGATGGGCCTTCCCATTGTGCCGGGCTTCATCATCGACTCGGTCCTCACGCAAAAGCTGCCCCAGATCAACCTGAAGGAAATACTGAGCACCTATATCGGACAGCTGGAGAAAGACACCAAGAAAAAATACGGTGACGCGGAAAAACCCCTCATGCTCAAGGTCGTACTCAGCTCCGACCTGAATGTGCCGCACTTTCCTTCGATCCACAATATCGGCATGAATGCGACCACGGTGGAGGCCTTCGGCAAGTATACCGGCCGGGAATTCGCCTACGGCGAGTACCTGTTTTTACTCCGGAACCTGGCGAACAAGATATTCGAAATCGATGAAAAGGAAAGAAAGCAGATCGAGGGTAAAATTGCCAAGAAGGCCGGTATCGACGACATGACCAAGGCCATCGAGTCGTACCAGAAGCTCTTCGGCGATAAATTCAGCGAGGACGTCAATGACCAGCTGAGCCTGATCATAAAGGGCGCGTCGTCACGGTACTGCGATTCGGCGATAGACGTCGACAACTCCCTTTCCATAATGGTCCAGGTGATGGTTTACGGCAACTGGGGAGACAATTCCTACGCGGGCAACTACTATACCAGGAACATCATCACCGGCGACCCGGAGATCCAGGGCAACTTCGGCCAGAGCGAGTTCGATATCCAGGAAGGCAAGGCGAAGGACATCAGCAAGATAGAGAAGAAGCACTATACGCATTTTACCGAAATAGCCCATAAAATAGAAGACAACTTCAAGGAAATACGCGAGATCAAGTTCACCATCGAAGAGGGTGATTTCTGGCTCGTGGAGCAGAAAGAAGTAGATGACAAGTCCACGCAGTCCCAGATCAAGGCCCTCCTTGACCTGACCAAGCGGAAAATCGTTTCCGAAACCTACACGATCGAGCGCATAAAGCCGAACCAGCTCAACGAGCTCCTGCACCCGGTCATTGATCCGAGGTCCACCAAGAACGTCAAATTCATAAAGGGCGGCATTTCCGGCTCGACCGGCGCCGCCATAGGCCGGGTCTTTTTTTCGACTCCCAAACTCCTTGAGGAGCATAAGAAGGCCATCATGAAAGGCGGTGATGCCAACCTGATACTGGTCATGCCGGCCTCCTTCGCGGAGGACGTAAAGGCGATCGAGGTGGCCCAGGGCGTCATCACCTGCGAAGGCGGTTTTTCGTCCCATGCACCGGTCGTGGCGCGGAGCCTTGGCAAGGTCGCCATGGTTCAGCCCGAGATGAAAATAAAAGGGAACAGCTTCACCCTGGGCGGAAAGACCGTATACGAGGGCGACTATGTTTCCATGAGCGTTCCCTATTATGAAGCGCCCACCATATTCATGGGAAAAGTCGAACTGATTGAGCCGGACTGGAAGAGCAATGGCCTCTTCGAATTCATGGAAATAGTAGAAAAGCAGATCGGGGCTTTCAACGTGCGGGCCAACGCCGACCAGCCCCGTGACGCCCTGGTCGCCAAGGACTTCAAGGCGAAAGGGATCGGGCTGTGCCGGACCGAGCACATGTTCTTCAACGAGAAGCGTATAATGAAGTTCCGCGAGATGATCATCGCGGAAACCGAAGAGGAGCGCCGCAAGGTGCTGAAGGCCCTGCTTCCCATGCAGCGGTCCGATTTTTACGACCTGTTCAAGATCATGGAGGGATATCCGGTGACCATCCGCCTCCTTGACGCGCCGCTCCACGAGTTCCTGCCGCGCAACGAGGAAAGCATGAAAATTTTCGTCCAGTACATGCAGGGCAGGGACCGCGGTATGAAGGCCGCCGACATCATTGCCCGGTGCGAGGAGCTGGGCGAGATGAACCCGATGCTCGGTCACCGCGGCTGCCGGGTCGCGGTAACGTACCCTGAAATTTACGAGATGCAGTGCCGCGCCATATTCGAGGCCGCGTGCATGCTCCGGAAAGAGGGGCACAAGATAGAGCCCGAGATCATGATCCCCATTGTAATGAGCAAGGAAGAGATCAAGTTCATCAAGAACGGCAAGAAGATCGAGGGCAAAGAAGTCAAGGGTATCCGGGACATCAAGAACGAGGTGGTGGAAGAATACGGCATCGAGGACCTTGAATACAAGGTCGGTACGATGATAGAGCTTCCCGCCGCTGCATTGGGGGCCGGCGAGATAGCCCAGTATGCCGAGTTTTTCAGCTTCGGCACCAACGACCTGACCCAGACCACGTACGGGCTGTCGCGGGACGATTCAAACTCCTTCTTCCCGAGCTATTCTCTGTTTGACCTTATGAAGTCAAACCTCTTCAAGTATCTCGGCGACGAGGTGAAGGAGCTCATCGGGATCGCCGCCCTGCGGGGAAGGCTGTCAAGGCCGGACATCAAGATGGGCCTCTGCGGAGAGCACGGAGCGGCGCCGGAGAACATCCAGTTCTGCATGGACGCAGGCCTGAACTATGTTTCCTGCTCGCCCTTCGCCATACCGCTGGCCAAGCTGGGGATTGCCCAGATCAACATCAAGGCGGCGAAGGAAAATGCGGAATAAAAAATCATTTCAAGAGAGAAAATAAAACAAATGAAAGAAGGCGCGGTCTCGAGACCGCGCCTTCTTTCATTTGAAATTATCTTTTCCTGGTTCTCTGCACCACCCAGCAGAAAGCGGCGAGGACGGCGCTTACGAAGAAGTTGATGATATGATAGCCGAAACCGGTGGTGATCGCGTCCTGTGCTGAAACCCCGACGAGGACGAACCCCGCGGTCCAGCCCGCCTCCAGGGTGCCGAAGCTCCCGAAGCTGTTTATGGGAAGAACATTGGCAAGGACGCCGCCCGTCGACCCGGCGATGGAGAGGAGGAGGCCGATATCCACGCCGAAGGCCCTGAGGGTGAGGTACGAAAACAGGTAGAGGGCCATCCACACCAGCAGGCTTGACATCGCCAGGCCGGGCAGGTGGCGCATGGTCTCGAAATCGGAAAATTCTGCGACGACCGGGTCTATTTTTGATTCGATTTTTTTCACGAGTCCTATAGACCCCAGCCGGAGCATGCGCATCGCCAGGCTGAATATTTTCGCACCGAGAAGCACAAGCCACTTGAGTTTAAAGAGCAGTATAACGGAGACGATGAAGAAGAGGACGCCCGCGACGAGGAGGGTCCCGGAAGTCTGCCGGCCGTAATACAGGAGCAGGGATCCGATGAAAAATGCCGAAACGACGATGAAGTCGAATATGCGCGTGAGGAGGAGTACATGGAGGCCCGTGGACAGGGACGCGCTGCTGAATTTTTTCAGGTAATACACGAAGGTCAGCTCGCCGGTTCGGGCCGGAAGTATCTGATTGAAGAAATTCTGGTAACTTGATACGGTGTAGTGGTCAAAAAAGTCCAGGTTCAGGTTTTTCAGCAGCAGGAAGTATCGCAGGGTCTTGAAGATATTTGCAGCCGTGTAGGCAAGGCATGAATATATCAGCATGTCCGGCCGCGCGAGGAGGAATGTGTCAAGGGTCTGCCGGTAATCGATTTTGCGCAGGAGATACCAGAGGAGGAAAAGGGAAAGGATAAAGAATACCAGCGTTTTGGCGCTGAATATCCGGCGCTTGCGCTCGGTGATTATTTCCTCTGCTGTTGCCGGCGGCTCCGGCGCGGTCCTGTCTTCAGCCATCCTGGTCATGGTGCGTCCCTCATCCGGCCGGGTTGCCGGTCAGCGGTTGCGGGTGATTTTTTTTATGATCTCGGCAAGCAGGCCGAAGAATAAGGTCTGCAGGCCCATGAAAAGACATCCCATCACGGCATTAACATGCACGACCGGCTTCGGGCTGTTCCCGAGGAAGAACATAACGAGCTCCACGGCAAAAACGATGATACCTGATGAAAGGAATAAGAGGCCGATGGTTCCGAAGATCTTCATCGGAGACACGATCACCAGTACCATGAGGATCTGAAATCCAACCTTGAACGGGTACTTGAGGGAAATGAATGATTTTCCGGTCGTTCGTTTCCTGAAGCTGACATCGACATGGGCAAAGCGCATACCCTTGTGGTACGCATCGAGGAGGATCTGCTGGGTATAGTTGTAGTCCCCCGGAAGGCTGAAGACGCTCAGGTAGTCGCGGTTGATGGCAAATATGCCGGGCTGGCTGTCCTTGAGGGGCCACCCGGTAAGAAAGCGCATGAGGCCGGTAAAGACCTTGTTGCCTATGTGGCGGACAAAGGGCATCCGGTACTCGATCCGGTTGAAACGGTTCCCATAGACCACGTCTGCTGAATCCTCGAGGATCGGTTTTATCAGGTCCACTATGTCCCTGGGATCATGCTGGAGATCGGCGTCGAATTTTATCACGATGTCCGCGCCGTCCTTGTCCGCCGCCGTGAGCCCGGTACGGATGGCGGCCCCGAGGCCCTGGTTGATCTTATGACGCAAAATGCGGTCTGCCCCCGCCGCCCGGGCAACGGAGCGCGTGTCGTCCTTTGACCCGTCATCAACCACGTACAGGCATAAATCGATGTTCTGTTTCTTCAGGGTACCGCGGATGCTCCGCAGCGCCTTCAGCGTGTCGCCAATACGCTCGGCTTCGTTGTAGGCCGGCACCACGACTATGAGCTTGGTGGCTGATTTCTTGGCAGGCATTAACGTTCTCCAGATCTAAGGGAATAACCGCCGGGTATTGAAGCCATCATCCGCGCGGTCAAACCGGCAATGGCAGACCGCGCATGTCTGTGCGTTTCCATGGGACCCGGACACGATTTTTCACATTGTGGCTGATGGGTGAAAATAATCAAGGAATAAATTATCTTCTGAGGATTGTCCCGGTATCTATTTATTCAAAAACTCCTTGCGCCAGCACTGGTCCCCGCACATTATTGCCTCTCCGGAATGATCTGTTTGGAGTTTCAGTAAAAGGCGGGATGTTATGTTGGATGGATTGCCCGCGGACAACACGCGGGGCAGGGCGGTCCTGATGCTGGCCGCGTCTGCCGTTCTCTGGAGCATGGGCGGGCTGCTTATTAAATCCGTGGATTGGGATCCCTTTGCCATCGCCGGCGCCCGGAGCGCCATCGCCGCTCTGGTCGTAACTGTAATGCTGCGCCGCCCCCGCTTTGTATGGTCGGTTCCCCAGGTCGGTGGCGCCGTGGCCTACTCGGCGACGGTCATATTATTCGTGCTGGCGAACAAGATGACGACGGCTGCCAACGCCATTGTCCTCCAGTATGCCTGCCCCGTCTATGTCGCGCTGCTGGGTCTGCTGCTGCTGAAGGAACGGGTCTCATTGAGGGCGGGGATTATGATGTGCATCGCCCTGGGCGGTATCGTCCTGTTTTTTTTCGACCGGTTGACTCCCGCGGGGTTTCGCGGAAATATTCTCGCGCTGGTCAGCGGGATAACCATGGCCTTCATGGTGGTTTTCCTGCGCATGCAGAAGTACGGATCCCCGACCGAATCGATACTTCTCGGCAATGTCGTGACCGTGGTCATTTGCGCGCCTCACATGTCAGCGCCGCTGCCCTCGCCGGCAGGCATGGTTTCCCTGGTCCTTCTCGGCGTGTTCCAGCTCGGCCTGTCCTACGTGCTCTACTCGCGCGCGATAAAACAGGTGCCGGCCCTGGACGCGATTCTCATACCGGTCATCGAGCCGGTCCTGAACCCCCTATGGGTTTTCCTCGCGATGGGAGAGCGGCCGGGGGTGTGGGCAATTGCCGGCGGCCTGGTCATCCTGCTTTCGATCACCATTTTCAGCATCATGGAAGCGCGGGAAACCCTCCATGACGGGTGATAGGGGGCGCGGCATGGCCGATGCACAGCGGACAGTCGCGCCGGAGGCATGAAAAATAGCTGTTGACAGGATGCATCATTCAGCCTGATCATTCGTGTAATGAAGCTCACCATTGCAGACATCATCGGTGATCCCAACAAGACCAGGCTTGAAAACAGGATATATAACGCCCTCACTTTTTTCGCCTCGCTCACGACGATCATTATTCTGCCGCTGACCTTTGTCCTTGACCTGAGGGCCTATCACGTGGTCACGGTCCTTTTCATCGCTTTTTCCGGATTTTATCTTTATTATCTTTCGCGCTTCCGCAACAGAACGGCCGTGATGCTCCTGGTCATCGTCGGATTCATCAGCCTGTCAGTAATATGGTTCACCGGCTACGGATCTGTCGGGTACGCCCATCTCTTCTTCCAGTTCATAATCCTTTTCGTGCTCCTGTCCCTCGATGGCAAACGCCGGATTGTTTTTTTCCTGCTGGTGCCGGCGGTCATCATTGCCCTGACGTGGATCGAAAGCCTCTCAATAATACCGCTGGCCGCATATCGGGGCGAGAAGGAGCGGTGGGTGGATTTCCTGATCAACTGCACCGCGTGGCTTCTTGCTTCCGGCTTCATTATCAAGATCATTGTCGACAACTTCCGCAAGGAACGGACACGGGTTGAGGATGAGCTCGAAGTGGCGCGCCTGCTGCAGCTGCGCCTTCTTCCCGGTGCGGTGCCGGATATACCGGGATATTCCCTCCATGCCGAGTACCGGACCATGGAAAAAGTCGGTGGCGATTTTTACGATTATCACATCACTGATGAAGCAATCGAGCTCTTCGTGGCCGACGTCACGGGCCACGGCCTGTCGAGCGCTTTTCTGGCTACCATCACGAAGATGGCCTTTGACTATGAACGGTCGGGAGGCCTGCCCGCGGAGGTGCTGGCAAGGCTGAACGAGGCGGTGCTCCGGTCGACGGTCAATAACAATTTTGTCACCGCTGTTTACTGCGTCATCGACCGGGAAGAACAGGTGATGCGCTGCGCCAGGGCCGGCCATTTCCCGCCCATGCTGTTCCGGCGCGCAGGCCGCGCCATAGAGGTGATACGGCCTCCTGGCAAGCCCCTCGGCTGGATGAAAAATCCGGGGATCATGGAAACGGAAATCCGCCTATCCCGGGGTGACCGCCTGGTGCTCTACACTGACGGAATCACCGAGTGCTTCGATGGCAGAGGGCGGATGTTCGGCATCGGGCAATTCAAGGACTTCATCCTGGCCCACCACGACCTGCCGCCGGCGGATTTCTGCAGCCTGCTCCTGGAGGAGCTCCGCCGTTTTTCCGGATCGGAAATCCTGGACGACGATATCACCCTCATGGTTCTTGATGTAAAATGATGGATCGCCGCAGAAGGTCGCGTTATTTCAGCCGTTCTCGGAAACTGCAGCGTATGTACCAGGCCTGCTTGATCTTAACCGGGTGCAGGGACAGCCAGAGCGGATCGGGCAGGTACTGTGTCGTGTTGCAGTAGGTGCAGGTGGCGTTCCGAGGCGTCTCCGCGGTTATTTCCAGCGGCGCGCCGCACTTGATGCACGATATGGCCACCGGCTTGACCTCCTTTTCCCCGGGCGAGGGTGTTCCCACCTCCTCTGCGCAGAATACCTGCTCGGCGTTTTGTGACCATGGGAGCCATTCCGGAACGGGGAATGTCGACTGGGGGGCCCTGCATGAGGGGCAGGGCGGCATGGTCCTTGCTCCGGCAGCTATGTCATCAGTGTCAAGGGAGGCCCCGCATGAACTGCACAGCGGACTCCCGATGACGTTCTTTTCAGCGGTGAAAGACAGCGGGGACGAGAATTCGATCTTGCCGAACCCGGCGCCGGAGATCTTTTCCCAGAGCTCGCGGGTAAGGGTCGATTCGCGCAGGCATGACTGGCACTTGGCCTTCTTGATCGGCCCGTTAACGAAGACCGGCTGGCTGCAGAAGGGACAGCTGAATTCGATCTTGAGAGAGTAATACAGGGGCCGGATGTCCTTAAGCCGGCGCTCTATGGCTTTCCTGACGGTTTCCGGGAGTTCCTTCCCGGCCAGTTCAGCCAGGAGCTTCTTATCGCTGATCTGCTCTACGGCAGCTGTTTTTACCACGGAATGGAAATCGTCGAGGATGATCCCGGTAAGGATGCGGGTATCGTATATCCGGAGCACCGCCGCCTCGCACACGGCGATGTCCTTTTCGGCCCTGACGATGCCGTGCATAAATTCCTGGTCAGGGTTGTCCAGGCTGTACAAGGCGGTTATCTTCGCCTGGGACGAAGCGGCCTCGCGGATAATTTTTTCCAACGACGCCTGGTCTTTCACTGCGTTGATGATCTGCTGGATTACCAGATTGTTCCCTTCCATGCAGGCCAGTTCAACGAGACGTTCCGGGTCCGATTTGATCAGATGCTCGATTGCCCGGATCTTTGCCGCCGGCAATACTGCTGACCGGGCCACATCAAAGAGCGTTTCCCGGTCTTCCATTCTATCGATGATATATCCGGCGACAGCTTCACTCATGGTTGATTTCGCTATCTTAGCCAGCAATCCGGGATCAGTGATGTTATACAGCGCAGCCATCTTTACCATCTCCGACGGGTCGTTCATGACTATGCCGAAGAGCTCCTCCTGGTCGCTGATTTCCGATACCGCACTGGCCCTGATCCGGTCTAAACGGTTCCTCCGCCGGGAACGGAACAGGTCGCCCGGAGACATGCCGATGGTGATCTTGTCCCGCTGGCTCCAGAGAAAGATGAAGAGAGCGGCCCACGCGGCGGTCCATACGCACAGGGGGACCGGGTCCGCCATGACCGCTGCCAGCAGTGCGGGGAAGCGGTCCCATACCCCGGGGCCTTTCATTACATAGTATCCCGCTGCGCCCAGGCCATTGGCGATGAAGCCGACGGTCCCCTGGCCGACGCCGAGGATGAGTCCCAGGCCGAACTGCGCCACGGAGGCGAGGCCGAAGCCGAATTGCGACAGGGAAAAGAAACCGAAGCCGAACTGGGTGACGGCAATAAAGCCGTAGCCGAACTGGGCGATGGTAATGACGCCCCGCGCGACCCAGCCTATGGCGATAAAGCCGCGGGCATAGAGGCCGATGGAGAAGAGAGGCATCCCGAAGATTTTGGTTTTGGTTTCCATTGCGCTAAATAAGAAAGGCGACGATCAGTATCGCCGCCTTTTGTGTTTTATCGTATCCCGCTATTTGTCCAGCGCCGCGATTCCCGGCAGTGTCTTGCCTTCAAGGAGCTCCAGCCAGGCGCCGCCGCCGGTGGATATATATGATATCTTGTCCGCCACGCCGGACTGGTTGACAGCGGAAACGCTGTCCCCGCCGCCGACAATGCTCAGGCAGCCGGAGTCGGCAAGGGCCTTCGCCACCGCGTTGGTGCCGCCGGCAAAGTTGGGCATCTCGAAGGCGCCCATGGGACCGTTCCAGATTACCGTCTTCGAAGACATGATCTTGTCATTGAAAAGCTTCATCGACGCCGGTCCGATATCCAGGCCTATCATGTTGTCCGGGATCCTGTCCGCCGGCACCACGGTGCTGGGGGAGTTGTTGTCGAACTCGGGGGCGGCGATGATGTCCACCGGAAGGATGATCTCCACGCCTTTCTTGGCCGCTTCATCCATGATCTCCTTCGCGGAGCCGACCAGGTCTGCCTCGAGGAGGGACTTGCCCACGTTGAGGCCCTTGGCCTTGAGGAAGGTGAAGGCCATGCCCCCGCCGATGATGATGTAATTGACCTTCGAGAGGATGTTCTTCAGCGCGTCGAGCTTTGTTGAAACCTTGGCGCCGCCGATAATGGCGCCAAGGGGGCGTTGGGGATTTTCCATCGCCTTTTTGAAATACTCGATCTCGTTCTCGAGAAGGAATCCCGCTGCGCACTCCTTCACGAATTTCGTGATGGCGTCATTGGAGGAGTGGCCCCGGTGGGCGGCGGCAAAGGCGTCGTCGATATAGACATCGCAGAGGGCGGCGAGCTGCTTTCCGAGCTCCGGGTCATTCTTCTCTTCGCCGGCATAGTAGCGTATATTTTCCAGGAGGGCTATTTCGCCGTCCTTAAGCGCGTCGGTCATTTTCCTGACCTCATCGCCGAGGGGCTTGTCAATAAAGAGCACCGGTTTGCCCAGGATCTTGCTCAGGCGCTCGGCCACCGGCCTGAGGCTCAACTCGGGGACCGGTTTCCCCTTGGGCCTGCCCATGTGGGACACGAGGATTATCTTGCAGCCTTCCTTGAGGCAGTAGTTGATAGTGGGCAGGGTCGCCGTGATGCGCGTATCGTCGGTTATGTTCATGCTTTTGTCATAGGGGACGTTGTAGTCCACGCGGACCATGACGCGCTTCCCCTTGATGTTTACCTTGTCAATATACTTGATCGTCATTACTGTACCTCGCACAATTTTTACTGGGGCGCGGTCCGGGTACCGCCGCAGGCCCATTGTGATTCTCAACCGGCAGGATTACAGGTCAAGATTAATTTACTCCTCCAGCTCCTTTTTCTTTTTGCGGATCGCGGTCATTTTGGATACGATGATTGATGCCTCAAAAAGAAAGTAGAGGGGAACAGCGACGAGGGCCTGCGTCAGGATGTCCGTTGTAGGCGTAACCACGGCCGACAGGACAAAGATGACGACAACGGCCCATTTCCTGTTGTTTGACAGGAGGTAGGGCGTGATCAGGCCGATCCTGGTGAGAATCATGACGAGAATGGGGAACTCGAAGATGACCCCCATGAAAAAGCAGAAGAGGAACACAAAGTTGATGTACTCGCTGGCGCCGATGACGCTCGTTATGTTTTTGGCCACGAAGCTCAGGAGCATCTTGACCGTGAAGGGCATCAGGAGAAAATACACGAAGGCGACGCCCGAGTAGAACAGAAGTATGGAGGAGATGAGGGCCACGCGCGAGAACATGCGGTCCCTTTTCGTTATCGCGGGAAGGATGAAGCGCCATACCTGGAAAATAAAGAAGGGGAGCGATACGATGAATGACGCAATGGCGGAAACCTTGAGGCGCATCATGAAGCCTTCGGCGAGCTTGAAGACATTGAGCTTCAGACCGGTATCGACAAAGGGCTTGTTTATGACAAAGAGAAGTTCGTCTGAAAAAACGAAAGCCGCCACCGTCAGGATAACGAATGTTATGATGCTTATAAGGATCCTTGACCTGATCTCGTCAAGATGGTCGACAAAGCTCATCGGCACGTCCCCGCGCTCAAGGGCTTCGGGGTCGATTTCGTCAGGCTCCTCGTCGGATTCGGATTTCTGTACCTGTTTTTCTGTATTATCATGGCGGGCAAAAAAATGGATAATGCGCTCAAAGGTTGAAAGGCCCGCCATTTCCGGCAGAATCGGATTGTTTTTTACCGCATCGCTGATCTGCGTGAGCGGATTGATGACTTTCGGGGGAGGAGGCGGGGTGTCTGCGGCGATGTCGGATGCCGCCGGAGCCGGCTGTTTCGGCGCAGTTTTTGGAGAACTCTTCTTGGCCGCCGGCTTTTTGGCGGCGGATTTTTTCTTTTTTTCAGCGGCCTTAACCGGCCTCGGTTTCTTGGTAGTGGCCAAGGGTTTTGCTCCTGGAAGAAATCATTCCTTATCTGCAATTGAGGTATGTTGGGTTTCCGGATGGATGCTGTCAAGTATTTTAGGCCGGGTCGGACCAATTCGATCTTACGGCCTGTGCCGGATGTATTCTTCTGCCGCTGATTCCTGACGATGCCCAGAATGATCGAAGCGGTGAAATTATTTAGCGGACAAAACAGAATCATTAAAGAGTATTCTGTCTGTTTGCCGCCGCCTTGAACATCGTGTCAGTAATTTTTGCTTTTTACAATTATTTAAGTTGACATTTTAAAACAGGATTGCCATAAAATTAAATTGAGAGTCAGCTTAAGCATTGGCTCTTTATCACATGTCAAAAATATGAACATCAGATAATATACTGTAAAATAATTACGCGGTCGCCCAGTGCGAGAGACGAAATTATCGAACAGGTTATCAAAGCCGCCTTGTGTGACTGCTTGTGGCATTGCCGGAAACGGAAAAATGTTGTTGGACAACGGTGAGGCAAGGAAAGGTTTCCTCTGATGTTCGTATTTAGCCGCATGGCGCATCATATATTAATAAAAAGAAATTAAAGGGGGTATTCATGGCAAAGTTTAAAGAAACCTGCATGCCGGCGATTTTTCAGAATCAGGCTGAAAAATTAGGCGATAAGGCCTGCGTGGCGTATAAGAAGGGCGGGAAGTATGTCGACATATCGTGGACAGATATGAACCGCATGATCCATGATCTCGCGTATTACCTGCTTTCCATCGGCGTGAAAAAGAATGACAAGATAGCGCTCTTTTCACCGAACCGGTGGGAATGGTGGGTTGCCAGCCAGGCGACGCTTTCCATCGGGGCCGTCAGTGTTCCCATTTACGCGACAAACTCATCTGAGGAGTGCCAGTATATAATCGATAACTCCGATTCCAGGCTCTGCTTTGCCGGAACGGAAGACCACCTTAACAGGATATTGAAGGTCAAGCCGAAACTCAAAAAGCTGAAAAAGCTCGTTATTTTCGATGATTACAGCAAGAAGAACAAGGACGTGGTGACCATCAGCGAAGCCTTCAAGATCGGCCAGGGATACAAGAAGAAAAACGAGTTCGACAAGCGCCTCGCTTCTATCAAGCCCGATGACGTCTCCACCCTCATATACACGTCGGGCACGACCGGAAATCCCAAGGGCGTCATGCTCACCCACAACAACTTTGTTTCTAATGCAACTAATGTTTACGGCGAGGTTAAGGAATACATGACGGATAAGGACATCATGCTGTCATTCCTGCCCCTCTCCCATTCCCTGGAGATGACCTGCGGCTATTATATCCCCGTGATGATAGGCGCCAAGGTCGCCTTCGCCGAGGACATATCAAAGCTGATGGAGAACTTCCAGGATGTTCGGCCGACTATCATCATCAGCGTACCCCGGATCTACGAAAAGGTGCACGCGGGGATCCTGGCCAAGGTGGCCGACGGGTCCGGCGTCAAGAAGGCCATATTCAAATGGGCCATGAAAATTGCGGCGAAGAACCTGCCCTACGAGTGCCGGGACAAGGAGCGCACCGGCCTCTTCGCCAAGCAGTACAACCTGGCCGACAAGCTCGTATTCTCCAATCTCAAGAAGGCCATCGGCCTCGATCGTCTCAAGTTCGCCATTTCGGGCGGCGGCCCCCTGTCAGTGTCCGACGCAGAGTTCTTCATCGGCATGGGCATCAAGATCCTGGAGGGCTTCGGCCTCACCGAGACCACGCCGGTAACGCACTTCAACCGCAAGGGCATGATCAAGCCGGGGACGGTGGGACATCCCATCCCCCACACCAAGGTCAAGATCGCCGATGACGGCGAGCTCCTGATCAAGGGGCCCCAGGTCATGAAGGGCTACTACAAGAACCCGGCCGCTACCAAGGAGGTCTTCACCAAGGACGGCTATTTCAGGACGGGCGACATCGCCGCCATCGACGAGGAAGGCTTCCTGAAGATCACCGGGCGGATCAAGGACATCATCGTGACGGCTGGCGGAAAGAATATTTCCCCGCAGAACATAGAGAACAGCCTGAAGACGTCCCAGTTCATTGAGCAGGTGGCGGTCATCGGCGACCGGAGGAAATACCTGACGGCCCTGATAATTCCGGCCTTTGACGCCGTCATGAAATGGGCGAAGAAAAACGGCCTCGAGGTTTCCGGCCACAAGGACCTCATCGAGCGGGACGAGGTGCAGAAACTCATCGCCGGCGAGATCGAGAAGTACACCAAGCAGTACGCCCGGGTCGAGCAGATACGGAAGTTCAAGCTCCTCGACGCCGAGTGGACGCAGCAGACCGGCGAGCTGACACCGACGCAGAAGGTCAAGCGGCGGATCATCGAATCCAAGTACGCAAAAGAAATCGAAAGCCTGTATCCGGCCGATGCGGACTAGGATCAGCTCGATTTATTAAGAATGACTAAACAAAAAGGGCCTTCGGGCCCTTTTTTATGATTGTTGGCCGGTGCCATGCAGTCAAATGCGCCGCGGCCCAGATTAAAAAAAAATTTTTCTGGACAATTCAGGGCACATCATTTAGCTGTTCCACATCCGAGGATTGTTCATGACGAGCGCAAGGTACCGCATTGAAGTGTTTCACAAGACCAGCGACCCCCGCTGCGAGGTGGTTCGCAAAAAGCTGGCGGGCCTCGGTTTTCCCGTCCGCGCCGTCCACATATCCGATAACTATCTGATCAATGCGGATATCGATGACAATAAGGCCGAGGCAGTATCCCGGCTCCTGGTGCAGCCGGTAATCCAGGACTGCCTGGTGAACCGGCCGTACACGCCGGAGGGTTTTGACCATGCCGTGGAAATCGGCTATCTCCCCGGCGTTACCGATAATATCGCCCACACCGTTCGCGAGTCCATAGAAGACCTCCTCCGGATGCGCCTCGACATTGAGAAATCCGTATTCACGACCATTACCTATTTTTTCACCGGCGGGCTCTCCAGCAGCCAGATTGAGCTGATCAGCGCCGAACTCTACAACCCTCTGATACAGAGAAGGAAGATACTGTCATCAGCAGACTATGCGCGGGTAGGCGGCATGGGCATGGACCTGCCGGTGGTCAGCATCCACGAGAGGCCCGATGCCGATGTTGTGGACCTCGGCGTTCCCGACGATGAGCTCATGAAGATAGCCAGGGACGGCATCCCGGAAAGCGACGGGTCCCGGCGGGGTCCCCTGGCCCTGGACATGGCGTCCATGCGCGCGATACGCGAATACTTCGCGGGGTCTGAGAAAAGGAACCCCACAGACGTGGAGCTGGAGTCGATCGCCCAGACCTGGAGCGAGCACTGCAAGCATACCATATTTGCCGCTGAAATCGATGATGACATCCCGGAGGGAATTTTCAAGAGCTACATCAGGGAGGCGACCGTCAGGATACGGCGCGACCTGGGCGACAGGGATTTCTGCGTGTCGGTCTTCGAGGACAACGCCGGCGGCATTGAGTTTGACGAGAACTACATCATATCGGACAAGGTCGAGACGCACAACAGCCCGAGCGCGCTGGATCCCTTCGGCGGGGCCATAACCGGCATCGTGGGGGTCAACCGTGACGCCATCGGATTCGGCATGGGCTCCAGACCGGTGGCCAACCGCTACGGGTACTGCTTCGCCGATCCCTTCGACACCAGGCCCCTGTACAAGAGCAAGGACCCGGCAAGCAGAATGCTCTCCCCGCGGCGCATCCTGGAAGGCGTCGTGCAGGGCGTGAACGCCGGCGGCAACACCTCGGGCATACCGACGCCCCAGGGCTTCGTTTATTTCGACGACAGGTACAAGGGCAAGCCCCTGGTCTTCGTGGGCACCGTGGGCCTCATCCCGAAATTCGTCAACGGCAAACCCTCCTGCCTCAAACGCGCCATGCCTGGAGACAATATCGTCATGATCGGCGGCCGCGTGGGGCGCGACGGCATCCACGGCGCAACATTTTCCTCCGAGGCCCTGTCGTCCGGAAGCCCGGCAACGGCGGTCCAGATCGGCGACCCCATCACCCAGAAGAAGCTTTCCGACGCCATAGTGAAGGAGGCCCGCGACCGCGGCCTGTACAACTCCATAACCGATAACGGCGCCGGCGGGCTTTCCTGCTCGGTGGCCGAGATGGCCCGAGAGTGCGGAGGCTTCGAGGTCGACCTCGACAAGGTCCCCCTGAAGTACCCGGGCCTTGCCCCGTGGCAGATATGGGTCAGCGAGTCCCAGGAACGCATGACCGCCGCCGTTCCCGATGGCACGGTGGAGGAGTTCATCGGCCTCATGGAGCGCCGCGGCGTCGAGGCCACGGTGATCGGCAGGTTCAGGGACGGGAAGAGGGGCGTCGTGCGCTACGGCGGGAAGGTCATCTTTGACCTCGACATGTCCTTTCTCCACGAAGGGCTTCCCCGGAAAAAGCTCACTACCAGCTACACGAAGGCGAAGCATCCCTATCCGGCGTTTCCCGATCCGGAAGATATGACGGACATATTCCGCGCCATGGTTTCGCGGCTCAACACGGCCAGTTTTGAATTCATATCGACACAGTACGACCACGAGGTGCAGGCTAATTCGGTCATCAAGCCCCTCCAGGGAAGGGGCGGCGTCAACGGCAACGCCACGGTGATACGGCCCGTCCTCGATTCATACCGCGGAGCGGTCCTTTCGCAGGGCCTCTATCCGTCCTACAGCGATATCGACACCTACCGCATGGCGGCCTGTTCCATAGACACGGCGATCCGGAATGCCGTGTCCGCGGGCGGGCGCCTGGACAGGCTCGCCATCCTGGACAATTTCTGCTGGTGCGATTCCAACAACCCGGAGCGTCTCGGCCAGCTTCGCGAGGCGGCGCGGGCGTGCCGCGATTACGCCATCGCCTACCGCACGCCCTTCATATCCGGCAAGGACAGCATGTTCAACGATTTCCGGGGATATGACGAGAATTTCAGCGAGGAATTGATATCCATACCGCCCACGCTCCTGATTTCCTCAATCGGCGTGGTCGATGACATCCGGAAGTGCCAGACTATCGATTTCAAGTCGCCCGGCGACCTGATATACCTGGTCGGCATGACCCGCGACGAGGTCGGGGGGAGCGAGTACCTTGCCTTCATGGGGGAGAAGCTCTCCGGCCGGCGCTACATCGGCGACTCGGCGCCCGCCGTCCCGGCGGAAGGTTTTGTGAAAACATACCGGGCCCTGGAGACGGCCATAGAGCGGGGCCTCGTGGCGTCATGCATGAGCGTTGAGCGCGGAGGCCTCGGGGTGGCCCTGGCTCGGTCGGCCCTGGCGGGGATGCTCGGTTTTTCCGCTGACCTGGGTGCGGCCCCTGCGGAAACAGGCAGAAACGACGCCATCCTTTACTCAGAATCGCAGGGGCGGGTGCTGGTGTCCGTCAATCCTACAAGGAAAAAGGAATTCGAGCAGGTCTTTGCAGGACTGCCGGCGGGCCTCATGGGAACGGTCGGCGGATCCGCTGATATTGAAATAATTGGATTGAATAAAAAAAGGATTGTTCAAATCAGCATTGATGATCTCATGAAGGCATATAAGGGGCTATTTAAGGATTTTTGATCCCCCCCTAACCCACTTAGGGGCGTATGGACACAAATGCCCCCTCAGTGGGTTAGGGGAGTATACAATTGGAACTAGATTATTAACAGTGGACAATTAAGCGTAGATCATGGCAAGACCACGCGTTTTAGTATTAACCGGATACGGCATCAACTGTGATGACGAAACCGCCTTCGCCTTCCGCAGGGCCGGCGCGGACGCGGACATCGTCCACATCAATGACCTGATCGCCAACCGGTCCCTTCTTGACAGGTACCAGGTCTTCTCCTTCCCCGGCGGTTTTTCCTACGGGGACGACACGGGAAGCGGAAAGGCCCTGGCCAACCGGATCAAGAACAACCTCATGGAGGAACTGCGGCGTTTTATCGAACGTGACACGCTGATGCTGGGCATCTGCAACGGTTTCCAGGTCATGGTGAACATCGGGATCATCCCGGCCCTTGACGGCTTCACCGGCGAGGCTGAGGCCGCCCTGGAGCATAACAGGACCTTCCGGTACCAGTGCCGGTGGGTGAACCTGTCAGTTGAAGCGTCATCGCCCTCGGTCTTCACTCGCGGCCTGAATAAGCTCCATATACCGGTGGCCCATGGCGAGGGTAATTTCTACGCCCAGCCGGACACCCTCATGCGCATCGAGAAGGGCGGCCTGGTCACCATGCGGTACACCGGGCCCGGGGGGGAACCGGCGGGAGGAGTTTTTCCATACAATCCCAACGGCGCGATGAACGATATAGCGTCAATCTGCGACAAATCAGGAAGGATCATGGGCATGATGCCGCATCCCGAGCGGGGCATGTTTTTCACGCAGCGCGACGACTGGACGAACATACGGGAACAATTAACGCGGGAAGAAAAGGAGATGCCCGAGATGTCTGACGGTTTTGCTATATTTAAGAATGCAGTGGAGTATTTTAGCTAGTATAACCGGAACGCTCGGCATGTGAGAACATATACCATACGCGGTCATGCTGAGCATGTCAGAGCATGACCCGCGGCAGAGGGGTCACCTTTGACAGGCTCGGGGTGGCCCCGTTCTTTACCTTAAAGGAGGGAAAAACATGAGTCTGAATTACATTCGCAAGTACCCGTCACCGGGGGAAATACTGGAGAGCAACCCGCTGCCGGTCGGGTTGCAGGATGTCAAGAAAAAGCGGGATGAGCTGATACGGAACATATTTACCGGCAGCGACAGCCGCATGCTGGTCCTTATCGGACCCTGCTCGGCCCACCACGCCGAGGCGGTGTATGAATACGTGTCGAGGCTGTCAAAGCTCCAGGAGCGCGTGAAGGAGAAGCTGGTGCTCATGCCCCGCATCTACACCAACAAGCCCCGCACCACGGGGAAGGGATACAAGGGGATGCTGCACCAGCCGGACCACCGCGAAAAGCCGGACATGACCAAGGGGCTCCTGGCGATACGGGAGATGCACATCAAGGCCCTGGAGATATCGCACCTGACCGCCGCGGACGAGATGCTCTACCCGGGCAATTATCCGTACCTGGCCGACATCCTTTCCTATGTGGCGGTGGGGGCGCGTTCGGTCGAGAACCAGGAACACCGTCTTACCGTGAGCGGCCTGGACGTGCCGGTGGGGCTGAAGAACCCCACGTCGGGCGACCTGCGCGTCATGATCGATTCGATCTACGCGGCCCAGCAGGCCCACACCTTTGTCTATAACGGCTGGGAAGTGACCACGAGCGGCAATCCCCTGGCGCACGGGGTGGTGCGCGGCTCCGTGGACCGCTACGGCAACCACTTCCCCAACTACCATTACGAGGATCTCATCGTCCTGACGGAAATGTACCTTGACCGGTCGCTGGACAACCCGTCGATCATTATTGACGCGAACCATTCCAATTCGGGCAAGAAGTTCCGCGAGCAGCCCCGCATCATCATGGAGGTGATGCGGAGCGTCAAGTATTCCGACCTCCTGCGCAAGATGGTGAAGGGCTTCATGGTGGAGAGCTATCTCCTGGAAGGGGCCCAGGACCCGTCGGGGAACGAGTTCGGGAAGTCTATCACCGACCCGTGCCTCGGCTGGGAGGATTCGGAGCGGTTCATCCTGGATCTGGCGGATTTTCTGTAAATAAAGTAAAACCCCCTGTCCCGCCGAGGGGGCGCGTAATAAGTACATTGCAGGTCTGTCGTAGACAAGCGATAATGAGGCGAAGAGTTTTTTAGAAAATATTTATCAACCCTTCAGGGATCGAAATGACAGGGGGATAAGATTTTTCTTTACAAGAAGTAATTCGGTTTTTCGTAACTGCCATGAAACATGCCCCTTCGGGGGGACAGGGGGGTGTTGAGCCTATCGCAACAGCCCGACAATATCTGTAAATATTGTCTCCGTATCGCGCTCTCCGTTAATCGCGCGGAGGAGGCCCGCGTTGCGGTAGAAATCGAGGACCGGCCGCGTTTCATTGTTGTAGACGCGTATCCGGTTGACGACCGTCTCCTCGTTGTCGTCAGGCCTGTGGTAGAGCTGGCTTCCGCAGGTATCGCACCGGTCCGCCGTTTTGGGCGGATTTGTTTTTATATGGAAGATGCTGTTGCAGTTCCGGCAGATGCGGCGGCCGGTTATGCGCGACGTGATCTCTTTCTCCGAAACATCGAAAAAAAGCGCCGCATCGATGCGGTGCTGTTCGGAGAGCTTTTCCGCCTGGTAGAGGGTGCGGGGAAAGCCGTCAAGGATGAATCCGTCCGGGCAGTTTTCCGCCAGGTGGTGGAGGATCACCTCGGTGATCAGCTCAGCCGGACCGATTTCGCCCCGGTCCATATAAACCTTGATCTTTTTCCCGAATTCGGTCCCCGCGGCCACCTGGGCGCGCAGGACGTCCCCCGATGAGAGATGGGGGATGCCGTACCGTTCCTTGAGTTTAAGCGCCTGGGTTCCCTTGCCTGAACCGGGCGGTCCGATAAGCACGAGTTTCATGGCCGTTTAATTGAATACTTTTTCGGTAACTTTGCCGGTCTTGTCGTAAAAAGTCCACTTGCCGGTCTTTGTGTCGTTGGTGTACATCCCCCGCGCTTCCAGCATCCCCATTTCCTTGTCGAAATGGTCCCACAGGCCGTTTTTCTTTCCGGCGATATAGCGGCCCATGGCCTCCCGCTTGCCGTTATAATAGAAGGTGGTTGACATGCCGTCGCGCAGGTCGTTCTGGTAGTAAGCGTTCTCCTTCGTGTTGCCGTTATCGTAGTACTCGAAGGATTTGCCGTTCTTCTTGCCGTCCTTGTAGTATGCCTCGATCTTGCCGATGCCCGATTCGTAGTACGACATGTATCTTCCGTTGAGGACGCCCATCTTGTATTCGGACTCGACCATCAGTCTGCCCGAAGGGAAAAATTCCTTGATTTTACCGTCAAGAAGATCGTCTTTGAAATTGACTTCTGCCATGACCGATTTGCCGTTGGTGCCCTTGAAATAAAGTTTCCAGGTTCCGTTTTTCTTGTTCCCGACGACCGGTCCCTCGGCCATCAATGACTTGTCGGGCCATAATGCCTTATATGTTTTACCGGCAGGGCCGGCTATGGTTATGCTCTTTGCCAGATCAAGCGTATCGCGCTTAATATTCTCGTTCACTCCAGCGCATCCTATCGCCAGAACAAGGCAGCATGATAATGCGGTGATTATCTTTTGTACCATAATGTCATATCTCCTGAGTATGTTTTTATAGAAATGCTTTTTCCGGATAATCAACAGACCCGCCGCCGATACCGCATATTAATCAGGTTCATTCCCGTACCTCGCGTCAGGGGGGGATGTGGACTAACATAGGTATCCTTACAACACGCTTATCGCAACCGACATAATCGAAAATAATGATTTTTATCTAAAAAATCGTATTTTCCGGGAGTTTTTTATCCGAAAATAAAAAGAGAGTTAGATTGGGCTATCGTTAGTTTGAATTAATTATAAGTCAAATGTTTTTTTGACGATCGTCCGGTTTGAAACGGCAGACTACTTCCTCACAGGGGTGAACAACTATGATGAGATCATTGTGGACAGCGGCGTCAGGCATGGTGGGACAGCAGTTCCACATCGATACCATATCGAACAACCTTGCCAACGTGAATACCACCGGCTTTAAAAAGATGAGGGCCGAGTTTGAGGATCTCATCTACCAGACCCTGCTCATGGCGGGAACACCGGCGACGGAGGTTTCCGAGGTGCCGACGGGGATCCAGGTTGGCCACGGCGTGAAAGTCTCCGCCACGCAGAAGATGTTCTCCCAGGGAAGTCTCCAGAGCACTGAAAACAAGCTCGATATCGCCCTGGAGGGCGAGGGCTTCTTTAAGATCCAGCTGTATGACGGGACCTTCGCCTACACGCGCGACGGTTCCTTCAAGATAGATTCGAACCGTCAGGTGGTCACCGCCAACGGATACCTCCTGGAGCCACCCCTGGTTCTCCCGGAAAACTTCATTGCCGAAAGCCTTGCCATCAGCCAGACCGGCAAGGTGACGGTAAAAGTCATCGGCGAAGAGGACCCGGTTGAGGTGGGGCAGATGGAGATCTACCGCTTCATCAATCCCGCCGGCCTCCAGAGCATAGGCGGCAACCTCTACAAGACCACGCCGGCCTCGGGCGAGGAGATCGCCGGGATGCCGGGCATTGACGGCATGGCCAAGACCCACCAGGGGTTCCTGGAAATGTCCAACGTCAAGATCGTCGAGGAAATGGTCAACATGATCGTGGCCCAGAGGGCCTACGAGGTGAACTCAAAGGCGATCCAGACCTCGGATTCCATGCTGGGAACCGCTATAGGGCTGAAGAGGTAATGAAGATCTTCGGCTTCATAATGCTCTTCCTCCTGGCCGCGGCGGCGTCCTACGCTGACGTTTCCATCTACCTCTTTCCGAGGGTTGACCGCGGCAGGAGCCCCCTCAGCGTATCCGATCTCGGCACCATTGACGGAGACGCCGAAGCGGCGGCGGTGAGATCCCTCGCCGTCGATGATGCCCTGTATGCCGACGGATATATTGACCGCAGGGAGCTTGTCGAACTCGTCAGGCCCCATGTTGACGGCCGCGTCAACGTATACGGGAGCGGCGTCAGGGTGAGCATGGCTGAAAATGGCGCCGTTAAGGAAGAACCCCGGATCGTCGTCCGCAAGGGGAGCCCGGTGCGGTTCCAGGTCGTCAATTCCATCATACGCGTGGAGCAGTCCGGCACGGCGCTCCAGGACGGCGCTGTCGGCGATGAGATTCAGGTGAAGCTCAAGGGTTCAGCCGTGTCACGCGGCAGGATAGTGAATGAGCGGGTGGTTGAGCTGACATTATGAAAAAAGCACTGATTGCATATATCGTGATCGTACTCTTCGGATGCATCCTGAACGCCAGGACCATATGGAAGGACCGCAATCCCTACACGACCGAAGGGGACATCAAGGTGGGCACCGTCGTGGTGGTCAACGTCTACGACATGTCCGACATGAAGTTCACCCTTTCCATGAGCGACAAGAGCAATTCCATGGTATCGTCAAATCCTGACATGACCATCACGGGGTTCCTCCCGAAAGTGGCGATGCAGAAGAAGGTTACCAATGACGACGCTACCCAGTTCCAGGCCAAGGGAAAGCTCGCCTTCTCCGTTGCGACCCGGGTCCTGAACAGGGTGGGGCCCATGCTGAACGTCGCCGGGAGCCGCACCTACACGCTGAACGGCGTCACCAACATCATAACCGTGACCGGCCTGGTGGACCCGGCGCTGATGAAGGGCCGGGCCGTCGACTCCAGCAGCGTCGCGGACTTCACCCTGGAGATCCGGGGCATCAAGCAGGGGATCAACATACAGCGGCCGCCCCTCAAGAAGGACGAGACGGCCAGCAGCAACCTGACCGAACAGGAAAAGCAGGCCATTATAATAGATTACCTGAGGAAAATGCTGGGTGAGCTCACGCGGTAGTGCCATGATAAAAAGGATCATTTTCACAAGCGCGGTCGTTTTTCTGGCCGCAGTGCCGGGCCGGGCCGAGGTTTCGGTCAAGGTAAAGGACATATCCTACATAGACGGCCTCAAGGAGAACCAGGTTTACGGCTACGGCCTGGTCGTGGGGCTCCCGGGCACCGGCGACACGCGCAAGTCGCCCCTGACCAAGTCTTCTCTTAAGAACCTCCTCAAGAACCTCGGCATGGAGGGCGACGACATCACCTCCGCCAACACCGCCGCGGTCCTCGTCACCGGCAGGCTGCCGGCCTTCGTGCGCGTCGGCGACCGCATTGACGTGACGGTTTCCTCCATCGGCGACGCCAAGTCCCTCGAAGGGGGCATCCTGGTGCGGTCGCCGCTGCGGGGCAACGACGGCGCCGTCTACGCCGTGGCCCAGGGGACCCTCTCGGTGCCCCGGATCAAAAACGAGCGCAGGACCGTCCGAACCGTCGCCCAGATCGACGGCGGCGCCGTGGTGGAGCGGGAGATCTATCCCGAGATCGTGTTCCGCGACAAGGATGACAGGGAGGACGAGAACAAGATCTTCATCGTCCTCAGGGAATGGGATTACACGGTGGGTAACAGCATCATAAAGGCGGTGGCGAACAAGTACCCGGAATCGAAACCGGCATTGGCCCCGGGTGGAAGGATCCAGGTCACCCTGGTCAAGAACATCAGCATTCCGGAATTCATTTCCACGATTGAAAATATCGAGGTCGCCCCGGCGTACCGCGCCAAGGTGGTGGTAAACGAGCGCGACGGCACCATCGTCACCGGCGGCGAGGTGAAGATATCCGCCGCCCTGGTGAGCAGGGAAGGTCTCACGGTGGAGATAAAGGAAACCGGGAAAAAGGTTTCCGCGTCCGAGATGAAGGACTCCGCGACCGTGAAGGAGCTTGTCGATTCGCTGAACGCGACCGGCGCCACCACGGTTGACATTATATCCATACTGAAGGCGCTGGAGGCTTCCGGAGCCCTCCATGCCGAATTGATAGTGAGGTAGCATATGATGGCCCAGGGAACAACGCCCCTTGCCGACGTAAAGGTCAGAGACGAGGATTTCGTGTCGAAACTGGTGAGGGTCCCCGCGAAAGCGGCGCCTGTCGATGACCGGACCGGGGCGTCCTTCAGCAGCGCCCTGTCGAAAGCGGTCAGGGACGGCGGCGGTCACGGGGCAGACAAATCGAAACACGCCGCCCAGGAGAAGCGCCTCTGGGACGCCTGCATCGAGATGGAGTCGCTCCTGGTCGGAAGGATGCTCAAGGAAATGCGCAAGACCGTGCAGAAGACCGGATGGATGAACGGCGGCTTCGCCGAGGAGATCTTCGAGGACATGCTGTACGATGAATACGCCCTGAGCCTGTCCCGCAATTCCAACCTGGGCATGGCGAAGATGCTCTATGACGAGCTGAAGCGGAAGGTTTAAAGGGAATATTTCTCGCAGAGGCGCTGAGTCGCAGAGATATAAATTGACTTGTTGTATATCTAATTAAATGCCCCCCGCTGGGGCTTTCCTGCGAGCGCAAGAAGTAGTTTTACAATAAGTCTAAAATTACCTCTTGGTATTCCATAAGTCATAAAATTTTGAAAATTACTCTTTAATATATAAATACTCTTTTTTTCTCTGCGCCTCTGCGTCTCCGCGAGAAACATTTTTATTAAGCTTCTATTCAACTTTATGCAAGAACTAATCTGTCTTTTATAATAACCACTTTGCTTTACCGGCAGGGATGACCGTGTTTTTTTATCGTCCGCGGGCAGAACTGTTCCAGTTCACTCCCTTCCAGGGGGTGCAGATATGCTGTCCCGGGATTGCCGTCCTCGCGGTACCTTTCAATGACCACTTTCTTGTCCGAATCGCACTGTATCCTGTCCAGGGTGATCGCGGTTTCGGCCGCTGCCTGGGCCGCTTCGAGGGGAGTCAGCCTGCCGTTTTTCGTGGCCTGGCGGTATTTTTCCGGGTCAGAATACTCGCAGGCGGTGATTTCTTCAAGGTTGCGCTCAGTCTGACACATGTACAGCTTTATAACCTGGTCAAGGGAAAGGGCCGGCGCGGCCATGAGCAGGAGAAAGCCGAGGTGGCAGAGCAGCAGATTAATGATCAGCTTTTTCATTACTATCGCTTCAGGTCCCTTATGACATAAGTTTTTGTTCTTATTTTGCAATCAGCACATCGATAAATAATGCCAGGTCGCCCTCTGCTGTCTTGATTACATAGTCCTCATAAACGCTGTTGTCGTCCCGCACCGCAATCGACGCCAGGGTCGGCAGGTTCGCAGGATCCTGCCCGTTTTTCAGGGAAATGGCCCGGTATCGGACGATTGTTTTATTGATGGATTTCTTTTTGATAAGGGAGATTACCTGTTTGCCTGTTATGCGTCCCCCGCCGGAAGGCGATTTTGACGCGATAATGGTGCCGCTGTCCCTGAAGGCCCCCCTGATGTCCAGGGGATTCATGGCGGCCGGAACATAGCGCCAGAAAATCTTTATCTTTGCCTTTGGAGGAACAGATACATCGGGAATAAGGGGCGCTGGGAAAAAAGAGAAGAAGGCAAGGATAAGGGGTATGAGTCGATGAGTATATTTCATGAATTCCCTTCTGGAGACTATATCTGTTACTTGAATTATATATGATATTGTTTCCCGCTGTTTATATGGCGGGTGAATGAATGATTTTTTTATATAAATTAGGATAGTTTCCCGGGGGTGTCAAGGGTAATTTGACCCCGGGCATAATTCCGATAGTAATCGGTAAAACAGGCTTTCCCGGGACCCCGATCCGCGCGAAGATGTAAAAAACAGATTGGCGGATAACAAAATTCTGGACAGACAGCGGCGCCTTGTGGTAACTATAGCTGTATTATCCGGACCTGGTAAATCAACATACAATTACAGGGGCTGTAAAGAATGGGCATTTTTGATACCATGTTTAAAAAGAAGATCATAATCTGCATCCATGGGCTGGCCAACAAGCCGCCAAAAGAAGTCCTGGAACGCTGGTGCAGGGCATCTATCCGGGAGGGGTTTGAAACAATCGAGAAGAAAGGGACGCCCTTTACCTTGAAACTGGTCTACTGGGCCGACCTCATGCATGAAAAGCCGCAGGACATGCATGAGACCGATAAAAGGAAAGACACCTATTTTGACGATCCGTACCTGCCGGGGAACCCGGAAGATTACAAGACGTTCAAACCGAGCAACATGAAGAAGAAGGTCCTTGATAAGATTGAAAAGAAACTGGATGAGATGTATTTCAAGGAGGACAGCTTCATTAATTTCGACAAGTTTGCCAATATCCTTGTCCGCAATCTCTTCAAGGACCTGGACCTCTATTACCACAAGGACTGCCCGGTGACCCGCTATCGCGGCCTCCTGGCCCGTGACGCCATAAGGATGAGGCTGGCGGAAGTGCTGCGCAAGTACAGCAAGAGGGACATCCTGCTGATTGCGCATTCCATGGGCACGATCATATCCTATGACGTGCTTTCCCAGACAACGCCGGATGTCTCCATCAACACACTGATTACCATCGGGTCCCCCCTGGCAATGCCGCTGATATTAAAGAAGATCCTGATCGAACAGGGGAGGGACTTCAAAAAGGAACAAAAGCCGGCAACCCCGGAAAACATTGTCAAAGGATGGTATAATTTTTCCGACCTTGATGACCCCGTGGCCATTAATTACAGCCTCGGCGACGATTACCGGCCTAATTCCAACGGTGTCGCGCCGAAGGACACCATTATTTACAATAATTATGAAATAAACGGCGACCGGTCACCGCACAAGCTCTACGGGTATCTCCGGGCGCCGGAAGTGGCCCGCGTCATTTATGATTTCTGCTCGTCAGGCAGGTCCCCGGTGTTCCTTTCTCTGAGGCAGTTCATCGGCAGGATCATCGGGAGGTAGCGGGGGCCGCTGCGGTTCCCCGCTCACTGTAGCTTTTCCAGGCTCCCGGCAATAGCACGGATGCTTCTCTCGAAACGTCCCCCCGTGGCCATGACCTCCGGTATGGAGATGATTATTTCGATGGTGTCTCCATAGCCTGCCAGCACGATTGAGTAGGGATAGAGCTCCGACCCGGGGGGGATGGCCCAGAAGGCCGTCGCGTTGAATCCGCCGCCGGAAAAATCCCCCAGGTCCTTTTTGCCGAGATTGGATATCAGGGCCGTCGTGTTGTACAGCCCCCGGCCGTGGTTCCTCCGTATCCTCCTGTCGGCCAGCACGCGTATCAATCCGAGGGGCATGTAGCGGATCAGCTCGTCCCCGGGATACAGCATGCCGTCATGGCCTTCCTCCAGTTGCCGCCTGATGTCGCCGTCGACATCTTCATAGGTGTCGCCGGGATTGACGTCCACGTAAATGAGGTTGGTCAGGTTGCTGGTCGACCTGAGCCCGTTTCGGCGGGGGCGGAGGTCGACGGGAATACCGATGCGCACCGGTCCCGATGAACGGGTACGGGCTTCACGGGCAAGGGCAACCGCGACCTGGGAAACGATTTTCCTGTAGGTCCCCTTGACCTGGAACCGCTGCCAGCGCATCTCCCTGCCGGAGCCCTCAGCCCTTCCGGTCGGCGCAATGTGGACCGCGGGCGAGGCCGGGCGGCTCCCCTGCTGGAAGCTACGCGCCAGCTCCTGCTCGACGGTCCGGCATTCCGAGCCGACAAGGGGTTCGCCCCGGAGGGCGCGGAACACGTCCTCGGCAAGGGTCTGGGTTCCCCTGCCGTCCATCACCGCGTGATGGGTGCGGAAAACAACCCGCAGGGGGCTGCCGTGCATCAGGAGTATTTCGCACCCCCGGCCCGGCCGGGGAAAGAGAGGGGTCATGAGAAAGGGAGCGCCGTCCGAGCTCATGCCGGACCAGCGGCTGCAGTCAATTTCCCGCACCGCGGGCGGGGTTCCCGAATCGATCCACCGTGTCCGGTTCAGGAAGCCCTTCAGGGACAGGCGGCACCCCGGGTTGGCCTCCGCGGCCTTTTCGACAGCCGCGCGCCATAAACCCGCATCGAGAACGCCGGCGCCTTCCCAGAAATACTGGTTTGCGAAGGGAGGATACATGCTTCCGAGGGCCAGGTATGCCCGTTCTGTTGATGTAAGTATGCGTATGCGGTCTCTGGTCATATCGGGATGGTCTCTGTGCCGTTAAGGATGAATGCTATTTCAGTGATCCGATGATCCGCTCCAGCAGGCCCTCGATGCGGTTCCTGGTCGCGAGCCTCCGGGGCAGGGAAAGCACCATCTCGACGACGTCATCGTAACCTCCGAGGCCGATGAAGAAGGGGATGTAGTCGTTTACGGGAGGGATGCCCCAGAAGGCGGTCGGTTCGAAACCGCCGCCCCGGAAGTGCTGGAGTTTTATCCTTCCCACGTTGGATACCAGGCCTGAAAGGCTGTATATGCCGGTCCCGTGCCGGTCTTCAATGATTTTTTTCGCCATTTTCCCGAGGATCCACATCGGCACATACCGCGCCATGTCATCGCCCCGGGAAAGCATGCCTTCCCGTTTTTCCTGGAGCTGGCGGGAAATATCTTCGGCGATCGACTCAGGGGTGGAGTCCTTCTTTATTTCTATATAGATGGCGTAGGTGAGATTGGCGGTCGATACCAGGCCCGGCATGCGCGGCCGCATGTCTACCGGGATCCCGAGCCTTACCACGCCGTCGGAATGGCTCCATGCCTCCCGCGCGATCTGCAGCGCCACCTGGGCCAGCAGGTTGTGGTACCGGCCCCTGACGCGGATGCGGCGCGTTATCATGCCGCTTTCGTTGCCCTCGGCCTTTCCGGTGGGGGCGATGTGCTCGGTGGGGTACGGTTTCCTCATTCCCCTCTGGAAGCTGTGCGCCAGTTCAGTGTCGGTGATCGTTGAGCGGGATCCCACGCAGGGCTCTCCCCTGAGGGCCCGGAAAATATCCGTCACCCATACAAAGGTGCCCATGCCGTCCATGAGGGCATGGTGGGTCCGGAAGATGGCGCGCAGGGGGTCGCCTCCGGCAAGCACCACTTCGCAGGTAGGGCCCTTTTCCGGCGAAAGGGGCCGGGTGAAATAGGGCACTGTCTCAGGCCTGTCCCATTCATACTTCCCCTTTTCATCCAGGATGACCGGCGGGGTCATGCCGGAATCCACCCAGCGGCAGGTGTTCAGCACGCCCTTGAGGACCGCGCGGCTGCCCGGGTTTGCCTCGGATGCGGTTTCAACGGCCAAGCGCCAGCGTTCGATATCGATTACGCCCGTTCCCTCAAAGATAAACTGGTTTGCAAGGGGAGGATAGAGCCTGTCCGCCACGACGAAAATGCGCTCGTTGAAGGAAAGCTTCCTTGTGTATCGTTTTTGCATGGTGAATTACCCCCTCCCAAAAAGCCGCTGTCAAGCCTTAATTGGCTTTAATCGCTTTTCCCAAGCCCGGCCGCAATACTGTCAAGGACCGCTTCAAGCCTGCCGCCGGTTGACATGTTGCGGGGCATCATGAGGAGCAGTTCAATCCTGTCGCCCAGGCCTGACAGGGTCATGCTGAAGGGAAGGATGGGGGCGCATACCGGGATGCCGATGTAGGAAGTCGCGGTAAAGCTCCCGCATGAATAGGCGGCGCTTTCCACGCGGCCCAGGTTGGAGACAAAGCCGGAGAAGCGGAATTGGCCGGATTTCTGGTTGCGGGCACCTTCGCTCCTTATGGCCCTGGCGAGAAGCCTGATCGGCACATAGCTGATGATAAGGTCCTCCCAGGTGATCTCCCCGTCCGCCCGGAGAGAAAGCCGCCGGGCAATTTCGCCAGCAATAGATTCCGCCGAGGCGTCCCGGTCAATATCGATGTAAATGGCGTTTGCCAGGTTGCTGGTGGAGCGGAGGCCTTCGCGTCGCGATCTCAGGTCCACGGGGATCCCGATCCGAACCCTGCCGTCGCCATGGCGCCATGCTTCCCGAGCCGTAAGGAGGAGCACCCTCGCGAGGAGCCTGGGATACTTCCCGAAGAGGGTCGCCCTCTTCCAGACCAGGTCTATCGCGGTGCCGTCCGCCATTCCCGTCGGGGCGATATACTGATGGGGGAGCGGCCTGCTCCGTTTCCCCCTGGTCAGGTTCAGGAGATCGTTTTCAACCATTATATACTCTGACCCCAGCGGTTCTTCGCCGCGGAGGACCCGGAAGATGTCTTCCGTCCAGGTCATGGCGCCGCGCCCGTCCATGATAGCGTGATGGCTCCGGAACGCGGCCCGGGCAGGGTCCCCGTGCATCAGCAGGACTTCGCTGCAGGGCCCTTTCCGCGGATCAAAATCCTTCTTCAGGAAAGGAGCCCCTTCGGATCCCATGCCGTCCCACGACGAGCCGTCGACCTCCCGGACCGGGGGCGTGACCCCGGAATCTACCCAGCGGCTTGACCCCAGTCTCCCTTTAAGGACGAGGCGGGTTCCGGGGTTGGCGTCCGAGGCGATGCGGACCGCCCTTCGCCATTCATCGGCGTTGAACCGCCCGGCGCCTTCCACGATGACCTGGTTCGCGAAGGGCGGCGTGATCGTGTTGGCGGCGATCCATAGCCGTGATGCTATCGAGAGCGGCCTGGCGGGGGGATTGCCTTCCGGATTTTTGCGGGGCATGGCTGCTCCTTTCAGGAAAAGTAGACCGGCATATAACCGGTGGGCATCAGGCCCGAGACGATCCGGTCAATGGCTGCGTCGAGCCTTCCCTGCGTCGCGAGGACCCGCGGCGCGGCATAGACCAGTTCGATCGAGTCGTCGGTCCCGTAGAGCCAGAGCAGCAGCGGAAGATATGAAAAATAGGGCGGTATGGAAAAGATGGAGCTGCATTCAAAGCCGCCGCCGCAAAAAATCTTGGTATTGAGCCTGCCGGCGTTGCTGATGAGGCCTGATATGCTGTAGAGGCCCCTGCTGTGGTGGTCCATGATCCTTCTGCTTCCCTCCTGGCCGAGGATGCTGATCGGGATGTACCGGTAGAGGAAATCCCACCGGTCTATCATGCAGTCGCGTTTCTGCCGGAGCTGCCAGGCGATGTCCCATCCGATTTCATCTATCGTGGTCTCGGGCCTCACGTCAATGTAGATGCCGATGGTCAGATTGCCGGTTGACCGCAGGCCCTGGATGCGCGACCTGAGGTCGATGGGGACGGCGAAACGCACGTTCCCATCTCCATGGCGGCGGGCCTCCCGCGCCGCCTGGTATGCCATCTGAGCAAGGATCTGGCGGAAGTGCCCGGGGATGCTTCTGCGGCCCCATATGGTGCCCGGGTCGTTTCCATCGGCCCTGCCGGTGACGGAGAGGTTGTCGTGGGGAAAGGGTTTGCGGTATTCAGTCTGGATCGACCGGGCGACGTCCCAGTCGGTCGCCCTGGAATAGGATCCGCGCAGCGGCTTGCCCTGGAGCGCCCGGAATATCTCCTCCGCCCAGAAGATGATGCCGTGGTTGTCCATGACCGCGTGGTGGGCACGGAAGGCCACGCGCAGCGGGTCGCCGTGGATAAGGAGCACTTCGCAGGTAGGGCCGTCGATGACGTTGAAGGGCTTTTCCAGGAATGGCGCGCCTTCGGGGCTGTAACCCGACCAGGCGCTTCCGTCGACTTCGCGCACGGGAGGGGCTGTTTCCGAGTCTATCCACCGGCAGGAATTGAGGCGGCCCTTCAGTTTCAGGCGGCTCCCGGGGTTGGCCGCGCTGGCCAGCTCAACGGCTTTCCGCCATTCGCGGATATCAGTGGCGCCGTTGCCTTCGCAGACCATCTGTATCGCGAAGGGAGTGTCTATCGTGTCGGCGGCAAGCCACAGCCGTTCATTGACCGACAGGATGCGGGAGTAGGGCTTGTCCCACGTGTTCTGCAATCTCGCGCTCAAGGTAATCCTCTGAAATCTCTGCTTGAAAGTTATAATGCTCCACGGTATGTCTGGAAGGCCTCCGCGTTATTTATTGTGCGAATTCGGCCTGCATGCCTATTCTCCGATCGGCAACACGCCTGTTAATACCGCTGGCATCGCAGCCGGCATCATGTAGCCTGCGGTCGCCTTTCCGCCTTTCGTTGGGCTGTACATCGAAAAATTTTCCGTCTATGAGCCTGATCCTGGTCAGGTCGGGCCTCGTCTCGAGGTTCTTCTTGTTCCTGAGGAGGCCGATCTTCTTGTGGAATAGCGCTTTCGTCCCGAAAAAGGCCAGCACCGTGGCGCGTATCGCGAAATAGGACATGCGTTTGCTCGGAACCACCATGAAGGCCCACGCGTCTCCGCGCCTGGCATGGTCAAATTCTTTAGGCATCCGTTTTTTTACTTCGTCAACGAACTGGTTCTTCTTGTTGCTCCAGTCAAGCTGCTGCGATCCCGGGAAAAGGTTTTTCACGCAGAAGGGATATTCTGGGTTCACGAGCTCGAAATTGTTTTTTGCGAGATAGGCGCGGTGAACGGCGATCAGGTTCTCCGATGGATAAAAGGAATTGTCCAGTGTCCTCGTGATATATTTGTTCTTGAAATACATGTTCACGACTTTCGGGTTGCTGGAAATCGAAACGAGGACGCATTTCTTCACGGCCTTGTCCAGGTTGACGATCTTCAGGAACCACCAGAGGGTGGCGGTGACGATGTTGCGCGCGATATTGTTCCCCTGGAACGCCCTCAGCACCATGGCCTCATCAATGGTGTAGAAGCAGTACTCGTTTATCAGCATCAGCGAAACAAGGTTGAAGCCTACGATCCGCCCGTCCCTTTCGGCATAGACCAGTATGTCGCTTTTTCTTATATATTCAAAAAAATCTTCCTGGGCTTTCCATGTGTCGCTTTCAACGGCCTCGCACGCGGCCGTGATCTCCTCGAGGATAGAGAAGTCTGAATGTTTCAGGTCAATAACGTAATAATTGAATCCCTTGTGCTCGAAGAGGAAATTATCCCGGCAGGTAATGGGCACCTGGATTTTTTCTTCCCGTTCGACTGTCCTGGCAATAGCTTCTTGTGCGAGCTTCATATGATCCCCCTTTTGTTTGTTAAGGTTGGTTGTTTCATATTCTTTTTCTGTGATTCTGCGTCGTGTGTCTGTATCAGGCGGATTGCGCCCGGCTTCCTCTCCGGAAGAAACGGCCGCACCGCCTTTGAAAATATCCTGTAGTTTTCATACAGGTAGTCGGCCCGTGGATACAGGCCGGGCCTGTAGCTGTTATGCCACGTCCTGAAGGATATCAGCCTGTACAGCTTCTGACGTGCCGCCGGAATACCCGTGATATAGAAGGGCAGCGTGTCCGTGCCGTTCTGATGGGTCCGGTAGATAAGTATGTCCGATGCGGCACCGGCCTGTTTCAGGTACTGTTCGTTGTTTCCGCGGAACCTTTCGTAAAGCCGGTCGATCTGTCGCAGCGTCATGAGGCAGCCAAGGCTGCTCGGGGTGAAAGCGGCGCTGTCGATCGACATGCCGTAGGAACCCCGGTACACGAGGGAGTTTATCATGTCATTCAGCTTCATCAACACCAGGGCGGTCACTGAAAAACTACTCTCCCACCATGAACCGACCAGACGGACGAATATTTCGATTAAAAAAGTAGGAGAGAAAGAACGTTTCCGCTCATATTCTCTCTGCAGCATTACCATTCGGGCGTGCAATGACGAGTTATTGGTCCCTATGGCGCCGCCTTCGAAATTTATTATCTTTTTCGTGAAACTATACAGGGCAACGTCCCCGAAGGTCCCGAGCTGCCTGCCCCGGTAGATCGAGAAGGGGGCGTGGGCGAGGTCCTCGATGACCATGAGGTCGTGCTTTTTTGCAATGGCGCAAATCCGTTCAATCTGCGCCGTCATCCCGTAGGTGTGCACCACGTAAACGGCTTTCGTGTTGACGGTGATTGAAGGGATGATGTTATCCGGATCAATGTTGATCCCCTCGTCTTCGGCGTCCACGGGAACCGGGACAAGACCGGCTTCGGTGATGGTATGCCTGATTACCGGGCAGGTGAAGGCCGGTATGATGATCTCGGCGTTCCGATCCCACCTCATGGCCTTGATGAGAAGGAAGAGGGCGTTCCGCGTGTATCCGGTGGCGATAAAATGCCGGAGCGGAACCAGTTCCGCCAGCCTGTCCTGGAGCTTTTCCGCCGCCGTGCTTCCTTTCATTCTTTTCCTGTTCCCGGTCCCTGTCATGACTAGTAGTTGACCACCGGCTGATAGTTGCTGTTGATCTGCACGTATACCCGGTTGACCCTGGTGATCTTCTTGTCGGTGACCGTTACCTCAAGTATCATGCCCTTTTTCGCCGCATTGTCATCGGAATAGTTGACGAAGTTGCCCAGCGAATTGGCAATATACCCTTTCATGTAAACCATGACCGGCTGTATGACGCCGGGATGATGGCCGATGACGAGGCTCGCGCCCTGGTCGACGCAGTAATGGGTATATTTGTCCTGGTAAAGATTTGGAAGGGTGGCTCCAGCTTTTCCCATGTGGAGCGATACCACGACGATGTCAGCCAGCTTCTTCGCGCTGATGATGGCGGGTCCCACGTATTTCGAGTAGAACCAGGCAACGCCGGTTCTCGCCGTCAGGCCCTGCGACGGGTCGTTTTTCTGCGTCCGGACGCTGTACTCGTCGCCAAGGTTTGTGAAAGCGAGGAAGGCAATCTTGCATCCCTTGACCTCTATTATTTTTGCCGTGTAGGATTCTTCAAAGGTGCCGCCGCCGACATAGGCGATGCCCGCGCCGGTCAGGTTCTGCAGGCTGTTGTCGAAACCGGTCCTGCCGTAATCAAAGGCGTGGTCATTGGCGACCGACACGATATCGATACCGGCGTAGGTCAGTCCGCTAACCGCGGCCGGATCGGCGCGGAGGGATGAATCGCCGGAAGCGGTCCCCTGGTCCGTGATGACGCTTTCAAGGTTCAGGAAAGCCAGATCAGCGGCTTTCAGGTACGTTGCCGCGTACAGGAACGGAAACTGGTAGCTGCCGGCCCCGTAAGTGATCACGGCATCTTTGACCTTTCCGCCTAAAACCGTGTCCCCGGCGAAAACCATCTTGAAAACAACTGGATTTGGAGTCGGAGGGGGAGTAACTGTTCCCGTGCCGTTCCCGTCACCGGGGATAACAGTACCGTATCCTCCATTATCGCCCCCGTTGTTGGCCGGAGATGTTGAATTTTTCTTTGCCAATTCCATTATGACATCTTCTATTGGTGCCTGATTGCATCCGAGAGCCAGCAGTGTAACTACTGATGCGGCTATTGACATGATAAAGATTTTTTTCATGAAACTTCTCCTCTCAGCAAGGTTGCTTTGTATTTATATGACAATCTTCTGGTGATGATGCCGTAGTAACAGGCGCCTATGAAGCCCCTGAAAATGATTATAGACGCCGAATAGGTGAGGCTGAAGGCCAGTATCTGCGCCGGGGAGCCGTAATCCTTGAACAGGAGAAGCATCGCCGCCTGCGAAGTCCCCAGGCCGAAGGCCGATATGGGAATGCTGATGACGAGCAGTATGACCGGCACATAGGTGACCACCTCGAAGAACGGTATGTCCATGTTGAAGGCCCGTACCGCGATGTAAAAGAATATGACGAAGGTGAAATAAAAGCCGCACCGGTACAGTGTGTTCATGAGATAGGTGCTCGGCGGGCTCTCGATAAAGATCTGCATGAGCTCGCTCTGCTTGATTTTTTTCATGAAAGACCTGTCGGGGAGCATCTTCATGAGAATAATCGTGATAATGGCAAGGGCCAGCAGCACGGTGAATATAAGCGCAATGTTCGACAGAAGCGGCGAAAGCGTGCCGGCCGCCGCGGCCATCAGGCACCCCGCGATAGCCAGTATCAGGAGGGAGACGTGGGTGATGTAGTTCAGGAACAGCATGGAACCGGTCCCGCGTGCGATGGAGACGTTCTTGTATTTTTTCAGGTAATAGACGATGCTCCCCATTCCCAGCGTGTAGTCGATGATCATCAGCAGGTATGACGCCCCCCGTATGATCATGCTGTCGCGGAAGGGGATGGGGCTCCGCGCGTATCTCAGCAGAGCGTTCAGGTTCTGCGTGTCCGCGAGGAAATTCACCATGATGAAGGCGGTGAGAACCGGCAGGTACAGCGCCACGTCTGCGCGGGCTAGGGCGTTGATCAGCGGCGTGACTTCAATGCGCCAGACCAGGTATGCCAGGATGGCCGCCCCGACGAGCCATGGAAGCATTCTCCTGGCTAATTGACCGGCAGACCCGCCGGCGGGGATGATGGCCGCTCCGGCCTTCCCGCTGTCCGCCGTGCCGGCCGTGTTCCTCGGCCGGTCATCATCATGGTCGAATTTCAGTGCTGGAAACATGTATTCCTTTGCCCGCTTCCGGTTATTTGCTGAACCATTTGATGAGCCCGCTTACCAGGCTTGTATCCTGACCGCCGCTCACCGACAGTCCGGGCGCCACTGCGGTCAACCCGTCGTTCTCAAAACCGCCCCTGGTGTAGCCGACCCAGGCGGAGCCCCACGGCTTCTGGAAGGTCCAGGCGTACATGTCGGACTCCCCTTCATTGTAATTGGCGTACACGTAAGCGGCGGAGTAGTGTGAAAAATCCCTGAGGTTCTGCGCGGTAAGATATGAAGGGTTGACGGTCATATCGGCCAGCAGTTCCTCGTTTTTCTGGAATATGAAATCTTCGATCGGCTGGATCCAGGTCTGCGCCTTCTGGAGCTCGGTCTTGTTCATGGTTTTGTCTTCCATTCCCCACAGCGCGTCGCCGTTGTTGGAGTCGTAGATGAGGTTTTCGTATATCTCGCGCCGGTTGGCGGCCCTGGCCAGCATTGAGGCGTCGGTCAGATCGTACTGGTTGCCGTCGATATCAATGTCGTCCACCCAGGCAAGCCAGGAAACCTCGCCTGCATATACATAGTAGGGAATAAAGACGCTGGTTGAAGGTTCTCCCAGTGCGCACCAGAAGGTGCTCAGGCGGGGGTCGCCGCCGGGAGCGACCCCGTCGACCACCATGGCAAGGCGCGTCGCTGCGCGGCTGATGCAGTAGGTGGAGCTGTAGTTTTCCTGGCGGCTGGCCTGGTCGACCTCGTTGCCGTATCCGTCAATCTGCTTGCCGTAAATGTCCTTGGCCACCTCGGTCATGCAGTTCCGGTAATTGAGCCTTCCCGATGCGGCCAGCTGGCCGAGCAGTTCTTCGGCCCTCCAGCGGCGCTCTTCCCCGTAGTTCCAGGGGATGTAGGTGTTAGCATTGGCCCGGTTGACAAAGCCTATGAAGCTGTCGCCTTTCGCTTTTTTCATCGTATAGGTGTAAATGCCATTGTATTCCGTGACCTTGCCGTTATTGGCGTCGTATTTCCGGTACATGACCGGCCGGAGCAGGCCGAAAAGATTGCCTGTGAAACATTCGTACAGAGCCGCTCCGCCCTTGGCGTCTATGGCAACGAAGTTGCCGCTGATGATTTTGCCGAAATGGTCGTTTTTAAAGCGCTTGAGCAGGGCGTCGAAATCGTCGAGAGTGGCGCACTCTTGAAGAGCGTGGCGAATCAGATCAGTGTTAATATTGAACAGTTCATGGAGCGGATTAAACTCCTCGTAGACCGACGTGCAGGAGATGGCGAATCCGGCCTGGTTCACACCGCCCGAGGGATTGACCGGCGTCCCGTTGTTCAATTCGGCCACGTCGTCAAAGCCTATGACCATGATGTACGCCCCCGCCTTCTCGGTGACCGCCTTGAAGTATTTGATCTCCTGGTGCCAGCTGGCGGAGCAGTCCCTGTTTTTCCATATGAAGGGCCTGCCCGTCGAGGAAACCCGGGCTGAAACAACGGCCACGTCGCAGGGATACCCATCGGTGTAAACGAGACTCAGTATTATTGCAGCCAATGCTAGAAAAATCACTTTTGACTTAAACATTATTTTTCTGCCCTCCGTTTCACTTGGATCAATGATATATGCCATTCTGGCCCGTTATACTGCTGATGTCGGGGCCGGTTCTTTATCTTTAACGGATATCCGGGATTCGATGGCTTTCCGCTTTATTCCGTTGTTCATCGATATATGGTCCACCGCCTCCACGCTGATGGTGACCGGTTCACCGAAAATTTCGTGCAGGCTGTCCGTCAGCTCCTTGAACCGGCTGTCGCTGTACTCCTTTCCCTTGACGAGCTCGATTACGATATAGCCCCTGTCCTTCTGTATGATTTTGAATTCCTCCATGAGGTGGAGATATTTCTTGATGAACTTGGTAAAGGTGTTCAATATCTTCAGGGATGAAATGTACGTGCCGCTGGGCAGGATGAAGGAGTCATCGGCCCTTCCGTCAAAGGCCTCGAGAAGGGGATAACCGAGGCCGCAGGGACATTTTTTGTCGCTGTACCGGCCGATATCGCCGATGCGGTATCGGATAAAGGGCATCGCGTCGCTCCTCGATGTCGTGAGGACCATTTCGCCCTCTTCGCCGGGCTCAACGCTGTTCCCGTTCCTGTCGAGAAACTCGACCCACACGTTGTCGATATACAGGTGGTAGTTCCCGTGCCTGCACTGGGAGGCGATCATCCATGTTTCCTCGGTCGAGTATTCGTCGTATACCGGGCAGCCGAAAACGGAGGATATGAAATCGCGCTGGTGCTTCGTCGAGAGTTCCGAGTTGATGCCGATGAACCTGGGCCTGATAAGCTTCAGGTCGTCGGGGGTCACCTTCTGGGCTATCTCGAAGATAATGGACGCGTATCCCAGGAGCAGATCCGGTTTCATGCTCCGCAGCATGTCGATCTGTTCTGCGGCGGGGATGGTGGACGGAATATGCTCGGTCCTGAAGAAGGGGCCGAAGCGCGGATAGTTGATCTTGGTATACTTGATGTATACCAGCTTGTGCCAGGGCCGGTAGCCTATCATCGTGTACATGCGAAGGCCCGTTGCTATATAAAAGGCGTAGGCTGACTGGTTGAAAACAAAGGGGAGGGACCTTCCGGTGGATCCGGTCGTGGCAGAATAATGGCAATCCTCAACGTTGAATTTTGACGATACGATTTCAGAGGGGAAATGGTCCCGGATTTCATCCTTGGTGATGAAGGGGAGTTTTTTCAGATCGTCAAGGGTCCTGATCTCGTTTATGTTGATGCCGTAATCATCGTAGAGCCGCTTGTAGTAGGGGACGTTGTTATATGCCTTCCGGACCATACGGATGATTCTGCGCTCAGTGTTCTTCCTGAGTTTTTCCCCGGAAAGGAAATTATTCCAGTGGACTTTGATAACTGATATTCCCAGATATAATAAAAATCTGATCATATTTTGTATCCGTAACCATGGAGATTCTTGTGAATCTTCACGATAAACAAATTTAAGATATAAACCGTCCAGTCGGTAGTTATATTTTCATATACGAACAGTATGAGTTTCCTGAAAAACATTTTAATTATTCTTAAATTTTTGAATAAAGTGGCTTGTTAATATTGTAGAATATATATAGTATTAATTTCTTATTGTCTCGCCATTGTCTGATATATCAAGAATTGTCCAAATTTAAAAAAAGAGCTATAACATTGGATACCGACCAGTCAGTTTTTAAATGAGTCAAAAACAGATTAATCTATTTTTGACCAGAAAAATTAGTGCTAAGATTCATGAATCTGTATTTTTGTCATGTAAATTCCATGAAAATGACATGGTGTCACAATAAAAATGTCATGGTGTCAGAGCAAAAAATATCGTGTGGGATAGTTATCGGTAGAATTCAATATAGCCGGCCAAATATTGTCGATTGTGTACAAATATTCTCTCTCCATCAAACAATCTGATAAAAAATAGAACGAGTATGCCGCAGAATCAACAATAGTATGCAGGTATAACTATACCTGCAAATTAAATATCAGGAAGGATATATTTTTTCTTTTAGAGTGTGAAATGATGAAGACTAATTCCCGCGAATTTTTCTCCATACTCGAGGGAGATAGGCTCCAACCAGGATCATGATCAGCCCTATGATCGTCAGAACGGTCACGTATTCGATTTCCTGATAGGTTTTGATCCGTGTCCTCACTCCGACATCAACGATGCTGAGGTACCACCCGCCAATCATCAGGCAAAAGCCTATGAGATTCGGTACAATGACATTCCATATTTTATCCATCATGACGCTCCCCGTTATCGATGATTGCAGACCACTGTCCGGCACTGCACATAGACTATGTTCCTGCCAAAAATTTATAGCAAGTATATTTTATCGCAAACTTAAAAAAGTGATTTAAAAAAACGGTCATCTATCATGTATAATCCCTGATAGAAGAATGTGCGTTTCCTTCGCTCTTAAGGCGATGCATGATATGAAAACAAACTGACAAGATTATGCCGGGATGCCGAACCCCGGCAGACTACGGTAAGAGATAATGTACCTGAAAAAATGTTCTGTTGCCTGTGTCCTGGGTGTGTTGTTCTTCCTGGCCGGCTGCGATACGATGAGAAGCCGCGTCAACCTCCTTGTGGGCGATGATTCCCTGAAGGAGTATTATTCAATCGAATCCGGTTCGGTGACCATGTACGCTTCGCCGGAAGACAGGAAGATGGGAAAAATTGAATGCAGGATCTACGACAGGGAGTTTGATGTCTTCGTTAAAATGTTCCGCGTCCTTGATGATGACGCGATACGGGAGGCCTACCTCGCCAAGGGCGGGGAGCCTTTCAGCGATGAATTTGCCGCCCGTATACGGGCCCTGGATGAAAACAGCTTCCGCTACAGGCCGGGATCCGCATTGCCGCTGGAGGGCCTCCGCGTCGCAATCGACCCCGGGCACAACGCCGGGTCCATGGATGAGGCGATCCGCGAGAGCAAGTACATGTGGCTCTTCGACAGGGACGGGCGGCGCCTCAAGTTTCATGAATCAAGCCTCAACCTGGCCACGGCCCGGATACTGAAAGAACTCCTTGAAAAAGATGGCGCGCGGGTGATGCTCACCAGGAACGCCAACCGGCAGGTGTACCCCGTCCCCTATGACGCCTGGGCGCCGCGCAATTTCCGGCGCGCGGTGCTGGACAAGCAGCGCGAAAAATTCATCACCGACAGCGAAGCCGCCATGCTCCTCTCCCATGCCGGTGATAAACGGCGTCTCAAGTTTTTCAACAGCGAATTCGACATGCCGTACCGGGCGAAGCTGATCAACGCATTCCATCCCCACATAACGGTCCTCGTGCACTATGATTCGAGCGGCGATTACGGGGGATACCGCGAAAAGTACGCACGCGTCCTGGACATCCTGTCGAAGAGTTACGGGTCCCGCGCGGCCCTGATGACGGATTACCGTGAGATTATGCAGTCCACCGCGGAAACGGACCGCGACTTCTCCACGGTCTTCGTTCCCGGCTGCTTCCTCCGAGGAGAGCTTGACAACAGGGAGGCGCGCATCGAGTTCCTGCGCCTCCTCATTTCCCCTGATTTAAAGAACTCGATCAGGTATTCCGTCTACGTGATGGATAATTTTAAAAAAATGCTGGATCTCCCGCCGGCCGACATGCCGCTGCCCGGGGGCAAGAAGACCGGGCTTTGCCGGAAAGGCGTCTATGCCCGCAATTTCCGGATGACGCGGCTGGTGCGCGGCACCCTCTGTCTCGGGGAGCCGCTCCAGCAGAATAATCTGCGCGAGGCGCGGGATCTCGCGGTGATCAGTGAAGGCCGCATTCCCGAGCGGGTGAAGGCCGTGGCCCGGGCCTACTATGAGGCGATCCGCACCTACGCGGCGCGGCATCTTTAAAGAAGATCTCTCGCGGAGGCGCTGAGACGCAGAGCTTTGATTGGCTGATGCATACCATACCAAAACTTGATTTTTCGTAAATTAAGTTTAACGCAAAATATTCATTCATATTTTTCTCTGCGCCTCTGCGTCTCTGCGAGAACAATATTCCTTTTCGATCCCTTCCATCTGCTGGATGTGGCGCTTCATGTGCTTTAATAAGAAATAGATGTACTGGTACACATCGAGCTTTCCGAGGGAATGGACCGACATGGTGGTCTTGCACAGAGCGCCTTCGCCGTTTCTCAACATCACGAGATACTCCAGGAGCATGTTTTTCTGTCCCGTCAGCTCTTCCCGTATCTCTTCCGAAGACCGCGAACCGGCAGGCGCCATGTGGCGTGGGCACTTCCACTCGAAGGAATTGTTGATGCCGATATCTTCCAGCAGGGGATTGGATAGCTCGTAGTCCTCCAGCGCCTGTTCTATCTTTTTCGCGTCGGCCTTTTTGACGGCCTTGCGGGCTCCCCGGTCTATGAGTATGAGCAGGTAATGATTGGCCAGGGATACATGTTCCAGTATCCGGTCAACGGTCCACTCGTCGCGGGCTGGACGGAAGGCGCGCAAGCGGGCGTCCTTCGCGAACCAGGTGTCAATCCCTGAAAAGACGCTGGTTATGATCTCCCTCAGTTCGGCGATGATCTGTTCCGCTTTGCCCACGGACCCGCTCATTTCTTCTTTTTAACTGCAGCTTGCCTGACGCTTTTCTTCGCAGCCTTCCCTGACGCTTGCGATCCGGTCTTCTTCGCTGCCGGGGCTTTAACTGAGATATCGATCCCTTTTTCCTTTGCTATCTGGGCCGGCGTTTTACCTTCATTATTTATCTGGGTCGTGGAGGCCCCGGCACCGACGAGGATCCGCGCGACTTTTTCATGGCCTTCAACCAGGGCCTTGTAAAGCGGCGTGTTCCTCTTGTTGTCCTTCGGATCGATGGTTGCCCCTGCCTTGATCAGGTACTGGACGATCGCCTCGTGCCCCTCGTCCGCCGCTTCATGAAGCGGTGTCTCCCCGTGGATGTCTGCGAGGTTAATGTCGGCCTTGTGGCGCACCATCAGCTTGACCAGCTCCAGGTTGCCCGTTTCAACGGCTTCCTTGAGGGCGGGCTCTCCCTCGGAATCGCGGGCGTTGGGATTCGCTCCCCGGGCCAGGGCCTTCTTCGCACCTTGAAGGTCGCCCCTGTCGCAGGCAATGACCAGGTCCCTGTCGGGATTAAGCTCGATGATGCCGGCCGTGGCGGCGTTAATCCTCACGGAATCAATACCCTTGATGCAGCTTTCCTTGGAAGCATATCCCTCGCTGACCGCGATCACTTCCCCGTTGGCCGCCCTGAGCCGGAAACGGAATTCGCCTTTGTTGTCCTTATATATTTCGAATGTTGCCGCCATGGAGCCCTCCATTTTGTAAATTTAATAATTACCAAACTACCAAACTACCAAACTACCGCAACATAAAGCAGATACTGGTTGATATATGTCATTTTGAGAAGTCCCGATGCATTAGTGACGGCGGGGGAACGTCTCAAGAGATTCACCCCCTGTCCCTCCAGGAAGGGGCAATATAGACAGACCCCCGTGATGACCAACGCGTCAACAGGTATCATCCCTCTTTGTAATAATCAAATATTAATTATTTTCTGAAGGGCATAAATCGCCGTAACTATTACTTTTTTAAGGATTTTCCTGAATTCTTTTGCTATGACATTATTTGTCATGGGACTTGTGTTATGTTACACAAAAGTCTCCGTTTTGTTCAGGCCATTTGTTAATTTTTTTAATTATGTCATATTTTAATTGAATTATTATCGCACTGATATTCGTATACATCTATATCATCCCGGAGGACCCCAGATGAATGTTGTCACAATTCTGCTTATCCTGACCGCTGTTGTTATCATCCTGCTGCTTATTAATACATACCTGTCATATAAGGCATCAAAAGCCAGCAACGAGAACCTCCTGGGGCAGTTCCAGACGGCCCTGGATTATTTCGAGAAGAGCATCAAGGGCATCGAGACGTCACTGAAAAACGAGATTTCCCAGAACAGGCTTGAATCGGGAAAGAGCTCGAAAGAGGCCCGGGAGGAGCTGATGAACGCCTTCAGGATTTTCAGCGATACCCTCGTGAAGCGTATGGCCGATGCCTTCGGGAACAACCGGGACATGCTTGATTCCTTTTCCAAACAGCTGGTGAATCTCACTGAAACCAACGACAAGAAGATGGATTTAATGCGGCGCACAATTGAAGAGCGCATCAAGCACCTCCAGGATGAGAATACGAAAAAGCTCGACCAGATGCGCATGACCGTGGATGAAAAGCTCCAGTCAACGCTGGAAAAACGCCTGGGCGAGTCTTTCAAGCTCGTGAGCGAACGCCTCGAGATGGTCCACAAGGGCCTCGGGGAGATGCAGACCCTGGCAGCGAGCGTGGGCGATCTCAAGAACGTTCTCACCAAGGTGAAGCCCCGGGGCATCTGGGGCGAGATACAGCTGGGTATCCTCCTCGAACAGGTGCTCGCGCCGGAGCAGTACGCGGAGAACGTGGCCACCAAGAAGCGGAGCGGCGACAGGGTCGAGTTCGCCATCAGGCTGCCGGGCCGCACCGGCGAGCGCGACGATACGATCTGGCTCCCCATAGACGCGAAATTTCCCCAGGAGGACTACCAGCGCCTGGTCGAAGCGCAGGAGAAGGCCAATCCCTCCCTCGCGGAAGAGGCGGCGAAGCGCCTGGAGAGCGTGATAAAGAACGAGGCGAAGACGATACGGGAAAAATATGTCGATCCGCCGGAGACCACGGATTTCGCCATCATGTATCTTCCCACGGAAGGGCTCTACGCCGAGATTGTCCGCAGGGCGGGACTCTGCGAATTTCTGCAGCGTGAGTGCCGCGTCGTGGTCGCCGGCCCGACGACGCTGGCGGCCCTGCTGAACAGCCTCCAGATGGGGTTCCGCACCCTGGCGATCGAGAAGCGCTCCAGCGAGGTATGGAAGCTCCTGGGCGCCATCAAGACCGAGTTCGGCAGGTTCGGCATGCTGCTGGACAAGGCGAAGAAGAAGATCGACGAGGCGGGTAATACCATCGGCGACGCGTCCCGGAAGTCCCGCACCATTGAGAGAAAGCTGAAGAAGGTTGAAGAGCTCCCTGCGGCGGAGGCGGCGGACATGATAGAATTCGAGGATGACCTCGACGATGAGAGCGACGAAAGGGTGTTGAGCGAGGCAGATGAGGCGCAGATTCCGAAAAACTGAGGCGTAACAGCCCGGGGGAGGTGGGCCATGAAGATCGTCTTCCATGAAAAGTACTATAATTCCGATTATGCCGGGGACCCGGCGGCGGCGCCGGGCCGCCTGGACGGCATCATGGAGATCATCTCGGGGAACAGGGACCGGTACGAGATCATCAGGCCGGAACCGGCCCTGGAAGAGGACATCCTGCGCGCCCATACCGGTCCCCACCTTCAGCGGATAAAGAGCAACCACCTGCTGTATGAAATGTCCCTGCTGGCCGCCGGCGGCGCCATCCTCGCGGCGGAGAGGGCCTACGGCGGAAACCCGTCCTTCGCGGTGATACGGCCGCCGGGGCACCACGCCTCGGCCGATTCCTGCTGGGGCTTCTGCTTTTTTAATAATATCAGCGTCAGCCTGCTCCGTCTCCTGGCGGAAGAGAAGATCAGGTCCGCCTTTGTCCTCGATTTCGACCTGCATACCGGCGACGGCAATATCAACATCCTCCAGAACAGGAGAGACGGCTTCAAGGTGTCTATCCTTAACCCGATGTCCCATGACCGCGGCGATTATCTCCGGGAGGTCAGGGAGTACATGGATGACCTGAAGAACATTGACATCTTCGTGGCATCGGCCGGCTTTGACCAGGGGATAGACGACTGGGGAAATCTCCTCTATCCGGAGGATTATACCGAGCTGGGCGGTCTCATGAAGGAATACTCGGAGAAGCTCTGCGGCGGCCGGCGTTACGCACTTCTTGAGGGCGGATACAATCATGACGTGATCGGCGTGAACGTCGATGCCTTCTGCAGGGGATTTGCTTAGGTTCTATTGTTTTGCAAAACAGTCATTTCGACGAATCCCGGGATACCGGGATAGGGAGAAATCTTAACGAGTGTGAATGATTCCGGATTTCTCTCTCCGGCAAGCGGGTTCGAAATGACAGACCAGAAAAACAACGGATTTTCCCGGTGTAATACCAGACATCGCATCCTGTTCCCCGGCCAATCCCGAAAGCCCGCTTATAAAATGATTGCAATTTTTGCAATATAATCAAAATTTTGCTTATACAGAAAAATGATTGTGGGGGGATACCATGAAAAAGAAAGCTACGTCATTGAGTGCTGTCTTTGCCGTTTTTTTCCTGGCCGCATCCACGGTGTGTGTCATGGCTGTTTCCGCAGGAGCTGCCGAAGTCGGTTACCGGAAGCTTATGCTGGGTGACAGCCGCGAAAAGGTCAGGGATATTATTAAAAAAAATTTCGAGGGCGAATACAAGGTCACCAATGAAAGTGAAAATGCCCTGGCCCTGAGAAAGATGGTTGTCGATAAAACGGCCCTTCTCATCGAATTGATCTTTGACCATAAATCAATCCTGTACAAGATCAATGTCAAGATAAGGAAGATACCGGGGAACCCCGACCCTGACGAGGTGGTTAAGGTGATTGAAGAAAAGTACGGGGCGCCTTCCAAACGGGAGATAACCAATACCCTGGACCTTATCGCCCACTGGTATCCGGATAACGGCCGCTATGAAATATTTTTCCACAATATATCATCCTGGGACAAGTTTGACGTGCAGTATACCGATACCCTTTTGGAGAAACAGAAGGAGCGGTACGATACGGAGAAGAACAGGAAGCCGGTGAAGAAGGAACTTGACTTCTAGAAGTAACGAAAACCTGATTGCAGCCGGTGAAACCCAATTGAGTGTTGTCGACGGCAGGCAGTTGAATTCCGTATATGCGAGAAACAGTGTGAGCGTCCCTGTCGAAACCGACCTGACCATGATGCAGCTGTATCCCCACGCGAAAAAACCGCTGCATTTCATCATGGGAGTGTTGACCCTGTTTGTTATTATACCGGCCGGATATATCTCCTTCATCCTGCTCCTGGCCCTGAAGGCGGCGCTCTATCCCCCGCTGTATGGCCTGATGTCGCTTTCGGGACCGGCGGCCGCGGGGCGGATATGGGAATTGAAGAACAGGGCGTTATCGCCGCTGCATTACGTCATTTACAAGCTGTATTACATCTATATCGGCCTCTGGCTTTCCTGCTTCAATGATTATGACGATTTCTGGTACGGCCTCGACACGGCACGGTACCGGGACCATGCCGATTTCCTCTCGTCCTACCGCGATTCAAGGGTGCGGTGGAGATTCAAGAAAAAGCTGAAGACCTACCGGTCCTGCGGCATCACCGAGGAAGTGCTGCCGGACAGTACGGTTTTCTTCAGGGCCCTGTTTTCCCCCGGGTATTTCAGCCTGATCTGCCGGTCCAATTTCAGGAAGAACCGCGGATATGCCGTTCTTTTCGGCCATTACCTGGTCATGAGGGATTATTTCATCCTTCTCTTCCTTCCCGTGCGGGTCCATGTGTATTCCAGGGACGGAAGAACGGTGGGTATCGCCACCTATCTGAAGCGGGGCAACACCCTGGTCATGTGCCAGCATATCATCGCCGATGAGTTCATACGGTCGGGCATGTTTTACGACCAGATGAACACCTGCATGAAATACGCCTTCAAGGACCCCGATGTGCGCTACGTGTCATGCTCGATAACCACGCGGCAGGCAAAGCAGACCTGCGGCTGTTATCCAATCAATTATTTATTGACGGATGAATTCAGGTATTTACCATTTACACAACTGGGCGCGCCATGACCGGTTCTGGTATGCCCTGAAGAATATACAGAGCACTACATTTTGACGAGGAGGCAGTCGCCATGGCGTTCGATTTCAATGCAGACGATGTTTATAAAATAGCCGAACAGATCGAAGAAAACGGGGCGGTTTTTTATAAGAAGGCCGCTGAAACCATTAATGATCCCTACTATCAGAAATTTCTCCTGGACCTCTCCACCATGGAAGTCTTCCACAAGAAAACCTTTGCCGACATGAGGGCGGAGCTTTCGGACAGGGAAAAGAAGCCCACGGTTTTTGACCCGAACGAGGAATCGGTGCTCTACCTGAAATCCCTGGCGGACCTGCGCGTTTTCTACCAGAAGGAAATGGACACGTCCACCATTGAGGGAATCCTCAAGGCGGCCATAGCGGCGGAAAAGGATTCAATAGTATTTTATATCGGCATGAAGGACCTGGTCCCGGAAAAGCTCGGCAAGGACAAAATCGATGGCATCATCAACGAGGAAAAGAAGCATATTGTAATGCTGAGCAAGGAGCTCCTTAATCTGAATAAATAATCAGTGCACACTGCTTTTCAGTTTGTTGTTTCGAACACCGCTCATCATGGGGGGGGGAGAAATCTGGATGTATCAGGAGAATTTCTCCTCGCTGTTGTTCGTCGACATGACATCATAGAACAATTATTTGCATCTCGCCGTTGCTCTGCCCGCGTATATGTCAAAACAAGATCGATCTGCTTTTGGCATGTATGCGGCACAGCTTTTATTTCATAAATCACTGACCATTATTGCCAAAACAAGCACCAATCTGCCAATGGCGAGACATGAATATATGATTATGTGTATAGTAAGCGCGTATAGAATAAAGCCGTCTGGTTGGTTTTGCTTGTTATCATATTAAGATGCAGGAGAAATCCTATGATGCGCACTATGGTAATCCTTATTGCTTGCTGCCTCTGCCTCGGTCTATTGCCCGCATGTGAAACAAAAGACGATACATCACCGCTGGTGAGCCTCGCCGCCGGATCATCCGGAACAGGTGACAATCAAGGCCCCGGGAATCCGGGGAACAGCAGCGGGGCGGATAATACATCCGGCGGAGATTCTTCCGGCGCTAGTGACGGGACCGACTGGCCGGTAAGCCCCCTTGACGGTGTTGTGGTAGTACCCGAAACAGAGAATATTATCGTTAAGAATTCACGCTATCCGATAATCCTTGTCCCTGGATGGCTGGGTACAGACAAATTCATGAATTGCATAGATTACTTCTGGCAGCTCAAGGGTGAGATCCGTAAAACCGGCAGGGAAGTCTATGTCGCCGATCTGAAATGCTTCAGCACGCATCATGTGCGCGCTGCGGAATTGAGGGATTTTATATATGATTTACTGTATAAGAAGGTCAGGGAAATTGCCTCAGGTAAAGGAATAAGCCCCCGCGAGGTTGACCTATCTGATTTGAAATTCAATCTTATTACCCATTCCCAGGGGGGTATCAACGCCCGTTACATGGTCAAGGTCCTCAGCATGGCTGACCCGCGGTATGACGACGCTGCTTCTGCTCCTCTTGTCCCCGCATCGCGGTTTGTCGCATCAATTGTCATGCTGAGTACTCCGAATAACGGCACCTATATAGCCCAGTGGGTGCTTGAGACAGACCCGCTTGACGATATCGCAACATGGGTGTTTGAAAACCTCTGGGCCGGACTCTTCGCCTGGCAGAACGACAATGATTTCATCGGTGCAACAAGGGACTGCACCGAGCCCTATATGCGTGATACCTTCAATCCTTTAATCGATAGGATCGGGCGTAAAACGCCCCACATCAGGGTTTTCACCTATTCAGCAACGGTACCGGGAGCAGCGCCAAACCTCAATGCCCTGCTGATATTTCCCTTTTGGACGATCATAAACAATGATCCGCTATATAATGGAAATAATCCGAGTGACGGGGTGACACCCAGACAAAGCGCCGAGTGGATGCCCGCATCCGGTGAACAGTATGGCGAATGGCGTTTTGTGAAACATCTTCAGGGATATCTGCCGCTTCTCGGGACCGTCGGGGTGGACCATTTTACTCTGATTAACCAGCTGATGGGTTTTCATCCCGGGTTTGATACCAAAAAGCTGTACCGGGATATCGTGGGCATGCTTGAGAGTGAAGGCATGTAGGTTTGTATAAACTTCTGATTGCTGCCGGCGCATGGATTCATGCGCCTTTTTTCTGTCTATGCATGCTGTTGGCGGAAGAAAGCCGGTGCATACGGTCAGTTGGCTTGATCCGGGGCTTTTTTTGAAGTTCCGTAGATTCTGTTGTGAAGCTCCCTTATCCTGCGGTTCTTTTCCTGTTCGGAAAGATTCTTATCATCAAGAATGGATCTGCTGAGTCTGGAGTATTCGCTGTCTCTTGCTCTGAGCAGTTTGAGCTGGAGGTCGGCACTCTCCATACGTTCGGCTTCTTCGGGAGTGAATAGTTCCCGTCTGAATTCCCTGATTTTTTGATCCCGTTCTTCCGCGGTCATGGACGCAAGGTCAGCTTCATAGATTTTCAATTTCTCATTATATCTGTCCAGGGGGCGCTGAGGGCCGTCCGCCGCGTCCCCCTGGTCTCCCCACATGTCGCGGCGCAGGGAGGCGAGCCGCTTCTCCTTTTCCGCTCCGGCCATGCCGGTGTCCCCTATGATGATCTGCTTCCGCAGGGCGTA
>Ga0116178_10000060_pt1 | contig 83146 bp, 54 predicted proteins | sample AD_STIC12_MetaG_FD_89880 | JGI IMG/M metagenome (GOLD analysis project Ga0116178, IMG submission 89880) | Active sludge microbial communities of municipal wastewater-treating anaerobic digesters from USA - AD_STIC12_MetaG | ecosystem: Engineered > Bioreactor > Anaerobic > Digestate | place: USA...
CGAAGACTGCATCAACGGCAAGACCTGCACCGACATGGCAATCCTCTGCGTGGTCGCCGGCCTGGTCGGCGGTTTCGGCGACATGATCTGCCCCGGTGGACAGCTTTCGCCGACCATGCCGCAGAAGATGTGCCTGGACTTCGCCGACCTGCTTGGCGGTATTTTCTGATCCGCTTTCCCTTCCACCTTCTTCCGGGATAATCCGTTCCAATATTCTGAACGCCAGTCCGTCGATTCCGCCATGCTGGTAGTACAATAGGCGCGGTCTTTCGGAGCCGGGGTTCCGATGCACAGCAACTTCAATATCCTGGGTATGGATTTTCCGGCGTATTTCACGCTGCTGATGGCCGGATACACCTTCGTGATCCTGCTGGGGCACCACGACTGGGTCTCGCGTGGACGCAGGAACAACGTAATCCTGGATCTGGGCATCATCCTGATCCTTGCCGGCCTTCTGGGTGCAAGGCTGATGCACGTCGCGGCCGACGGCCACTTCATGGACTACGTCAATCATTGCAGGGATCCGCTGAAGGTCGAGGGCGAGCTTTTGCCGGGCGAAAGGAAGTGCGCAACGGCCGCGGAATGCGTTGCCGCGAAGAAGGGCGAGCTGTGCCATCCAGAAAAGGGCACGTGCCACCAGGAAAGGGACTGCCTGCGGGCGTTCAAGTTCTGGTACGGGGGACTGACGTTTTACGGGGGGCTCGGGCTGGCCGCGCTTGCGGGCATCATCTATATCAGGAAAAAAAGGCAGCCGCTGTGGGAGATCGGCGATCTTGCCGGATATGCGATTCCGCTTGGCCTGGTCTTCGGCCGCATCGGCTGCTTCCTTGCCGGCTGCTGCTTTGGAACAACATGCGCATCCCCGCCCGGGGTTTCGTTTCCAAGGGGCAGTCCGGCGTGGCAGCTTCACGTTGACGGCGGCCTGATCGGAAAGACGGCGGCGGGCTCGCTTCCGGTGCACCCGACCCAGCTTTACGAGGCCGCGGCCTGTCTTCTGATCTTTTTGTGGCTGTACTTCATCGTCCGGCCCCGGAAGCGTTTCTCGGGCCAGCTTTTCTTCCTGTTCTGCATGTCGTACGCGGTCGCGCGGTTTGCCGTTGAATTCCTGCGCGCCGACGATCGCGGCGAGATGTTCGGCCTTTCCACATCGCAGTTTGTTGGAATTCCGCTCTTTTTGATCGGCCTGGTGCTCTATCTGAAGAACCGCGGTCGCGGCATCGACATGACGGGGATCGAACCGGAGTTGTCGGAAGCGGAGGATGATGGCGTCAGGTGATCAGGGAACCGTCGTCCTGGCCAGGTCCGATTCCGGGCCGGTCGCGGGCGTGGTCGTCGAATCCAGGGCGGGCAAGCTCGGCGTCGTGACTGTCGCGGGTGTCCGCGAGTCATGGGTCGCGTCACGCGTTTTCTTTTTTTCGGGCGTCAGGATTTCGTCAGGTTCGGCCCAGCATGCGGCGGCGGCTGTCGAGGCGTTCGTGCAGCGGATAAGTGTCATGGCCGAATCGGCCGACCTTGCCGGCGCGTGGGAACTGCTTGGAGGCAGGGCCGATGTCGGGGCCGACGAACTGGCCGATCTGCTCTTTTCCGCCGACGGATCGGAGGAGCAGGCCGCCGCAGCCTGGGCGGTCGAGAAGGATTCGATTCATTTCAAGATGATTGCCGCGGGCAGGTATGCGCCCGCTTCAGAGGCCGCGGTGACTTCGCAGCTTCGCGAGAGGGCCGCAAGCGCCAGGGAAGCCGAAGTTCTTGACAGGGTTCATCGGGCGATTGCCGGACTGCTTGATTCCGGACGGGCGGCCGTCATGTCGGATCACGACGTGGCCGCAGGCGTGGGCTGGCTTTCCAGTCTTGTTTACGACGGGCCGGAGGGCCGCGATGGTCGAAGGGGAATCGGGCTGCTCGGGATGCTTCGCGGCGCCAGCCCCTCCGAACCCGGGATGGCCGCATTCGAGACGCTTGTGCGGCTTGGCGTCTGCGATCCCGACGAGATTGTCTCGATTCGTGCAAACCGGATTGACGCGCCGTTCGATCCGGCCGTCGAGAAGGAAGCCGGAAGGATTGTCGCGGCGGTTGCCGAGTGTTCGCGGCAGGAAACCTTTTCGTGGCAAGCCGGCCACGGTCCGATTGCGATTGATGACGAATCAACGAAGGACGTCGATGACGCCTTGATGGTCAAGGCGATCGAAGGCGGTTTCGAAGTGCATGTGCTGATTGCGGATCCGGCGTCTTTTGTAACGCTTGATTCCCACGTAGGCCGGGCGGGGCTTGCAAGGGCGTCCAGCCTTTACGCGCCGACAGGCACCTTCCCGATGCTGCCCCGTGTCCTTTCCGAGGGGGCGCTTTCCCTGTCCGCCGACGGCGGTCGGCCGATGCTCGATTTTTCTGTCGTTCTGGCGGCCGACGGCAATGTCATCGACTTCCGGATTGTTCCGGCTTACGGCCGAATCGAGTCCAGGATGACCTACGACGGCGCGGATCTGATGCTGTCAGGCCAGGCGACCGGGGCCGACGAACGGCTCAGGATATTGGCGATGCTGGCCGAAGCCCTCCGCTTGCGGCGCGTGGCCGCAGGCGCGGTGATGCTTGAAAAGGACGAGTACCACGTCAAGGTCATCGATGGCGTGGTGTCGGTCCGGCGCGTTCCGTACGCGTCGCCGTCAAGGCGCATGGTAGCTGAGTTCATGATACTTGCGTGTTCCCTTGCCGGCCGTTTCGCGCGGAACAACGGCATTCCGGTTGTTTACAGGCGCCAGGATCCGCCCGAGAGGGACGCGGCCGAGCGCCTGACGGGCCTGCAGCCGGGATCCCGGGCCTGGTACTACAACATGCTCAGAACCTTGAAGCGCGGCGAGCTTTCAACGGTTCCGGGTTATCATCATTCGCTTGGGGTCGCCGGGTACACTCAGGTGACCTCGCCGCTGAGGCGTTTCCAGGACTTGCTGGCCCATGTCCAGATCAAGGGTTTTCTTACGGATGGTAAATGGCCGATCGACGCGGATCGCCTGATGAACCTTTTTGCGGAACTGGAATCACGCGTTGAGATTGTCACAAGGGTGGAACGCGAGTCTCGAAGATACTGGATCCTGAGATATCTTGACGGTTTCTGCGGCCGCCAGGTCGAGGGCGAGGTGGTTGCCCGGATTGGCGGCAGGGTACTGGTGGAACTTGACGATACGGGTCTGGTGCTGCCGGTTTCAGCCGGCGCGGCCCAGCCTGGGGCGCGGCTGCGCCTGGTGGTGCGCGACGTCGATCCCCGTCGGGACAGTGCGACATTGACTCCGGCATGACAGGACGGTCGGCGGGGCTTTCGTCCCGGTTCCGTTCCGTGGCCGGCGCAACATGAGAGAGGTTTTCTTGGAACACAAGTTTTGTGAAGCGAATCGTCGCGACATGGCGATGCACCCGTGGATATCGTTTCTTCACATGGTCAGGCAGCCGTCGCGGTATGTCGGACAGGAATTCGGGTCGTGCGCGAACGAATCGGCCCCCAACTCGATCGCCCTTGTCTTTCCCGACGTGTATGAAGTCGGGATGTCCCACCTGGGAACGCAGATTCTTTATTCAATCCTTTCGGCGCGCCAGGATATCAGGGTCGAAAGGGCCTTTTCACCCTGGCCGGATCTCGAGGCCGAACTGAGGTCTCGAAAACTTCCGCTGGTATCCCTGGAGACCTGGAGTCCGCTTGGCGGATTCGACGTGCTTGGATTCTCGCTTCAGCACGAACTTTGTTACACGAATGTCCTTGCAGCCCTGGAACTGTCGGAAGTCCCGCTGATGGCGTCGGATCGCGGCGATGGCGATCCGGTGATACTGGCCGGCGGTCCCTGCGCCTCGCACGGCGAACCGGTTGCCCCGTTTTTTGACGCGATGTTCATTGGCGAGGCCGAAGGTGCAATCGGTGACCTGGTCGCCCTGGTCGGCGGTCTGAGAAGGGCCGGCACGCCCAGGCAGGGAATCCTTGAAGCGATGTCCCGCGTTCCCGGCGTTTATGTTCCATCGCTGTACCGGACGGAACCGGATCGGTCAACGGGATGGCTCGTGCCCGTTCCGGCAGGCCGTTCGGTTCCCGAAAGGGTCAGCCGCGTGTTTGTGCCGGATCTTGACGCTTACAGGATTCCTGCCAGGTCGATCATGCCGTGGAACAGGGCGGTATTCGATCGGGTGTCGGTCGAGGTCGCCCGCGGCTGTTCGGAAGGCTGCAGGTTCTGCGAAGCCGGTTTTTCATACCGGCCGCTGCGCGACCGTGATCCGGCCGGGGTCTTGAAGGACAGCCTTGATGCGATCGCGTTCTGCGGTTACGAGGAGCTTTCACTCGGCGCGCTTTCTCCGGCGGATTACCCGGCGCTGCCCGGGCTGGTATCCGCGTTGTCATCTTGCGCGACGCCCAGAAACGTCACGCTCTCGGTTTCCTCTCTTCGCGCGTATGGTCTTTCCGACAGCGTACTTAAAGACATGAAGGCCGTCAGGACGGCAGGACTGACCCTTGCGCCGGAAGCCGGGACGCAGCGGTTGCGCGACATAATCAACAAGAACGTCACCGAAGACGACATGATTTCGGCCGCCCGGCGTGCCTTTTCGGCCGGCTGGCAGCGGCTGAAGCTTTATTTCATGATCGGTCTGCCGACCGAGACGGACGAGGACGTCTCGGCAATCGTCGAGCTTGCCGGCAAGGTTCTGAGGATGGGGCGCGGCATCGGCAGGGCAGAGGTCAACGCGTCCGTGGGCGTTTTCGTGCCAAGGCCGCACACTCCTTTCCAGCGGCTGGGAATGGCGACCGTCGAACAGATTTCCGCCCGCCAGCGGATCCTTCGGGAAGCATCGAACCGCCGGGGCGTGTCCTTCAAGTATCCGGATCAGCATGTCAGCAGGCTTGAGTGCGCGATGGCAAGGGGCGATCGCCGCCTTGCCGACGTGGTGATTCGTGCCTACCGGGCCGGCTGCAGGTTCGACAACTGGACCGAAACCTTCAAGGCCGATGAGTGGGCGCGCGCGTTCGTGGATTCGGGCATCGACATGCAGGATTACCTTGGCCCGGTTCCGGCCGGGGCGCGCCTTCCCTGGGACGTGATTGACATGCTGATCGAACCCGGATTCCTTGAAAGCGAAATGGAACGGGCGCTTCAGGGAAAGTTGACGCCACCCTGCGAGAAGCCGTCATCGGGGTATCCTGAACCGGAGTCTTTTGCTGCCGGGGTTGTCTGCCATGCCTGCGGCGTTGGCTGCGACCCGCGCGGCACCGCGGCGGCAAGGGGCCGCGTCGCCGAGGCCGGCCGGTCGTTGCAGGCTCCGCCCCCCTGGATCGTGCCTGAAGGGACGTCTGCCTGGCATGTCGGATATGCGCGTGCCGGGGCCTCGGCATGGCTTTCACAGATCGATCTGGTCAAGCACATACCGCGCATCTTCAAGCGCGCCGGATACGAGCCGGTCTTTTCCGGCGGATTCCATCCGATGCCTCGTTTCACCTATTGCGATCCGATGCCGGTCGGTCACCAGTCAATCGGCGAGTGGCTTGAGGCCAGGATTGCCGGCACCGTGATGCCTGACATCGGGATGCTCAACCGGCATTCGATCGACGGCCTTCATTTTGTATCCATCGGTTCGCCGATCCAGCGGAAGGGCCCGCCACGGCCGCCGACGTTCGCGTTCAGGTGTCCGGTTGACGCTGACACCGCCGCGAAGCTGCTGGGCGAGCTTTCCGCAGGCCCGGTGGCGGACTTTGACAGCCTGCCAGGGGCGTGTTTCCTGAACCCGTCGTTTTCGAAGCCGGGGGAAATCGTATTTTCGGTCGTCTGGCCATCAAGGGCGGCCAGGCCGGCCGAGAAGCTTCATGAATGGATTTCTTCCCTGTTTGGCCGCGAATTTCTGCCGGTCGAACTGGTAAGGCTGTATGACGGACCGGCGGCCGGGTGATTGATGAATACGAAGCACGCGGCATGGGTGGTGATCCTGGCGGTATCGGTGCCGCTTTGCCCGGTTCAGGCCGAAGCCGGAAATGCCTCGACCGCACACCGCGATCCATTGATGGAACTGGCTCATGTTTCTGCATTGAGGCGGCTTGGCTTTCGGGACGCGGCGGCAGATGCGCTCAAGGCTTCGACCGTGTTCAGGTCGAAAAAGAATGGTCGAATATCCGCCCTGGTTGATGCCGCAGCGGCAGGCCTTCCCGGTCTTTCAGCCGGAAGCGCCGGCGATTGCGGCGTCCTGCCGGATCTGCCCGAACTGGCGGCCCATGTCATGTATGAAAGGGGCAGGGAGTTGGCCAATTCCGGATCGGGCGTGAACTGCCTGCGGCTTTTTCTGGATCGTTTTCCTGACCACGTCGATGCGTCCGAGGCCAGGCTCGTGGTTGCCAGGTTCCTTCTGCAGGAGGGGCGAAATCGGGAGGCCGCCGAACTGGCCGCCATGGTGCGGACAGGTTCGGCCGGGCGCGGCCTGAAGGCCATGGCGTGGCTGTTGGCCGCCGGCACGCTTTCCGAACCGGGCAGGACCAGTACGTTGACCGATCTGTTCGTCGCGATGCCGGACACGGTCGCAGCTTCAAGTGCCGGGATTTCCGAAGATTCCCTTGACAACGACGCGCTGCGAAGGCGCGCGGCGAATTTCTTCGATGCCTTCGATTTCGTCAATTACCAGGCGGCTCTTCGGAAGCTCTGGCAGCGTGGCGACAGATCTCCTGAACTGGCGTGCAAAATCGCGAGATCCCACATCGTCCATGTGCGCGACGACCCGGAAGAGGCGTTGCGGATGATGCTCTTTGCGAGGGAGCGTGGCGTGTGCGTTGATCCGGAGGGAACCTTCCTGCTTGGACGCATTCACGCGAAGCTGGAGGACTATGGCGCCGCCGAAAAATGCTTCAGGGAGTATCTTGCGACCGGCGCGAAGGTCAAGCGGATGCTTTCGTCGTATTATCTTGCCTGGCTGCCATACGATCACGGCGAATACGAACGCGCGCTGCCCCTGATGGACAGGTTCCTGAAGGAATACAGGAGCAGCGGCCGGTACAGCTACATGATCTGGTTCAAGGGCTGGTCGCTTTTCCGGTTGAAGCAATACCGCGAGGCGATTTCCGTTTTTGAATCCATGAAGAAACTCGGGAACAACCTGGTGGCCGGCAAGGCCATGTACTGGGGTGGCGTTGCCTTGCACAGGCTTGGTGATCACAAGGGCGCCAGGGTCTGGATGAACGAAGTGATCTCCAGGTATCCTCTGACATGGTATTCAGTGCTTGCCGCAAAAAGGCTCAAGCAGTGGTACAGGACACCGCTTCCCGGCTGGATGACTGCCCCGGCCGCCCTGGCTGGCGATTACGAACCGATGTTCGACTCGCCCCGGATCGGGCGTCTGGCGTCCGAGGCGGCAAAGGTTTCCGCTGGTCTGTTCGCAGCGGGCCGTCCGGCCGAGGCCTGGCGTGTCTGGCGCCCGCACGCGGATGCCGCGGAGAAGCGGCTGGCCGGACGCGACAGGGCCAGGTTCATGCTGACGATGGCCGATGTGACCGAGCAGTACAGCAGGCTTTTCAAGGCTTCGGGCAAGGTGTTTGGCGGCAGGCTCGGCAGGACGCCGTCAAGGGACACCGGGCTGTTCTGGGCCGCCAGGTACCCGAAGGCATACAGGTTGCTGGTCGGTGCCGCATCTCGGCAGACCGGGATTCCCGAACTGTGGGTTTATTCCATAATGAGGCAGGAGAGCAGGTACGATCCAGGTCAGGTCAGCCACACAGCGGCACTTGGCGTCATGCAGATGATCGCCGCCACGGCCCGAATCGTCGGAAGGCGGGTCGGTGTCGAGTGGGAGGTGGATACCTTCTTCGAGCCCGGCCGGAATATCCTGTTCGGCACCCGCTACCTGGCGGATCTGCTTTCCGATTTCAAGGGTCAGATTGTGTTCGCGTCGGCGGCATACAATTCTGGCGCCCCGGCGATTCGTCGGTTCATGAAGGCCAACCGGGGTCTTGAACTGGACGAGATGGTCGAGATGATCCCGTACAACGAGGGGCGTAATTACTGCAGGAAGGTCGCCGAACACCTTGTCCGTTACGGCGCGATATACATTGAGCCCGGCCCGCGGGCGAAGCTCTACGATTCGATTTTTCCGGATACCGTCGATTACGACCTTGGCGGGACAGTTGACTACTAGCCGGCTTCAGGACTGGATCATCAGCTTTTTCAATTCGGAATAATCCGCGGATACGCACCAGGATGCCAGTTCGACAAGGCGGTCTTCCGGTTCCATGTCGGAAAGGATCATGTCCGCCTCCATTGTCCTGGAAGCCGCGACTTCAAGGTCGGCCGCCATGAAGAGGCCCGCCCGCGCCGAGATGTTGTCAATCGATCTCATGAATCCGGGCAGATCGACCGGCTTCTGCAGCTTCCGGAAGTTGACAAGGATGCGCCGGATCTCGTCCTTCTCCGGTTCCTTCAGCAGCTTGCCCAGAAGGGGCACGAAATCTGCCGCGCCGGCCCCATCGGCTGGAAGCGGGTAATCAGGGAAGCTCATCTTCAGCGCGGCCAGGAAGAAAAGTCGCAGGGAAGCGGCATCGACCACGCCGCACAATTCCGCGCCGGGCATGAACGACACCACGGCCCTTGCAAGGGCAAACCTCAAGTCCTTTCCACGCCTTGTAGAAACAAGATCATCGCCGACAACGACCGCCCTGCCGGCAAAGGGAGCCTTGGCAAGACCGCGCGACCCCCTCGCATGCCAGAATACCGGCAGTTCCATGTCGAACACGCGACCGACCGCATCGGCCATGTTCTGGAAAAGGCCATCTTCATCCATCATGATTCGATTGACATTGCCCAGCCCGGCTTCCTCGGGTGTCTTGAATGGCACGATCTTCAGGATGGGGTTGTACAGAATCGCGAATATCCTCGCCGTTCTGGTATCCAGGCCGCCGGCGATGAAGCGCATGAACGCGTCCGGCGGGATCTGGTCGCGCTTCAGCCGCAGCGAGGCGGATCTGTTGCGGGCCGCCATGTGGAAGTCGGATTCGTCACCCTGGCCCAGGACGATAAGCGCGCTGGAGGCCCTTGTCGCCAGATCCTGATCGCTGGTCAGAATGCTCAGATCCCGTATGGCGCGGTAGGATTCTATCGACGTCGGATCCCCGGAAACCACCCTTCGAAGGGTTTCAAGCGCCTCGGATTCGGATCCCGGAATCCTGGTAAGGCAGTATGCCAGATGCTTTTGCGCCGCCGTATCGTCCGGCGTGACGGTCAGGATCTGTCGGAAGACCTCGGCCGCCTTCATGCTGTTGTGGAGGCCGTTTTCATAGACATCGCCAAGCTTCCTCAACGTATCGACAAGTACCGCGGAATCGCCCGAAACCCTGTAGTGCCTGGCACGAAGGGACAGTGATTCCGCAAGCTCGTCCAGTCTTTCCAGCTTCAGCAGAAGCTGATCCGATGCCGCGGCGGCTTGTTCGTTGAACGGGTTCCTGACCAGGGCCTCCTTCAGGATGGAAGCGGCCTGGTTCAGGTCGTTCAGGTCGTCGCGGGCAATCAGCGCTGCAGCCAGGAGGTAGTCGGACTTCTTCAGGTCGTCCTGTTCTTCTTCAACGATGCTCATCAGTATGTTGCGGGCCCGTCCGAACTGGCGGGCCTCGATGGACGATTCCAGGGCCTTGTGCAGCGCCACCTTTCGGGAGTACTCCTCGCGCGCCGCCACCATGTACCATTCGGTCGCGCCGTCGAGGTCGCCTTGAGCCTTCATGGCGTCGCCGAGGCGTATCAGGTCGGTAAACCTGCGTTCCGAAGGCTGTTCCAGGTTGACCAGGCGCTTGAGCCAGTCGATCATGGCATCCCTGTCGCCTGCCGCCGACGCCGCTTCCACAAGTTCCCGGAAGACCTCCTCGGATGGCGTGGAGTCGATTGCCCAGGCTTCCTGCAGCCTGGCGAGAGCCTCGGCATATCTTTTCTGGGATGAAAGGGCCCGGGCGAGTTCGCGCAGCAGCGGCGCGTCCGAAACCGCCGGCTTTCCATCCGGGGTGGCCCGGGAATTAAGGACTTCGATCGCGCCATCGACGTTGCCAAGCGCTGCGCGCACCCCGGCCAGCCTTCTTGCGGCGTCGATGTTTGCAGGCTGCAGTTCGAGTATGCGTTCCAGGTTCCTTGCGGCGCCCTTGTGATCGAAGCAGCGGACTGCCGCACCGGCCGAAATCTCCCGCAGACGGATTTCGGTTTCCGTGTCACCGGCCCTGGCCGCGGCCCTGGCCGGGGCTTCCAACATCGAGAACGCCTTTTCCGCCTGATCCCTGGCAAGGTATATTCCAGCCAGTTTCAACGCACATTCGCAGTCAACAGGGTTGAGCTTCAGAGCCTCTTCGAGATGCTGGACGGAATCAGAACCGGCAGTATCGCCCGCAGAGTTGAAACGCCCAAGCAGTTTGAACAGGCTGGCCTTGACGATGTCGTCATCGGCAGCGTCGATGGCCCGGTTAAGGGTAGTGGCCACGAAACCGTCCACATCCTTGAGTCCCGGAAGTTCGGCGTACTCAAGAGCGATGGCGACGAGTTCCTGTCCTTCAAGTCGCTCGAGGGCATTTCGGAACGACCGTGCGGCTTCGGACTGGTTTCCCAGCCGATCCCTGAAAATCCTGGCCAGCGCGATCCAGTCCTGAACCGAGTTCGAATCCGACAAGACCCTTTGAAGGTCGTCGGCGGCTTCCTTCCACATGCCGAGTTCCGCGTGCACCTGCTGAAGCCGCGTGGCGATGGCGGCATTCTTCCCGTCATCGACCTTTTCAAGCCAGGCAAGAGCAATCGCGGGGGATTTCATGCGATCCACCGCAATCGCGGCCATGTCGATTGCGGCGTCGGTTCTGGCCTGGGCGTCCGGGGCGACCGCGAGCAGCCGGTTCATGACGCCCGAAAGGGAAGGCCAGTCGGCGGCATCAAGCAGGATGCTCCTTGCCGACTGAAGCAGGTCGTTTGATTCAGGAAGCAGCGCCAGAGCTTCCTTGATGGATTCGGCGGCCTCGGATGCGCGGCCGAGGGCGGCCAGGGCACGGGCAAGTGCGGACAGGATTTTTCCCCGGGCAGTCGAGTCCCATGCCCGCTTCAGCCTGGCCCTGCATTCACGCTCAAGTTCAACCGGTTCCAGAATTGAGGCGATCACCCTTTCGATGCTTACGACAGCGTTGGGATCCGCTTCAAGGACGCAGGCGTGGGCCTGCGCCGCCGCTTCCTCCCTGCCGGCGATGTCGTACAGATCCGCCGCGGTTTTCAGGACTGGAGCCGCCTCGGGGCGACCGGACAGGCCCTTTCCAAGTTTCACCAGGTCGCCGGCCATCTCTGCCGCCGCCTCGCCCCAGGCCTGATCACCGGCCGGCATTTCGGAAGCCAGTTCCAGAAGGTCGGCAAGCTGGTGCGTGTCGCCAGGCGCCGATTCGATTGCCTTCAGCAGGCAGAGTTGCGCCGCGGTCTTGTCCCCGACCTTTTCCAGGTACAGGTTGGAGGCACGGCGCAAGGTCGCCGTCCTCGCCGCGCCTTCCTGGAACTGCTGAAGGGAAATCAGGGCCTCGGCCAGCGCGCCGGCGTCATCCGAAGTCGAGAGGGATTCCACCATCCGGCCGATCGCGACGGCAGCGGCATGGGTTACGGCCTGCTGGAGGCGCGCATCACCGTTGTCGATCACGAAATCGAAGATGGCCTGGATGCCGGCAGGGGTCTTCCAGTCATCCCCGCCGAACGTCGAAATTATCAGGTATTCGGCTGCCGACTGACCCGGTGCGGTCCGTCCGATGCGGGCCGCAGACGCGCCCGAACCGCCGGCGTGAAAGGCGGCCAGTCGCCCGAGGGCGGACGCCGGAACGAACGGCGCCACCGGAATGGTTGCAGCCCCCGCCCCGTCAACGATTCTTCCATCGATTGTCTCGAATGAGCCGGCCCATCCGGTCCATGGTATCAGCGGTTCGACAATGCCGTCCCCGGTCCGCATTGCCGGTCCGGTTTCCTTCAGCGAGTCATCCGGCAGCAGGATTGAGGTGACCTGCGAGCCCTGCTGGGAGACTCTCCTGACTGCCGGAAGGCCGCTTCCGACCGCAAGGTGCATCATTCCGTCGCGATCGCCGGCAGCCGTCCTCAGGAACAGCGCCAGCGGGCGAAGCCCGCCAAGGCAGGACATCGTCAATTCAAGTGCCGGCTGCCATTCCCTGGAGGTTCTTTCGGCATACGCGTCCACCGTCACCAGTTCGTCGGCCGCGACCTGGAGGTCGGAAAGGGCCGTCGATACACCGGTTTCCTTCAGATCCAGGGTTCCGCGCGAAATCATGTCGGCAACGAATGGAATCATTCGGTCGAACCTGCCAGCCCCCTGCGCGTCGGCGTCGTAGCCGCCGAATGCGCAAGCCAGGCGCAGCAGTCTGTGTGCCGCGTACAGAAGGGTGAAAGTCGCGTCGGCCGGCCCCGGCTCGAGCAATGCCTTCCTGACCGGAACGGCTACGTGGGACGCCGCGTTAATCTGGATAGCGAGAAGATCCATGTTCCACCCCGGGTGTTTTCAAACTTGAAGGGCTTTATTTTATCGACAGAACGTTCAGGAACCAACACGCCGACCAAAAATTGTTGCAACGCGGGATGTTGCAGGCTGCGTGACGGCCGGTTAAGGGATGCCGGCTTCAGATTCGGGGATCCAGCCCGTCAGTCCGGAAGAGAGCCTTATCCTCACCCACGCCCCCCGACGTTCCATTACCCGGAATTCCAGGCCCTCCGGGAGGGTTGCCGACGGTTCCGTGGATGCAATCGACGTCATCAGTGGAGTCGATTCGGTCAGGACGACTCCCGTTCGGTATCCGGATATCCTGCTTGTGGCATAGGCCATGAATCCGGTGGCGACCGTAAGAGCAAGTGCGATGGCCGCAAGAGTCCTTGCGCTTTCGGGCCGAAGCATGCGCCTGACGGCCAGGGAAACGAAGAAGGAAGCCCAGCATGCCAGGAAGGCGATCAGGGCGGCTTGTGGTGGAAGCCACGAGAAAAGGGCCATCCAGGGATCCGTGTACCCGCCGAAAACGTATGCGGAACCAGATCTGCCTTCCTGCCGCTCGTTCAGCAGCGATCGGATCCTGTCCAGGTTGACGGCGGCGGTCTGGCCGGCCCTTCCATCGGGATCCAGTCTTGCGGCCATCATGAGGTGGAGCATGGCATCGCCGGCACGGCCGGCGGCGAATTCGGCCGAGCCGAGGTTCGCCAGCACGTCGGGGGAAACAACGTCGTATTTTTCCACAAGATCAAGAAAGATGCCGGCAGACCGGTCGAAGTTTCCCTGTCTGTATTCGGATACGCCGGCGTCAAAAAGCTGGGGCACCGTTTCGCCCCGGACGGACAACGGGAGGATGAGGGCCAGAAGCAGGCATGGAAGGATCCGTTTCATCCCGGCTCCCCCCCCTGCGAACCGTCCAGTCCGGAAAGGCACCTTTCGACGCGATCGATGGCCGCCGACCGGTCGCCCTGAAGTGCGCTGGCCGGTGCGAAGCGCGCGAAGGCGCAGGATTCGAGCTCGCCGGCCAGGCTTGAAATGTCGTCGGGAGATGCGCCTGCGGCCGCCAGGGCCGTGGCAATCTCCTGGGCCGTCAAGGCCTGGGTGTTGAGCCCGAAGCGCGCGTCCAGGAATACCCGAATAAGGCCTTCCAGGCCGGTCCAGAATTCCTGGCCCCCGGTGTTCGATTCCCGCAGGCGGCGCAGCCCGGCGCGGGCAGCCGCCAGCGCGCGCCTTCCACGGAGCGCCCGGCCGTTCGCGACCAGGAACGCCCTTCGCCGGGCCAGTGTTTCGGCGACCCCGAAGAAAAGAACCGGCGCCGCCATGACCGCCGCCAGCAGGCCGGAGTTGATTTCGTCGTCAACTGCCGGTTCCGGAACCTTGAGATCGCTTTCTCCAATGATCCCCAGCGGCGGGTTGTCGCGCCTGGCCTCCATGACCTTTCCGCCGGCGGCAAATCCGGCTCCGGTCAGGACAATCCTGTCGGATCTTGCCCGCTCGTACTTGCCGGTCAGGCTGCTGAAGAACGGCACGTCGATCCTTCCAAGTTCAAAAGTTCCTTCCCTTTCAGGGGTCAGCAGGAACTGGAAGACCTTGCGTCCCGATATGCCGCCGCGGTCGATGCGCAGTTCGTCGAGGTCGGACGATGGAACCCGATCGACCCTGACGCCGTCGGGCTCGACAATCCTTGGCGGCTTCAAAGCCCTGAGATTGCCGGATCCCGTGATTTCAACCGTCAGGATCGCCGATTCCCCGATCTTAACGATCGGCTTGTCCAGCGAAGAGTTGACGATGTACTGACCGATGGTGCCGGGGATGAAATCGGCCGGCCGCCCCTGAAGGGGGACTTCCGCGAAGGTGACATCAAGCGGCTCGCTGGCCAGTTTATGCCTTCTGGACGAAAACATGCCTCCGGTGACCAGGTCGATTGAAATCGGATCGAAAGTCTTTTTCCCCGGGTCGATTGCCGTGACGGCAGCCCTCCATATGATTCTTTCCTCAAAGCGGCGTCCGCCGATAGCGACCCGTCGAACCGACTCCGAATCCTGGGATGGGTTGTCGATGATGAAGCCTTTCAGTTCGGGAACGCTGTTTAAGGCGAGACCGGACAGAGGTACGTCCGACCTTGTATAGAGGGCGTATTCGACATAAATCGGCTCACCCGCATAGACCGGTCGATCCGGAACCCTTGGCAGGATGAATGCCTGCCTGCCCGCCATCTCCGCCGGCACCTGCCCGCGCCCGACTGAACCTGGCGGCGAGGCCGTCGCCGCTTCCGGCTCATCGGCGGCCTGCGCGGCCCCGGGTTCCGGCTCGTCTTCCGGCATTGGCTGGACCGGCGGCGAACCGGCAGGCGACGGGGATTGACCCCCACCGCCGGACACCTTGATTTTCAGGGCACCCGAGGTCGCGACCACGCGCCCTTCGCGCACAAGTTCGATCTTTCCGATTGCGAGTTCGCCTTCCCGCAGCGGTGCAAGCGCAAGGGTGACCCTCTGCTGCCGACTGACCGTTCCGTTGACGATCGAGACCGAACTTCCGGAGGATCGACCGACCACCTTGAAGTCAGGCATGTCCGGTCCGCGCGCCTCGTCGAATTCGCCTTCCATCACGATTTCGATCGTCACGGTTCCGTCCCAGGCGATTTCCCTGCTGTCGGCGCGCATCGATACCGAGGTCGATGCAAAAGCCGCCGGCAGCATCATGGTTGCCGCCACGAAGGCCGACAACGCGGCGCCGAAGGTACGGCATGATCCGGTCTGCACGCCTTTCATCTGCCTTACCAGTCCTTGTCCGGACTCGAGTCGCCCATCGGGTTGTTCCTTGCGGCCTCCTGGGCCTCGAGGTTCCGGTCGTTGCTGTCAATCGCGTCAATGAGCTCGCGCATTGTACGCGATCCCTGTGATTTTTGTTCCTGCTGCCGATCCTTCCCTTCCTGTTCATCGGGCTTCTGCTCGTTATTCTGCTGGTCGTCATTCTGCCGATCGTTCTGTCCGCCTTCAGGATCCTGGATTGAAAGGGTATAGAAGGCCTGTCCGGCGCCGGATGAAACCAGGATCGTGAACGGGGCCTCCTGCTCCGCCTTTGGAAGAAGGACGGATCGCACCGTTCCATCCGGCCCGATGTCTGTCCTGACGTCCATCGAGGCCCCGTCCGCGCTGAATACCTGAAGATCGACCGGATCGTCGGAGTTTGACGATGTCAGACGAACCTCCTTTGCCTGTCCCTGTTGCTCGACAAACTGGAACCAGTCGTCGTTGAGAGGACAGGAGCGAAGGGCCATCTCGCCTTCCTGGATGGCCTTCGTTGCTTCCCTGGAATCGTTCGGTTCCATCTGGTCGTCCCCGGACGGACAAGGTGGAACGATCCTGGCCGACAGGAAGTAATCGACACCGTCCTCAACCTGCGGGCCGGTCACCTTCATCAGCATGGTCGAGCCCGCGTCGTCCGGCGCGGTCCACCTTGCCTGTTTGACCCCATCAGCAATCAGGGTGCCGTCATCTCCTTCAAGGGACAGATCGACGTCGGCCGGTTCCGGTTTCTGCTGTTGCGCCGGGGCAGACGGATCTCCACCTGGCGCCGCGGCGGCCTCGGGCGGCTTCTGAACCGAAACGAAAAGGGTTTCCCCCTGGTTGACTGGAAGTTTGAACCAGTCGGTGTCGGCCGGGCACAGGAGCAGAGTCTCGGCGGCCTCCAGGGTACTCGGATCCGGGGTCAGGAAGGCGGCGTCAGCGCGGGTGTTGTTGGGTTCCCTTGCATCGTCCAGGCTGGAGCAGGGCGGGTACGCCGCCGTCGCCACTATTTCAAGGTTGCGCCTGGTGGCCGGGTTTTCCGGATCGAGCAGCAGGGCGGCCACAAGGGAATCGACCGCCTGCCTGTAAACCTTTCGGACTTCCCGCGGCGGCTTCTTTTCGACGGACATTGCGCGGGCTCTGGCTGCCAGCATGGTTCCCTTCGCATGATGAAGCGAAGCGGGACTGAGCCTGATCGGGGAACCCTCGGGCAGGGCATCGTTCTTCCTGATGGCGCCTTCGGCGTACTCCACGGCCGCGCCGAAGTCGCCGGATCCGAATGCGGCAAGCGCCAGGTCAAGGTCAAGCGCCGGCGACGGCGGGATTCTGGTGGCCAGTTCCTTAAGAAGAGTCAGGGCCTCGGAGTGCCTGTTTTCCTGAATCAGTTCCGTGGCGTCGTCAACGCCTCCGTGGCTGGTGTTGAACAGTCTGGCAAGAACCGGGTGTTCGAAAGGTTCCGCACTGGCGGGCATCGACAGCGCCAGCACCGCCACCATCATGGCGGCACCCGCCGCGCGGACGCGGGCAGGGCCGGGCCTTCGTCGGACGCCGGCCCAGAGGAACGGCAGCAGCATGAACACGATGGCGGCCGCGAGGGGGTATTGGAACCTGTCCTCCAGCAGTCGTTCGACCGCCGACATGTATTCGGCCTTCTGAAGCGAATCGATTTCCTTCATGAGCTGTTCGGACACGCTTGCGCCGGCGGCCAGACCGGAAAGCTGGAAGTACTTTCCCCCTGTCACCTCGGCAACTTCCTTCAGCAGCGCCTCGTCAAGTTTTGAAAGAACCGGGGAAACCCCGTCGTCGGCCCGGGTCAACCCTGTCACGACACCCTTGTCGTTCAGGCGCGGGATTGGCTTGCCTTCCGGTGTTCCGACACCGACGGTAAAGATTCGGACGCCTTTCTGCGCCAGGTTCCTTGCCACTTCAGCCGGTTCACCTTCGTGGTTCTCGCCGTCGGTGAACACGACGATGGCCTTGTGCGCCGATCCCCTGAAGCCTGCCTGATCGATGCCAAGCGCCCTGCCGGCGGTGTTAAGGGCCCTTCCCAGCGCGGTTCCCGGGACGGGGATGTCCGTAACGCGCAGATCGTTCAGGTACTGCCGTATCACCTCGTGATCCACCGTAAGCGGGCTCTGGATGAACGAAATTCCGGCGAACGGGACAAGGGCGACACGGTTGCCGCCGGAAGCACGCAGGAGTCTGGAAATTTCGATGATCGACTTGCCGAGCCTGTCCGGGGCGACGTCGGAGACCTTCATGGATCGGCTGGCATCGAGAACGATTGCTATATCGACACCGATCCCCTTGACCGCGTAGTCCTTCAATCCGTATCGGGGCCTCATGGCCGCGACGCCAAGCAGTTCAAGGGCGACGACGGCGCAAAGGAATGTCGCCAGGCGCCTGCCGGTTCCGGAACCGTGAACCATTGACGGGACGAGCCTGGTGCCCGGGAAGGAACCGAGAATCTTCCTGAACGAAAGCTCCTGCCAGACCCACGCGGGAACCAGCATGGCTGGCAGCAGGAGCAGCCACCACAGATCCGGGTTACCCCATCTGATTGATTCAAACTGGAACACTTCCATTCTCCTGCCGTCACGGCCAGCGGCGCCAGATGGTCGTTCCGAGCGCCAGTCCGGCCACGTAAAGCACAAGCGCGGCAGCCAGCGGCCACGCGTACGCTTCCCTGAATGCCTGCAGCGCGGGGGCCGAAAATTCCGTCTTTTCCAGGTCGGAAAATTCCTTGCGGAAGTCGCTTTCCGAAGGAGCGGCAAAGAAACGTCCGCCAGTCTTTTCGGCGATTTCACGCAGCAGATCCGGCTTCACGGGCGCCTGATCCTTGACAGGCTCATAGACCTGCATGCCGTTGCCGGCTTTCAGGAGATCGCCGGAAAAACCGTTGAAAGCCGGCATCCATGTGTCCTTGCCGCCACCGACCAGGAACGTGAAGACCCGAACCGGGTTCGCGCCCGACTCGCGCGCGATGAAATCCGCGATTTCAGTCGGGGCGGCCATCCCGGCGTTGTTGTCACCGTCCGTTATAAGGATGATGTTGCGGCTTTTCGTCTTCGAGTCCTCGATTCTCTTGAAAGCCCGGGCCAGGGCGTCGCCGATGGCCGTCTGCTCGCCGGTTATCGTGCATCCGTTGACGCAGTTTCCATCCTGGCTGCGCATCCGGTCGTCAAGAACCAGCCCGTCAAGGATCCTGGTCATCGCGTCCCTGTCCAGTGTCAGTGGAAACTTCACGTAGGCCTTCGAGGCGAAAATGACCAGGCCGACACGATCCATGTCTCTGGACGAGATGAATTTTTTCAGAATCTGTCTCGCGGACTCGAACCTGTTCGGTGGTTCATGCCCGGCCGCCTGGTTGGAAAGGATGTCTTCGGCCGGCATATCGACGGCGTTCATCGATGCCGACATGTCGAGCGCGATGACGAAATCGGCGCCTTCTCCGACCAGTTCCTCGTGATCCTGTACCTGGGGCCTTGCGAGCGCCACGACCGCCAGAACTGCCGCGATTCCGGTCAGAACGGCCGGAAGGTGGGCCATCCGTCCGCGGAATCCGGATCCTGCGGCCGTCGCGTGCCGCACGGTCGGAATGTCCAGGTGCGCCGGTTTCCGAAGCAGCGAGTACAGTCCGAAAGCGACCATTCCGGCCACTGGAACCAGAAGAAGGAACATCCACGGGGATTCGAATCTCATGACGCACCCCCGTCACCGTCACGGCCGGCCTGGTCAGTCGGCCCGCACATGACCATGTCAACCAGTTCGTGGCTTCTGCGGATAAGGGCCTGTGCGTCCCCGACCGACGGCTCGAACTTCGCGAACTTGATGAGGTCGCACAGGGCCAGGAAGTCCTCGAGTTCCATCAGGCTCATCTTTCCAACCGCGTTCCCGCCGGAGGCCCGCCGCACCGACTCAAGCGTCTCCCAGGTCGTGGAATCGGTTCCCGGGAAGCGGAGCACGGCACCAAGGAATTCGCGGATGACCTCGGATACCAGCAGTGCCAGGGTCTTGAAGTCGCGTTGTTCGACCAGTCCCATTGCCTCGATTTCGGCAAGCCTGGCCCTTGCGCGTTCATGGGGCGGCACTGGCGGGGGCGGCGGTCTGTGGGCGTCTGCCCAGGCGCGCCATCTGCGATAAACCATTATAGCCGTCAGTGAAGCCACGGCCGCGGCCGCCAGAGCGACCAGAATCCATATCAGCAGGTCGTTGCGCACGATCACCGGGCGCGTTTCACCTGGCGGTGCCAGTTCGGGGGCCTCCTCGTTGCCAAGCGAACCGGATACGTTGATGCGAAGTTCCGGAGTCATGACCGATGCCGCGTGACCGTCGGGGAGCACCACCGGAACCTCGAACGGCTTCAGGATCGCCTCACCCGTCTTGATCGCAAGCAGGATAAGTTTGTGGCTTTCCGAGGTCGAGGTTCCGAGTACCGTGCGATCTTCCGACTTCACTGAAACAAGGGTCAGGGGCTTCGTGTCCGGCGCGTCAGGGAAATAGATTCTGGTGCCGACGGGGTATCCGAAGCGGATTTCCACATGAAACGGCCTGCCGATCTGAACCGGCTCGTTCGTGGGATCCATCGTTACCGTCACGGAGGCTTCCCCGCCGCGGGGACCTCCGGGCGGGGCATCGGCTTCGGCCCCAGCCCCGGTCGGAACGTCCTCGTTCGTGACGTCCGTCTGGGCGACCGCCCGCTGCGCGCCTGCGGACACGGTCAGCAGCACGGCAAGAAGTGGCAGAAATGAAGTTTTCATATCCGCAATCCCGGTTACAGGGCCTTGCCCTTAAGCCTTGCAAAATGACCGGAGAGCGTCCGGTCGTAAGGCTCCGATGTTGAAAAGCGCGAAAACGGAAGCTTCATCTTCTGGAACTGGCCGGAAGCCTCCCTGATGCCCGCCTGAACGCTTGACCGGTACCTTTGAAGGAATCCGGCCCCGGTGAAGAACGGTCTGACCAGACCGGTCTCCAGATCCCTCAGGGTGACGATGCCGCCTTCGAAAAGGTTGTCCTCGAAGTGATCCCGCACCATCAATCCGTGGATGTCGTGGCGCCTGGCGGCCACGCGAAGCTCCCTTTCGAAATCGGGAACCTCGAAGTCGGAAAGGATGAATACGGCGGTGCGCCGCTTCAGTATTCTTCCAAGATATGCAAGCGCGCCGGCCAGGTCGGTCCTGCTGCCGGCGGCCTCCATCGCAAGGACTTCGCGGATGACCCTGAGCGCGTGACGGCGGCCCTTGCCGGGCGGGATGAAGTTGGTAACGGTTTCGCCGAACGTTATCAGACCGACCCGGTCGTTGTTCATCTGGGCCGAAAGCACGATCGCGGCCGCAATCTGGGCTGCAAGTTCCCTTTTCGTGTCGTGGATTTCAGTCGTCTTCTGTCTCTGGGTGACAGAGCAGCTCGACAGCCCGAAATTCATGGAAAGCGACGCATCCGCCATGATAATGACGGTCAGCTCGCGCTCCTCGACGAAACGTTTGATGAACGCATCTCCCGTGCGGGCGGTCACGTTCCAGTCGATCAGCCGGACTTCGTCGCCCGGAGTGTACGGCCGTACCTCGTCGAAACTCATGCCGCGGCCCTTGAAGACCGAGTGGTACCGCCCCGAGAGTTGCTCGTTGACCAGCCTCTGGGCTGTGATCTCGATCCTGCGAACCCTGGCGAGCAGTGATTTGACGCTGTCAGTGTCTTCCGTCTTCATATTCATTCCGCCTGGTGCTACGGAACCTGAACCGAATCAAAGATCCTGTTCAGGATGTCCTCGGCAGTCATGTTCTCCGCCTCGGCCTCGTACGACGGAATCAGTCTGTGACGAAGCACGTCCAGGCCGATGGACTTCACGTCCTCGGGAATCACGTAGCCCCGGTGCCGCAGGAACGCGTGGGCCCTGGCCGCCTCGGAAAGCGCGATGGTCGCCCTGGGCGACGCCCCGTACCTGATGTAGTCGGCAAGATCCGGAATCCCGGCTTCGTCCGGCCGCCGCGTCGCGAATACAAGGTCAACGATGTACTGCTTGACCTTCTGATCCATGTAGATTTCCGACATCATCGATCTTGCGCGCTGCAGGTCGTCAAGCGAAATGACCTTGTCAACCTTCGTCGGCACCGAAAGGGCCATCCGATCCATGATCTGGAGTTCTTCGTCGCGCGTCGGGTACGACACCCGGACCATGAGCATGAACCGATCGATCTGTGCCTCGGGAAGGGGATAGGTTCCTTCCTGCTCGATCGGGTTCTGGGTCGCAAGGACCAGGAATGGTTCCGGCAGCGGGAAAGCTTTGTCGCTGATGGTGACCTGCCGTTCCTGCATCGCTTCCAGAAGCGCGCTCTGAACTTTTGCCGGAGCACGGTTGATTTCGTCCGCAAGCACGATTCCCGCGAAAATCGGCCCCTTCTTGACCGAGAAGGCTCCGGTCTGCTGGTTGTAGATCTGGGTGCCGGTCAGATCCGCCGGCAGGAGATCCGGCGTGAACTGCACGCGCGAAAATGTGGCGTCCAGCGCATCGGCGACCGTCTTGACCGTCAACGTCTTCGCCAGTCCCGGCACGCCTTCGATAAGGACATGACCGCGGCACAGCAGGGCAATCAGAATGCGGTCGATCAGTTCCTTCTGTCCGACAATCACGCGCCCGACTTCGGCAGTGAGCCTGTCAACGAACGCGCTTTCCTTCCGAACCATCTCTGTCAGTATGCGAACGTCCTGTTCCATTTATGAGTCCTCCCGGGCAAAAAGGGCCCGAAAACAGCCTTTCCGGCACCGCGCGGCGCCATCGACCCCCGATGAACAACGCCCGGGTTCGAGCTATTCCCGATGACCCGGATTCGCACGCGCACGCGACGGGCAGGATAAGTGTGCATCGCGGTCGGACAGGTCAAGGGGCAAAGGGGCCGATACGTAAAGGACGTTCCTTGCAAATCTCGCCCAAACCGTTAAAATCCGGGCGATTTGACTCTTTGGTGGTGCTTGGCCAGTGAATATCAACGACGACAATGCACGCGGAACATGCGTTTCACCCCTTCTGTGCGATGACTTCCAGAACGTCCCGGCGGTCGCCGGCCGATCGCGCGAGGGGCTGGTCAGGGTTGGGGTTTTCGTCGCCGCGGCCCTGCTTTTTTTCATTGGCGCCGGTTCGTTCGGCCTGTGGGATTGCTGGGAAACGCATTACGGCGAAACCGCAAGGTACATGTTCGAAAATCACGACACCCTGTCGCCGTGGTGGGGTTACAAGGACAAGATCGGCAACGAATCCCCGACCGGTGAATGGTTCTTTTCGAAGCCTGTCCTCATCATGTACGGTGACATCATCGGCATGCACCTGGTCGGGTTCGGCGACTGGGCGATCCGCTTGCCGTGGGCCCTTCTCGGCAGTCTCGTGGTGCTTTTCGCGTACGTCCATTTTTCATTGATATTCAACCGTCGGACGGGGCTGCTCGCCGCGGGAATGCTTATGACGGCCCCGCTTTTCTTCTTCCTTTCCCGACAGGCCATCACCGACCTGCCGTATGCCGGGACGATGGCGATAGGCATGCTCTTCATGTCCTCGGCGATGTTCGCGCCGCGCTACCCGGTATCCAATCGTGGGCTCGTGGTTCGGCTTGTCGCGGTTCTGGCCCTCTTTCTGCTGACGGCCGTTCCCCAGTTCGTGAACACCTGGCTGGATCTCTTCCCCGAGGGGAACTATCAGCGCCTTACCGGCTTGAACCGCATTGGTTTCATGTTCCAGAAAAGCGGCTGGATTCATTCACTGATGTATTTCGCCGCTTCCGGCGCGCTGCTTGCCTGGGTGCTTGTCCCGATGTGGCGCCAGTACAGGGCCGGGATCCTCTTTTCGGACGAAGGCAAGGACCTGTGGATCCGTCGCTTCATGCTCTGGACCGCCTACATGTTCTTCGGGTACGCGACCCTTGGAAAGGGACTGCTCGGGTTCTGCCTGCCCGGAGCCATGCTCTTCCTTTACTTCCTGCTCACCGGCGAATGGAAGATGCTGAGGCGGTTCGACCTTGGTCGCGGCCTGCTCTTTTTCGCGCTTGTCATGCTTCCATGGTACGTCGGCATGTTCTGCCGCCATGGAATGGGGTTTTACAACCGCTTCCTGGTTCATGATCATTTCAACAGGCTTGGCGCCGGGGTTCACCAGATCGATACCGGCACATTCGAGCACTTCATGCGCTGGCTTTCGGTCGGAACCTTCCCGTGGATTGCGTTCATTCCGCTGGTGATCTGGGGTATCACAAGGCTCAGGCTGAAGGATCCCGATCCGCGCTCCAGAATGAAGCTCCTGATGTACGTCTGGGCCTTCTTCGCATACGTGCTTTTCACGCTGTCGGCCACCAAGTATCACCACTATATCTTCCCGGCCGTCTTCCCGACCGTTTTCCTGGTCGCGCTGCTGGTGAAGGATTTCTTCGAGGATCGCGGCTGGATCGGAAGGTTCGTGGCGATCGTCGGACTCGGGATCATGCTGTCGGTCGGGCTCTACATCCGCAGCGACATGCAGGTCTTCAGGCAGATGTTCACCTACAAGTACGACAGGCCGCTGCCGACCAGGCTGCCGAACGATCCGGACGCGCCGGTCGCGGACGGCACCTCGATGACCTGGAAGGAATCGACGTTCTATGAATTCACCAGCCCCGTGGTGCAGAAAATCATCCAGGCGCCTGCCCTTCAGTACAAGACGTTCCTTACGGCTTTCCTTGTCGTGGCGTCAATCTGCTTCCTGCTGATGATCTTTGGCGGGCGCTTCAGGAAGGGGGGGCTCGCGGCGCTCTGGGGAATATCTTTGGCCCTTGCATGGTGGGGCCTGAATTTCTACATGCCGACCCTGTCGCCGGCATGGTCCCAGCGATACATCTTCGAGGATTACTTCAAGCGGTGCGAGCTGATGGAAAACAGCGAGGACGTCAACAGTACGTACACGCCCGCGCTGAAGAAGATCGGGCTTGGGTTCATCCCCGATTCGCTGGGGTATTTCAACAAGCGCGTGTGCAGGGAAGATGTGGTCGCGTGGCTTATCACATGGCGCGGCGAGACTTACTTCACGCACAGCGAGATCAAGCCGTTGATGAAGGCCAACCAGTTGAAGCCGTATCTGAAGGATCTGAACCGCGGAAAGAGGTTTTTCGCCCTGACCCAGCCGAATCGATCTTCCAGCCTGAAGTCGTCGCTGGACAAGGAGACGAAGAGCCTTCGCGAGGCGGGCGCGGAAGGTTTCGATTCGATCAGATCCTGGAAGGTGGAGACGGTTCACTGGGAAAGCGACTATTTCAGCCTGGTCATGTGCACCCCGATTACCGACGATTCCACCGAGACCGACCAGCCGGAGGAAAAGCCAGCGGTTCCGCCCGAGGAGCCCGAGACCGCCGGTCTGGGAATGTGACTTTCCTTACTGAATTCCAAGCAGTTCGTGGGCAAGCACGATGCCGTTTTCGCGCCACAGGGCCGGAGGGTTCTGCAATTCTCCCGGCGCGCAGATGTGGTTTGCCCTGAATCGTGGATTCTTGCGCAGCAGCCATCCGACTTCCCCGTCGGAACCGGCGCAGGCCATTCCCTGGATGCGATCGGCCAGATCCGGCATGTGACGGGAAAGGTCGGGCACCGGCGAGTCGAACGGAACAACCTGCAGGGTGCGCAGTCCCGGCGACGGCCTGACCCGGTCGCAAAGAACCACCGCCGGCGGAATCACGTCCTCACGTGAAAATACCGGATCCTTGATCCGGCCGATTGCAGCCTCCTGAATGAAGATCCTGACCGCCGCAAGGTCGTCGATTTCCATCGGACCCATGGCCAGCTGGGATCCGGACAGGGCTTCGAGGAGCATTCCCGCAAACGCTCTTGCGCTGACGCCGCCGCCTTCCTGAACGAACACGACGGTTGGGGACAGACACCCGGATTGATCATAAATCGCCGTGTCAAATGCGATCTTTTCCGCCACGGCCCTTGCTTCGTCATTCGATTCGATGGCATCGGCAAAAACCGTTTCGAACGATTCCATGTGCCTTCCGGGGAATGTCGGACGTCCGCGCCTGGCGGCAGCGATCGCTTCCACGGTCATGTCCGAACCGTATGCGACGCAAGCGGTTGCCGACCGGATCATCGCGTCCAGCGCGGGCCCGCGTCCAGGCGCCACCGAAACCGGGGCATCCCGTTCCAGGAGCATGATCGAATTCACAAGCAGTGCCGGAAATACGGTCTCGGCCGACGACGGCTTCAGGATCACCCTCATTCCGCCGGCCAGGCCATGGAACAGAACTTTGGCGGCGAGGGCCGGTATCCGGCCGGCAAGAATCGCAAGCAGATCGGCCCTGTGCGGAGTGCGGCCGCGAAACCTTGGAGCCCTGGTCGGAACGAACAGCCGGTCGATGCTTTCGTCGTCAAACGGTTCGAATGCCAGCCTGATGGCCCTTGCAAGGTGCATTCCGGCCCATCCTGTGGAGGCGGCAAGGTCGGAAATGTCCCGGGCGTCAAGAAACGGGCCGGGAACCAGGCCATCCGGGCCTGCCGAGGCAAGCCAGCGATCCCTGATCGTCACAAGCAGGCTTCTGGTTTCGTTCATTTCCATGGCGTCACCGGTGTCTTGCCTTTACGAATGATACACCGTCTGCCGATTCCTGTTCACGCGCCTCCCGGTCGGGGGGCCGCGTTGCGGGAGCATCCCCTTGCCGCGGCACCGGCGGCCCTGCGGATATCGCAGAATCCGTTTCCGGATCTGGTCGCGGTGTCGGCGGCCATGATTGCGACGCATGTGTGGCAGCAGGCAAGGTCGTAGTGGACAAGCAGGCCGCGTTCGCCGTCGGGCACGTCCTTCATTGTCCGTGGATCAATAACCCTTGTCCTCATCCATGGAACCGGGATCAGTCTTCCCGGAACGCCGCTGATTCGCGGCGAATCGTAAGCCTGTGAAAACAGCTCGGTCATTCCGAATTCCTCGATGACGTCCTGCGGGGCGATTCCCAGCAGCCTTCCGGCGTCGGCGGCAAGCTGACGCGGGGTGATGCTGCGACCCGACGCCTTCGGCCCGCCCGTGTGCATCAGCCTGCTTCCGGCAGGAAGCGGGATCGGGGTCGCGTTCATAACCAGGAACTCGAAAAGCGACAGGAAGTCCAGCGATGTGCCCAGCAGGAAAACGCGACTACCGTCCGAAACGGATCGAGAAAGGATGGACAGCATGCCATCCGGATCCAGGCCCTGGGTGCCGGCGACGAAGCCCCCCAGTCCATCGTCGAATTTTTCGACCAGGAAGGTGGCCATCCATGAAAGCGAGGAGTCGGGCCTTGCCGAGGCCGGCGGGATAAGGCTCATGAAACGTGTCGGCGGGTCGTCGTGCATGCAGAACAGTTCGAAGCCGGCCAGTGCCGATGCCTTGTATATTTCCATGTCGAGCACGGGCAGGCGGCCACGGTTTTCTGAAGACGTGCCCGAGGTTCTGAATTCAGCAACCGCTTCGGACGGCGGAAACTGGGCCACGGTCATCATCTTGAAGGCCGTCTCCGGAAGCGGCTCGATCTTGTCCAGTCCACGAAGGTTTGCGGAAAGCGGCGAAGTTCGTCGCAGGCGGCCCTGAGCGGCTGCAATCTCGACGGCCAGGGATTCGAAGCCCTCGTCGTCGATTCCGGAATGGCCGCGGACGGAATCGCCAATCATCGTCATTACCGCGTCAACCAGGGATTTATCAATCATTCGGCCACCTTTGCCAGGGAATCGCCGATTATGCGCAACGCCGTTCCCAAATCATCGTCGCCAATAACCAGAGGCGGCATCAGCGCCAGGACGTCGGAGTCGGATCCCTCGGCAAGCAGCAGGACACCTCTTGAAAGAGCCTCCGACACAACCTTCCGTGTCACTTCGGAAGCGCTCGTGCCCCTGGTGCCGGCCAGCGACACTCCCATCATCGCGCCGCGCCCGGCGACACCCCGGACGAAATCGAATTTCCCCGCCCAGGATCTGGCGGCCGCGGTAACGGCGCGTTCGATCCTTGTGGCCGCTTCCTGCGGTTCCATCCGCTTGATCGCGGCGATGGTCGCGATTGCCGCGGCGCAGGAAACCGGCCAGCCCATGAATGTCGACGTGTGGACGGCCTCGCCGTGGTCGGGCAGGACGGCGTCCGCGACTGCCGGGCGCATCATTGCGACCGATATCGGAAAGCCCCCGCCAAGCGCCTTTCCAAGGCAAACGATATCGGGAACGACAGCTTCAGGTTCGCTGGCAAGGAAAGTGCCCGTCCGCCAAGTCCCGCAATAGATTTCATCCGTTATCAGAACAATCCCGTTCCGGTCGCAGATCGAGGCCAGTCGCGACAGGAAAGAGGGCGGTGGTACCCTGACGCCTCCTCGGCCCTGGATCGGTTCCACTATCAGCGCGCCCGGCCGGCCGATGTCCGCCCCGAACCTGTTGATGATCGGCGAAGATGCCAGCCTCTCGACGGTCGAAAGAACCAGTTCCAGATTGCTTCCATCCGGTTCCGGCCATGGCGCGAAAACGGCCCTTCCGGAAAGCATGGCTTCGAAGGGTTTCCTGAAGGCGGGTCGCCATGTCGCTTCAAGCGCCCCCGCGGAAAGTCCGTGGTAAGCCCCTTCAAAAGATACGATGCCGGGCCTGCCGGTTGCGGCAGCCGCGAATTTCAGTGCGGTTTCGACGGCGTCAGCCCCGTTCTGCGAAAGGACGCCGCGGTATCCTTCGGCCGGCATCATCCCCGCAAGCAGTTGCAGGAGGCCGGCACGGCCAGGGTCGGGATACACGTCGCCCATCGACGAAACCAGGTGTCCCTGGGCCACCCTGACGGCGGACATGACGGCCGGGTTCCTGTGACCGGCAAGGGCCACGCCGAAGAACGACGTCATATCGATGTACCTGTTGCCGTCGGCGTCCTTCACCCTTGCGCCCCTGGCCGACCCGATAACCATCGGGAAGCGATCCGCAACAGCCGGATGCGGATTTTCACCCCTTCCCGCCTCGAGCCTGTCCAGCGCACTTCTGACCCGGGCTCCGCGAACCGCCCGTCTCGATTGACCGAAGGTACCGGCCATGCAAGCCTCCATCCCGTTCCCAAAGGTTACTTTTTCGGAATCACCCGCTCCCAGGCCGGGGTGAAATATTCGTCGCCGTCCTTGAAGACCTGTCGAACCCCGGAACCGTCCCGGTTCATTATGAACAGCTTCTTCCTGCCGTCCCGTGTCGATGTGTAGGCGATGAACCTTCCGTCCGGCGACCACGAAGGCTCCTCGTTGTTGAAATTGTCGGTCGAAAGCCTTTTCGAAGTTCCCGAAAGGACGTCGAACGCATGGATCGAGAATCGGGAACCGGCGCCGCGTGACTGGTAAAGGATGGTCTTTCCGTCGGGAGACCAGTCGGGCCCCGTGTTGTAGTCGCCGTCAAGCGGAAGCGGCCGGGCACCGGATCCATCGGCGTTCATCACGAAGATGCCCGGACTGCCGCCACGGTCGGAAACGAAGGCGATCTGCTTCGAATCGGGTGACCAGGAAGGGCTTGTCTCGATGCCCGGCCAGGAGGTCAGCCTTGAGATGATTTCGCCGCTTGCCGGGTTTACCAGGTAGATGTCCGACGCGCCTTCGTCGGCCCATGTTACCGCAGCCCTGCCGCCGTCGGGGGCCCAGGCGATTCCGGTGTTCATTCCGGGCCGGTTGCCGAACCTGACGCCGTCAACATAAAGATCCGGGTTGTCGTTCCGGTAGCCCGTCCATGCCAGCGAACCGCCCGGCGCCCATGCCGGCAGCATGGCCAGCTTGCCGTCGGAACTGATCCTTGTCTGTTCGGCCGATCCGACGCGGGTGACCCAGATTTCCTTCACGCCGTGCGGTGGCGTCCTTTTCGAATAGGCGATGCGGCTGGATGCGGCCGATGGAATGCCTGAAACGCACTGGCCGACGGCATCGACGAAGCGTCCGCAGAAAGATATGAGTTCATCTTTCCTGACGGTCGCGGTCGAACTGGAAACCTGCAGGGAGTTCCCCTCTTCCGTCAGCCATGCCGACAGGGAGACGGTCAGTTTTTCCTTATCGGTCGTATCGCCGGACGGCGGAGCAATGGTGGCCGTGACCACCATCCAGTTGCCGGCGCTTCGCCAGCCGAGGTAATCAAAGGCGACCGGGGATGCCCAGGTGATTGCACCGCCTGCCGGTGCAATATCGCGGTTGTTCACCATGAAGATGCCCGTCGCGGCAAGTTGTTCGGCCATCGCGTCAGCCATCCTGACCGCGTCGGGTTCCAGTTCGCCGTAAAGCGTCAGATCGAGCACCAGCGGAAAAGCGACCGGTATCATCACCGGTTCCGCCAGGGACCAGCCGAACTTTCCACAGCGCTGATCGATGGCTTCGGGAACCAGTCCGGGCCGCGGGGGCTGCGTCGCAGGTCTGGGCCGGGGAGCCTGCCCCGGCAGAAGGCTTTCGATTTCCACGTCGGGCTCGGACTGGGCCCCGGCATCAAACCGGGGCCATTGGCCGTAGGCGCGCCCGCAGCAGGTCAGGACGACGAACGCCGTGACCGTCATGGCGGCAGTCTGTCGGGCCGAAGCTGGTACTTCACGGGTCAATCGTGGCCTACTTCCGAAACAGTGAACCGTCGAGATCGACGACGATACCACGCTTGTTCACAAGCTCCAGCGTCTTTGAGTCCGGCGATGGCAGGTATACGTTGCCGCCGTCCTTCCTGGAGAACCGTCTTATTGCGAAGAGAGCCGCGTTGTTGAAGCTTTCTTCGCCCGACCTTGAAAGAACATCGAAATCCAGGATCTGGCCGGCCGCGTCAATCCTGGTGATTCTTATCCTGACCCGAAGAACCTTCAACTGGGCCGGCTTCAGGAAGGGGGGGACGGTGAACTGGGCCCTTATGGCCTCCCCGACCTTGGCGGCATAAATGCTACCTTCCCTGGCTTCGGTTCCGGTTCCGGAAGTCGAACCCTCCGCGTGACCGACGATCCGATCGAGGGCGACCGCCCTGGCGCGGGGATCATCATCGTCCGGGGCATCGCCAAGGATGTCCCCGAGGTCGGTCTTCTTGCGCCTGGAGTCCGTCTGCGCCTTTTTCGGCCGTACGTCCTTCTTCAACGGCTGTTCGGTTTTCTGGTTGTCTTTGGAGATATTTATTGATTCTTCAATCTTTTCAGCCTGTTCATATTTGAGGAAACGCGGTAGCTGGCCGGGAACCGGTTTGGCAAGACCAAGTTTCGGGATGATTGACGCCTCGATGATGCCGGCGTCCATCGTGTCCATCGAGTCGGCCCCGCGCCTGTCGGACATGAAAGGCGGCTCGGCGCACCGGATTCCGTCGCACATCGATCCGGTTCCCGGCATCCCGGGTTTTGGCGGAAGAGCGGCATTGCCGCCAGCGGTCGCCAGCATGACGACGATCGCGACGTGCACCAGCGCCGTGACCGCCAGCCCGGCCTGGACAGGCCTCCTGTCGGAAACGCCGAGTGCCTGGGCTATGTAGTCAGAAATCCGCATCAGGACATTCCAGCCGTCACATCACGCATCAGCCGCCCTCGTTGCCACCCTCGGCCTCGGAAACCAGGCCGAATTTTCCCACGCCGGACGATCGGATCCTGGCCATCACCTTAAGTGTCAGGCCGTAAGGAAGGCTCCTGTCGGCCCTGAGATACAGTTCCTTGTCGTTTTGAAGCTTTGCGTTCGTTCCCAGCTTCGCGACGATCTGATCCAGGCACGGCCCGAACGCAGCGTCGTCCTTGACTGACCAGATCCTGCGGCTGTCGCCCGTCACCGTGGCCTTGATGGCCGGCGCGATTGAAAGGCAGTCGAGAATCATGGTTTCCCCAACGAAAAATTTGACGTCCGGGGTTATCGACAGGACCAGTTTCTGTTCTTCCGACAGGTTGACCGGCTCCGCATCGGTCCGCGGCAGGTTCACCGGAACCTTCTGGTTCAGGTTCGCGGTCTCGCTGGTCTTTTCGATTCGCTGTTTTTCCTGCTGCACCTGGATCGTCTCGATCGACGACGAGATCATGAAAATGATCAGAAGAACCAGCATCACATCGACAAGGGGCGTGACGTTGATTTCCGCCATCATGCCCCGGTTCGAGCCGCTTGAACCGCTCATGCCCATTGGAACCTCCCCGGCGCGGCCGGTCCGCGAATCAGCGATCCCTGAAGAAGTGCCGTTTGAGGATGTTCAGGAAGTCGATGGAGAAGTTGTCCATCTCGACCACGAACACCCGGATCTTGGAATTGAAGTAATTGAAGGCCATGACGGCCGGAATGGCGGCCAGCAGCCCGATGGCGGTGGCCACAAGCGCCTGGGCGATGTGGGGCGTGACCGTTTCGAGGATCGGCCTGTCGGGCGAGATGTACGCGAACGCGTTCATGATGCCCCAGACAGTGCCGAACAGGCCGATGAACGGGGCCGCCGACCCGGTTGTAGCCAGAAACGGCGTCAGCTTCTCAAGCCTGGTCGTCTGTTCCTGCACGGCCCGCCGAAGGGTGCGCTCGATATTCTCGAAGCCGTAGTCGGAGCCCTGTCCGACAGGCCCGGTCGTGCCCTGTCCTTCCTGGTTCCGCTTCATTTCGGTGTATGCCGCCGAGAACATCCTGGCCACAGGCGAATCCGAAAGCTGCCTGGATGCCTCGCGCACCTCTTCAAGGTTGCTGGAATGCCAGAACGCCTTGATGAATTCCTCGGTCTGCCTGCGAATCTTTCTGAAAGACCAGAATTTGACGCCGATGATGAACCAGCAGACCAGGGACATGGCGATCAGCAGCAGCAGAACCATCAGGACCATGCCCCTTGATGCCAGCACCTGCTGAAACACGTTGATTCCAAAAGACTCTGCGGCGCCGGGTTCCATCGCACCCTCCGAAACGGGAAAAGCCGGCCGGATTATAGCATTTGTGGTCATAAGACCTGAAACCGGCGCACACGGGTTCGTTGCGGCGCGATGGCTGGACGTTCGTTGACTTGATGAAGCGGTGCTGTCATTATTCGACCGCGGCCGGCAACGTTGCCGCGTGGCCGGGAGCCTCAAGGTAACCGCCCGTTGTTACAGGATCTTTTTTCTTGGTGATTCGATGGTTGAATCCAGTTCGATCCCGCATCCGGTCACGGCGGCGGTTGCCGATGCGGTCGATTCGCTGCGGCTTGGCGGAATGGTCATCATCGTTGACGACCAGTCGCGCTGCAACGAAGGCGACCTGGTGCTGGCGGCGGACATGGTCACGCCCGAGGCGGTAAACCGGATGACGAAGATTGCCGGCGGGCTTGTGTGCGTCGCGATGACTCACGACATGGTCGATCGCATCGGAATACCGATGATGGCCAGCAACAGCAGCGCCCATTTCGGATCAGCCTTCACGGTTTCGGTCGATTCAAGGCTCGGGACCACCACCGGCATCTCCGCATTTGACCGCGCGAGAACGATCGAGGATCTCTGCGCCGAAGACGCGTCGATGCAGGATTTCGTGGTGCCCGGACACGTGTTTCCGCTGCGGGCGCTGCCGGGTGGCGTGTTGAACCGGGCCGGCCAGACCGAGGCGGCGGTCGATCTGGTGCGGATGGCTGGCCGCAAGCCGGCCGCCGTCATCAGCCAGGTTCTTGGTGAAGACGGTTCCATTGCTGGCCTTAAACAACTGCTGGAACTTGGACGCGCGAACGGGATTCCGGTCGTTGCCGTTGCCGACGTGATTGCCTGGAGGATGCAGAAGGATCTGCTTGTCAGGGCGGTCGGTTCCACCATGGTCGATACCGAGTGGGGCCGGTTCAAGTCGGTTGTCTATGAAGATACCATCCGCAGGGCGGCCCACGTTGCGATGGTCATGGGCGAGCCGGGCCCCGGGCCCACCCTCGTCCGGGTTCATTCGGAATGCCTCACCGGGGATGTTTTTCATTCCCTGCGTTGCGACTGCGGGCTGCAGCTTGACGCATCGATGCGCCGGATTGCATCGGAAGGCGGCGTGCTTCTGTATCTCCGTCAGGAAGGACGCGGCATCGGCATCGGGAACAAGGTGAAGGCATACGCCCTGCAGGATCGCGGCCTGGACACGGTCGATGCGAACACCAGCCTCGGGTTCGCGCCGGATCTGCGGGATTACGGAACCGGTGCCCAGATCCTGGCCCACCTTGGACTTCGGAAACTGAGGCTTCTTACCAACAACCCGAGAAAGATGGTCGGGCTTTCCGGATTCGGGCTCGAGGTTGTCGAGCGCGTCCAGATTGAACTTTCGCCCAGGAGCGACAGGGATCGGCACTACCTGGAAACGAAGAAATCCAGGATGGGACACCTTCTGGAGAAGGTCTAGCCCGGTACGGCTGGCGACACGTTCAGGCCCGTCGGGGAACCGGCCTTCGGCGAATCAGGATACCTGTGTTGCACAGGGCACTTACTTGAAGTACACTACCGCCCGCCTTGCGTTTTCCAGGAGTCATTGAATGCTGGCTGAGCTCAGGAAACATTCCAAATCGGTAATTATCTACGTGCTGTTCGGCATCATCATCGTAGTGTTCGTGTTCACGTTCAACATGAGCAGTCGTCGCAGGGATTCCTCCGTCGGCTATGGACGTCAGTACGAAAACGCCGAACTCGTCGTCGTGGGGGATTCCAGGATTGACGTGGTCGATCTCGAGATGGGGCTGCGACTGACGACGGACGCGCCGCTGCCCGGGAAGGAGCGCACCGCGGAATCGGAGCGCCAGGAAAGGGCGTATCGGCAGTACCGATTCCATGATTTCCCCGGCGACCCGTCGATGGCCATCTTCGGTCAGGATCCGATGGGCGTCGCTTCAATCAAGTCGCGGAAGGTCAAGGAAGATCTGGTCGAGACCTGGCTGGTGTCCGAGGAAGCCAGGAAGAACGGCCTGGTCGCGACTCCGGACGAGGTCAGGGAACGCATACTCAAGCGTTTCCGGGATCCGACAACCGGCGAATTCAAGCGCAGTTATTACGAGAACTGGGTTCGTTACCAGATAAGGACGACGATGCCCAGGTTCGAGGACTTCGTGGCGCGCGAAATCGAGCGCGAAAAGATGATCTCCCTGGTCACATCGGCGGTCGCAGTTCCCGAGCGCGAGGCGAAGTACGTTGCCGGCCTGCGCAAGAACGCCCGCAGTTATGAATTCCTGGAAATATCACCAGCTCTTCTGGGTGCGGCCCTTGCGGGAAACCAGAAGGAACTTGCCGCGTGGCAGAAGGCCAACCAGAAGGCGGTGCGTGAGTATTTCGATGCCAATAAGTCGGAATTCGCTCAGGAAGCCGGACTTGATTTCCACGTTCTCAAGTATTCCGACCAGGCCCGCGCCACCGAGGTCTTCGAAGGCTTGAAGGATCTGAAGGGCGAGGAACTTCGCGATGCGATGACCGCCCTGGCCCCGACTTCGGAGGACAAGGTCACGAACGAGATTGGCGGCCGTTCGCAGGCAGCGCTGTCGGTCGGTGCCATCGCCAGCCTTTACGGGCAGGAAGTGGCCGATGCCGCGCAGAAGCTGACCGAATTGGAACTTTCGCCGGTCGTCAAGTCCGCGGGCGGGTATTTCCTGCTGATGCTCGACGCGCGTCGCCCACAGGTTGAACCGGTGTTCGAGGAAGCGGCCGAGGTCATCGGACGCAGGCTTTTCGGAGAACAGAAGGCCGCGGCCGAGATGGAAGCCCTTTCGACGGCCGCCATCGCCGCCCTCAACGCAGCCCCGGAAAGGCCCCTGGCCGAAGTGGCGGCCGAACTGAACGCGAAATACGCGCCGCATTCGCCCGTAAGGGTCGGAGAGACCGGCGAGGTTCGCAAGCTTCCGCCTTCGGTCATGGGATTGTTCATGTGGGAACCGGACACGTACAGGGGCATCGGAAAGGGCAAGTCCATCACGACCGCCCTTGAAGGCCTTACCAACGAATCCAGGCTTCTGCAGCAGCCGCTGAAGCCGGAGGGCGGAACCGGCGTTTTCGTGGTCAGGCTTGCCGGTGAAGTGAAGGTTCAGGAGCCGACCCGGGAGGAAATCGACCTGGTCGCTTCGGAACTCGCCCTTTTCAAGCGTGTCGCCGTCTGGCGGGACTGGTTCGATGCCCTGCGCGCCGGTGCCGCATCCTCGGGCGAACTGGTTGAAAAGGAACTTCTTGCAAAGATGATCGCCGACGAGGAAAAGGCCCTTGAACAGGCCGTTTCCGGAACCGCGCCTGCCGATTCCGCGAATGCGGGCGGCGAAGAAACCCAGAACAACTGATCAATCCCCCCGGAGGGCACAATGTCTTCATTCCGTATTCGATCGAATGATCCCATCGCGCCTTCCGTCTTCAGGATGGAAGTCGAGGCCCCCGACATCGCGAAATACCGCAGGGCGGGCCAGTTCGTCATCGTCCATCCTTCGGGCGGTCGGGAAAGGATTCCACTTACCATCGCGGACGCGGATCCGGTCGCCGGAACCATCACGCTGGTTTATCAGGTGGTCGGGCGCACAACGGCAGAGATGGCCCTGCTTCCGGCCGGCGGCGATCTCGGGGATGTGGCCGGGCCTCTCGGCAAGCCGACGCATGTCGAGAATTTCGGGACGGTCGTCTGCGTTGGCGGCGGTATCGGCGTTGCCCCGTCGCATCCCATTGCCCAGGCCATGAAGAGCGCCGGGAACCGAGTAATTTCGATCCTCGGCGCCCGGACCGCCGACCTGATCATCATGGAAAGGGAGATGCGCCTGGCTTCGGATGACGTAATCTGCGTCACCGACGACGGCAGTTATGGAAGAAAGGGGCTTGTCACGGATGCCCTGAAGGATTTGCTGGATGATCCTTCGGCGCCGATTAACCTTGTGGTCGCCATCGGGCCGCCTGTCATGATGAAGGCGGTTTCCGAACTTACCAGGCCGTACGGCGTTAAGACTTTCGTAAGTCTTAATACGGTCATGATTGACGGAACCGGCATGTGCGGCGGCTGCCGCGTAACCGTTGGTGGAAAGACGAAATTCGTATGTGTTGACGGTCCCGAATTTGACGGTCACGGCGTGGATTTCGATGGGATGATGCGCCGCCAGCGGATGTATTCGGTCGATGAGAAGGCGTCGTACCAGGCTTTTCTGAAGGATCACGGTTGCAGGCTTGAAGAAAGAATCCGGGAGCTGAAACGTGGCTGAAAAACTTACACCAAGGCAGAGGCTCGCGATTCCACCAGTTCCGATGAGGGAACAGGATCCCGGGGAAAGGCGCCGCAACATACGTGAAGTACCTTTCGGTTATTCCGCCGAAGAGGCGATGCTTGAAGCCAGCCGATGTCTGCTGTGCAGGAACAAGCCCTGTATCGATGGTTGCCCCGTCGCCGTCGATATTCCCGGTTTCATTGAACTGGTGTCTCTCGGCCTGTTCAATCAGGCCGCCGAATTGATCCGGAAGACGAATTGTCTTCCCGCCGTCTGCGGAAGGGTTTGTCCCCAGGAAGAGCAGTGCCAGGCGGTATGCACCGTCGCGAAGTCACACAAGGATCCGGCGATGAGTGTCCAGATCGGCAAGCTTGAACGTTTTGTTGCCGACTGGGATCGCGAGCATCCGGTGGAAGGGGCTGTCGCCTCGGACGTCACGCCGACCGGTCGCAAGGTGGCAATCATCGGTTCCGGACCTGGCGGACTTACGGCGGCCGGGGATCTTGCCGATGCCGGCCACGAAGTGACGGTGTTCGAGGCTCTGCACAGGACGGGCGGCGTCCTTGTTTACGGGATTCCCGAGTTCAGGCTTCCGAAGGACATAGTCGAGTTCGAGGTCGATGGCCTGGTCAGGCGCGGCGTCAGGATTGTCACGAACGTTGCCATCGGCAAGTCGAAGTCGATCGACGATCTGTTCGCCGAGGGTTATGACGCCGTGTTCATTGCGACCGGTGCCGGTCTTCCGTGGTTCAAGAACATTCCCGGCGAGGATTCCCTTGGCGTGTATTCGGCCAACGAGTACCTGACAAGGGCCAACCTGATGGATGCGTATCGGTTCGGGGACGGTTCCGACACGCCGATCATGCGTGGGCGGACAGTCGTCACCTTTGGCGGCGGAAATGTCGCCATGGACGCCGCAAGGACGGCCTTGCGCCTTGGCGCGGACGAGTCAATCATCGTGTATCGGCGTTCCCTTGCCGAGATGCCGGCCAGGCTTGAAGAGATCCATCACGCCCAGGAAGAGGGCGTCAGGTTCGAACTGCTTCAGGATGCGGTTGAGGTTGTCGCGGACGATGCCGGATGGGTGACCGGTGTGCGGTGTCAGAAGATGGCGCTGGGCGAACCCGACAGAAGCGGCCGCCCCCGCCCGGTTCCAATCGAGGGGAGCGAGTTCGTCATGCCGTGTTCGGTCGTGATATGCGCGATCGGAAATGGAGCCAACCCAATCCTTACCGAAGCGACCCCGGCAATCGAAACGGGCAGGTGGGGCAACATCGTTGCCGATCCGGTGACTGGAAGGACTTCCATGAAGGGGGTCTGGGCCGGTGGTGACATCGTTCGCGGCGGCGCGACGGTCATTCTGGCGATGGGTGACGGGCGGCGTGCCGCAGCGTCGATCAACGAATACCTCCAGACCGGCGTCTGGTAGGTCGGTGTCCTTCACGGCCTGTTTCGGTGCCGTTTGAGCCGGGGTGCCACGTGCTTGAACTGCTTTGCGGAATCGTGTGTCTGTTCGCCGGTGTCGCCGGGATGATCTGGGTCATCCGGGACGGCAGGCGTGCCGCCGATTTGATGTCGCGTGCCGCGGTTGTCCTGCAGGTCGCGGTCGTCCTTCTGCTGCTTGTTGATTGGGGCCATTCCTGGGTCGAGATGTCCGGAATTGACATCGTGACCGGCCGGTTCGCGTGGCTTGCGCTGCCGCACGTCCTTGCCCTTGTTTCACTTGTCGGCATGCTGGTATATGGCCCTGATTTCCGTGGCCGTGCCGGCGTTCTTGCAACCGTCCAGACCGGATCGCTGATTGGTGTGATGCTGCTCGCCGAGCAGGAGATCGACCTGAGTTTCCTGGCCCCTGTACCGCTGGTCTCCCTTTATCTTTCGGCAATCGTCGCGTTCGCTTTCTTCGGTTCCAGCCTTGTTGTGCTGCCCCGGCCCGATTCCTTCTGGTACCGCTTCGTGTTCAAACCCCGCGAAAACCTGCTGGCTTCCATCGAGGCGCTGAAGGAATGCGGTTTTGATGTCACCAGGCCGGAAACCGTTTTTGAGTGTGGATCGGCGAGCGGGTGGCTTGAAGGCACCATGGTGCACATCTCCACCGCGCCGTCGCTTTATCCGCTCCGATACGGGCTCAGGATCAGGATTGCTGTTTCAAGGACGTGGCACGGCCGCCGCCTTCCAGGTTTTGCCGAGAACGAGAAGTGGCTTCCGGGGCTGGGATGGATTGAATACAGCGGCCTGTCCCGCCATTGTTTCAAGATCAGTCCGGATGACCTGCGCGCATTTATCAGGGACGTTGCGGGCCTTGATTGAGCGTCGCGACGCCGGAAGGAATGCAATGGAACCAATTCAATCAGTCGATTTCCGCGATGGGCCGGCCGAGTCCGAAGGTGTGCGGCGGCTGGTGGCCGACATGCGGGATCGCGTGTTTGTGCGGGTTCGCGATTCAATCGATGCCGGTGACGGCTGTTTCGCGATCCGAGTCCCCAGGTTCGATGGAACCATCCTTGGACGATTCCTGATGCCTAGACTGCGCAGGCCGTGCTTCAACATCCGGCTGGATCGCAGCGGATCGTTCGTTTGGGAGCGTATTGACGGTTTGAACGCGGTTGGACGTATCGCCGCCGAATGGGCTGTCGCCTTTCCCGGCGAGCGCCTGCCCGATGCCCGCGTCACCCTTTTCATCAGGGCGCTTGCAGTCCAGGGACACATCAGGGAAGTCGATCCGGAAGGTGCAGCTTGTGTGACGTCTGACTCGGGGCGATAATGCCATTCCTTCAGCAGGGGGTTACCCATGGACATCAGGGCGATTCAAAAGGCGATCGGGGAGGCCGGTTTCGACGGCTGGCTGTTCTGCGATTTCAATAACAGGGATGCGCTGGCGTACAGGATACTGGGCCTGGATTTCCAGAAGTACACGTCCCGGCGCTGGTTTTACCTGGTGCCGGCTTCCGGGGAGCCGGTACGGCTGGTAAGCAAGGTGGAGCCTTCAAGGCTTGACACGCTGCCCGGCGAGAAGCGGACGTATCTGTCGTGGCGCGATCTGTCCGAGGAACTGGAACGCATGCTTTCAGGCAGGCTGGTTGCGATGCAGTACTCACCCGAGGACTCGATTCCGTACATCAGTATCGTCGATGCCGGCATGGTGGAATTGGTGAAGGCCGCCGGGGCGAGGATCGCGTCGTCCGCCGATCTGGTCCAGGTTTTCGAAGCGGTCATCGGCGAGGAAGGTTACCGCAGTCATGTCGAGGCCGGACGCATAATCCACGCGATCAAGGATCAGGCGTTCGCGCTGATTGGCGAACACGTCAGATCCGGGCGCGACATCACCGAATACGAAGTCCAGCGTTTCATCCTGCGGCGTTTTGACGAGGAAGGCCTGGACTGCATGGGCGAGGTTCCAATCGTCGGTGTCAATGGGCATCCTTCCGATCCGCACTTCGAGCCGACCCCGGAAAACACCGTGGTGATTCGCGAGGGCGACACCGTCCTTATTGACCTGTGGGCCAAGTTCGCAAAGCCGGGATCGATCTTTTACGACATCACGTGGTGCGGGTTCGTGGGAACAAATCCGCCAGATGAATACGTGAAGATTTTCGAAACCGTCCGCGATGCCCGCAAGGCCGCCGTTTCATTCGTGCGGGAACGTTTTGCCAGGCACCAGAAGTGTTTCGGGTACGAAGTTGATGACGCATGCCGTTCGGTGGTCCAGGCATCGGGATGGGGCGACTGCTTCATCCATCGGACAGGCCATTCGATCGGCGTGAACGTGCACGGTAACGGCGTCAACATCGACAACCTTGAAACCCGTGATTTGCGAATGCTGGTTCCCGGAATATGTTTTTCGGTCGAACCGGGCATATATCTGGCCGGGCGGATGGCCGTCAGGTCTGAAATCGACGTGTTCATCAGGAAGGATGGAAGCGTCGAGGTGACGGGTCCCGAACAGGAAACGTTGATTCTTGTCTAGCCCGGAGTTCCGTAGCGATTTGAGCGTTATCTTCCCGTAATACTTCAGTTATACGCCAAATGCAGTGTTGGATTTCTGACTACAGCCGCGCCGTGCCGTCGAGCCTTGTAGTGACCGATCTGCGCCAGCGGACAAGCGTGGTTCTCGTACACGCTGTTGCGCTTGCGGCCTCGCTCAAACAAAATTTTCAGGCGAAATACTCCGGGCTAGCGGGCGCGATTCCTTCCGAACCTGATCCTCCACGGAATGCCCAGGCTTTCCCAGAAAATCCCGCCGACCAGCTTTGATTCGCCCTTGGTCCTGTCCGGAAAGATGATCGGGATTTCGGCGACCTTGAAACCCTTCTTGATTGATCGGAACGTCATCTCCATCTGGAACGCGTATCCGGCGGCCGCGATCGAATCGAGGTCGATTGCAAGCAGGACTTCCTTGCGCCAGCACTTGAACCCGCCGGTAAGATCCGACACCGGGACGCCCAGTATCGTTCGTGCGTAAAGGTTTCCCCCGCGTGACAGGAACTTGCGGTGGAATCCCCAGTCGGTCGTGGCGCCACCCGGGATGTATCTGGAGCCGAGCACCAGGTCGTAATCGGTGATCTTTGCCATGAAATCCTTCAGGTGGGACGGCTGGTGCGAAAAGTCGCAATCCATCTGAAAAATGATGTCGTATCCCTGCTCCAGGCAGTGTTTGAACCCGGCGACGTACGCCTTCCCAAGCCCTTCCTTGCCCTTTCGTGTCAGCAGCTTCAGGCGTGGTTCGGATGCCGACATCTCCGTGACGATCTGTCCAGTCCCGTCCGGCGACGAGTCATCCACGACCAGCACGTCGGCCGTTGGGAGGGCCGAAAGAATCTCGGGCACGATGTTCCTGACGTTCTGGGCTTCGTTGTACGTGGGAACGACAACCACGATCCGTTTTTCCGACATATAAGACCTCCGAATGGTTCAACAGCCGGTTCCGTCCAGCCTATCACGCCCCGGTCTGAAGGGCCAGCCGTCGATTTCTTGACAGTTTCGGCACGCATCAATACCGTTAGTGCGTCCGTGCGCGACTTTCGCGGACGCCTTCTGTCTGTGGCGGTTCGAATGAAGAAGACGACAATCCTTGCGGCCGTGTTCATTTCCCTGGTCATTGTGCCCGCAGCGGCCTTGAGCAGGACCGACAGCCCTTCCGCCCGGGCGCTTGCGCTCGGGGACGCCGTGACTGCTATCGGCATGGGAACGGACGGGCTGTTCGTCAATCCGGGTGCCATCGGCCAGGTGACCCAGTATTCGGTGAACATCGGCTATGGGTACGCGAATATCAACCAGTGGCATCAGGCATCGGCTTCGTTCGTTGATTCCCAGACGAACAAGTGGCTTACCGGCGGTCTGGCATATACGTTCGGCTATGCGGATCTGGCTGGCGACACCATGACCCACGACATCAGGGTCGCGCTCGGGACCAAGTATGCCACGGAAAAGGTGTTCATCGGTTTCGGGGTCGGGATGCGGATCATGAACTTAAGTTCCGATCGCAGCAAATCGACCTGGTACGTTGATACGGACATCGGCGCCCTTCTTGGGATAATGAAGGTTTTTTCCATCGGCATAACTGGAAGAAACCTGGTTCAGGACGCCGCACAGCCCAAGAAGAACCTTGCACGGGTTGAATTGGACAAGCCTCGCCAGTACTGGAATCTTGCCCCCAGGAAGCTGGCGGTCGGCGTGGGTTTTTCATACTCGATATTCAACATGGGCATCGACTGCGATGTCGATTTCACCACCGATATCGACGGCAGGGGCGGCTCAGATACGACGCCAAGCCTGCTGGCCGGAATGGAGTTCATGATCAAGAACGTCGTATCGCTTCGTGGCGGCGTCGCCTGGGATCGCGTGGGTCATTTTGTTCCCGATGATGATCGTTTCGAGCCCGAAGTCAGGCTTTCTCTTGGCGTCGGATACGTTTCCAAGGCCGTCGCGGTTGACGTGGGATACGCTCACGACGTCCTGGATGCATCCGGTTTTTATCTTCAGACAACCGTTCGAGTGTTCTTGCCCTGAAACTGTTATTACAATAAACTCTTGCGTGGATTATCCAGATAGGTTCGGTCCGGACAGTCCCGGGGGTGTTCTCGGTTATCTTTCAAGCGTTTCCGGAGGATTGAATGTCCAGAAAAGCTTTTGCTTCCATGTTTGTGGTTGTGATTGCCCTTTTTGCCGTCGCGTGCGGCGGTGGTGGAGTGCCCCAGTTCGATACGGGCAACGACGTCGAATACGATGTTTCCATCCCGGATACCATTGATGATAACGCCAACCCTGACGTCGGGAATGATGTTGAACCGGACGTCAGGCCGGAAGTCGAGATGGACGTTGAATCGGAACTGCCGCCCGTCGATGCAAAGGAAATCATTGATGATGTACCGCCCGACGTGGTGCCCGACGGCGGGGAAGACATCCCGGAAGAGGTTGATGTCATTGATTTCTGTCCGTGCAACACGGCCGTTAATGAACCGGTTTGCGGCGTTAACGACGTGACGTTCACAAGTCCCCAGTGCGCAGCATGTTCCCTTTGCGCGCCGGATCCTTTGAACTGCCCGTCGTGCACCGGCGTGATCGCATGCCAGGGCAAGCCTGAAAATTTCATCAAGCGCATGACCGCCTGCGACGTCTGCCCGTGCAACCTTCAGACCGAATGTGAAAGGTTGTCCAGGGAAATCGACCAGTGCAAGGAAGTCTGCGGTGTTGACGGCACGACCGAGTATGCGGACCTGTGCGCCCTGAAGACGGCCAAGAACTGCGATAACGGCTATGACGAGCACATCGGTTCTTTCGGCAAGTGCGTGGTCGCCTGTCCTGCGTGCGAGGAATTTGACAACGACCCGAAAAATGCTCTTGCGAACGTGGCCGTATGCGGCTCGGACGGGAACACATACAAGAATGTGTGCTGGCTCAACAACTGTCCGCTCGTCGAGGGCGCGACCAAGCTCTGCAATCAGGCCTGCCCGTGCCCGTAATCGTCTTGCCCTTGCCCCAATCCTTGACGAAACCAGCGTAACGTGACACCTTCAGGCCGTTCTTTCCGGGTGGACGCCCAGCGTCCCGGAGAGGGAAGCGGGTGAAAATCCCGCGCGGTCCCGCCACTGTAAAGGGGGAGGATTTTCCGGGGCCCTTCCATTCGCCACTGGCCTGTTGCCGGGAAGGCGGAAGGGCTTCAGGCGCCAGCCGAACCCCCCAAGCCAGGAGACCTGCCCGGAAGGCCGTTGTCCGAACTCCTCGAGGACAGGGAGTGAAGTCGTCACGTTACCCGATTGCAATTATTGTCACCACGATTCTGTTTTTCCTGCCGGGCAATCTGTTTGCTGCGGAAGTCCTTCCCGAACTGGTCGAAGTGCCCGAAATCGATGTCAGCGCCGACCCTGTGGCAGCCATGGTTCCTGTCCGTGACAGCTCGGCTTCCGATTTAGTCGTTGACAGATCGACCCTTGAATCGGCCAGGGGCCCGGCCGCCGGCGTGGTATGTGGGCCGGCGGTTCTTGTAAGGGAAAGTGGAGCCCCCGGCCAGGCGGCCTCGGTAAGCATCCGCGGTTCGGATCCCAGATCAACGCTGGTTACGCTCGATGGAATCCCGCTGAATTCGCCATTTCTTGGCGGGGCCGACCTGAACTCCATGACGCTGGTGACGCTGGATTCAATTTCAACTACTCGCGGCGGCCAGGGATCCCTGCGCGGATACGACTCGACCGGCGGAACAGTCGATGCCGGGACTCCTTCGATCCTTGATTCGAACGGATTCACCAGGGCCGCCGTGCTGGCCGGTTCCTTTGGAACCTTCCGGCTGAAGGCCGCCCACGCCCATGTATTCAATGCGACGGTTCCGGTCGGATTGATGGCCTCGGCCGGGGTCGCTCATTCCGGCGGGACGTTTTCGTTTCTTGACTCGAATGGGAATCTGCGTGAAAGGACGCACAACGCGTCAACCGCAATCCAGGCCATGGCAAAGGTTGAGTCCGAGCCGGCCCCGGGGCACCGCCTGGATACGGTGGTCGAGTTTTTCAGGGCCGATCGACAGATCGCCGGTCTTGAGCAGTTCCCTTCGACGACCGCCGGGCAGGTTGACACCAGGGCCATTGCAGGTCTTTCGTGGCGCGGTCCGCGAATGTTCGGGATTCGTGGGTCGTCAATCGCCAGAGTATGGTTTCGAAGCCTGCTGTTTGAATATGCGGACAAGTCGCCGCAGTTCGGGCCTCCGGTTGACACCGCACTGCTTTCGAACGGATTCGGGGCGTCGGCGTTTACCCTTTCAGCGCCTCTTGAAAGGCTTTCGATAAGGCTCGGGCTTGATGGGGGCTGGGTTTCCGGACAGGTGAGGCGGGTCGGCCAGTCCGATTATCGTCCCGGGCGTGGGAACGTGGCCGCCGTCGTGGGGTTGCAGGGCGGGGCGCCTTCCGACAACTGGGGCGTCGGTGCCGATGTCAGGCTTGAATACGCCGGCGGGGCGGGATTCATGGCCGTTCCCGGACTTGGGGTCTGGTACGAGCCTCATCGCCTGGTAAGGTTGTCGGCCAATGTTGCCAGGTCGTGCCGCCTGCCAACCCTGGAAGAGTTGTATTTCGATACCGGATACGTACGTGGCAACCCGTCGCTTCGGCCTGAAGATTCCATAACGTGGGACGTCGGGATTCATGTCGGTCGCGAAAAATGGTGGCAATTCAAGGCTTCATACTTCGAAAACCACGGCTTCAACATGATCATTTTCGCCCCCGAGTCCGCTTTCGTCATACGGGCGGCAAATTCGGGATCCGCGACGCTCCGTGGGGTCGAAACATCGGCCAGGGTTGAATGGAAGTGGCTTGAGTTTTCGGCGAACTATACATGGCTCTTTTCAAGGCTCGAATCGACCGGTGCGAGGATGCCGGCCCGTCCGGAACACGTCTTCTCGGGATTGGCCGGGTTCAGGAAGGGGCCTTTGCGGCTGTTCGCGGCGCCGTCCTGGCAATCAGGATTCTTCCTGGATACATATCAGTCGGTCAGGGAAGAGGGGCGCTTCCGGCTGGATTTGGGGCTGGAGATACGGCCACGGCCCTTCCTGGTCATGGCGGTTGATTTCCTGAACGTAACCGACAAGAAGGATTCGGTCGATTTCGTGCAGCAGCCGCTGCCCGGCTTTTCGGCCTTCGGATCGATAAGGATTGAATTATGAGTACCGGTTGTTTCAAACCCGCTGTCGCAGCCTGTTTGCTGCTGGCATTGGTTATGTCCGCGTGCATTGATGGTCCTGGTGGATTGGCGGATTCGGCATCATGGCCGGACGATTCGGGGCAGTCGCTTCCGGAAGGCAACATGGCCGCGCCGGAAGGCGTGTTGTTATGGAATAATCGGGTCTTTGTTGCCAATGCAAATTTTGCGTACCAGGGATCCAGCCTGGTTTTCGGAACCGGTTTCATAACGGTCATCGACGCCTTGACCGGCGATGTTCTCAACCGGATTCCGTTGCCGTTTCCCAATCCGCAGGAGATGGTGATACAAGGCGGACATCTCTGGGTGCTGTGTTCGGGATCGACTGAATTCGATCCCGAATCGTCGCTTGTGACCATAACGGAATCCGGGGGTCTTGCCGGGATAGCGCTTGCCGGGATAGACGTTGCCGGCGGCGCTGACATCCGGATTCCCGTTCCGTCCCCGAAAGGTTCGATAATGGGATATCCATCCGGGATGCTGCTTGATGAAGATACGCTCTGGCTTGCCAGCGGAACAGCGGCGGCCCTGTTCAAGGCCGATCTGGGTCGTGCGGTCATTCTTCGCGGGCCGCAGGATCCGATGATGATTTCTTCCGAATCGGGCCAGAACACCGTTTCAATCGGCCCCGGTCCGGCGGGGACAATGGCGGCCGCGCTCTTCAACCAGGATACCGTCATGCTGATTGACAAGGTTGATGGTCGAGTACTGGACACCCCGTGGGCCCCGACCCAGGTCGGCATGGACGGGCAGCTCGACGGAATCCTGGATATCGAGTTCGATGACGCCTCCGGCAGGATATATCTCCTTCTTGGAATGGCCGGCAGGGTGGTGTCGTTCGACGCCTCCGGCGGTCCGGGGACAGGCGTGGTCGAAGTGGCTGAAGCGCTGGTGGTTCCAAACAGGATGAAGATGATGGGTGGCCTCCTGTACGTTGCCTGCTCGGGCGACAACAGTCTGGTCGTCATCGATCCTTCGGGAAGTTTCCCATCCCGAAGGGTTGGGCTGCCGGTCAACTGCAATCCGTGGGATCTTGACGTCATCGATTCGGGGGATTCCGCCGAAATCTGGGTAAGCTGCCTGAAGTCGTCTTCTGTCGTCCGGGTTCGCACCGATGATGTGGCCATCCTGGAGATAAGATGAATCGTTCATCAATACGATGTCTTGTGGCGATCACCTGTCTGCTTTCCGGTATTGCCGTCGGATGCGGGGATCGCAAGGTATCGCGGCCAGTCCGGACGAGTTCGGGCGCGGCGGCCAGGGTGGTATCGCTGATCCCCAGCGCGACGTCGATCCTGCTGGATCTTGGCGCACGTTCGGATTTGGTCGGGGCAACCCGATACTGCAGGCTTCCGGTCGGCCAGGAAGACGTGCCGCGGGTTGGCGGGATCCTGGACGTGTCGGCCGAGGCGGTCGTCGCCGTGCGGCCGACCCTGGTAATCGGTTCGCCTTCGGTCCTGAAGGGGCGCCTGGCGGATCTGTGTTCGGCTGCGGGGGCCAGGTTGCTGCCGCTTGAATTCCAGACACTGGACGATGTCCGCCGCGGCATTTCGGATATAGGTGAGGCACTTGGAAGGCAGGAGCAGGCCGCCAGCCTGCTGGCCGGTTTCGATTCCGAACTTCAGGACCTGAAGCAAGCAAGGGACCCTGTCAAGGTGCTGTTCGTTGTCGGAACAAAGCCGCTGGTCGTTGCTTCCCGCCAATCGTTCCAGGGTGAACTGCTTGAAGCGATGGGACTTGAAAACGTCGTTTCTTCCACCAGGGGAGGTTTTCCAACCTGGTCGCTGGAGCTGGTCATCAGGGCTGCCCCGGATGTGATTATCGATGGAATCGCCGGTGGCGAACCCTCGGCGGATCTTCTTTCGGATGCAGGCATCAGTGCCCCTGTTGTCAGGATGCCTGACGATTACATACTGCTGCCGTCGCCCAAGGCCGTCAGGGCGGCCGCGTTGCTTGGCGCCGCCGTAAGGTCGGCCGCTCGCGGAGGTGCCGCGAAGTGAAGATTCCAAGACCGTTGATGCTGCTGGCGATGTTCGTTCTTCTGATGGGTGCGATGGTACTGTCGATCCTTTACGGTGCGTCGAGTATCGATGTTTTTGCCATATTGTCCGGAGCCAGCAACGATGCCGCCGACCAGGCAATCCTGTTCAGGGAACGACTGCCGCGCACGATTCTGGGGGCCTCGGTCGGGGCGTCGCTCGCGGCGGCGGGCCTCGCCTTCCAGGCAATCCTGAAGAATCCACTGGCCGATCCGTATGTTATCGGGGTGGCGGGCGGTTCGGCCATCGGTGGAACCCTTGCGATGACCCTTCCGATAGCGGCGGTTGCCGGCCAGGCCGGCGTATCGATCCTGGCGTTCGTTTTCGGTCTTGTGGCCATCGCCGGAACATGGTGGCTTTCGAAGGACTCCCGTGGTCGCATCAATGTCTGGGAAGTCCTTCTTGTCGGGGTAATTTTCAATACGTTCGCGTCCGCGGTAATCATGTTCATGAAGTCGGTGGTCAGGGCGCAGAAGGCTCAGGAGATGCTGATGTGGCTGATGGGCACGTTGTCGTCGGACGTCCGGGGGCCGGTTGCCGTTTCGATGTCGGTCGGCATGACCATCGTCGGCTCTATCATTCTTTTCCGCCAGGCCCCAGCCCTTAATGCCCTGGCTGTCGGCGAGGAAGACGCGGCATCGGTCGGCGTTGATACGGCCTCCACCACCAGGACCGTACTGGTGGCCGGTTCATTGCTTGTCGCATCGGCCGTTTCGGTTGCAGGGATGATAGGCTTCGTCGGCCTGATCGTCCCCCATGGCGTCCGGGTCCTGGTCGGTTCCGACCACCGTTTCGCGATCCCGGCATCGATCCTTTCCGGGGCTTCGTTCCTTGTACTGGCCGACGTTGCCACAAGAATTCTGTTCCCGGTCTTTGAAACCGAGGCGCCGGTCGGCGTGATGACGGCGATAATCGGCGGGCCGGTCTTCGTCTGGTTGCTTCGCAGGGGGTCAAGGTGACCGAAGTCCCGTTGAATCTGGATTCAGTCTCTTTCTCGTGGCCAGGCGCCGCGGAAAGGGTGCTCAAAGACATATCGGCAACATTCATGCCCGGTGAATTCGTCGGGATCCTTGGTCCAAACGGCGCCGGAAAATCGACCTTTCTCAGGACGGCCGCCGGATTTGTCAGGCCTGATTCGGGACGTGTCCTTTCGTTCGGTCTGGATCCGTCAAGGATTTCTAGGAGGCGTGCCGCAAGGCTCGCGGCGTTTCTTCCTGCGGCGCTTCACGTCGGGTTTCCTCTGACCGTCAGGGAACTGGTTTCGCTTGGCCGGACCTGCCACCTCGAAGGTGTATTCGAATCGGCCCATGATCGCGAGTTGGTCTCGTCTGCCATGGCGTTCTCGGGTGTCGAGCATTTTGCCGGACGTCGATACGGCGAACTTTCGGCCGGTGAGCAGAGAAGGGTGCTTATCGCCAGGGCCGTTGCCCAGGAATCGCGGCTGCTGCTGCTGGACGAGCCCGCAGCCAACCTTGACGCGTCACAGGCCGTAAGGATGCTGGACGGGCTTGCTTCGATGGCCCGGCGGGACGGCGTTTGCGTAGTTGCGGCCATGCATGACCTGAACCTTGCTCTTCTTGTGTGCGATCGGGTGATTCTGATGAATCGCGGGGCCATGGTCGGTTTAGGGACGCCCGAGGAAGTCATGCGTTACAAGACCTTGAAGGATGTATTCCAGTGTGACTTCTATGTTGGCAGAAACGAGCTTAACGGAAGGCTGTTCGTAGTGCCGATGCAGGGTTCATCGTGAAGTCCGGGGCCTATTTGCAGCGGGAGGCGGCATCGGTGGCGACCTTTGTCACCCATGCGGTGTCCCTTGCCACCTCGACCCATGTCGATATGAAATCTTCCGGCTTTTCGAATCCGTTCGCCTTGTAGATGTCGAGCAGCTTGTCCATTTCACCCTTTTTCTGTGCGCAATAGACTTCCTGGTAGGCCTTGGCGAGCTTGTCGCGATCGACGTTGGCCGCCTTGGAATCGTCCCAGGCCGAATCTTCGTCAGGGTCGTCCGGAGACTCATCGGCCGCAGGGGCCTCGGCCGCCTTTTCGGGGTCGGCCGCCTTTTCGGCTTCCGCGGCCGATGCGGCGGCCTGCTGTTCGGCCTGCTTCACCGGTTCGGCAGCTGGTGCGGGTGCCGTCTCGGGACGGGCTTCAGCGACCGGCGCCGGGGCGGCCGCTTTCGTGGCGGCAGGCTTCTCCCCGCAGGCCGAAAATGCCAGCGCCACCATTGCAACAAGAAGCACGCCAGAGTATCTGCTCATGTTTTCCTCCAGAGATCGTTCATTGCGTCCGGCTTTCCGGTCGATCCGGGACCATCCGGAACGGCATGCATTATAAACCGAATTGGAATCGAAACGACAAACCGACTTTCCAGACGAGGTATCCGGACCATTGAAACTTTTTGAGTAGAACATTCGACGAGTTGGCACAAAAGATGCTGTTATCGAACCCCGGTGGATTATTTTCCACCTTGGACACTTGGCCGTTTTTGCTCTTAAGTTTTTGATTTTTTTGGGTAAACGTCTGTTTGCCCAGTGCGCTCCGGATGTCCGGTGCGCAATGTTTGCGTGTTCGTCTATCCGGACGGACAAGGAGGCGCCATGAAGCTCCACCCATTATCCATTGCGATTCTGGCCGTTTTTGTGGCCGGAGCGGTTTCCGGCTGTAATGAGGCCGGTCCGAACGGCGTTGCGGCGCAGGTGTCGGCCGTCCAGTTGCCCGGTGACGCGGCATCCGACGCGGTCGTTGCCGACGCGGGCCAGGAAGACGTGGTCAGGCCAGGCCAGGAACAGGCGGCCGAACCGGTTGAAGCGGCCGAGGCCGAAGCCGGGACCGTCGAACGCGCCCTTGCTCCGCGTGATATCAAGACGTGTGAGCCCACCGTGCAGCACCCGGTCATCAATGAAATCATGATTGACCCGGTTGCCGTCGGTGATGCGGCCGGTGAATGGGTGGAAATCTATAACCCGACCTCGACGCCGGTTGACCTGATGAACTGGTACATTGCCGAGGATGGTCCTGGAATCAACAAGATCGTCAGCAGCGTCGTGGTGCCCCCGGGCGGCTACGTCGTGCTCTGCAGAAACGGCGATCCGCTTCAGAACGGCGGCGTGACCTGCGCCTATACCCTGACGAACTTCGTGCTTCAGAACGGCGGCGATTCCCTGTTGCTGCTTGACCCGTCCCTGGCGGAAATCGACAGGGTGGTATTCGGGCCGGCCGAAGGTTTTGCGACCTCGGCCCCAGCGGGCGCATCGATTGTTCTGAAGCACCCCTTCCTTGACAATGCACAGGTCGTTTTCCCGGAAAATCCCGCCGATCCTGCCGAATGGGACGCGTCCAACTGGACCGTGTCGTCGTCGGCCTTCGGCGGCGGTGACAGGGGAACTCCGGGCGCCAAGAACGACGGATACGAGGAACAGGAACACCCGGCCTGCTATGACGCCAACGTCTGCACCTGGGACTCGTGCGACGACGGGGTTTGCGTGAACGTGCCGAAGCCTGGTTGCTGCACTTCCAATTCGATGTGCAACGACGGCGATGTCTGTACCCAGGACATCTGCAACCTGCAGACACTTACCTGTACCAACGACGAAATCGAACTCTGTTGCGAAACCGTCGCCGACTGCGCCGACGAGAACCCGTGCAACATCGAGTACTGCGTCCAGAATCGCTGCCGCTTCTCGGCTTTCATCGTCAATCCAGGTTGCTGCTATGCCCCCGAGGACGCCAACCCCGTCACCGGCGTTCCGTGGTCCAGCCCTGATGAACGCATGGCCTTCGCGAACGCCCAGTGCGACGACAAGAAGTTCTGCACCCCGGACTTCTGCAACATGGGAACCAACCTTTGCGAGGCAGGTCCGGCCGTTGCGGATTGCTGCAACCTGAATTCGGAATGTGACGACGGCAACGAATGCACGTACGACCTTTGCTGGAACCACCAGTGCACCAACGAAATTCTGAACTTCGGTTGCTGTACCACCGCGGAAGATTGCGACGACGGGGATCCGTGCACCACCGATACGTGCCACCTTGGAAGCTGCCGGCATCCCTGGAATTCCACAGCGTGCTGCACCGATCACGCGTTCTGCCGCAACAACAACGACGATGGCAATCCGTGCACCGACGAGCGCTGCATGCTGGATCCGGTCACTGATCGCTATACCTGCCAGCACGTCTATCTCGCCAGTTGCAAGCTCGGCCTGCCGTATGTCGAAACCTTTGACGGCCAGGAATCTTTCCAGGCGATTGGCTGGACGATTGCCAACCAGCAGACCGACGCGACCAGCCACTGGAGGCTGCAGACCACCGAAGGTTCGCTTGGTCCCGATACACATGTGGCGTTCACCTGGGATCCACTGCCGACGATCGTTGTGAAGACCATCGCCATAACCCCGACCCTGGATGGCGTCACCGCCGGCAAGGATGGCTTCAACTCGAAGCTGCTCAAGACGACGCTGCAGTTCAGGATGGCATACAAGCACTCCGCCCCCGGCCAGATGATCAAGCTGAAGGTCGTGGCCTCGGACACGTCCGACCTGTTCAATGGTCTGGTCGTGTGGGAAGAGGCGGTCGCGACCGATCTGGAATACAGGCTTGTTTCGGTTGAACTCCCGGACGCAGTCAAGTTTTCCCCGACCCTCAAGATCGGTTTCATGGTCGATACGACCCCGGGATCCACTTACATGATGGATTCGTGGCGCATCGATGACGTAAAGGTCGGCCCGGGCCGCGCCAATAAATTCGTCAAGGCGAAGTTCTACAAGTGCCCCCAGGATGGCAGGGCGTGTTCCCCACAGAACGGTCAGTTGATGTTCCAGTCGAATGTTGAGGGCGAAATGCCGGCGGCCACGGTCGATGCGTGTGCATGGACCAGGATTTACATGTGTTATTTCGACGAGGACGCGTACAGCCAGACCTGGTCTTTCCACGGATACCCGGTTTCGTACCTTGACGGCGCGCCGCTTGACCAGGCCCCGTTCGTGACCGGCGCCCAGGACGTCGGCGCCTATGGTTTCTGCGACACACTGCCGATCGCGGTCCAGAGCGTCTGCAACACCCCAGGCAACATCAACGGGTATTACTACTGTGGTATCGACATAAAGCCGAACTGCAACGAAGACTACGCCGGCGCCTACAGGGCCGGCCTGGTTTCCATGGACGAATACGACAGGACCGGAGTGGCCGAACTTCACAGCCCGTTCGAGTCCTTGACGAAGTTCGATCTGACGGTCCTTCTGGAAGACGGATACATCATCTGGTCGCCGAACGGCGTGGCTGATCCAAGCGCCGTCGCGATCAAGACGGCCATCAAGGCTGCCGGCCGCAGGGCCCAGATCATCAAGGATCTGTCGATGGTTTCGGATCTCACCAAGTACGACGGCGTGTTTGCCGTGCTTGGCGTCAAGGGCCGCTACACGGCGCTTTCCCCGATGAACGCGGCGCGGCTGCGCCTGTTCCTGGATCAGGGTGGCAAGGTCTATCTCGAGGGCGGCGACTTCTTCTACAACGCTGCCGGAAGCCAGGCCCCGACCGTTCTTCATCCGTACTTCAAGGCCCAGGCCACGTCGGATGGCGGCACCATGCGCATGGCCGGCCCGATCGAGGGCAAGAACTTCCTGCACGGAGCAACGTTCAACCTTCTTGATCTGGCAACGGTCAATTCCTGGATCGACAAGCTGGTTCACACACCGGAAGCCGGCGGGCGGGAAATTTTCCGCAACGCGAATCCGGCTGATCCCTTTGCCGTGGCCGTTTCTTACGAACAGGAAGTCGCCCCGTCAGTGAAGTACCGGACCATCGCCTCTTCGTTGCCGTTTGGCGCGCTGGTGGAGTCCGGAACGACAAAGGCCCAGTTGATGGCGCTTTACCTGAACTTCCTTGAGAACGGTTATCCGCCGTGCACCGCCGTCGAGAATTGCGAGGATTTCGAAGTCTGCACCACCGACTACTGCTCGGCCAACGTTTGCGCGAACCTGCCGATTACCAGCTGCGTCCCGTGCAAGGACGACAGGTATCGCCCGGATGGATCCCCGTCGTGCGGAATCGATCAGGCTTGTGACGTCAGCGTCGGGTACTGCGTCGATATCCCCGGCTTCCGTTGGGACGCGGAGTGCGACACCGATTTCGGCGCCGCGCCGGTTTCCGCCACATGTACCATCAATGTCGGTGCCAACGGCGTCATGGACAGTTCCAATTTCAAGGTCGCGATGACCCATGAATACCGCGGCGATGTCCGCCTGACCGTTACCAGCCCGGCCGGCACGACCGCCAGGCTTCGTTCCGAGTCGATGCTCGATTCCAAGCGGACGGTTTATGAAACGTACGATATCGGCGTCGTTCCGGCCGAACCGGTGACCATTTTCGACGGCGAACCTTCAGCCGGAACGTGGACCGTTGTCGCCCAGGACATGGATCCGACCCTTGCGAACGGCAATCTTGAAGGATGGAATCTGTTCGGCGAACTGTCCGACGTGGCATGCACCGACAGTTCGGATTGCCCGCAGTCGTTGTGCCAGGTCGCTTCCTGCACCGACAGCATCTGTGTCTTTACACCAAGGAATTGCAACGACGAACGCTCATGCACCATCGATTCGTGCAACCCGACAACCGGGGAATGCGAATACGAGGTGATCCAGGCCTGCGGCGGTCCGTGCATGACACACGACGACTGCTTCCGCAACGAGGTCTGCCTTGTGTCGGGATCCGAGGACAGGGTATGCGATCCGTCATCAGACATCGATCCTGTCTCGGGTGAAGCCCTTTGCGTATGCCGCGCTATCGAGGGCCAGCCCTATGAATACAACTGGCAGACCGATCTGCCGGCGGCGATTCCGGACGACGAAGGCGCGACCCCGCTGGTCAAGGTCCTGAACGTCAACGCCAGCGGCTATGTCAACAAGCTGAAGGTCAAGGTCAAGACGACCCACGAGGCCGCCGGTGACCTGCGCGTTGAGCTGTGCCACGAAGGCGTCTGTGTCCGCCTGCGCGACGCCAAGGGTGGAACAAACCCGGGATTCCACGATGTTTATGAGTGGGATCCTGTGTCGGGCCCCGGCGCGATTGATAACTTCCGGCGTCTGCCCGTGCGCGGTGACTGGACCCTCAAGGTCTGGGACCGTGTCTCTGAAAAGGTCGGCTCCCTGGTGTATTTCAACATCTATGTGGTCGCCGCGCAGTGCTTCAACAATGCGGCATGCGACGACAACAACCTGTGTACCATCGATGCATGCCTGCATCCGAACGAGGGTGGCACGTGCGCCCACCAGGCCAAGCAGTGCGAACCTTCGGACAATCCGTGCGTGGCCAATGTCTGTGAACCGACCACCGGTGTCTGCGGTCCCAAGACCGCCGCCGACGGAGCACCTTGCGACGACGGCCTGTTCTGCACCGAGGACGATTTCTGCCGTGCCGGCGCCTGTACGGCCGGTGATCCGAAAGTTTGCACCCACCTTGACGGCAACTGCACAGTCGGCGAGTGCTCCGAGGATCTTGATCAGTGCATCGTGGTGCCGGCGGTTGACGGCGCTGCCTGCAACGATGGCGAACCGTGCAATGCCGGCGACTTCTGCGAGGCCGGTGCCTGCCAGCCAGGCCCGACGCTGGTCTGCGGGTGCCCAAGCGGCCAGAATTCAGCATGCCTTGACGACGGCAACAAATGCAACGGCGTGAACTGGATCTGTAACGCCGACAAGATGTGCGAACTGGCCGACGATCCGGTCGAATGCCCGGAACTCGGCATCCCGTGCCGCAGCAACGTTTGTGACCCGTTCGATGGGGCATGCAAGATGCGCAGCGCCCTGAACTACGTGCCATGCGAGGACGGACTGTACTGCAGCGTTGCGGATTACTGTCTGTCCGGTGAATGCATGGGCGGCGGCGCCCGTGATTGCACGGCCCTCGACCAGGATTGCAAGACCGGATACTGCGACGAAGACGCGAATAACTGCCTGCCGATCAACAAGGACGACGGCACCGTCTGTGAAAAGGATGGATACGGATGTTCGAATGACGCGTGTCTGGACGGAACCTGTCAGTTCAAGCAGGTCGTTGATTGCTCGGATACCGGCGACGAATGCAATGAAGGCATCTGCCAGAACATGGGCTGGGGCGGATACGTCTGCGCGAAGGGCGCCTTCCCTGACGGGACTCCCTGCGGCGATGAACCCAATCCATGCACCGAGGACACCTGCCAGCTCGGTATCTGCGAACATGACCTTCTGATGAACTGCAACGGACCCTGTGGTGGCGAACACCCGTTTGACGCGGGCGACGACGACTGCGGCATCGAAGACTCCTGCGACGGCGGCATTGCCGGAAATGGGCAGGGCGGCTGTACACCCACGTGCCCGGACGGCATGTGCTACAACGCGTCTTCCGGCAATATCGACATGACCATCAACGAGCGCGCCGGCGTCGGCGGTTGTATCAGCAGCTCGGTTCCGGTCAGCACCGGTTTCGCTTTTGTCAGCAACCTTGAACTGAAGCTGAAGCTGGAACACGAAGCTCTGGGCGATCTTCAGATCAACCTGATCGATCCCCAGGGTGCAAGGCACCGCGTCTGGCACAATCTTGGTGAGGACAATAACGGTTTTGCCAACACATTCGATCTTTCCTTCCCGGTTCCGTACCCGGGAATCGAAACATCCGGTCAGCCGATGTGCGCCCTGAAGGGCGAGCAGATCGACGGCATCTGGACCTTACAGGTCTGCGACACGGCCGAAGGCAACAGCGGCGTCCTTCAGAAGTGGTCGCTTTACCTGAAGGGCTCGGACGATGTCAACCTGAACAAGGGACACCGTTGTGCCGACGCAATAGATCTGGGCAATCAGGACGTTAACCCGGCCATCTTTGTTGATGGAACGCTTGAATGCGCGCTGGATACCGTCAATGATTCCGGTTGTGGCGGCGTGACCGGCCCGGATCGCATGTACAAGTTCAATCTGACGACGAAGAAGCGCGTCACGATCAAGTTGCTCCCGGTTCCGGGACACAGGCTGATTCTGTTCATGAAGGGTGCGGACAATGGCACCTGTGCCGCCGGCTCGATGCGGTGCGGCGAAACTACTGATGATCAGCCGAGTGTCATCGACATGCAGCTTGATCCAGGCGAGTACTTCGTCGGCGTCGATTCGAACGATGGCATGTTCGGATACACCCCGTTCCGTTTCGAACTGCGCGTCAAGACCCTGCTTGACAATGGTGCGGATTGTGATGACCTCGTTCTTGGTGAACAGGATCTTGACTGCGGCAGCCTGCACTGCCAGAACGGATTCTGCTGCGATGAAGGTGACTGCTGTCCGTCCGAGGCCTGGGAGTTCGGTGGCGACGGCTTTGACCCGAACGAATTGAAGCTGGATCCGGACTGGATCGTGACCGATGCTGTCTGCCCGGTACAGTACAAGGAAGATGCGATCTGCAATGATCCGGACGTGACGGATCCGCAGAACCCAATCAATTTCTGCCAGGGACAGCGCTGGGACGCAAGGTGTGTCAATAATCAGTGCGTCAAGACCGAAGTGGCTGACGACACAGCCTGCGACGACACCGTCGAATCGGATCGCTGCGGCTTCTATCACTCGGAAAATTGCGGTGATGACGGTCCTCTGCCGCCGGCCGTGCAGACCAAGCCAGACTGTCTGACTTATTGCACGTCGGATACCGACTGCGACCCGAACGCGCACTGCGACCCGCTGGTGGCAACCGATCCCGATCCGGCGCCGGAACTTCATCAGATGTACTGCGTGGCCGATCTTCCGAACGGTGCGGCTTCCAACGAGGACAGCGACTGCGCGAGTGGTCACAGCCAGAACGGCTTCTGCTGCAGGGCAGGCGACTGCTGCCCGACCGACGACCAGTTCGGTGCCATGGCGTGCCCCGGTCAGTACACGACTCCGGCTTCGTGCGACACTGTCAGGGATCCGTTAACCGGCGAAATGGTCTGTGAAGGCCACAGGCGCGATCCTGTGTGCGTCGATAACATCTGTGGTGACGAGCAGGTTCGTGACGACTGCCGCTGCGGCGGTTCGATTGCCGACAACTGCGGCGCGTTCCTGCCGGCCCGTTGCCCGGTGTCCCCGACCACGGACTGCCCCGGTGCGGAATGGGGTGTCGAATGGATTTCCGGCGGAACCGAGTGTCTGACGTCCTGTTTGACGAATGGCGTGCCGGACGACAGTCTGTGCGATGACGATGCACGTTGCGATTGGGACGAGGATGATCCGACCAACGCAATCTGTATCCCGCTGGTGCCCAACGGCGGGCCGTGCCTGGAAGATCTGGAATGCCTGAATCAGCAGTGGCTGCCCGGTGGCATCGGACATTGCCAGAACGGCTTCTGCTGCGACTTCGGCGATTGTTGCAGCCGCAGGAACGACTGCCCGACCGAAACCCCGCGTGGCGATTACTGGGGTTCCCCGGTCTGCAGCGACTTCTCGACCTGCCAGGGTCTTGAAAAGCTTGCGACATGCAATGACTTCAGGTGCGGATCCGAATACCTGCCCGAGGACACCGCCTGCGTGTTCGACATCGGACAGCCTTCCGATGAATGCGGCTTCTACAAGCCGGTGTTCTGTAACGGCCAGGTCGATCAGATTGATCCTCCGTGTCCGACCACCTGCCTTGAAGCTGGAACCGGCGTGGAACTGGACAGTCTGTGCGACGACAACGCGCACTGCGATCCGGTTGGACCGACTTACACCAACGCGGTATGCATGGCGGACCTGGCCAATGATCAGCCGTGTGACGAGGATTCGGACTGCGTCAGCACCTTCTGTCAGGCTGGTTACTGCTGCGACATTGGCGGCTGCTGCGCCGGCTGCAAGGTCACGAACGCGACCCCGTCGTTCGGCAACGCCGGGTACGAAGGCGCGTTCTCGACCGAGTTCGGTTACGTGCAGTTCGCCCCGAGCGTCCCGCTGGCCGAAAGGCCTGCAACCGGCGGTCGTACTGTCGGCACGGAACTTGGCACCTTCGAAAGCGTCACCGTTGTGACCGGATGCTGGGACAGGATCCAGGGCCAGTCAGAGACCGACGTTGACTGCGGCGGTCGTGTCTGCCCGAAGTGCGCTGCCGGCAAGAAGTGCGTTTATAACCGCGATTGCCTGTCGGACAACTGCAACGCCGGTACCTGCCTGTAGTGATTTTTTCCCGGGTCCGGCCCCTTGCCGGTTAAGGGGCCGGACATCGGGCATTTCCTGAAATCAACGACTGGAATCGAACCTTGACACGGCAATGCCGTGGCCTGTAGAATCGTCCTGCTTTTGAAGTGGCGCCATAGCCAAGTGGTAAGGCAGAGGTCTGCAAAATCTCCACCCCCGGTTCAAATCCGGGTGGCGCCTCAAGACTCAAATACTCATGCGATCATCTTGTCAGGTCGAAGTGTTTTGACACGGCGTCGGCGTGGCAATATAGTCGTGCCGGGATCGCAACAATTGTGGAGGAAATCATGGGTAACCGGGGAAACAGGGATGATCGTTTCGGGATGCACGGTGGGCGTCATGGGGACTGGCCGGGGAAGCCATGTGGCGATATGCGTGACGACTGGCCGGGAAGGCCCCACGACGACGAACTGGACGGATACGGGTGTCCGGAGTTCGGCTTCAGAAGGCATTTCATCACTCGTGCCGAGAAGCTGGAAGCGCTCAATGACTATCTCGAGGAACTGGAAAACGAGGCCGAGGGCGTGCGTGAAGCCATTGACGAACTCCTTGACCAGATGATCGAGGCCGGTGATTTCGATGACGATGACTTCGAGGACGATGAAGACGACGAAATCGAAGGATGTGGCTGCGGGTGCTGTGACGAACCTGAAGATGTCAAATAGTTCAAGACGTTGATCCTGCCGACCTTCCGGGTGGTTTGATTGTCATTTTCGTTACGTATCAAGACCTGAAAACGAACTGTCCTATCAGAACGGCCAGTATCGCCGCCGGGGCCAGAAACTTCAGCAGCACGTTCCATACGCGGTAAATGATCGGGTTCATGCAGACAAGTTCTTCGCGCTTTTCTTCGTGGCGCATGACCCAGCCCACGAAGATCGCAATCAGTATGCCGCCGACCGGAAGGGCTATGTTCGAACAGATATAATCGAGCATGTCGAAGAACGTCATTCCGAACAACGTGTAACCGGACAGCAGGTTGAATGAGAGGGCGCAAATGACCCCGACGGCAGAAATGGCGGCCGCGGAAAGAAGAACGGCCCTGGTGCGCTTCATCTTTCTTTCGTCAATCATGTACGACGCGACGACTTCCAGCAGGGATATCGTCGAAGTAAGCGCCGCAAGTGTTACAAGCAGGTAGAACAGCACGACGAGCCACCGGCCGCCCGGGATGCTCTGGAAGATGACCGGGATGGCCGTGAAGACGTTGCCTGTGCCCGATCCCGACATTGCAAGCCCGAACGATATGATCGCCCCGCAGACGACGATACTGGCGAGCAGGGCGACTGAAGCATCGATTGCCGGAATCGCTGCCGATGCCGTTTCGATCCGGTCTTTCGGTCCAAGGTAGCTGCCGTAAGTCAACAGGGCACCCATTCCAACGGAAAGCGAAAAGAATGCCTGTCCCATCGCGGCGAGCACAAGATCCCACGAAAGCGTTGAAAGGCTTGGTTTGAAAAGGTATCCGATGATTCGGCCGCCACCTTCCAGGGTCAGGACGCGGATTGCAAGCACGATCAGCATCAGCAGCAGCAGGGGCATCATAACCTTGTTGCCGCGTTCGATTCCACCCGCCACGCCACCAAGCACCAGGATTACGGTAAGCAGCATGAATGCCAGGAAGTAACCGACCTGCTTGACAGGATTTGCGACAAACTGTGAAAACAGGTGCTGCGGATGAAGTTCGGCCTTCTTGGCTAACAGCCTGGTGTTGAATGCTTCGGGACTTCCCGCCGCGGTCCGCGCCGACTCAAGCGCCACGGCATCGTCGGTGCCGGGATGGGAAGATATGAATTCGGCGGCAAGCGCCTGTCCAGCCTCTTCGTCCGGGATGGCGGTCTCGAATCCGGCAAATTCGTTGACCAGCGATTTGTATGTGTATTCGATCGACCAGCCGGCGACGACGGCATAGTATGAAAGGATCAGGAAGCCTGTCGCGATTCCCAGGTAACCGACGATGTTCCACCTTGTCCCGGGGCGGATGGCGTTGAATGAACCGACCGGGTTGCGCCGGCCGCGTTTTCCCACAAGGATTTCCGCAAGTATCAGGGGAAGGCACACAAGCGCGATGCACGCCAGATAGACGATTACGAACGTGCCTGCCCCGCCCGCATCGGCCCCCGCACCACCGTACTTGTACGTCAGGTATGGGAAGCGCCACAGGTTGCCAAGGCCGACCGCGCTTCCCGCGGCCGCCAGGACGAAACCCAGTCTGCTGTTGAACTGCCCGCGGCTGGCATCGCCGCATTCACCCTGCTCTTTGGCATTCATTGCGGACTCCATGAAGAATTACCTGACCGGTTTATTATCCTTTGACCGACGTGCGGTCATTTCATCGACATCGACCTGGGCAAAATAGATGTCCGAATCTTTCTTCACCCTTCGCGAAAGCAGCAGCACCGCAACAAGATTTGGTATTGCCATAAGGCCAAGGGCGGTATCCCCAAAGGCCCAGACCGCTTCAAGCGAAACGATCGCGCCGACAAAATGGACGGATGTGAAAAGTATCTTGTATGGAAGAACGGCCCTGGGACCAGCCAGGTAAAGAATGGCCCGGTCACCGTAATAGCTCCATGAAATGGCGGTTGATATGGCAAAAAGAAATACAACTATCGTAATCAGGTAGTTACCCCAAGGAAACAGCGGCTTCAATCCGTCACGGAATGCGGTCGCGGTCAGGGGTGACCCGTTCAGGAGGGCAAGTCCCGTGATGAATACCTTTGATGCGGCAATTGGGCTTCCGTTGGCATCCCGGACCACTGGCGCCCCGCCGGACAAGGTGATTTCACCCGACAGAGGCTTCCCGTCAACGATGAACCTTGCCTGATTGACAATCGAGTTGTTGCGGACAACGGAAACCTTTTCAGCCATTCCGTCCGTGATGTTTGAAGTTCCGACAAACAGGAAACCGGCATCGACCTGGCCGCGCTGACCGACCGCCGAACCGGTCTTTACCCATGTGAGTCCACTTTTCGCGGTGATGTCGAACCGATCGGGGTGCTTTTGGTTCCAGGTGCCCATCGTGACGATCACAAGCCCGGTGATGAAGCATATGACAACTGTATCGACGAACGGTTCCAGAAGCGCGACGGCGCCTTCGCTGACCGGTCGGTCGGTCCTGGCGGCAGCGTGCGCGATCGGGGCGCTGCCCTGTCCGGCCTCGTTGGAGAAAAGCCCACGCTTGACGCCCCATGTAAGCGTGAAGACGAAGGTTGATCCGGCAAACCCGCCGATCATCCCGGGCGGTGAAAATGCGTACCTGACGATGTCGGAAACAGCGCCGGGAAGCCGATCGACGTTCAATGCGACAAGAACCAGCGCGCTTACCACATATATCAGTCCCATGAAGGGGACCAGCTTGCCGGTTACAGTCCCGATGCGGCGGATTCCGCCGACGATGACAAGTCCGATTATAGATGCGGAAACCAGACCGGACATCCAGTTCGGGATTCCGAAATCAGCGCGAAGGCTGTCGGCCATGGTGAATGCCTGAATCGAGTTTCCGGTGCCCATGGCCCCGGTGGCCGCGCATACCGCGAAAAGGACGGCCACCCATTTCCATCTTGGGCCAAGCCCCTTTTCTATGTAGTACATCGGGCCGCCAGATACCGATCCGTCGGGATGGATTACCCGGTATTTCTGGGCGAGCGTGCATTCGACGAATTTGGTAGCCATGCCCAGGAATCCGGTCAGCCAAAGCCAGAAAACGGCCCCGGGGCCGCCGTAATGAATTGCCGTGGCGACGCCGGCGATGTTTCCAATGCCGACAGTTGCCGACAGCGCAGACGTCAGCGCCTGGTAATGTGACACGTCGCCGGAAGATGAGGCATTGTCATATTTTCCGGCTACGACACGTATCGAGTGCCCGAGTCGCCTGAACTGGATGAACCCAAGCCGTACCGTCAGGAACAGGCCGGAAAAGAGCAGCAGGATCACCATTGCCGGCAGGACCGACGGTGTGTTCCATACAAGGTCGGAGGCGAGCGAGAGGACGTTGTTCAGTGTTTCCATTCGCGTCTTCGGCCGTCGGCCATAAAAATATTTTCAGGACGATTATGCATCATCTGGAACTTGAGTCCAGAAGGACCAGCGGCTTTGAACCAACTGTCCCGATGGCCGACAACAGGTTATAATCATTCCGGTTCGTTTCAACCCATCTTATCAAGGTGAAAAATGGACGACCGGGATGGCCAGGCCGTTGACGAATGCGCCGATCGGAAGGAAGCAGACGCTGGCCAGACGGCCGAGATCTTTATTCAGGGCGGGGCGGCCATCAGGAACAACCTGCGGCTTCTTGCGGCATCATCGGTGATCCTGGCAAGCCTGGCCATTGGATATACGATGTGGGCGCTATCATCGGTGATGGTACCGCTTGTGCTTGCGTTCGTGCTTTCTTACCTCGTTTCGCCGGTCGCCAGATTCTTCAGGGATCGTCTGCATCTGGGCCATGTCATCGGTGTGATCCTTGCGATGCTTGTTGCAACATCGGTGATGGGGCTGGTCGGGTACATCATCTTTTATTCGGTTTCCGAGGCAATCGAAGGCTGGCCAACGTATCAGGATCGTCTTCAGGGCTTCGTGGGTGCAACGATAGACTGGTTGAGGGCCAGGGGCTTCATCGACAAGGATCCGGTTGGTCGAAGGCTGTTGGATTTGGTCCCGGGGTCGGGCGGTTTCGTCATGAGCGCCTTCGGCAAGGTGCTCGGTTGGGGTGGAAGTCTTTTCACAGTCATGCTTTTCGTGTTCTTCATGCTGCTGGGTCGTCCTATCAGGGGGAAGATCGGTCGTGGCCGGCTGATTTCCGAAATCGACGAAAAGGTTAAGACGTATCTGCTGGTCAAATCGATGGTTTCGGTGTTCACCGGCATCCTGGTCGGTGCCGCGCTCAGCTTTATCGGGCTCGATCTGGCAATACTTTTCGGGGTCCTTGCCTTCCTGCTGAACTTCGTGCCGACATTCGGTTCGATTGTGGCGACCATTGTGCCCTTCCTGATGGCGATCGTGCAGTTCGACACGATGCTCCAGCCGATTCTGGTTCTTGTCATTCCGGCGGCGATACAGGTCACTATCGGCAATGTCATCGAACCAAGGATCATGGGTGAAAGGCTGGATATCCATCCGGTCGTGATACTGTTTTCCCTGGTCATGTGGGGTCTTATCTGGGGTGTTCCCGGGATGCTCATGGCCGCTCCGTTGACCGCCGTGTTGAAGATTATCTTTTCCCACATCGATACGTTGAAGCCTGTTGCCAGGATCATCGAAGGCAGGCTTCCCTGATTCATGTCGCCATTAAAGGTAATGCGCCAATTACAATTCGATTTCTTGACATTACGGTATTTTCAGGTTGACGATCGGATCCCTTACCCCTTTTGGAGCGGAAAATGTTTTCCACGATTCGCGAACTTGTTGCGTATGTCAGGAAGGAAGGCGTCACGACGGTCGATTTCAAGTTCACCGCATTGATGGGAAAGGCCCATCACGTCACCCTGCCTGCCCGCAAGATGGACGAGTCCATCTGGGAAAGCGGGATCGGCTTCGACGGATCGAACATGCCGGGATTCAAGACGGTCGAGGCCGGTGACATGGTGATTGTTCCGGACATCACGACCGCGTTCATCGATCCTTTCTTTTCGGAAAAGACGCTTTCCCTGATATGCGGGGTCTTCGAGGCGGGAAGCCTGGATCCCTTTCCCAGGGATCCGCGTGGAATTCTGAAGCACGCATGCGATTACATGGCTTCGACAGGCATTGCGGACGACTGTCGCTTCGGACCGGAATTCGAGTTTTATCTGCTTGACGAAGTCGCGACGCGTACCGGTTGTGCCGAAATGAGTCACAAGCTTGTCTGTCGCGAGGGCCAGGTTTCTGCGGCCGACGGCGCCCGCGAAAGGATTACGATCGCGCCGCATCGCGGATACCACGCATGTCCGCCTGCCGATGCGTTCTTTAACATCAGGAACGAGATGGCCGTGCTTCTCGAGCAGGCCGGTGTTGGCGTCAACTATCACCATCACGAGGTCGGCGCCACCGGGCAGCAGGAAATCGAGGTCGATCTGGCCGGTCCGATGCGTTCGGGCGACGTGGCATTCCTGGTCAAGTATTTTGTCAAGATGACCGCAAGAAAACACGGCATGGTCGCAACCTTCATGCCGAAACCTTTCTTTGGAGAGGCCGGAAGCGGCATGCATTTCCACCAGCATCTGTTCAAGGGCGGGCAGCCGGTGTTCTTCGACAAGGACGGCTATGCCGGTCTTTCAAAAACGGCGCTTGCGTACGTTGCGGGATTGCTTCATCACGCTCCCTCCATACTGGCAATTACGAACCCGACGACCAATTCATATCGTCGGCTTGTTCCAGGTTACGAGGCCCCGGTCAACGCTTTCTTCAGCCTTGGTAATCGAAGCGCGGCCATACGCATTCCGAAGTATGCCAGCCGCCCGGACAAGAAGCGCATCGAATTCAGGTCGCCCGATGGAACGTGCAACCCTTATCTGGCCATGGCCGTGATGCTGATGGCTGGTCTGGACGGGGTCAGGAAGAACATGGATCCGACCGTCATGGGGTTCGGCCCATACGATATGAACGTGTTCGCGATGTCGCCCGAGGAAAGGGCCGCGAAGATCAAGCCATTGCCCAGCAGCCTGCCGGAAGCTCTTGACGCGCTTGAGTCCGACCACGCCTTCCTTGAAGAAGGTGGAGTCTTCAGCAAGTCCTTGATTTCGGATTGGATTTCCATCCACAGGAAGGCGGAAGTCGAGGAAATGCGATCGCGACCGCATCCGTGGGAAATCGAAACCCATCTTGACTGCTGAACATATTGTCATTTCGAATTATGATTGTCCTGCAGATCTTTTGACGCGGGGCATCACATGCAGTCATCCGAGTTTTATTTCAACGACAGTCACGGTCTTCCGGTTCATGTTCATAAGTGGCTTCCCGATGGGGATGTAAAGGCGGTTATCCAGGTTTCCCATGGGATGCAGGAACCGGCCTATCGTTACCAGGCTTTCGCCCGGGACATGACCGCGGCTGGTTATGCGGTATATGCCAACGACCACAGGGGTCACGGAAAGACGCTGGTGGATAATGTCAGGGGCAGGCTTGGCGAGCCGGGCTGGCAGGCGGTTCTGTCGGCAATGACCCAGCTTACGGCGACCATCAGGGCGGAACTGCCTGGCGTCCCCGTATTCCTTATGGGCCATTCGTGGGGGTCGTTCCTGGCCCAGGCGTATATCCAGTCGTTCGGCGACAGGGTCGATGGATGCGTCCTTTCCGGTACCAACGGCTCCAATCCGTTAGTGGCCATCGGGCTTGTCCTGGCGCGGATGGTGTGTGCGATTCGCGGCGGAGAGACAAAGGCCCAGCTGCTGTGGCAGCTTTCCCTGGGGCCGTACAACAAGGGGCTTCACGACACCGATACCGGCCTGGACTGGCTGTCCCGCGATACTTCGGTGGTAAGGGCACACTTCGAGGATCCGGAATGCGGTGCCGACTTCCCGAACAGCTTTTACCTTCAGATGTTGATGCTGTTGAAGCATATCTGGCAGCCGGCCCACGAAAAGAGGATTCCGTGCACCCTTCCGATATATATATTTGCCGGTTCGGCTGATCCGGTCGGCGGTTATGGAAAGGGCGTGAAGGCCCTTCATGACAGGTATCGCAAGTACGGCATCAATGATCTGCAGATGCGGCTTTACGAAGGCGGCAGGCACGAGATGTTGAATGAAACGAACCGGGTTGAAGTCGTTCAGGATCTGAAAACGTGGCTGGATTCCCACGTCAAGGCTTGAACTGGCGTTACTTCACGTTGACGACCGAAATCCCGATGGTCGAAAGCTGGAAGGTGGAATCGGAAGCAACGACTTCAAGTGCCGCTATTCCAGCCGCGGTTCCGTCCGGCGAAGTCCCGAAATCCCTGAACTCAATGAAAGCGTCTTTCCCGTCCTGATCCGGCGTCTGTTCGAAGATCGTTGTTTCGTTCCATTTCATGTTGCGACGCCAGGCGTACCTGAGCTGGCCGGTCAGTATGGTCTGGCTGGTTCCGGACGTTTCGATTGCTATGTCGGAAAAGAGTATGTGCGGCCTGCCGGATCCGTCAACAAGGATTCTGGGCAAGGCCCCGGTGAACCTCTTTCCACCACCACCCTGGTACCCGTTGTTTTCAAAGGCGACGGCTTCCGTCTTGAAAGTCTTGTCAAGATCCCGGTACGTGTGCTTCAGATCTACTGAAAGTATCAGGCCTTCGTCATTGGTCGCGACGTTTGCCCAGGCGATGCTTTCCCGGCCATAACTTCCGATTGTGAATGCAATCCACCGTAGCTGGGAAGGCACGACGCCGGCCACCCTTTCCCGATCCCATGTCGTGCCGTTGAATCTGGCAACCCAGACTTCCTGTCCGTCGGTGCCGTCCTTCAGGTAGCACACCACCGCACGGCCGTCATTTCCTGCGGCGGCGTCGATCGTGGAAACCAGGGCGGTGTCCGGGTTTGGCATTGCGACAACGTCAAATCCGGAACCGTTGAAGGTCGCGTCGAAGAACTGCATGGTGGCACCGGCACCGGGACGTGCGCGGAACATCATGTGGATCTTTTTGTCCAGGCCAACCCGGGCGCCCAGGGATTCGATATCCTGGTAATCGGTATCGTCATCAAGTTCGTTAAAAGTAATCTGGCCGCCGCCGACTTGCGTGAACTGGAATCCATCTTCAGTCTGCACGATGACAATCGGGGTGCAGTCCGATTCGTATGCAAGCGTGGCCATGTGTCGTGCCGGCGATGAAGATGCCGAAAAGGAACGCAGGGTTACCCTGGATACCAGTTCGTCTTCGCCAGGTGGTGATGAAAGGTTGACTTCCGAAAACACCAGCGATGAAACGAACCCGCCCAGGCCGTCCGCGACCACGTCGTTAAACACGATGCCCATCAATCCGCAGCGGTTCACGGCAGTAACGTGGCGTTCGTTCAACAGCAGTGTTGTGAACAGATCTTTCTGGCCGGAAGTCGCTTCAATGTTGTCGAACCTGAATGCGCCAATCGTGGAAATGGGATCCGGAATGATAATATCCGTTACGGCATCGGAGTGTGTCTCGGACAATCCATCCTCGGGCAGGTTCTCGTCGAAAACGTCGGAAACATCCGGAACGGCTCCGGGATCGGACGCATGGACATCTTGTGCGTCCTGGTCGGGAAGCTCGGCCGGCGAGTTATCAACAATCGTGTCCCCAGACGCAGTTGCACCACCGCAACCCTGGATCGTGGCGGCAACCGTGATAATTGCCGAAAGAAAAAGGAAGCTGGATTTCTTCATATGATTTGCTCCGGAAGGTGCCGAAACTGAACCGGGACGTGGGGATTAAGGTATCATTACGGACCGATTGCCGCAAGACGCACGGTTTCGCGTCAGCCGGCATCGCATCTGTATCGATGGGGTGGGTCCTGATGGCTGGCGAACCAACCGGCGGTATTCTTGATGTCCTGACGTCTATTCTGCGTGGGGCGGCCAAGTTGCTGGGCTGTACTTCGGCCAACATGGTGCTGATGGACGAAAAGGCCCAGACCGCGACGGTCGTGGTCGCCACGATGGCTGCCATCCGGAACCAGATCGGCGAGGTCGAAAACCTGGTTGGTGCCGTTCAGAACGTGGCGTTTCCATTAAAGGCTGTTTCTACGTCGGCACTTGCGTATAGGTCCTGGAAGGAACGGACTGCCATGGAAACCCCTTCGCTTGCCGAGATCATCGGTCCGGAACTGATGCCGGACGAGGGTGTCGAGGCTGCGATGGACCTTCTGGGGGATCATCGCTTTTTTCTTGTTCCCGTCATTTCCGGAAGCCTTTCGTTCGGCGTGCTGATATTTGAGAAGCCGGGAATCAACCCGTTCAGTCCGCAGCAGCGTGAACTTCTGATTCGGTATGCCCAGCGGGTCGGCGAGATATTGGACATGCACATGCGGGCCTCCACTTTTCCCCAGGGAGCCGACTTTGGTGTAATCCGTGAAAATACCGCACTGATACGCTTTCTGATGGACGCCGGCGGTCGTATCGTCGGTTATAACTCGGGGGTAACGGTCGGCGCCGACGGGGGGTTCCTGTTTGTATTAAGGGATCTTGTGCCCGCAATGGAGTTTTCGCCCGGATTTGTGGATCAGGTTCGGCGACAGGTAGTTTCCTTCCTGAAGTCCGACGACGAAGGCATAGTTCCCTTCAGGTTCGTTCCAGAAGACAACGTCCGCCTGAAGGATACCGGTTTCGACATCAGGATCGAGGTGTCCGTTTCCCGCATTCATACGGATGCCGGTGATCTCGCGCTTGCTTCGTTTCATGAGATTCGCGCACACCAGGGAATGGCGACCCATCAGCTTGTGCGTCTTGCGCTGGGCGAGGCCTCGCCTGTCGTGCTGGTCGGTCCAGATTTCTGCATCACTTCGGAAAACGAGGCCGCCGACCGGCTTTTCGGTTTCGACGATGGCGGCATGTCCGGTTTGTCGATTGCCGAGATTTTTCGCGACGCGGAAGATATCGGCGACCTTCTGGACAAGCAGATCATGGATCTGACAAGCGGTTATTACGAAGAATGCGCCCTGTTGCGTCGAAAGGACGGCGAATGCTTTCCCGGTTACGTCGAGGCGCTTCTGCTTGTCGATGCGGATGAAAACCAGCTTGGTTATCTTGTGAGGATTCGTGAGCAATGGGCACCCTTGGACAAGGCGGGCGGCGAGCATCTTGTCCGTCGTGAAAGGCTGGCAACGATGGGTGAACTGGGTGCCCAGGTAGCTCATGAAATCAGGAACCCCATTCTGGCCATTGGGGCTACCTTGGAGGCCATGTCCAGGGATGCCACCGACCAGGACGATGTGGCCACCTTTGCCGGTCTTGGCAGCGAGATCAATCGGCTGGACATGCTGCTGCGCGATTACCTGTCGATGGCGGCCAGGCATAACGCTGCGATGGCGCCTGTCGATGTCGCCGGAATCATTGACGATATCAGGCGGCTGCTGTGTGGATCGCCCAGGTGGGGCCAAAGACGGCTGGTATCGAAAGTGTGTCCCGGCGAAGCTGTTCTGGCTGACGCGGACTCGATTCGCCATGTTCTGTTCAATCTGGTGCTGAACGCCATGGAAGCGACGTCGGCGGATGGCACGATAACCGTTTCAAGCGACCGTACCCAGCGGGACATGGCCATCTATGTTGATGATGACGGGCCCGGCCTGACCGCCAGTCCGAGGGAAGTATTCGAACCGTTCTTCACGACCAAGGCCAACGGAACCGGCCTGGGGCTTACGGTGTGCAGGCGCATAGTTCAGTCACTTGGCGGTGCGGTGTCGCTGCGCAACCGCGAGGAAGGCGGATGCAGGGCGTCTGTCGTTCTGCCGATTCCATCGTGATATCGAGGGTATCTGAATGACTGAAGACACGGAAGTCACGGATGGTTTGTCCGTTGCGGTCTTTTCCACACTTGTGGTCGATGACGAGGTCCTTTACGCAAGGGCCATCGCAAGGGCGCTATCCAGGAATTCAATCAGGTGTGAACTTGCCCATTCCGCGTCCGAGGCCATGGAAAAGGTCAGGACGTCCATATATGACGTGATTCTTCTTGACCACAAACTTCCGGACGGTGACGGAATCGAACTGATTCCACCCATCCTTGTTGCCCAGAAGACCGCGGTGGTCGTGGTCATGACTGCGTTCGAGGCGATACCGAACGCGATCCAGGCGATAAGGAACGGCGCCGAGGATTACAAAGTCAAGCAGACCAGTACACAGCCACTTGTCGATACCGTACTGGAAATCATGCGTCGCAAGAAGGTTTATCGGGGAAGCGGCGTGCCCCAGACCGGATTGACCGGCAGCTCGGCCCAGATTCGGCAGGTCGTGGATGAAATCGCCAAGGTTGCGCCGGCTTCATCGACGGTTCTGCTTACCGGCGAGACCGGTTCCGGCAAGGAGGTTGCCGCCAGGGAAATCCATCGGCGGTCGGGACGGGGCGGGAAGCCTTTCGTCGCCGTGGATTGCGCGTCGATCCCGGGATCATTGATTGAAACCATACTGTTCGGGCACGAGCGAGGCGCCTTTACTGGAGCGGATCAGGCAAGGAACGGTGCCTTTTTCGAGGCTGGATCCGGAACGGTGTTCCTTGACGAAATTGGCGAAATGCCGCCGGATCTTCAGGCCAGACTCCTGCGGGTAATCGAGTCGCGGACTTTCAAGCGTGTCGGGTCGGTCAGGGAACTGCCGATGGATGCAAGGATTGTCGCGGCAACCAACAGGGATTTGAACCAGGAGGTCGCGGCCGGCAGGTTCAGGTTCGACTTGTTCCAGAGGTTGTCGGTCTTTCCGATAAGGCTTCCCCCTCTTCGCGAGCGCGGCGAGGATATCCTTATTCTTGCCGGCCAGTTTCTTGCGCAGGTATGCATGGCGATGGGCGCGCCTGAAGCCAGGCTTTCCCGCGAGGCGGAAGCGTTTCTGGTTTCGTACGATTTTCCCGGAAACGTGCGCGAGTTGAAGAACGTCATTGAGCGTGCGGTCATTCTCACCGATACCGGGATAATCGAGCCCAGACACTTGCCCGAGAGGATGCTCGGCATGAACATCGGGGGATCGGCGTCAACGATCCGGGCGACAGCCGGGGCCAGCCTGCCGGTAGAAATTGCCGGTGCGGTCAATGTCGGCTTTGTCCCGGGCATCGACACACTCGAGGGGATCCAGGAAAAACTGATCCTTGCCGTCCTGGAAAAGGCCGGTGGCAACAGGTCGGAAGCGGCCCGCATGCTTGGAATAAGCCGATTTGCCCTTCTTCGTCGCCTGGAAAAGATAGTTTCCCGGCGCCAGACAGGTGACTGATGTCAAAAGGACGACGGATCATGTTCAAGGTGGCGGTCGGGATCCCGGTTGCGGCACTTCTGTTGACCGGATGTGCATTGTTCTGGGCATCCCTTGGGTGGACCGATGCCGATCTTGGCCGGGCCGAGGTCTATGACCTTGATCGCAGCACCCCGGAAGCGACCCACAGCATTCGTGTCATGACCTGGAATATCGGGTTCGGTGGCGGATTGAAGGGCGGGCCGACTGACAGGCATCCCGGTGCCGAGGTGCGTCAGAATCTTGGTTCGATCGCATCGGCCATCAAGTCGGCAAGATCGGACGTGGTCCTTCTGCAGGAAGTTGACAGACCTTCTTCGCGTACGGGCGGGATAGATCAGCTTGAATTTCTGATGAAGCAGACCGGTTTGACCCATGCGTGCTTTGTCGCTACATGGAAGAACAATTACGTGCCATTTCCATATCTTCCGATTTCGGGGCACATCGGCCCGGTCGTGTCCGGCCAGGCTGTGCTAAGCCGGTTTCCCATCGTGGAATGCCGCCGCGTCGGGCTTCCACAACCCCAGAGCAATAAGTGGTGGTACAACCGGTTCTACCTGCACCGGGCCGTTCAACATGTAATCCTGAAGGTGGGTTCTGTCGCCTCGGAAGACGGTACAATCGATGTGATGAATGTTCATCTTGAAGCGTTTTCGAATGACAACCGCAGGCAGCAGGCGGCCATACTCGTTGATTATGTCAGGGGGCATGCGGCCTCGAGGCCGCTCGTCCTGGGCGGGGATTTCAATTCCATACCGCCCTTTTCCGTAAAGACGAAAGGTTTTGTGGACGAGGATATAGATTTTTCCGGTGACGACACGATTGAGCAGATCCAGCGCATCCCCGGCCTTAGTGAAGTAATAATCGATGAAACGCCCGGCCTGCCGCCAACGGTGTTTTTCACCTATCCGGCGCAAAGTCCATCAAGGCGTCTTGATTATGTATTCCATCGTGGATTCACGGGGTCGATTCTTACCAGGGTGCCTCGAAGCGCCACGTTTTCTGATCACCTGCCGGTAATTACCGAGCTTCTGTTCTAGTCGGGCTTTGTCGATTCGGGAACGGTCCTGAACCACATCGAGCGGAATACGTACAGTAGGATTGCCGTGATACCAAGCGACATGGCCATCGCGGCACCCATGCGCACGATCGGCATGACGCCGAACATCATCAGGGACGCGGCGCCAGCCGCAAGGGCCAGGGCGAAGAACATCGGGTATCTGGTTGTCGCACCGGTAATGTCGTTCAGGCATTCCGACATGAACACCCACGCCATGGGCGCAATCAGGAATACCGTGGCCGAGTTCGGATCGGCATGAAGCCCGAGGACGCCCGACAGGGCGAATGTGGATGCGGCAGCCGCGGCACCGACCGGCAGGACGGCAAGCCTGGCCGGATTCCTGAGTCCTCGCAGCAGAACGTACGACGCGGCAACCAGGAACAGCAGCATCGCCGACATAAGCAGTCCGTTAAGCATTCTTTCAGAGCTTTGCCTGGTGAATGCCGGATAGCCGCTGATTGTGAATTCGAGCTGCTGGCTGCCTTCCGGAACCGGGGCCAGCAGTGATGCCAGGATTCCATGTGCCCTGACCCTGAAGTTTGGGGGCGATTGCAGGCCTGCCACAAGAGCGTCGGCCAGGTCGGATGACCTTGTTTCGATGATTGCAGCCTTGATCTTGAATTCAATCGATTCGGCAATGCGTTCCGCGAGTTCGGCCGGTTCATCCTGTGAATCGGCGTTCTGTTCGATGTAGGAAGGTTGGGCGGCAATCACGCGGGCCAGTTCGTTGACATCACCAAAGAGCAACTTTCTGACCGAATCCCATTCGCCTGGCGCGGGGGTCCATGGGGCATCGTCGGATTCGACCCAGGTCTTCATCTGCTGCTCGACTCTGGCGCGGGCCGATTCGTCAAGTTCACCGGACGCCCTCGAAAGAACTTCGTCGATCCTTCCCGCAGGCAGCAATACATCGTAGTGTCGGGCGATGGCGGCCAGGCGGGCCCTGGCAGATTCCGGCCCGATTTCGGACGACAGCCTGCGGGCGTCGGCAATGACCGCCATCAGTTCGTCGGTCCTGTCGCGGGATCCGGACGGCATCCTGATGGCCAGCATGGCTTCCTGGTGATCGGCTGAAACCAGTGATTTGATGTCTTCGACGCCTTCCAGGAAGAAGTACAGATCCGCGATCTGGTCGTCCGACGGCGGGATCCAGTATGTGCCGGTAAGTCCCGAAGATACATACGAGACGATTTGTGAAATCGACCTGACATCCGCGAACTGCCCGGAACCTTCGACCAGGTCGGTAAAGCGCATCAGCCTGTTCAAGGCCGCCGATGTGTTGAAGTCGCCCCTGACGCTTACCTGCAGGATTTCGTTTCCACCCAGCTTTCGGTCGAAGAAATCGACACCGCGCCCCACGTCTTCGCTTTTGCTGAACATGTCGTCAAGGGATACGGCGAATTTCAGCGATGGAACGAAAGACAGGGAAATGGCCGCAACGGCCGCCGGAAGGGCAATGGCCATGGCACGCATCCCAATACCGGCAGGTTTCCTGTCTGGAAGCGGGGCCGTAAGTTCCGGTGCCGGGTCAAACAGCGTCATCATCGGGATCACGACCAGCAGGGCCGCCACGGCCATGACTGCAAAGCCGACGGCCATGGCCAGGCTGAAGTTTTCAAGGAAAGGGATGGACATGTCGATGTGGTCTGTCCACGCAGCCACGACAGCGAACGCGACGATGCCGACCAGGATCGTCAGCATGGTCCGGGAACCGAAGAAAACGGGCATTCCCCTCGAGCGCCCTTCGGCCACCCTGGCGAATGCCAGGGCGCCGAAGGTCAGAAGGAGGAGCGCTCCGTTAAGCACCGGCATCGTGACCGGGATCTTCAGCAGGCTGAGGGTCCCGAGCCACCAGACCAGCGGGATAACGGCGCACAGGAGGGTCATCAGGAAGGCGGCGGGACGCCGCAACCCGACGAAGAGGACAATGAACAGGCCTGCCGCGAACACAGGGACAACCCATCTGAGTCCGTCAAGGATTCGCTGCGAGACCTGGTATGTGGCAAAGGCCGAACCGAAGTAGTACGAAGAAAGCGGGCCACGCTCCCTTTCCACAACGTTGATAATTTTTCCGGCAAGGTCACCAGAGTCGGCGCCTTCGGCCAGCTTGACCATTATCACGTAGGCCTTCATATCGTGGCTTATGAAGGCCCCCGGGATCTGGATGTTGTTCCTGATCCTTCCTGCAAGCTCGTCCAGACCGGTCTGGGTCATCGGTATTGACGGAACCATGTCATCGACGTTCATCGTGCCTTCGGCATCGACTTCGGTCGATTCGACGTTGATCACGCTCCGGGCTGCAACGACACCATCCTTCTTCAGGGCAAGCAGCCCGTTGGTGATGTTCGCGACTCGAGTCAGCCCGTCGGATGTCAGGGGACCGGCCGGTTCCTCGAGACCGATCATGAGGTTGTTCAGTGCCCCGAAGCGTTTGTTCAGGTCCTGCCAGAACGCGACTTCGGGGATGTCCTGCGGCAGGAACGACGTTGGATTCGGATCCGGCACGATGGCCGGGAAGCGCGAAAGGAAGACTCCGGTCAGCATAGTCGCGACGATCAATGCTCCCAGTCGGCGTCGTACCAGGAAATCGTGCATGTCTGTCCAGAACTTGAACTCAACGGGCTGTATGTTCATGTCATCACCGGATGTGTGTCGGTTCTACGGATATGGCCCTGCACTGTCACGGAGCGTCACGGAACAAGTCCTTGTGTCCGGCCACCAGTGCCGCGCAGTCGAACTGGTCGTCAACACGCCGGAACTGGTACACGGTGCCTTCAGTCTGGGGCGTGATGGTCGCGCCCGTCTCAAGCATCGCCACGCTCGCGCCAAGAACCTTTTCGTCAACTACGTAGGTCATGGCCCCCGTGATCCAACGCCCATCTCCGCTCATCTGGCCCGCCGCGAGATCGAACTTCACGCGCTTGGCCATGTATCGTTCGCCGCTGGTCGGTGAGCCGAACGCCACGACCGACACCGACATTGTGACGCCTTCGAAGGTGTCTTCATCGATGTCGGGATAGTTTTCAAGGGTGACTTCCTCCGGGAATTCATCGTCGTCGCCAATGGATGCGGCCAAGGCCCATCTCCAGACGATCTTCTGTGCGTCAATTCCGCCGGCGGTGGCCGTCAGTTCGATCGGCGTGGCCGCGATGGCTTCCCGTAAGGCCTGCTTGGTGACTGTCGATGTACTGAACAACTCGTTGGGATTGACATCGATGATCTCGTCGCAGAAGGTCAGCGTGAGGTTGCCTTCGGTTCCCTGGGCAAGGAACAGATCCGATGTTGACATGTCAACAGGATCCCCGATGGGAGCCATTTTTCCACGTGAAACCAGCCTGCCCGCCCAGTGGCCCTCAATGCCTTCATAGCTGACGTCCGGCCATACGTTAATGTCGGTACCCACAACGTCATCGCCGGTGTCATCTCCGGTGGCATCGGGGGGCTCGACGTCTTGTTCCGCATCATCTTCGATGACGTCCTGTGACTGGCCATCGTCCGACTTCGGGTACATTTCGTTCATCCGGTCAACGCCGTCCACGTCCCATCCGCACCCGGCAAGCGACAGCGCGCCGACCAAAAGGAGGACAACGGCGAATTCAATCCTTGTCTTCATCTTCATCCTCCTACCAGGAAACCTTGGCCTTGAAGAAGACCACGTTACGACCGGAAGCGAGCTGGCCGAACCGCGATTTCGACGCGTACGCCGGAATAATCGCGGTCACGGCCTCGCTGATGTTGCTCAGGTCAAGCTCCTCGGGTGCCTTCGGCTGTGTCGGGCCGAAGAAACCCATATAGCCCACGCTGAGTTCGACCGCCGGAACGACCGTCCATGTGATGGTGGGGAACAGCATGAACGATACGTCATCGCAGTTCAGCGCCGCGGTCAGGCGTATCAGCAGCTCGTTGTCGAAGAACATCAGATCAACGTTCGGCACGAAGTAATTGTGGATGCCGTACATGTCGTTGAATTCGTCATAAAATCCGCGGACGTACTGGACGTTGATGTAAATCCAGTCCTTGTACGACCAGTCGGCCCCGACGGTGGCCTTGATGAACGGGGTCGTCGGGACGTTGACGTTTGACGATTCAAGCAGCAATTTTCCGTCCAGATAAGTCCGGAAACCGAACTTGACCTGTTCCGGGATGATCAGGGCCGCTTCCGCGAAGAAGCCGGGCACCCACTTGTTGTCCGACGAGTACGAGAAGTCCGCGCCGACAACATGCATCCTGGGATAATACGTTTCCGCCAGGACATCGACGTTGAACTTGTCCTGGACGAATTCCTCGGTGTCCGTTACCTTTCCGGTCGGTTCCGGAATCTTGCCGGGGCTGGTGATGTCAACCAGGCCCCAGTAAGCAACCGGGAACTGGAAGCGTCCATAGAAGTACGACAGCGAAAAAGTAACCGGATCGACGTTGAACTGGAATTTAAGGGCGGCCTGGGAGTTCGATATATCGAATCCAGGTGTCCACGCGCTGACTTCCGGTTCATTGATCTGGGCGTACTTGTTCAACAGGTTGATAAGCTGGGAACGATTGATCTTTCCGCCGCCATAAAGCGCCATGGCGTCGTTCATCAGGGCCCCCATCAGTTCTTCCTTGCCTTCCATTCCCTCCATCACTGCATCCAGCGCGACGTCGCCAAGTGACGGATCTATGTTGTTCATCATGTCCTCGGTGTCCATCGGCATGGCCGGGAAACCGGTTACCTGGCCGGCGCTGTTCCTTGGCAGGGCGAAGGCGTTCTTGGCCGAACGGGGCAGCATCGCGGGCTTGAAGATTGGCAGCCACGCCGCCGTGATCGTCAGCCAGTCGGTCGGATAGATGTTGACGATGACCATTGAATTCGGAACCTTGGCAAAGAAATCAAGGGGATCCGAAAAGTCGCGTGCGTTCAGGTTGTCGGTCGGGTTGAACATATCGGCCGTTCCCCACGTTTCCATGACGCGGCCGATCTTGAAGTCCATCTTGCTCCAGGGCTTGCCCTTGACCTGGACGTACGCTTCGTTCAGCTGGAAGTCCCACGGGTCGATCGGTCCGCGCTTTGACAGATCCACCAGGTTGATGCCGTCGTACAGTCCGTAAAACCTGAACCTCATGTCGGTCACGATCCCGACGTTGTCGTTCGGATCGATCTTCAGCTTGAAGTTAACGTCGTTGCGGTTTGTGTCGAAGCGGTATCCGTCGCCAGGTGTCGGGCCGCGCCAGTCTTCGACGATGAAGCTGATGTCCGAACTGACATACCCCGAAAAGGTAATTTTGTCGGTCCAGTTACCGGATGACGACGTGTTCATGTCGGAATCCGATCCTTCATCCTCCTCCGGTGCCGGCGGAACATCCTCTTCCGGTGCCGGGGGAACCTCATCTGTGTCTGTGGCCGGGGGAACACCGTCCTCGGCGCCAGGGAACTGGTCGTCTTCCGATTCATTGACCGGAGGCGGCCATTGAGTGCCGTCGAAGGCTTCCTGAGCGGCTGCCGGTGTTCCGGCCAGTGCCAGCAGAAGAACTGCCGCAATAATTCCGGGAATCTTTTTCATGTTCACCGACCCCATTCAAGCTGGCGCTTGCTGAAGAAATCGTCTTTCAAGCCCTGGTTGACCTTGAACTTCTTCAGTTCGAGTGTCGTCTTGTGCGCGGACTGTCCGTCCTGGATCGTGATGTGGCGGGCCCGCTTGATTCCACTCCAGTTCCTGACGTCGGTGCATGTATAGGTTTTGACCAGGCCGTCGCTTGCGTTCAGGAACTGGTATTCGGCAAGCAGGTAGTCACCTTTCTGTATCTTCAGGCGTGCGGCCGGATAAGGCGCGCCCTTCTTCCCGGTGGCATAGACGTACCAGAACTTGTCGTCTTCCTTTTCCAGCTTCGGCTCATAAACTTCGACCCAGCTTGCGAAAGCGGCATCGTCGCTGGTCATGTCCGATCCGGCTAGTGACTGTCCCATCTTGTGCGGGGCGACGCGTCGGATCTTCTTCTGGCTTGGCAGGTAAGCATAGACTTCGGACGGACTCATGATCAGGTTGGCCATTCCCTTGATTTCGCCGGATGTGAACTTCAGCAGTCGCTTGAGTCCCTTCTGGTAGATTTCACAGTCATAAGTCTTTTTGGAACCGTCAAGGTTATAGATAGTCATGTGGACGTCCATCATGCTGTCGTCATAACCGTTGGTAACTTTGTCCATCTTCGCGAACACGGAATCGACCGGTTCTGAAGCTGTGGCAAGAAATGGAACCGTCACAACAACGATCGCCATGACCAGATTTGCTACCGTCTTCATCTGAATATCTCCTTCTGGAAAACAGGTCGGAATGTTGCTCTAGCCAGAATCGGGCCAAAATTGCAGCCCAATTTGATTTTGCCATAAAATCCAGCCTAATCGTACGTTTAGATGGTATCAGGGATTCCAGTCATGGCAGAATGCTTGCGATATCTGTCGAAATTGGTGCGAAGACGCACAGCAGTTCGGTTGGATCCGTCGCGGCGTGCGTATTCGCACATATTTTGGTTCAACCTTGTACCCGTTGATGTTTCGGGCTGGTGCCCGTCCGGGGTTTGATATTGTTTGTAATCGACCGCTCAACCGTGATTGAATACTGCGGTCGCAGGTATAAACTTCTTCATTATCGGGGTGTCGATTGTGATTGATGAGAGGCGCAGGGACAGTCGCCGTCCGCTTGATTACGATGTCACCTGTTACATCGATGGTGCACGGCTTGACGCACACGCTTTGAACGTCAGTCAGCGGGGCGCGTTCGTTGGAACCGAGCTCGGTCGTCCGGTTCCTGTCGGTGCGCTTGCCGGGCTGGTCTTCATATCGGATTCAACAAGCGTTGGAACCACTTTCCTGTTTGGTCGGGTAATCCGCCAGCAGGACGTTCCCATCCGCGGTTTTGCCGTCAGGTGGGAAAAGGCGGTGTCAGCCGGCCGCACCAACGACTTGAAATCATTCCTGAATCAGTTTCTGGGTGTCGAGGACGCCGTTGTTGAGGTGGAACTGGTTGGCCCATCCGGTTCCAGTTCGCAGATGTCCAGGTGCGTTTATCGGTTCGAACCGTTCGATCCGGCGGCGGCAGATGCTCCCGGCAACCAGGATATCGTTGATTCAATCGGTTACGGTCGGCGGGTCATAAGGGATTCAATGGCCGATCCGTCGCCCGACCCGTTCGCCGTGACAGGGCTTGAAAATGTCCTTGATCCGATCTCGATCGAAGTGGAGTTCGAATCCGACCAGCATGCGGGCCCTGCAGGATTCAGTTCGGCCCCCCACTCGTCGCGGCACCGCTCCCCGGGTCGTTCCAGGCAGGGCAGGGCCGGTATGGGCGAACTGGAATCCTTCATCGGAAATCTTGACGTCAGCGAGGAGGAGATCTCGGCTGTCAGGATTGGCGGTCACGCATCTCCCATCCATCTTCCGCCCGCGGCCGTTGTCGGGCCGGCCGTTCTGGGTGCGCTTCCCGATGTCTTAAGCGTTCCCGATTCAGTCGCCTGCGAGATGGAGGGCGCCGTGATTGTGGCCGGTTCGAAGCTGGACGTGGTGGTCACCGGGCTTTCCATGGGCGCAGCCGTCGTCCGATCCCGGTTCATGCCGATTGATCCCGATTCCGGTTTGATACTTGAACTTACCATAGGGTCTCGCAAGGGTGTTTCAACCGTCTTGTGCCATGGTCGCGTTACAGGTCTTCAGCGTGGGGCCGAAAGTGGTTTCGTGGTGACGTTCGGCAAGATTGACGAAGGTGAATCTGTCGGGATATTTGAGCGTTACCTGAAGTGGCTGAAGTTCAACGGCGCCGTCTAGGCCGATCAGGTTGAAAGAATCCGGCCGATCAGTTCTGGTGAAGCTGCAACCATGCCAGATATCTTCGAAGCAGGCCTCTTGATTCACCTTCCTCGATCGAAAAGAACCGGAACGCAACGGTGCCTGGTTCCTCGGCGCTGATTTGGCGCGCCTCGCTCTTGCAGATGACTTCGACGGGACCTTCCTTGGACGGAATGGAAAAGATCAGATCGGCATACATTGGACGGGGATCGTACTTGAGTGTGGTGTGTGCCAGGGCAGATCGCGGCCCAAGCCTGGTTATCAATGCCGGGTAACGGACAAGGTTTTCTTCCAGATATCCCCGGATGTAGCACGAGACCGAGTCCCCGTCTGTCGAACTGCCAGGGCTTCCGTGGGTCGATCTTTCCTGGTCGCGACTGGTTGCAGCCTGAATCCTTGGCTGGCCGGCCGGCTTTGCATCGTTAAGCCTGGACGTTTCACAATCGAATTTGAAAACGCTTCTCTCGCCACGATGGTTGCGCTCAACCTGAATCTTCGGGTTGGAAATGCCGAACATCTTCGTCAGAAGGGATGCGAGTCCATCCGCGTTGCCGCCGGATACCGCTTTTTCCCATGAGAGTCCCACACCCTCGTGGCTCCCGTCTTCCTTTCTTGCCACTCGACCGAACAGGAAGGTTGACTGATCCCTTGCGTCACCCGGAAACATCAGACCGACCACGGCGGACATTGGAATCGTGGAAGAGTCCCGTGTTTCAAGGAATATGCCGCCCCGACTGATATCCCTGGCCTCGGCTTCGAATTTTCTTCCTTCGACGAAACATGTGACCGGAACTTTCAGAGGTCTTCTGAAATGCGTTCTCTTTTCATACATGCACGAAAGCGCTTCTTCAACAATCAGGCCTTCTTCTTCGCCTGATTCGCCACGGCCTGAATCTTGCCCGCGATCTTTTCCTGGTCGCCAAGGTACCGGCTGGAGATCGGGCGAAGATTTTCATCAAGTTCGTAAAGCAGTGGAATCCCGGTTGGAATGTTCAGCTCGGTGATGTCAGCGTCCGAGATGCCGTCAAGATATTTGACAAGCGCCCGCAGGCTGTTGCCGTGGGCGGCAATGATCACGCGCCGGCCGGACTTGATCATCGGAGCGATGGTGCCTTCGAAGTACGGAACAAAGCGATCGACCGTCAACTTCAGGCTTTCCGTCAGGGGCAGTTCTTCCTGAGAAAGTCCGGAGTATCTGCGATCGTTGCCAGGGAAACGCGGATCGGCGCTTTCAAGCGATGGCGGCGGGATGTCATAGCTGCGTCGCCAGACCTTGACCTTGTCCTCGCCGTGCAGTTGAGCGGTTTCGGCCTTGTTCAACCCCTGCAGGGCGCCATAATGTCTTTCGTTCAGCCTCCAGTGGTTCACGACGGGAATCCACATCTGGTCAAGCTGTTCAAGGGCAAGCCACAGTGTCTTGATTGCCCGTTTAAGGACGGACGTATATGCGATGTCGAATTCGAAGCCTTCGGCCTTCAGTACCCTGCCGGCTTCGATCGCTTCATTGACGCCCGTTGGCGACAGGTCAACATCGGTCCATCCGGTGAATCTGTTTTCAAGGTTCCACTGACTTTCACCGTGTCGAAGAAGCACGAGTTTGTACATGATTCCTTCCCCCAACCCATTATTGACGGGTTGTTTGCGCAAAAGTCTATCAGCGAATGGCGGCAACTGCCAAAAAACCACGCATTATCACGAAATATCAAGCTTTTCGGATTCTGGTCGAATCGGGCCCCGGTTCAATTACAAGGCCGTCACCCCCGGAAGTATAGACGCAACCTTCCTTCATTCCGGTCACGCGTGAAATGGCAAGGGTTCCATTTCCCCGTTGAATAAGCTCGTCGTCCGAAGGCAGGAACTGATTCGACATTGCAGCGATTTCAGTTCCGATGGCATGTGCCTGCCGACCTGTTTCCTCATCACGTGCCGACATGAAACCGGCAACAAGTTCGCGTCTGGCTGCCTTCATGCTGCTCGGATTGATAAACAGTCCGGGCGCTATTGTCGTTTCGGCATCACCAAAGTATTTCTTCATGTGTTCGGGCGAAATGCCATCCGATCTTGCCGGAAAAGATTCGACTGGGCACGCTGCCGAAGCGGTGAATCGTCCCAGTCGCATCCGAGCGCTTATGGAGTTGGGTGTGACCTCGACATCAAGGAATTCCGGCCATGGCAGGGTTCCTTCGGTGACGGCGCCGGGCACCGGTCTTTCGACCTTCCTGTATCTTGCCCGGATGGAATCTGCCGAATGGATGTGTACTGCAAGTACGACGGCATGATCCATTTCCTGGGGAAGCGGGATCAAGACGTCGTGACCGGCAGCAATCCTGATGGCCGAACGCCCCCTGCCATCGACCAGGGCTCGTATTCCCGCGGGAATCCACCGGCAATCGCCCGGGGCCGAATCGTCCCTGATTTTCAGCAGAAGTCCGTCCCTGACGTTGATATCCACTGGCGTCCTGAACGATACCCAGTGACCTGTGTGATCCTGTCTGCATTTGAATACTTTGACGTCAAGTCCGGCGTGTGTCTGGTTGTCGGTCGAAAGGACGGTTCCGGCGTCGGTCTTGCCAACAAAGAACCCGTCGGTTCGTTTGCGTGAATAAAGCACCGAAATGTCACGATCGAATTGATCGTATTCCTGCGGCTCAAGGCCCGGCGTTTGCCTGTCGAGGGCGGTCCGCAGCCATTTC